>Ga0209101_1000632_pt1 | contig 28548 bp, 17 predicted proteins | sample ConPoolayeCmetaG_FD_185481 | JGI IMG/M metagenome (GOLD analysis project Ga0209101, IMG submission 185481) | Hot spring microbial mat communities from California, USA to study Microbial Dark Matter (Phase II) - Cone Pool mat layer C metaG... ...
ACCAGTGGCCACGACGGCCGAGCAGCGGTTGACTAGATGATCGATGGCCTGCTTGTAGACCATCGCCAAAATGGCTTGCCAAAAACGGGGATGATTTGATGGAACCTAATCGACAAGGCGAAGTCTGGGTTATGGCCGAACAGGAAGACGGCTCGCTGCACGATGTGGCGCTGGAGCTGTGCGGCAAGGCCCGTCAACTGGCCGACCAGCTCGGCGTAGAAGTCGGCGCGGTACTGGCTGGCTGCGGTGTGGGGCAACTGGCCGAGCGCCTGATCGCTCATGGGGCCGACAATGTGTACCTGGTCGATGACGAGCGCCTGGCTCATTATCAAACGGGGCCTTATGCCCGGGTGATGTGTTCGCTGGTCGAAAAGCACCGTCCGCAGATCGTCCTTTACGGGGCCACGCCACTGGGCAGGGATTTGGCGCCGCGCGTGGCTTCGTACTTGCGGGCTGGTATGACCGCCGATTGTACCGATTTGCAGATCAGCGACGTAACCGAGGCCCGCAGCGGCAGGGTGCACAAGAACCTGCTGCTACAGATTCGTCCGGCGTTCGGCGGGAACATCATCGCCACGATCGTCAACTACGAGCAGTGGCCGCAGATGGCTACGGTGCGCGAAGGGGTAATGCCCATGTTGCCGCCTGATCCGGCGCGCAAAGGCACTATCGTGTCAGAACAGGTGGCGCTGGCCCCAGCCGATATGCCGCTGCGGCTGATCGAGCGGCACTTGGAGCCGCGCAAGGTGAATCTGAAGGGCGCGCGGGTGATCGTCGCCGGCGGTGGCGGCATCGGCAGCAAAGAGAACTTCCGCCTGCTTTATGAACTGGCCGGGGCTATCGGCGGAGCAGTGGGAGCCAGTCGGGCGGCAGTCGATAGCGGGTACATCGGCAAGGAGTATCAGATCGGCCAGACGGGCACTACCGTGCGGCCGGCCCTGTATATCGCCGTGGGAATCAGCGGTGCAGTACAGCATCGGGCGGGAATGGAGGAGTCGGCCAAGATCATCGCCATCAATACCGACCCGCAAGCACCGATCTTCTCCATCGCACACTATGGAATCGTGGGCGATTACAAGAAAGTCATCCCCATGATGCTGCGGGCACTGAAGGAAAGGAAGTAACCCAGCCGGCGGCAATCGACAGCAGGCTGGCTTGCTTTGTGGAGAAACGCTGTGGCCAACTACTTTCTGGATAACGAAGACCTGCAATTCCTCTTCGACCACCTGGACCTGCGGGAATTGGCTCGGTTGCAGGAGGACGATTTCGTCGCCGTGGCGGCGGATCGCTCGGGCTACGCACCACGCGATGCCGACGACGCGGTGGACAATTACCGCCGCGTGCTGACGATCGTCGGGCAGGTGGCCGGCGAGATGATCGCACCCAACGCGGAGCAAATCGACCGCGAAGGAAACACGCTCAATCCCGACGGCACCGTCACCCTGCACCCGCTGGTGCAACAGAACCTCAAGCGCCTGGCGCAGGCAGACCTGATGGGCTTTACTTTGCCGCGCCGTTACGGCGGCTTGAACTGCCCGACGACCGTTTACTCGATGGCCATCGAGATAGTCAGCCGGGCCGATGCTTCGCTGATGAACCTGTTCGGGCTGCAAGGCATCGCCGAAACGATCTACGCCTTTGCCGACGATCAGATCAAAGACGAAACGCTACCGCGGTTCGCACGCGGCGAAGTCACCGGTGCAATGGTGCTGACCGAGCCTGATGCCGGCAGCGACCTCCAGGCGGTGCGGTTGCGGGCATACCAGGACGAACAGGGCAACTGGCGACTGAGCGGAGTGAAGCGTTTCATCACCAACGGTTGTGGCGAAATACTGCTGGTGCTGGCCCGCAGCGAACCGGACATCGCCGACGGCCGCGGCCTGAGCCTGTTCATTACCGAGCGCGGCCCGGGCGTGCGCGTCCGCCATCTGGAGAGCAAGTTGGGCATTCACGGCTCGCCCACTTGCGAGCTGGTCTTCGAGGACGCCCCTGCGCGGCTGATCGGCGAGCGACAGCGCGGACTGATAACCTACGTGATGTCGCTGATGAACGGCGCCCGGGTGGGGATTGCCGCACAGTCGCTGGGTGTGGCCGAAGCCGCCTATAGGCTGGCCCGCCGTTACGCCCACACCCGCCAACAGTTCGGCGGACCGATCGAACGGCTGCCCGCCGTAGCAGAGATGGTCGTCGACATGAAAGTCCATCTGGAGGCTGCCCGGGCGCTTTGCTACGAGACCTCCCGGGTGTGCGATCACGAGAACAACAACCTGCGGGTATTGGAGTTCGGCGACATTTCGCCGGACGAGAAGAAGCGGCGCACTCAGCTTTCCCGCGCGCTGAAGCGCATCAACGGCATGCTCACGCCGATGGCCAAGTACTATTGCTCGGAGATGGCCTGCCGCGTGGCCGACACGGCAATCCAGGTTCTGGGCGGCTCCGGCTACATGAAGGATTATCCGGCGGAACGCTATCTGCGCGACGCGCGGATCACCACCATCTACGAAGGCACCAGCCAGTTGCAGATCGTGGCAGCGGTGCGCGGAGTGACCTCAGGCGCGCTGGAAAACTGGACCGCCGAACACGAGGCGCGCACATACGACGATCCGCTGCTGGAAGAGCTAAAGGGCTATTTGCTGGCGGGAAAACGCCAGGTGCTGGAAGCCGTCCAGTTCGTCAAGACCAAAGGCACGCAGTATCTGGACCTGGCCGGTCGTCCGCTGGTCGATGCAGCCATCACTGTAATCATCGGTCACTTGCTGCTGGGGCAAGCGGCGGTCAACGAGCGCAAAAAGCACGTCGCCCGCCGATTCCTCAGTCGGCAGATGCCAGTGCTAGAAACCAACTGTCGCTACGTACTCAGCGGCGATGCTTCTCCGCTGGAGCAGTACGATCTGCTGGCCGGACCGGTTCCGCCGCCGGAATGAAAGATGACCTTCGTTGGCAGCGGCGCACGATCTCCTCGCCGTGCTGGTCTACTTGCACTATGTGCTTTGCACCTGCTGCGCACTGTTGGTCCAATGCGCGCCGATACCTAGCCCAACTTGCGCTGATGCTGCGCCGGGGCGCGGATCACACGTCGCAGATTTCGATCGCCTGCCGCAACGACGTGAGCGGGTCGCGCTTGGGAATGAACTCCTGTCCCACAAAACCGCTGTAGCCCGTGGCGGCGATGGCCTTCATCACCGCCCGGTAGTTGATTTCCTGGGTCTCATCGATTTCGTTGCGGCCGGGCACGCCACCGGTATGGAAATGGGCGATGTACTGGATGTTTTTGGTGATGGTGTCGATCAGGTCCCCTTCCATGATTTGCATGTGGTAGATGTCGTACAGCAATTTGCAGCGTTCCGAGCCGACCATCTTGCACACTTCCACGCCCCAGTGTGTACGGTCGCACTGATAATCTTTGTGGTCCTTTTTGCTGTTGAGCAGTTCCATCACCACATTGACTTTGTGCTGTTCGGCCACCTTCATGATACGTTTCAGCCCGATGGCGCAGTTCTTGGCCCCCTGTTCGTCGTCCAGACCTTCGCGGTTGCCCGAGAGGCAGATCACGTTGGTCAGCCCGGCTTGCGCCGCCAGCGGGATGATTTCTTCGTAGATTTTCACCAGTTTGTCGTGATGTTCCACACGGTTGAATCCTTTGGGGATTCCCGTACCTGGCACGCTAGCCATAGCGCAGGTCAGCCCAAACTGCTTTACCACCGGCCAGTCCTTCGGGCCGAGCAATTCGACCGACATGATGCCCATTGCCTTGGCCGCCTTGCACAATTCTTCCAGCGGGATTCTGCCGTAGCACCATCGGCACACCGAATGATTGATGCGGCCTTTGAGTTTGGGGGCCGACTCCTCGGCGGCATGGACGCCCCAGACGAAGCGCGCGGCCGCCAGTGCAGCAGCGCTGCCGGCCACGCCACCGATTGCCGTACGACGCGACATTCGATTTGTCATTTTCTGTGCTCCTGTTTAGGCTATAGCAAAAGCGGGTTCCGGCCGGCGACGCTGGCCGGCCAAAAAGATCAAACCAGACAACTGCCAATGCGGCCGAGGATCGACCCTCGTGCCCGAAAAAACTTCAGCACTAGTTTATCCGCTTGCCGCCGCTGTGTGCAACAACCCAAGGCTGCCTACGGCCGCAACCAAATGGTGCTTGTGGCGGGACGCGCTCTGTCGCGTCCATTAGCACCCACGTACACGGCCACCACGGAGCGTGGCCCTCCAAAATCCAGAGACAATTGCCAATAACGCGGCACTGCTGGCCAAGCCCGCAATAGCACCCCGTCTACTCTCGGCCACGATGGAGCGTGGCCCTCCATATCACTGAAACATGTACGCAAAACGCGCGCATGTTGTGCCAAGAGGGGCTAACGCTTTTCGGTTACAAGACGTTCCAGTGCCGCGGCGAAGGCCGAATATGCACGCTGGTCGAACAGCACGAAGCGGACCAACTCTGGCCTGCCTTGAGCGCGCAGGAAGTCGATTGCCGTCTGAAGTGCCACCGCCGCCGCCTCGTCTAACGGATATCCGTAGGCGCCGGCGCTGATGGCCGGAAACGCTACGGTGCCACAGCCGTGTTCGACGGCCAGTTCCAACGAGCGCCGATATGCACCGGCAAGCAGTTCCTTCTCGCCCGAGTGGCCGCCGTGCCAGACCGGCCCGACCGCGTGGATCACGTATTTGGCCGACAGATTGCCTGCACAGGAAATCACGGCCGACCCGGTGGGGCAACCGTCCGGGTATTTTTGCCGTGTTTCGGCCATGATTGCCGGGCCGCCCCGACGGTGGATCGCCCCATCCACGCCGCCGCCGCCTGCCAGTCGGGTGTTGGCGGCGTTGACGATGGCATCGACCTGCTGCTCGGTAATATCGCCCTGGCACAGTTCAATAACGCAGTTGTTGATTGTCACACGCATGATACATTCTCCTGGAATCGCTCAGACGTGATCACGCATTGCGGCCCGCCGACAAGGGCATCGACTGCCAAAGTGGAACCAAGCATTCAAATTACCCGTTGCGGCTGCTTGGGCAAGCAAGCCCCAGCGCAGGAAAGCCCACGACGCGGGTATTCCAACAGCCCCAACAAGCCACCAAGACCGCCCGAGTATCACCCGGTGCACAACATACCGCGGTATGCTAGATTTTGCGGGGATGTTTCTTGGTTGCAACCTTTTGTTCGCGCCCGGGCCGTCGATTACACTAAATAAGTCCACAAAATACCGGAAGTGGTCGGACTATTGGGAACGCCGAAAACCAAGGCATTTTGCACACTTGCGTCACTTGCGCAATTATTACGACAGCGCTAAGTTGCAATTTGGCAACTCCTATTTGTTATGCTGTTGGTCCTTTGACCCCAGGATATTGTGGTTTTCTCGTAACTTAGCGCTGTCTAATTATGTGGATCTATTTAGGGCCAGGGTGAATCGAAAGGCTCGAAACGACCCATAGCCCTCGATACAGAAAGGCTAGCAGTTGATGTTCACGAGCAAGGCACGGGTTATTGTGGCTGGATGTTTGATGTGTGTGCTGGTGTGCTGCCACAAGGCGGCCGGACGCGAGATTTACGTCAATAACCTCACCGGCGACGACCGTTGCAGCGGAGCCAACAGTATCGCCGCGGCGGATCTGACGGGGCCTGTGCGCACCATCGCCCGGGCGCTGCAACTGGCCAACGGCGGCGACCGCATCATCCTGGCAGCCACAGGCGAGCCATACCGCGAGAGTATCAGCATCGTCGGCCTGCGACTGAGCGGCACACGGCAGCGGCCCCTGGTGATCGAGGGCAACGGCGCAGTGCTGGATGGCTCGCAGCCGGTTCCGCCAGAAGCCTGGGAACACTACCGCGGGGCGATATTCCGCTTCCGCCCCACGCGCAAAGCCTGGCAGCAGTTGTTCCTCGAAGGCAAGCCGCCGGTGCGGGTGCCGGTGCCGCCGGGCCGCACGGTTACCGAACTGGATACGCTCCAGTGGTGCCTTGTGGAGGGCTGGCTCTACTTCTGCGTGGAAAAGGACAAACTGCCGGCCGACTATAATCTGTCCTGCGCCGCACTACAGACCGGAATCACTCTGTATCAGGTAGACAACGTGGCGATCGTCGATCTGACCGTCCAGGGCTTCCAGCAGGATGGGATCAACGTGTTCAACAACGCGCGGGGAGTGTATCTGGCGGGCATCATCTCGCGCGGCAATGGACGCAGCGGCATCACCGTCGGCGGGGCGTCCTCGGCTGTAATCGAGGCCTGCCTGCTGGGCAATAATGGCAAGGCCCAACTGCTCACCCTGCCGTACTGCGAAGTGCAAATCGTCAACAGCCGGTTGCTGGGCAATACAGCCCCGGGCTGGGTGGACAAAGGAGGTCGCGTCTATTGGAACGGCCAGCAAATCCGTGGCGGCCGCGACCAGTTGCAGCCTCCGGAACCGCCGCAGCAGAGGCAAGATGACCAGCAAGCCGACCAGCAATAAAACCGCGCAACCTGTAGTGCATGTCGGCTTTTTGCGTGACCGGTATCGCTTCGCTTCAGCGTATTGAGGCGACAGAGCGCTCCGCTATCGCGGTGGCACGCCGCCAGCGCCTCGCTTCGAGCGACATTCCCCAACCACGCGCCGAACCTGGACCAGCCAGCTTTTTCTTACCAAACTCAGCACTGATCGCAATACTGAAAACATGCAAGCATTGATGACAATACTTGAAAACATACAAGAGACATGCTGCGGTGGCGTCCGTTATGTTTCGCGCGGGGTGAAATGATATATCTTGCACCGAGAACTCTGCATTTCTTTCGGCGCGCACTATATCACCAGGTACGCAGCCAAGGCGGAGCGCGGTCCTCCAGGTGGCTTGAAAACATGCGTCCAAAACGCGCACAAGTTTCGCCGTAAGAAACCAATGATTTCCACGAAGCGCCCTGTCCACCAATGCGAACCTTTCAGCCTGGATAGTGCGTCTCCCCCGCTGGCTCGCCAGCTCCTCCAGCATCTTTTTGGTTTCTGCCAGCTCCTGTTCAACTTTCGCCAGACGTTCTGCGGTCGTCATGGCAAATTCCTTTTCGAGTGTGGGAACGTTGCATAAGCCGGTCCCTTGGATATGTGCAACTGTTGCAGATATGAGCACTCCATATAACTGTCAAGACGCATCTTGCTGTGCCGATCACAAAATTGGCTTTCTATCTCTATCGGTCCATACCGGTTAATCAGAGTCTGAATTCTCGGGTTTGCATGGCCGAAAGTTGTAGAGTTCACGCGGCCGGGAACAAGCGGTTTCAGCCTGGAAAGACAGCTTGTTTAAGCCGCGCTGACTATCGTTTTATCGCGCGCAAATTGTATACAGCTGATAGCCGATCTCGCGCACCGCAGCTATGGTTTCTGGATAAGGCGTGTCGCAGATGTCCAGCAGGCCTATCTGGTAGTTCTCGCCGTCGGATCGGCCAGTGGTGGCCTGGTCGCCGTACTGGAACCAGTGTGCGCCTACGATTGCCGGGTTCTCCAGCGCGCTGCGGATGTATTGTTTGTACGCATCGGCGCGCTCCTGCTGGTCGGCGCAGCGGACCAGCCCAGGATGGAACATTCCCCGGTCGAGCGCCCCGAAGTGGAACTCACCGATGATCATCGGTTTGTCGCAGCCGGGCGGCATCCGCAAATCGGCCACGCTGCGGCTGTAGCGGTTGAAGCTGACCACGTCGCAATACTTGGCGGCGGCGACGATCGCTCGTGGGTTGCTCCAGGCGAAGCGGCAGCCCAGGTATAGCTGGTTGGGGGCAACTTGTTTGACGGCGTCGCGGCAGATTTGGAAGTATCGCTCGGCCGTTTTGGTGTAGAATGCGCCCAGGTCTTCGGCGGCTTTTTTGACATCGGGAGGGTCAGTACATCGCAGCAGGTCTTCCCAGGAGGCGTGGCTGGTGCCCCAGGACTGATTGAGTTTGTCGATTGTCTGATACTTTCGCTGGAGGTCTTCGATAAACGCCCGTTTTGCCGGCTGCTCCGGCGGCGAGCGCAGTGCGGCCACGGTCAGCGAGAACTCATCGCCCCAGCTCAGCTCGTTATGTACGAAGTATCCGATGCACCACGGGTCGCCGGCAGTACGGTCTTTTTCGCGTGCCATTGCCTGGTGCATGGCTTGCTCGAAGCTGGGGTCGAACACGTCGTCGAACTTGCCCCAGTAACCTTCGCTACCCTGAAGGGGTTTTCCGCGGGCGCTGATGGTGGCGGTGTACGGGGTGCGGCGGAGCAGATAGATATCCGGGTCTGACCAATTGGCGATCGTATTCATTCCCCAACTGCGCAACCGGCGGTGTGCCAGTTCGGCGGCGGTTTGCTGCCATTGCGGGCCGTACTTGCGCAACAGGTTAGCGCCGGTGAAATTGAAAGTGTCGAACGCTTTGTCTTTGTAGTACCCGTGAGCGGCGTTCCGCCCTTTGCCGTAGAAAACCCCAAACGGCCCATCCCGCGGCGGCAACTCGGCAAACATGTACAGGCGGTCGCTGATGGGCGTGTAGCCGGTAGAGGTGCGGACGCAATCGGGCCCGTGAGACCAGAACAGACATCCTTCGGGATCGACCAGCCACCAGCGGTCTTTGTGTTTTTCCACGCGGAAGAACCCGGTCGCTTTGAGCTTCGGCCCGTCGGCCCAGCCGCCGTAGCGGTTCCAGCCGGTCGGGCCAGGATGTGCGGCAAGGTCTTTTTCCTCCGCCTGGCGATGGCGGGCGAAATCTTCGGCGGTGGTGGTCTTGCCGGGCCAGGTGCGGTGCATGTATTGGCCGAAGCTGTCGATCATCGGAAACAATCGCTCTGGCGGCGGAGGTGGCTGAGCCGCGCCTTGGGCGCGGATGCGGCTTATATCGAACAAGTGCTCGGCGGAGGGTTTGTTTACAAACAGAATCAACTGGGTGATGTTGGCCGGATCGATGCCCCTCTCGGCATAACCCAATGGATAGCCGCGCATGCCGATGAGCTTTTCTTTCAGCGCAGGCGGAATCGTGCGCTCCAGCGGCGCTATGAGTGTCTTCTGCTGCCCCGGCGCTATCATGGTCCTGACGGTGATGCAGTTGTTCTGGCCGTCGGCGCCGGGATTGTCCACCCGCAAGTTCAACTCCAGCGGACTCTTGCCCTTGTTGAGCACATCGACGGCAATCTCGGCGAAAGGCTCGAGGTTCCAGCGGCCCTGTGGGGCCTTGAGCGTAACGCCGGGCCACCGGCCGTGGGTGCCGGTGGCAACACACAAGGCTGCGCCGACCCGCTCGAACCGGGCGTCGGCGGTTTGCACAAGCCCAGGGTCGAAACCGTCGGTCAAGTCGATTAGCATCAGTTCTGCCGTGCTCCCCAGCGCTGCACACAGCGACAACGAAATCATCGCAACACAGCTTGCGAGCAACTTGTACCACATCGGAAATCCTCCCGGTCGGCAGCAGAGACTACAGGGCAGACACTACGATAGTATTGGCGATGGCAACAGTGTACGGTCACGGCCGTCAGTTTGGTAGGTAGGCGTTTGGGAAGCGATTAATGCCCTTTGCGATACGCTGCTTGGGGGGACCAAAAGAGGAACGTTAAACGTTATATCAGCCGGTTACCTTTGGCGCAGGTGGATAGTAAGCTCTGGCACATACCGCGGTTCTTCCGGCATCCCGACGCTGCTGTGCGCCGTGTTTGCTTGCAAACTGTGTGCAATTGCCGGAAACTGGTGAGATGAAGCTTTTCGATACTCACACGCACCTGGATCAGGCAGAGTTCGACGCTGATCGGGCGGAAGTCATCGCCCGGGCACATCAGTCGGGCGTGGAAACGATACTTGCCGTAGGGGTCGATTTGCCTTCCAGCCGCGCCGCGGTGCGACTGGCCGAGCAGTTTCCCGGCGTCTATGCCGCTGTAGGTGTGCAGCCGAACCACTGCGCTGCGGTTGCCGACGGCGACTGGGAGCAGATCGTCGCTCTGGCGCGGCATCCGCGCGTCGTGGCGATAGGCGAGACGGGGCTGGATTGCTACTGGAACTACGCCCCGCTGGAGCTGCAAAGGACTTTTTTCCAAAAACATATAGAATTGAGTGCGCAGTGCGGTCTGCCCCTGGTAATCCATTGCCGCGACGCCCAGCCGCAGGTGCTGGAGATGCTTGGCAGCGCCGCCGCCAGCGGACCGTTGCGCGGCGTGATGCACGCATTCAGCGGCGACGCCATCTTTGCCCAGCAGTGTGTGGCGATGGGACTGTACATCAGTTTTGCCGGGACGATCAGCTATACCAACAAGAAGTTCGCCGAACTGCGCCAGGCCGCTGCGGCGGTTCCCGACGACCGGATACTGCTGGAGACCGACAGCCCGTACATGGTTCCCCATCCGCTGCGCGGCCGGCAGCATCGCAATGAGCCGTCGCTACTGGTTTATACGGCCCAGGCGTTGGCCGCGCTGCGCGGGACCGATCCTGAGCAGCTTGCAGCGCAAAGCACTGCCAACGCCCGCAGGCTTTTCGGGCTCTATTGATCTTTGCGAAACGCAGCGACCGCTTGATATAAGGTGTTCCCTAGTGTTCCGTGTCACCACGTATTGCGAATGTCAATAGGTGTCTGGTGGAATGGGCAGGACCGCCATGCCCTACGCCGAACTGCACGCCAAGACGAACTTCTCTTTTCTGGAAGGTGCTTCGCACCCCGACGAGCTGGTTGCGCGTGCCGCCGAACTGGGATACGCCGCGCTGGCCGTTACCGACCGCGCCAGTCTGGCAGGTGTAGTCCGTGCGCATGTGGCTGCCAAACAGGCAGGCATCAAGCTGGTCATCGGCGCCGAAATAACGCCCGATGACGCACTGCCGGTGGTTCTTTGGGCTGCCGACCGGGCATCTTACGGGCGTTTGGCCCGACTTATCACCCGCGGACGCACCAGCGCCGCCAAAGGCCACTGCCGGTTGAGTTTCGCCGATCTGGCCGAAGCAGCCAACGGACTGCTGGCTGGGGTGCGCATAGAATCTCCGTTGCTCGCAGACAAAGCTTCGCCGAGGGACCAGCGGCGGACTGTTGCCGGCCAGACTTCTGCCGCCGGTGTGGGACTGCGCCGCAGGCCGACATCCACCGTCGAGGCGATCCGCGAAGTTGGCCGCTACCGGGAGCTTTTCGGCGACCGATGCTACCTGCTGGCCGAACTGCACTATGGCCCGGACGATCGCCAGTGGTTGGATCAGCTTGTAGAGCTTTCGTACCGCGGCAGGGTGCCGCTGGCAGCCGCCGGGGATGTGTATTTCCACGTCCCCCAGCGGCAGGCACTGTGCGATGTGCTTACCGCCATCCGGCTGGGTTGCCGGGTCGAGGAGGCCACCGGGCAGTTATTTCCCAATGCGCAGCGGCACCTGCGCCAGCCGGAGGAAATCAGCAAGGCCTTCGCCGCGGCTCCCGAAGCAGTATCGCGCAGCGTGGAAATCGCCGACCGCTGCACCTTCTCGCTCGACCAGTTGCGGTACGAGTATCCGGAGGAATTGGCGCCGCCGGGCAAGACTCCCATGCAGTACCTTACGGAACTGGCCTGGGCCGGCGCCCGACAGCGTTATCCCCACGGCGTGCCGGAAAAAGTGCGCAGCCTGCTGGAGCACGAGCTGGCGCTTATCGCCGAGTTGCGCTACGAGGCGTACTTTCTGACCGTTTGGGACTTGGTTCGCTTTGCCCGGCAGCGGGGAATACTTTGTCAGGGACGCGGTTCGGCGGCCAACTCGGCGGTCTGCTTCTGCCTGGGAATCACGGCAGTCGATCCCGACCGCATGGACTTGCTGTTCGAACGCTTCATAAGCCGCCAGCGCAACGAAGCGCCGGACATCGACGTCGACTTTGAACACCACCGCCGCGAGGAGGTGATTCAGTACATATACGACAAGTACGGACGCGACCGGGCGGGAATGACCGCCGAAGTGATCACTTACCGCCCACGCTCGGCTGTCCGCGATGTGGCAAAAGCACTGGGACTGCCGCCGGAGCAGATCGATCATCTGGCCAAGGGCATCGAACACTTCGAGCACGAGCCTGACTTGCCGGGGCTGTGTCGGAGCGCGGGCATCGACCCGCAAAGCCTTAAAGGCCGGCAACTGGTGGCTTTGGTAGAGCAACTGGTGGGCTTCCCGCGCCATCTTTCGCAGCACACCGGCGGCATGGTGATCACTCGCGGCCCGTTGTGCGAGCTGGTCCCCATCGAAAACGCCGCCATGCCCGATCGCACTGTCATCCAATGGAACAAAGATGATCTGGACGAGTTGGGCATTTTGAAGGTGGACTGTTTGGCGCTGGGGATGCTCACGGCGATCCACAAGTGCTTCGATTTGATCCGCCAGCACTACGGCACGAAGGCAGACAGCGGCGATAGCACCGACCAGGACAGTACCTTTCGCAGCGTGCAACCTGCCAACGGCAGTAGCAGCGGGAGCAAGATCAGCGGCGGCAGCGGGACCAGCGGCGGTAGCCGAGGCAGCACCAGTACTACCAAACGGCCCAGTGCGGCGGAAGAAAAAAAGCGGTTCGATTGGGCGGCCTTCTGCGCCGAGCCATCGCTGGCCAACATTCCCGAGGGCGACCAGGAAGTTTACGACATGATCTGCCGGGCGGACACGATGGGGGTGTTCCAGATCGAAAGCCGGGCCCAGATGAGCATGTTGCCGCGGCTGAAACCGCGCTGCTTTTACGACCTGGTGATCGAAGTGGCGATCGTCCGGCCCGGCCCCATCCAGGGCGACATGGTTCATCCATACCTGCGGCGTCGCAACGGCGAGGAGCCGGTTACATATCCCGACGAGACGATCCGCCGCGTGCTGGAAAAGACTCTGGGCGTGCCGCTATTTCAGGAACAGGCGATGCGGCTGGCGATCGAGGCCGCAGGCTTCACTGCCGGCGAGGCGGACCAACTCCGCCGCGCCATGGGCGCATGGCGGCGGCCGGGTCTGATCGACCAATTCCGCCGCAAACTGATCGAAGGGATGCTTTCGCGCGGCTTTTCGGCGGAATACGCCGAAGCCGTTTTCCGCCAGATTCGCGGCTTTGGCGACTATGGCTTTCCGGAATCGCACGCCGCCAGCTTCGCGCTGCTGGTGTATGTGTCGGCGTGGCTGAAGTGCCATTATCAAGCGGCCTTTACCGCAGCTTTGCTGAACAGTCAACCGATGGGTTTTTACGCCCCAGCCCAACTGGTGCGCGATGCCCGCCGCCACGGCGTGGTCGTGCTGCCCGTGGATGTCAATTACAGCCACTGGGATTGCACGCTGGAGCCGGTCGGCGGCAGCAGTCTACTGGCCAGCGCCGGCGTCCCAACGCCCTGCGATGGCGAGTTGGGATTGCGCCTAGGCTTTCGCATGCTCAGCGGCTTTGCCGCCGCCGACGCCCAGCGGATCGTGCAAGCCCGCGCCGGAGGGCTGTTCCGCTCGGTCGAGGAGTTTGCCTTGCGCAGCGGTCTGGGCCGAGCGGCGCTGGCCCTACTGGCCAAGGCCGGGGCGTTAGGCTCGCTGGCGGCCGATCGCCGTCAAGCGCTATGGCAAGCCCTGGCGCAGGCCCGAAAGCCATTGCCCCTGTTGGATCAGCCGCTGCTAGAGGCAACCGGGGCAGAACCTGCGGACAGTACTTTTCAACACAGCGACGCGCCCAAAGCTGCTCAAGACCCCGGCAACGCTACGCCACACGCACCAAGTGCATCGTCGGCCGTTCCACCAGTGGCGCTGCCAAAAATGTCGGCAGCCGAAGAGGTGCTGGCCGACTATCGCGCCACGGGTCTTTCGCTGCGCGGGCATCCGATGCTGTTCTTGCGGACTGCTTTGCAAAAGCGTGGTATTGTGCCGGCGGAAAAGCTGAAAGACTGGCCCGACGGCAAGCCGGTCGCAGTAGCAGGCATCGTGCTGGTGCGCCAACGCCCGGCAACCGCAAAGGGAATCACGTTTATAAGTTTGGAGGACGAGACGGGCATCGCCAACCTGCTTGTTCGCCCGCGGGTGTGGCAACGCTTTCGTGATGCCGCGCTGCGGGCCACGATACTGCTTGCCTGGGGAAGATTGCAACGGCAGGGCGAAGTAGTGCACGTGGTGGTAACACGGCTGGAAGACCTTTCGGATCGGCTGGTCGAGTTGCCCCCTGGTTCGCGCGATTTCTGCTGATAGGCACCAAACTGCGAATCGTCGTGGCCGAGTCGCTGCCTGGATTGCGGCGCTTTGTGCGTCCCGCCTACAGACAGCCTGTGACATCGTGCGGCTCTGCCCGTGTTTTCTCCCCGCTGCGCGGCCCACGCCCCATGCCACGCTGTAACGAATGACGGCAATCGTGTTTTGCACGCCCCTGCCGCGCTGTAGAATCTACAGGCGATGTTTTCGCGTTCCGAGCCGAAATTGCTTTCGATCGGTCCCCAATGCGGCTCGACGTGAAAGTGCCATAGATATATTTCCAGCGGGCAAGAACAAATCATCATCGCTAGGAAAGCCATCTGATTTCAACCCCACGGAGTATAGATGTAAAGTGGCCGTTTAAAGAAAGGAAACGCTATGTACCAGGCCATTCGTTATAGCCGAGCGGGGATTTTTGGAGCCACGTTTGCCGGACTGGTCGCTGGGCTGGTGGCCAGTGGCGCGCCGGCGGCGCAGCCTGAGGTGGTGCTTCGGTGCGACACGGACAAAGTTGGGCGTTACGAGAAGGTAGAGCTGGCCATCGACGTCAAGCAGCAGTACGCCAATCCTTTTGAGCCGCAGGAGGTTGAACTGGACCTGCTGGTCCAAGCGCCCAGCGGAAAGAAGATCGTCGTGCCGGCATTCTTCGCCCAAGAGTATCAGCGAAATCCTGTACCCGGCCGAGGACGCAATGTGGACTGGTTCTACCCGGTGGGAATGCCCGGCTGGAAAGCACGTTATGCACCGTCTGAGATCGGTCAGTACCGCGCTGTGGCCAGGCTGAAGGACAAGCGCGGCACGCAGCAATCGGCTGCGGTGAGTTTTCGTTGTGTACCGTCGGCCAAGAAGGGCTATCTGCGCGTAAGCTCCAAAGACCCACGCTATTTCGAGCTGGACGACGGCACGCCACTGTTCGCCATCGGTCAGAATGTGGCTTTCATTGGTGTGGGCCAGTATGTCAGTCTGGCCAAGGCCGAGGAGATATTCGCCAAACTGGGCCAGAACGGGGCCAACTACTTGCGCATCTGGACTTGCTGCGAAGACTGGGCGATGGCCATCGAGGCCCGCAAAAGCGCCTTCGGACGCTCCTGGCATTGGAAGCCGCCCTTGGCCAGCTATCCAGAGCCTGATGCGCCGGCAGATCGCAAGTGTATTCGTCTGGAGGGCGACGCGGTGCGGATCGACCCCTCGCACCCTGTGGCATTGCGGCCCAACACCAAGTACGTCTTCAGCGGTCGGGTGAAGGCCGAGCCGGGAACCAGCGTTGGATTTGAAATCGGCGGATCGCGCAACCCCCAGCCGATTTCCTCCGGCGCGGATGGAAAATGGGTCCCCTTCGTTCACATCTTCCAGACCGCCCCGAACGATTACTGGCTGGCAGCGCCCGTGCTTCACAAAACCGGAACCGGCCGCGCGTGGGTCGACTATCTGTCGCTGAAAGAGGCGGCCGGCGGACCGGAGCTGCTCTGGGAGGCCGATCCCAATCGGCCCGTATTCGGCAACTACAACCAGCCGGATTGCTTCATTCTGGACGAGCTGATAAAAGCTGCCGAGCAGCACGGGCTGTACCTGCAACTGTGCTTGCTTACCCGCGACCTGTACATGGGAATGCTTAAAGACCCGGCCAGCGCCCAGTACGAAGAGGCCATCCGTGCCGCCAAACGCACTTTCCGCTACGCGGTGGCACGCTGGGGATATTCCACCGCCGTCGGCGCGTGGGAGTATTGGAACGAGCTGGACCCCGGTCTGCTCACCGAACGGTTTTATCAAGAAGTAGGGGAGTACCTGGAGCAGATCGACCCTTACCGGCACCTGCGCACCACCAGCACATGGCACCCGTCGCCCAAAGACATGAAGCACCCCAAGCTGGATATCGCCGACATGCACTATTACTTCCGCCCCTCGGAACGTAAGAAACTGCGCGACGAAGTAGATGCGGTAGTCGATCGGCTCCGCTTCCTGCGGCAGAACGCCCCGGGCAAGCCGGCGCTAATGACCGAGTTCGGCGTGGCAAACGAGAAGTTCCAACCGGCCGAAGAAATCAAGACCACCAAAGAAACCGTTGATTTCCACAACGCGATGTGGGCTTCCAGCCTGGCCGGCGCTTCGGGCACGTGCCTGTTCTGGTGGTGGGAGCGGCTCGACCAGCACGACATCTATCCACAGTACAAGCCGCTTGCCACATTCCTGGCGGATATCCCCTGGACCACTGCTGCCTTGCAGCCCACCAACGCTGTCGCCTCGCCAAATAAACTGCACTTGGTCGGACTTCAGGGCCAGAACCGCGCCTACCTGTGGCTATTCAACCCGGAAGCCTCGTGGGACAAGATCGTAGTGGAAAAGGTCACCCCGGGTCAAGTAAAAGGGGCGGCAGTGGAGCTGACCGGGCTGGCCGCCGGTTCATATCGCGTGCAGTGGTGGCACACTTACGCAGGCAATCCGATCGGACAGTCGGTGGTCAAGCCAACCGGCGGCAAGCTGAAACTTGCCGTGCCACCGTTCGACCGCGATATCGCCTGCAAGATCACCCCGGTCCAGTGACCACCCCCGCGTGCGCGCCGCCAATTGGACGGCTACGACGGAGCGTGGCCCTACAGATCAATTGAAAAGATGCGCTCAAAACGCGCACAAGTATGCCGTAAGGGCCTAATGCTGCCGGCAGCGGCCAAGGCAATTGGCTTGCGTTCCCGCACCGGATTAGGTAACCGGATTAGGTAAACCGTGCGGTCAAACGCTGAAGCGGATCAGGATTACGTCGTCCTGTTGGACCACGTAATCTTTGGGCTGCTGATGCACGAGATGTCGGGCCTTGGCTTCCCGTTCGCTGCCGCACTGGAGCAACTGGTCGCAGTTGGTCACCTCTGCGCGGATGAATCCCCGGGCCAGGTCGGTGTGAATACACTCGGCCGCCTCCAAAGCCGTGCCTCCGTTACGCAACAGCCAGGCCCGCACTTCTTTGTCGTTGGCGGTGATGAAGGTGATCAGCCCGGCAACCTGAAGCATCTTGCGGATGAACAGCTGCCGGTCGATGCCCGATAGCCCCATCTCGCGCTCGAACTCGGCGCGGTCTTCGGGAGTCATGCGGGCAAGCTCCAACTCCAGGCTGGCGGGCAAAGCCAGCACCGGCAGACCGCAGTCGGAAAGTGCGGTGAATCGCTGTGGATTCGGTTCATCTTCGGCAGTGTTGACAATAACCATCCGCGGCTTCTCCGAAAACAGGCGGAACGCCCGCGTCACCCGGCGCTGCTCTTCGGTCATTTGCGTTTCGCGCAGAGGATTGCCCGAGTTCATCGCCGCCAGCACCACATTCAGTGTTGCTTCTTCGTAGGCCAGTTGTTCCCTTTCCGGTCGGGGCAGAGGCTTTTTGAGCGATTCGGCCACCCGCTGCAAGCGGCCGGATACAATCTCCATGTCGGCCAGCAGCAGGTCTTCGTCCAGCGAGCGGATGTCGGCCAGCGGATCGTTGCCGTCGAAAGCCGCTACCACGAACACCAGGCAGCCGGCTTCGCGTATCAGGGCCAGTCGGGAGGCGTTTCCTTCGTGGGTGCGGCTCAGCCCGGGCGTATCGACTATCTCCAAGGCTGCCGGGGTGACCTTCTTGGCCCCGTAGATTTTGGCTAACTCGGCCAGCCGCGGCTCGGCAATGGTGGCCATCGCTGCCTGCCCGGTGTGGGTATGGGCCGGATCGGCGCGCACGCCCGTCAGCCACTCGAACAAGGTGCTCTTGCCGGAACCCTTGTAGCCGACCAGTCCGATCTTCATGGCGACGCCCTCCCGAACAGTACACTGCCTGCCTGTAGCTTATCGCATTTGGGGCCGAATCGTCGAGGTTCTCGATCATTTTCGGGGGCAATTCCGTTCGGGCGCCCGTGGACAAACGCGCCGCAGGCTGTGGAAAAACCATAAGAGCCGATGCCTAACACGGCCTCCGGCCGCAGCCAAATGGCAGCGACGCGCTGCTGTCGCGTCCGCTGGCAATAGGCTGACGGCCACCACGGAGCGTAGCCCTCCAGGTCGCCCGACAACATTCGCGCAAAACGCGCAAGTTACGCTGTAAAGAACTATTGACATTCGCAAGACGTGGCGACACGCCACACTAGGAAAAACCTTATATCAGGCGGCCACTACCTTTCGCGAAGATCAATAATATCGAGCTGCACATACTGGGGCGTTTGCGTTTTTGTGTCTTAGTTGCCGCCGGCGGTAGTGGGTGCTAACATTAATTGTTTGTCTTGGCGGCAAACAAGTACGTGCTGGCCTGCGACAGCGCATCCGCTATGTTACGGCTTCCGATGCTAAAGCGCCGACCACCCAAAAGCGACGAGGACCTGTTCCGCGAGTCGACTATGACCTTCGGGGAACACCTCGAGGAGCTGAGGGTGTGCCTGTTCAAAGCGTTGATCGGGCTGTTCGGGGGCATAATCATCGGGCTGATGATTGGCGGCGATGTGGTGAAGTTGATCCAGCGTCCTTTGAAAAGAGCTCTGGAGCAGTATTACTCCGCCCAGTCGATCGAGGAGGCGAAGAAAGAAATCGAAGCGTTGCGAGCGCAGGGAATAGCCGCCGAGTTGACCGACGAGCAGATCGCCCATCTGGTGGAAAAAGAGGGTTTGATTGCAAAGCAGATGTATGTCGACCCGTCGGAGCTGTTGCGGCGACTGCGTGAGGCTCGCCCGGAACTATTCGACAAAGTATCGTTGCCCGAGCCGACCCCCGATCGCGTCCTTACCCGCGAAGACTTGGCGCCGCTGTTCGTGTGGTATCCGCGCGAGCACTTCGAGGGTTCAAAGGTCAAAAGCCTCAGTGCCCAGGAAGCATTCACCATCTATCTGAAAGCGGCAGTGCTGGTAGGGGTGATCGTGGCCAGCCCTTGGATTTTCTATCAGATTTGGAGTTTTGTGGCATCCGGGCTGTACTGGCACGAGCGGCGGTTCGTTTACATGTATTTGCCGTTCAGCATCGGGCTGTTCTTGTTGGGGGCCAGTGCGGCGTTTCTGGTGGCTATGGAGCGGGTGCTGACTTTCCTGTTCAGTTTCAACAAATGGATGGGCATCGATCCTGACCCCCGCATCAGCGAATGGCTTAGCTTCGTCCTTTGGCTGCCGATCGGTTTTGGACTCGGCTTCCAGTTGCCGCTGGTGATGCTGTTTTTGGAAAGGATCGGCGTGTTCACCGTGGCCAACTACTGGAGCCAGTGGCGCGTGGCAGTGCTGGTGATTTTCATCATGGCAGCCATTCTCACTCCGCCCGACCCATATAGCATGTGTCTGTTGGCCTTGCCCATGTCGGGCTTGTATTTCGTGGGCATCTGGCTGTGCAATTGGATGCCGCGGCAGTCGGGCCAGTTCAAGCCGATCGAAGAAGACTGACCACATGGCTGTCGGCGCCGCAGGCGTGGATGTGGAACTCGGACGGCGATGTGCCGCTCGCCGTTAGGGCGCGGGGGAGGGTTTTACGGTGCGTCGTGCGGGGCTTCAACGGCTGTGGGCGCTTGTTCGACCAGGGGCAATTCGACCACGATACGGGTTCCTTTTCCGGGCGCGCTGTCGATTGTAGCCTTGCCGCCGAACAGCCGCGCCCGTTCGGCGATGCCACGCAAGCCGTAGCGTTCCGGAGGCACGCTGCTGGGGTCGAACCCCACGCCCCAGTCTTGCACTTCGATCCGCAACTTGCCGTCGATTACGCCGAGAGTGACCTGCACCTTCTGGCTTTGGCTGTGGCGGCAGGCGTTGGTAAGGCACTCCTGAACGATGCGGAAGGCAGAGCTTTCCAGCGGCGGCGCGAACCGGTCGTCTGGCAGCCCGTTGATCAGCTCGATCTGCTGATCGGCGCGCGACGATTGATTCTGGATGAGGTTTTCCACGGCTGGCCCCAATCCCAGCTCATCCAGATACGGCGGCCGCAAGCCGCTGATCAGCCGTCGGGTTTCACGGTTGGCTTCTTGCAGCAGTTGCAATGCTTCTTGCGTCGCCTGGGCGGCTTGGGCGGGGTCGACTTCGCGCAGGCCTTCAGCAGCCTGCAATTTCATGATCGCGCCGGTAAGCTGCTGGGCCAGCCCGTCGTGGACCTCGAATGCCAAAAGCTTCCGATCGCGCTCTTGCAAGTCGAGCAGCTCCAGCAGCAGCCGGCGTTCGCGGAGCAAAGCTTCTTCGGCACGGCGGCGGCGGCTGATATCGCGGACGATTGCCACTGCCCACCACTGGCCCTCGCGGCGAATCGCCGAGACGGAAATCTCGATGGGAAACTCGACGCCGTCTTTGCGCACGGCGGCCATTTCCACTACCTTGCCTACCACCGGCCCCTGGCCGGTGCGGGCAAACTCGGCCATGCCGCGGGCGATCCTGTCGCGATACCGGGCCGGCGCCAGCAGATCGTGTGCACTGCGGCCGAGTATCTCCTGGGCGCTATAACCGAAGATGCGCTCCGCCGCCGGATTCCAATGTACCACGCGGCCCTCGTGGTCCATCATAATTACCGCGTCCAAAGCCGAATCGCTGATGGTTCGCAACTGGGCGGTGCGGTGAGCCACCAGTCGTTCTGCCTGCGCAGCACGCTGACCGAACAAGACCAGATATCCGCATAACAACCCGGTAAGCGACAGCCCGGCAATCAACATGCTGGTCGGAAGGTCGGACTCCCGTGACGCCAGGTATCCCGCCGTTGGCTCCAGATAGATGGTCCAACTGCCGGCCGAGTCGGGCAAGAATATTTTGCGGGCAACAGTGCCTGGGCCGAGCTGCGGCATCATCCGCCCGGCAGAGCCTTCCTCGCCCGGCGCTGGCGGAGGATAAACGGCCAAAAGCTCGTGGTCTTCCGACTGCGGCTCGTTTACCAGGTAAACATTGACCTGTTCGGGGTCGACCACGGCGAGGGAGTCGGCGATTAGATCGGACAGGCGGAATATTCCGATTACGAAACCCTCGGGGTCGGATTGACCTTCGCTCTGGGCTGCCGCCGCGTTATCGTCAAGCGGATTGTCGACCTCCTGCCGGTCGACACCGATCGCAACGCACAGCGCTGCTGCACCGGTCCCACCTGCATTGCCCTTGCCGATGGGCAGAAATATCGTTTCGGCCGCGCTGCGCCACACGCCCGGGCCTTGTGAACCCGGCTGTATCATGTTTCCGGTCCGATGCGCATCGGCCGCACGCCGGATAAGCCGACTTGACCAGGCATCAGCGCCAAAGTCGTAGCCCAGCAACCATTGGTACTTCGCTGTGGGCTGGACGTAGACTACTGGGTAGTATTGGCTTGGAGCGGAAGCACCGTCGCTGCGCTGGCTTTGGGCGTCCGGCCAGATGCGATACTCCGGCACACTCATCTGGCCGACGCGCTGCTCGTGCTGCTGGCGCTGGGACTGAGGGACAGGCTGGACCCAGGCGAGCAGCTCTGTGTCGCCATACTGCGCCAGCAGCGGCCGGGTGAAGATGGCAAACTCTTGGGGTGTAACCAGTTCGGAGCCTTCGAAAAACGCCGCCAGCGTGAGCACCGCGCCGAAACGGCTGCTCAGCGCACGCTGCACCAACTCGCAACGCTTTTCGACCAGCAGCTCGAATTGGGTCTCGCCCAATCGTTCCTGGTGGTTCTTCAGCACGAAGTAGGCCGACAAAGACAGGAATGCACCGATCGCACCGGCCAGCAACACAAGCAGCCACTGGGAAACAGGCGAGAACCACAGCGCTGTCCGCCACTGCCGGTCGGTGCCGCCGCCGGTGAACATGGCTGCCAGTCCTTAACTAAACAGGAGTAACAGCGAACCAGGGGGACCGGCCTGCGCCCCGCTGCTATCGCTTCGGCATCGGACAACAGGCCCAGAACGATATACTGTGCTCGAGCGTTTTGTCAATCGGATTGTTTGCGTTCAAGCACAAAACAGTTTTTGGCGAAAAAGCATGTATCCGCAAGTTCCCAGTCACACATCCGTGGAGACGTTCTTTATGCAGCGCGAAGTTGCCAGTGCGCTATCTCTATTTCTATGCAGCTATTTCTATGCAGCGAACAGTTGCCCGTGCACTACCGATGCGCAGCCTACGATGCACCCCAGAATAACGCTTGATCCCGCCGCAAAACGCCCGCCAAAATTGTGCGGCAACTCCGGCATCGGCCTGCGGTCTTGCGGCATTAACGACCACACCGGCAAATTGCAAATTGGCGCTGGCCTCGCCCCTTATTAATCATACGCGCCCTTTACCGCGCAGGCAAGGCACGATACCGCACAATAGAAGGATAATCACGCTTGTTGGTTGTGGGTGGAAAACTGGGGAGGCGGCTTCGTGCAAAAGCTTGGTTCATTCTCCGGCCCGGAAATACATTTGCCGGGTACCAAATCTGTCGCCGATCGGCTTTATGCTGCCCGCAGTGTATCTGCTGGCCAGACAAGTCGCAAGTGGCTGATAACAACCGATAGCCGCTTTCGCAGCAGAAGCCGCAGTCTTATACTTGATTGAAGTCCTGGCCGGTAGTGCTTATGCAGGCGTACGCCGGTGTAGCGGTAGGCCGTCCCGGCGTTGCTCTGTGGCTGTGTGCTTTGGACAGTTGCACCACTGCGAGTTTGTGGTATGAACCAGAACGAACCGACCGATCATTGGGCCATTTTGGCGGCGGAACTTGGGGCGGAGCCAGCGGCTGAACCACCGCGCGACAAACCTGCCGATCAGGCGATCAGCCCCGAGGCTCCTGCCCAACAGCCCGAAGCCGCAATTTCATCATCTACCTCCGGAATTACTAATACTCCCGGCATGGCTGATGGTCCCGAGGCGCAGGGGGCTTTGCTGTCTCCCAGCGCTTCGCCCAGCCGAGGGGAAGAACCGCCACAGCCAGCCAGCCCACGTGCTGCCGAGCGCCCGCAAGTGCCTGCGGCGCAAACCAAGTCGAGTTGGGACATTCTGGCCGAACAGTTAGGCATTCCTGCCGAGCAAGCTGTCCAGCGCGAGCAGAGCGATGCTGATGCTGTGGGACTGGCCGATTCCACTGGCCAAGCGGTAGCGCCACCGGGGGTATCGACCGCCCAGCGCGCGGGCCTCCTTCGTCCTTCTGGCAGCGGCCGTCGCCGAAAACAGCAGCAACCCCTTGCTCGCTTCGGCGAAGGGATATTCGACGATGAGTGTTCAGCGGATGTCCTTCCGCCCGCCAGCGCTCCCGAAGAGGTGGCGAAATCGGGGTGGCAGCCGGCAGAGGCGCCGCCGGTCGAACTGAGCGCTGAGGAATCCGAGGGCGGCCAGGTTGCAGGCCAGGACGTTGCGGCTTTGGAACCAGCGGTGACGGCATCTGCCCAGCGCGCCGCCGACCGCAGAGCTGGTCGACGCCGTCGCAAGAAGCGCCGCAGCCCGGAAACGGCTATCTCGGGCAAACCGCAACGGGAATCTGGCGGACCGCCAGTGGTGCCGCCGGTTGGCGACGCAAACGATCAATTCGATTCTGAATTGGCTGCTCCCGACGAACAGCAGCAACAAGTAGATGCTGGGCAACAAATCGGGTTTGCCGAAGGCATTGGCCAGCCGGTGCCGAGCGAACATTTCGTCACGGGCCAGACAGTTTCGCAGCTTGATCCGGCCCAGCAGGTTTGCGGAAATGAAACAACCGATGGCTACCGCGCAATCGGCGACCAGGAAGAGCTTGCCCCACCGCCGACCAGCCAAGAGCTTTACCGGCATGATCAAAGCGCATCGGCCGAACCGGCGGCATCGGCCAAACCGGCGGCGGTTGTCGGGGAGGCGGCCGAAAGCGGCGCATCGGCCCGCGACCAATCGTCCAAGCACCGGTCTATTCCCACCTGGGCAGAAGCGATTTCGATCATTATCAACGCAAACCTCGAGGCGCGCGCCAGACGGGGTGATGCCGGGCGCGACCGTCGGGAACGCGGCGGGCGATGATTCACGCCGCGGCGCTTGGTCTGGCTCCACAGGGCATGGAACAGCCGCCCCGGCCCACGGCACACTACGGCAAACACTTCTGGCAGGGCCGTTTTCCGGCTTGGATGGCCTCTTGTCGGCTGCGGTAAACTATCCGATTATCCGGGGCGATCTTCTCGACGGCCAAACACCAGTGGCGATGGAATACCTCGGAGCCGGCCGAGCCTATGTAGTCGCCGCTGGGTTGCTGGCTGCTTGCATCATCGGAGGTGGTGGATTTCGGCGGCGCTCGGCCCTGGTAAGGCCGTGAATGTGCCAGGTGGGCGAGCCAATTTTCGGTATAGATCGCCGCCACCTTGGCGTCGCGGATAATCAGCAAGTTCTCGGCATTCGAGGTTTCTGCGCTTTTGGTAAAGTTGAACGAACCGGTAATCACCACCCGGTCGTCGATGATCATCACCTTGTTATGCGCGATGGCGTGCTGGTCGTCGATCCACACTCCGATGCCGGCGTTGTGCAGAAAGTCGGCCGAGGAGTACTTATCGCTCGCTTGGCTGTGATCGAGGATCACTTCCACCTTTACCCCGCGGCGATGTGCCTGGCGCAAAGCGGCGGCAATCGGTGCGGAGGTAAAACTGTAGGCTTGCACCCGTACAGACTGTTGGGCCGAGTCGATCTCGCTGACGATTGCCTGCGTACAGCCGCCGCCGGGCGAGAAATAGACCTCCAGCGGCGGCAATTGTTCCAAACGATGTGCCGATTGCCGAACTGGCCTGGAAACAATCGCTGCCAGTGCGACCAGGACCGCCAGCGCCAGCAGGCCGCACGCCCACGGTATCCCAAGCGACGGCCTGGCGCGGCGAAAAACGGTTCGGGATGTAGGCAATCGTGTTGCCACAAAAGCGCGAAACCCTGATGCACGCGGGGCTGACGGACCGGCACCCCGCTACATTAACTCTGACAACGGAAAACAGGTAAGCCTCTTGCCGCAAACTGATTCCATCAATTTTTGCGCACATTAGCAAGATGGCAAGACCCTTACAGCCGGCACAAAGAGCCTTTCCGGACTAGCCGCCCTAAGCTAGAATGCAGCAAATGACACCCAGCGACCAGCCGGCTACGACCGCGCCCGGCCGTTTGCGGGATTTGGTCGGGCGTCTGGAGCGGCACGAGGGCTTCGCCGAGGTCGTGGCGAGTTTGCTGGCCGGACATGCCGCGACTCTCGACGGAGTCTGGGGCTCTAGTTGCGCGCTGGCAGCCGCAGCGCTGGCCGAGCACGTGCCCGGCGTGCTGGTGGTCGTCTGCCCGCAAACCTCCCAGGTCGACGATCTTTCGGACGACTTGGAGCTTTTCACCGCGCTAGAGCCGGAAATCTTTCCTGCCTGGGAGCGGTTGCCCGGCGAGCAGCTTATCCACGACGAAGTGGGCGGTCGGCGGCTGGCGGTGCTGAAGTTGCTCCGCTCCGACCGGACGGCGAAACTGCTGCTGGCCAGCATCCAAAGCCTGCTACAGCCGGTGCCGCCGCCAGATATGCTGGCCGTCAAGACGCGCCGCTTGCACACCGGCCAGGAGATTTCGCTGAAAGAGCTTGCCGAGTGGCTTCTGGCCGGCGGATTCCACAATACCACTGCGGTAGAGTTGCCCGGCGAGTTTTCCATCCGCGGGGGAATCCTGGACATCTTCGCCCCCGACTGGGCCTATCCGGTGCGCGTGGAACTGTTCGGCGAGCAGATCGAATCGATGCGCCGCTTCGAGGTGGCCACGCAGCGGAGCCTGGCAACGGTCGACAGCATCGATATTACCCTGGCGGGGTCTGCGGCCGAACAGGGGGCGCATTTGGCCGATTATCTGCCGCCGGGCAGTTGGGTCCTGCTGATCGAGCCTGACGAACTTCAGGAGCAAGGGCGGGCATATTTGGAGCGGCTGGAGCGCCCGCAACAACTGCACAGCGTCGCCCAAGTCTGGCAGCGGATGGTGCAGTTTCCTTCCGTAACGGCCTGGTCTATCGCCCCAGGGTCGATGGAAACGACCTGCCAGTTGCGAATCGAATCGGTCGAGCGCTTCGGCGGGGACATTGCCCAATTGCGGGCGCAGCTAGACGAGGTGGGCGGCGGCCAGGAGGTGTTTGTGGTTTGCCAGACCGAGGCCGAAGCCCGGCGGCTGGCCGAGCTTTTCGCCTCTACCCGGTTGGCAGCCGAAGGGCGTTTGCACTACCCGATCGGCACGTTGCACCACGGTTTTCGCCTGGTGGCCGAAGGCATACTGCTGCTCAGCAGCGCCGAGATATTTCGTCGCACTTCGCTGCCGCGTGCTGTGCGGCGCCGGGTGAGCGGGAGGGCGATCGACAGCTTTCTGGAACTGCGCGAGGGCGACCTGGTGGTGCACGTGGCCCACGGCGTGGCACGCTATCGCGGCCTGAAATTGCTGGAAAAGCAAGGCGGCGTAGAAGAGCATCTGGAGCTGGAGTTCGCCGAGCGGACCAAGCTGTACGTGCCGGTGTCGAAGATCGCCCTGGTGCAGAAGTACGTCGGCGGCGCCAAGAGTCGCCCCAAACTGGCGCGCATCGGCGGAAGGCTGTGGCAGCGGCAGAAGGCGCGTGTGGAGCGCGCGGTCACCGACCTGGCCGCGGAAATGCTGGAGCTACAGGCGTTGCGGATGTCGCGACCGGGCATCGCCTTTCCGCCCGATACCGAATGGCAACGCGAGTTCGACGCCGCTTTCCCTTACCAGGAAACGCCCGACCAACTGGCCACCATCGAGGCCATCAAGCAAGACATGTGCCGGCCCAGACCGATGGACCGCTTGCTGTGCGGCGACGTGGGCTACGGCAAGACCGAGGTGGCGATGCGCGCCGCCTTCAAGGCAGTCGATGCCGGTTATCAGGTTGCGGTGCTTGTGCCCACTACGGTGCTGGCCGAGCAGCACTATCGCACCTTCACGGCGCGGATGGCCGCCTTTCCTTTCCAGATCGCCATGCTCTCGCGGTTCGTCAGTCGCAGCGAGCAGGCCAAAATACTCCAGCGGTTACAGTCGGGCCAGATCGACATCGTCATCGGCACGCATCGGCTGGCCCAGCCCGATGTGCAGTTCCACAACCTCGGCCTGGTGATCATCGACGAGGAACAACGCTTCGGCGTGGAGGTCAAAGAACGGCTGAAATCTTTGCGGGCGATCGTGGACGTGCTGACCATGACCGCCACACCTATTCCGCGCACGCTGCACATGTCGCTGCTGGGACTGCGCGACATTTCCAATCTGGAAACTCCGCCGGAAGACCGCCTGGCCGTGGAAACCCGAGTGACGCGCTTCCAGCCCGATCTGGTCCGCCACGCCATAATCCGCGAGCTGAACCGTGGCGGGCAAGTGTTTTTCGTGCACAACCGGGTGCAGGACATCGGTCTGGTGGCCCAGCGCTTGCAGCAGATCGTGCCCGAGGCCAGCCTGGCCATCGCCCACGGCCAGATGCCCGAACACCAATTGGAACAAGTGATGATCGACTTCGTGGCTGGCCGTTACGACGTGCTGCTGGCGACGACAATCGTGGAGAACGGACTGGACATTCCCAACGCCAACACGATTTTCATCAACGAGGCCGACCGCTATGGCCTGGCCGATCTGCACCAGCTCCGCGGCCGCGTGGGCCGCTACAAGCACCGCGCGTATTGCTACCTGCTTGTCGATCCCAACAAGCACTTGTCGCCCAATGTGGCCCGACGGTTGCGAGCCATCGAAGAGTTCAGCGACATGGGCGCAGGCTTCGCTATCGCCATGCGCGATTTGGAGATTCGCGGGGCGGGGAACATCCTGGGCACCGAGCAGAGCGGACACATCGCCGCAGTAGGCTACGAACTGTACTGCAATCTGCTGGAACAGGCCGTCCGCCGACTGAAGCACTTGCCCCCGCGCGAAACTGTGGATGTGGAATTGGACCTGCCCGTAGAGGCCTACATCCCCCGCTCCTACGTGCCCGACATGCGTGCCAAGATCGACCTGTACCGGCGGCTTGCCAGTATCACGAGTCTGGAGCACTTGAACGACTTTCGGGCGGAGTTGGTCGATCGCTTCGGGCCGTTGCCGGAGCTTGTCGAGCGGCTGCTGCTGTTGGCGGAGCTGCGCATCGCCGCGCATCGCCGGCGGATACGCTCGGTGCGCGTGGAGGACAATTACATCGTGCTGTCGTACGCTTCAGCGGCGATGATGCGGCGATTGGCCGAGCACAACGGGCGCGACTTGCGGATCGTGGATAACTGCACTGCTTATCTGCCGTTGCCCCAGCGAAACGCCAGCCCGGAGATGATCGTCCGCACTGTCAAATCGCTGTTGCAGCAGCAGTGAGCCTGCCGATATAATCTGCGCCCTTGCTTTTCGGAAACCGAGGGGCCGCATTGCGCGCAGCAGGGTCCTGCTGCTAAGCGCGGCAGGTGATCTTCATCTTCAATGTCGATGGCCAGCCACTCCAGATCGCCATCAAGCGGTACGCCCGAGGCGGCGGAGGGCCGCGTAAGATTCACCTTTTCCCTGTATCCAAGTCGGCTGGCCTGCCCAGCCGCCTGCTGCGTCGGGCGTTGGTTTTTTTTGGCCGCTGGAATACTCTTTGCAGCG
>Ga0209101_1000633_pt1 | contig 28547 bp, 21 predicted proteins | sample ConPoolayeCmetaG_FD_185481 | JGI IMG/M metagenome (GOLD analysis project Ga0209101, IMG submission 185481) | Hot spring microbial mat communities from California, USA to study Microbial Dark Matter (Phase II) - Cone Pool mat layer C metaG... ...
GTTCTATGGCGGTATTCATGTTGACTCCTCCTGGCAACATTATATCACACCATGTCAAGTACTTGCATTAGGAGTCAACTCAGTGTAAATGCGTCAGGCGTCAAACGTCAGGCGTCAAACGTCAGGCGTCAAACGTCAGGCGTCAAGCGTCACGTTGACGTTTGACGTTTTGACTTTTGATGACAGCGCTGTCCGCACCACGCCCCCTGCTGCCTCCAACCGCTGCCGGGCCTCGGCCGGCGAGACGTCTGCCAGCACGTGAACGATGGTCGCTGGCACGTCGCCGCCGCAGGCGTCCAACGCCGCTGCCGCCTCATCGGGCGACAGGCCGGTCGCCATCTCGACGATGCGCCGGGCGCGCCCTTGCAGCTTGGTGTTCGTGGCCTGGACGTGCACCATCAGGTTGCCGAAGGTCCGGCCCAACCGGACCATCACGCCGGTGGAGATCATGTTCAACACCATCTTTTGCGCGGTGCCGGCCTTGAGCCGGGTAGAGCCGGTGAGCACCTCCGGGCCGGTGAGCGGCGCGATGCACACGTCGGCCAGGTCCTCGCTGGGCGCGGGCCGGTTGTTGGTCAGGCTCACGACGAGCGCGCCGCGTCGCCGGGCCTCAGCCAGCGCGCCCAGGACGTAGGGGGTGCGGCCGCTGGCGGCGATCCCCACCACGGCGTCGCACGCGGAGACGTTCAGGGCTGCCACGTCGCGCGCGCCGGCCTCCGCATCGTCCTCGGCCCCTTCCACGGACCGGGTGATGGCCGGTTCGCCCCCGGCGATGATCGCCACCACCCGGTCCGGCGGCGTGTTGAACGTGGGCGGACACTCGGCCGCGTCCAACACCCCCAGCCGCCCGGACGTGCCCGCGCCCACATAGATGAGCCGGCCGCCAGCCCTCATCCGCTCGGCGATCCGGTCAATCGCCCCGGCGATGGCCTGGGCCTCGGCGGCGACGGCCCCGGCCACCTGCGCGTCTTCGGCGTTCATAGTTCGCACTAAGTCAACAGTCGGCAACATGTCCAGATGCTCTGAGGCCGGGTTGCGTGCTTCCGTGGAGCGCAGGTCGCAGGGCGCAAATCGCAGGTGGAGACTTGAGACCTGCGGCTTGTGACCTGCAGGCGTGATAGAGCCAAGCACGACCGGGTGCCGCGCGCCGGTCGCTGCCGGCAGGTTGCCGGGCCGACCGTGCCAGGTCTCGTAGGCCAACACCGCGAAGGCGATGGCCTCTTTGGCCTCCACCGGCATCCCCACGTCGTCGGAGAGGAGGACGCGGGCCGGGGCCAACTGCTCGCGCAGCATGGTCATGAGCGTGGGATTGCGCGCCCCGCCGCCGCTGACGATGACCTCGTCCGGCCAGCGGGGCAGAAAATCGCGGTACGCCTGGGCGATGGACCGGGCAGTGAAGGCCGTGAGCGTGGCGACGATGTCGGCGTCGCTCAGGCCGCGCGCTTTGGCCTCATCCCAGACGCGCGCGCCGAACTGCACGCCGAACCGCTCGCGGCCGGTGGTCTTGGGCGGCGGCTGACGCAGGTAGGGGTCGGCCAGCAGTTCGGCCAGCAGGGTTTCGTCCACCTGGCCCTGGGCGGCCAGCGCGCCATCCCGGTCGCACGTCAGCGCGCCGTTCGTGGCCCGGCTCGCCGCGTAGTCTATCAGCATGTTGCCGGGGCCGGTGTCGAAGGCCCTCACCCCCGGCCCCTCTCCCCAAATTGGGAGAGGGGAGAGGGGATGTGGGGGTGAGGAGAGAGGGCTGAGGTACGTCACGTTGGCGATGCCGCCGATGTTCTGGGCGGCGCGGACGAGCGTGGGGTGCGAGAGGAGCAGTGCGTCCACGTAGGCCACCAGGGGCGCGCCCTGGCCGCCGGCCGCCACGTCGCGGGGACGAAAGTTGCTGACCACCGGGAGGCCGGTCTCCTCGGCGATGACGGCCGGCTCGCCCAGTTGCAGCGTGGAGGCATCCGGCCCGGTGGGGATGTGCCACACCGTCTGGCCGTGGCTGCCGATGAGGTCGGCTTGCGCTGGCGTCAGCCCGGCGGCGGCCAGGCCCTGGAGCGCGGCCTGGGCGAAGGCCCGGCCCAGAGCAAAGTTGAGCCGGCAGAGCCGGGCCACGTCGCCGGTCTCCGGGCGAAAGCAGGCAAAGATCTCCGCGCGCAGGTCCGGCGAGTGCGGCACATCCAGGTGGGCGAGCAACCGCCAACGCAACGTCGGCGGCGCGCTGTCAAGCTCCACCACGGCCACGGAGGTGCCATCGGCGGAGGTGCCGGACATAAGCCCAATGACAATCATGGTTCATCACTCACCACATCAAACGTCAAGCGTCAGGCGTCAAAATGACGTTTGACGCTCTCGACAATCGCCCGGTGCAGCGCGACCCGAAACGCCAGAATCCCCGCCGCGTCGCGGCCATAGTAGACCCGGTTGGTCAGGCAGGCGACGACCAGGGCGCGGTCTGGGTCTATCCACAGGGAGGTGCCGGTGAACCCGGCGTGGCCGAAGGCGCGCTGGCTGAACGGGTTGCCGCTGGCCTCCGGGTCCGGCGACCAGAGGGCGAAGCCCAGGCCGCGCCGGACCGCTCCGTCTTCTGCTTGCAGGCGCGTCATCTCGGCTACGGTGTCCGGGCGCAACAGCGGCCGGCCCCGGTCCAGGTACATCTGCCCCAGCGCGGCGACGTCGGAGGCGACCGAGAACAGCCCGGCGTGACCGGCCACCCCACCCAGCCCGGCCGCGTTCTCGTCATGCACCTCGCCGACGATGCGGCGGTTGCGCCAGGCGCAGAACTCCGTCGGAGCGATTTCGGAATGCGGAATGCGGAATGCGGAATGCGGAATGCGGAATGCGGAATGCGGAATGCGGATTTCGGAATGCGGAATGCGGATTTCGGAATGCGGAATGCGGAATGCGGATTGCGGATTGCGGATTGCAGATTGGGGTTGGGGGCTTGGGGTTTGGGCTTTGCCGATGTAATCTGTGTGCGATAGACCGAGTGGGGCAGTCACGCGCTCTTGCACGATGGCGTCGAGGGGCTGGCCGGTCAGTTGTTCCATTGCCCGGCCCAGCAGGATCAGGCCGATGTCGCTGTAGACGACGCGCGCGCCGGTGGGGTAGGAGAAGTAGGTGTCCAGGGCGGTTTGAAGGGCGGCAGCGGGATTGCCTTCCCGGTAGAGCGGACGCCAGGCCGGCAGGCCGGAGTTGTGGACGAGCAGGTGACGAAACGTGACTTGCCCGGCGTCGGCTTTTTCGTCCGTGGGCGGGACCACCTGGACGAGCGCGCCGGGCGAGAGTGGGTCGTCGTAGGGGCGGATGGGGCGCGGGCCGGTGAACGCCGGCAACACCGTCCAGACCGGCTGATCCAGCGCGACCCGGCCCTCCTCCACCAGGGTCATGAACGCCGTGGCGACGAACAGCTTGGTGACGGAGGCCAGGTCGAAGAGCGTGTCGGGCCGGGTGGGATGTTGCTGCGTCTCCGGGTCCAGCCAGCCATAGGCGCGCGACAGGACGACCTGGCCGCGCAGTCGCACCTCAAGCTGGGCAGCCGGGAAGACCCGGCCCAGGGCCTCGTGGATGATGGATTCGGCGGGCGAAAGGTCAGGGGGCATCGGAACCTACAACTCGATGATAAAGCCATTGCGCCGGTGAAAGTCCGGCTCGTCTGCAACGTGGGCCACCGCCCAATAGCTGAGCGCGCCGTCCCGGTGCTCCAGGACAGCGGAGCAGGCCGCCTGGATGCGCTCGTCAGGCGGCAGGAGGCGCGCCAGGTCCACCGTCAGATCGAGCGCAAGGGCGTCCGGCTGGCGGGCCACGGTGAACGGGAGGGCGGCGAAGGCTGGTTCCTCGCGCATCCCCTGGCGATAGTCGTCGAACCGGTAGACGTTCCAGTGCCCGGCCGGGGAGAGGTTGAACTCCCAGTAGCCAGGGGAACCTTTCACGGCGACAAAGAACTCGCAGCAGGTTGTTTCCCAGAGGTGGGACCGGCGGAGCGGGCGTTCGGCCGGTGCCGGGACGACGAGGCTCGCCAGGTCGCCAAAGAGCACGTAGCCGATTGTGAGGACGTCGGCCTGACGGGCGATGGCGACGGTGAGCCGTACAGCGGGAGGGACGCGCGCGCCGGGGAACGGCGTCAGGGACAGGTTCATCGCAGCTCGTCAATGAGGGCGCGGATGGCCGTCTCCTGGGCCTCGATGCTCTCCGTGAGCCGGAACTGGACGAGGGCGCGCCACAGGTTGTGGTCCTCGCTTTTCACCTTGTAGTAGACGTTGCCGGCCAGGTAGTCGGTGAAGAACCGCAGCCCCAGCTCGAAGGCCAGAAGGCGGATGCAGTCGTACAGGTACAGGTAGTCGTTCTCGTCCAGGAAGCGGCGGGCCAGGGGCAGGTAGCCTTCCAGGATGGCCCGGCAGAGCGTAATGTCGAAGCGGACGGCGTCCACATCGCGGGTCTCCTCGCCCAGCGGGTTGCAGCAGGAGCGTAGGCAGTCGCCGATGTCATAGTGGACGAGGCCGGGCTTGACCGTATCCAGGTCCACGAGGCTGACGGCCTGACCGGTGGTCTCATCCATCATGAAATTGTTGACCTTGGGGTCGCCGTGGATGGGGCGGGGGCGCAGGCGGCCCTGTTCTCTGGCATCTTCCAGTACCGAGGCCCAGGCCCGGCGTTCGGCCACGCAACGATGGCAATAATCCACGGCCGGGCCGGATTTGGGCGCGCCCCGGGCCACCACCTCGTCGTAGCGGGCCAGGTAGTACGGCGCGATGAGAAAGCCGGGCAGGGTATCGTGCAGCCGGGCCACGTCCAGGTCACTGATGAGGTCCTGGAACCGGCCCAGGGCATAGCCCACCTCGCGCGCGTGGTCCAGGTTTTGTACCGCGTCGAAGGTGCGGGCGCGGTCCACAAAGCTGAGGGCGCGCCAGAAGGACCCATCGGCGGCCACGAAAAAGTCCTGGCCATCTCTAGTGCGCAGGACGCGCGGCACCACCCAGCGGCGGCCCGGCCGCGTTGGCTCGCGCCTCAGCCGCTCCACCACGTGGTCGGTAAAGACGCGCAGGTTGTGCATGATGAGCGCGGGCTGGGGAAAGACGCGCGTGTTGATCCGCTGGAGGATCAGACGCGCATCGGCCGGGGCATCTGTCGTCACCAGGTAGGTGTCGTTGATGTTGCCGGAGCCGTATTCCTGGACGGCCAGCACCCGGCCCGGCGCGAACTGCTCTGCCGCGACGAGCAGGCCATCTGCGTTCTTCATCCCTTCACTCCGTCATGCTCCAAAATGTTGACATCCGGGCGTAATTTAAACGCATGAGGACACATTCACTCCCCACTTCGTGTTCCTTCGGGGGAGGGAAAAGAATGCCTCATAGGGGGTTTTTGCGGCGGCTTCGCCGCCGCAAAAACCCCAGAAAGGCTTTCTCTCCCCTTTTATTCCCTCCCTGACAGGAGTTATGCACGGATGTCAGAAAATGCCATTGACACAGCAGCGAGAATCCGGTATACTATAGCTGTACCCCCCCGGAGATAGCATCTCCGGCCCAACGCCCCGCCGCAAGGTGGGGTGTTCCTTTTTTGAAAGGCCCTGCCAATGACAATTCGCGTCATCGCTTACGTAGATGGTTACAACCTTTATTACGGATTGCGGGCCAGAGGCTGGCGACGATTTTATTGGCTAAACGTCCAGGCGTTGGTTGAGCGTCTGCTACGATCTGGTCAGATGCTCGTGCAGACAAAGTATTTTACCACTGTTGTCGAGGAACCTGCGGATAAACAGCAGCGGCAGGCTGTTTTCCTGGAAGCCTTGCAGACGCTGTCTGATTTCCGCATTTACTACGGTCATTTCTTCTCTAATCCTGTTACCTGCCAGCGCTGTGGTTACACCTACAAAGTACACCACGAGAAGATGACCGACGTCAACATCACTATAGAGATGCTGACCGACGCCTTTCAAGATCGCTTCGACATGGCCTTGTTGCTCTCTGGCGACAGCGACTTGACACCGGTGGTACGCGCTGTGCTAAACCTTTTCAACCACAAACGAGTAATCGTAGTCTTTCCACCCGAGCGGTCATCGAAATCATTGAAGCAAGCGGCCAGCGGCTACTTCCATGTGAACCGTCCTATGCTGCTGCATAGCCAGTTCCCCGACGAGATCATCAAACCCGACGGCTACGTTCTGCGCCGGCCGGCGGAGTGGCAGTAACCGGCACCGGCTCTTTTCATCCTTCATCCCTCATCCTTCATCCTTTCCGCCCCCGCGCGATACTCCCTCATATCCACCACGCTGCCCTCCACCCGGGCCTGCTCGGCGGCGAAGGCCATCAGGTGGCTTTCCAGCGAGTTGCGGGCGGAAGTGAGCACCTCGGGCCGGTCAGCCCGCAGCGCGCGCACGAACGAGGCCACCAGGCCCATGTCGCCACCGCCGTGGCCCACGCCGGCCTCGGCCTCGTCGGTCCCAGCCTGACGACTCACGCCGGGCACGATGGTCTCCACCTCTTCTGTCCGGTGGTCATAGACCTCGATCTCGCCGGAGAAGTAGGTGAACAAACCGCGCAGGGTGGCGCGGGTGCCATCGTAGCGCATGGTGCGGCTCTCCAGGTGCGAGTGGCCATGCATGAACAACGCGGCCGAGACCCCGCTCTCGAACTCCATCGCCACCACCTGATGGTCCACCACGTCGTTGTCACAACGATAGACGCAGCGACCGTAGGGGCCGGTCTCCAATGCCTGGCGGCGGGCCTCCAGGCTGGGGTCCACGGAGATGACTGAGACCGGCCATTCGGTGTAGTCAGTGAGATAGAGGCGCGGGGCGTAGTAGAGGCAGTCTTCGGCGACCGGGCAGCCGTCGGTGCAACGAGCCGGGGCGCCGGGCGGGGCGTTCTCCGGCCGGAAATGGACGAGCGAGCCGACCGAGGATAGTCGGCGCACCGGCCCCAGGTTCCAGTAGAGGATGTCCATATCGTGGCAGCACTTGGCCAGGATCATGGGGCTGGACTCGGCCTGGTTGCGCCAGTTGCCACGCACGTAAGAGTGGGCGTAGTGCCAGTAGACCACGTTTTCGCGGTGCTCCACGGTGACGATGCGGCCCAGCCGGCCGGACATGATGATGTCGTGCAGGGTCGAGAAGAAGGCGGTGAAGCGCAATACGTGGCAGATCTGGAGCACGCGGCCGGCCCGTTCCGCCGCCTGGGTGAGGGCCACGCAGTCGGCCAGAGTGGTGGCCATGGGCTTTTCCAGCAGGACGTGGTAGCCGGCGTCCAGCAGGGCCAGCGTGCTGGGCGTGTGCATGGCGTCCATGGTGCAGTTGAAGGCGGCCGGGGCGAGTTGCCCGCGCGCCACCAACTCCTGCCAGGTGGCAAAGCAATTCTCGCCGGGCACGCCGTACCGCTCAGCGAAGCGTTGACGGCGGGCTTCGTCCGGCTCGGCCACGGCGACGAAGCGCAGCTCGTCTGGGTGCAACAGCGCATAGGGCGCGTAGGCATCGGTCCCCCGGTGCCCCGCACCGATGGCGACGGCTTCGAGTGGTTTACACACGATGACCTCCCTGTACCACGAATTATTCACCGCAGAGACGCAGAGGGCGCAGAGACTTTTCTATTGTTCTTCTAAACCCAAGACGAGTCGGCGGATGCCGCGCTTCAGAACCGGCACATTGAAGTTGATCAGCAAAGCCACTTTCCACCCTCCCAGCTTCAGATAAGTCAACGCCTGGGCCTCGTGGATGGGCAGCAGGCTCTCAACAGCTTTGATTTCCACAACGACCGAATCAGCCACCAGTAGGTCAAGGCGATATCCGCAGTCCAGGGAAAGGCCCTTGTACTCTAAAGCCAGCGCGCGTTGGCGTTCAAAGGGAATCTCTCGCAAGGTCAATTCCCTACACAGACACTCCTCATAGGCAGATTCCAACAACCCGGGTCCCAGAGTGCGATGCACCTCGATGGCCGCCCCGATGATTCCCTCGGTGATTTGATTAATCCTCATGTATCTCTCTGCGCTCTCTGCGTCTCTGCGGTGAGTTCCAAACACAGCCCAGAAGTGATCTCACTGCTCACGGTAATCCTGACGCGCTCGCTCCAACCGCGCCACGCTGTCGGGCAGGCCGCCGGGCCGGTTGCGGGCCAGCCACAGGCGACGGTACTCCTCGATGATCTGGCCCAGGTCTTGATCGAGTTCGCGGCGGTCTGCCGGCCGGCCCTGGGCCAACGAGATGCGCCGGCAGGCGTGGCGCATGAGCCGGGCCGTGTTCTCGTACTCCTGGACGATGAGCGCGGCGTCGGGCCGGGCCATCTGCGCCCCGGCCAAACCGCTCATGGCCCGGTCAATGGCCTCTAGCGTGCGGTCCAGGTTGATCGGCGGCAGGTCGGCGAGGGCGGAGCGCACCTGGTCCAGCGGCCAGAGGAGCGCGCGGAACAGCGCAGAGGAGTTGTGCGGCACAAAACCCACGGCCTGGTAGACATTGCCCAGGTCGTAGGCCAGGCGCCCCATGGCCCCGGTCGGGTCACGGAAGGCGTAGCGGCTCACGACCTGCGCCACGTCCAGGCTGCGGTTGGCATCCACGGCCCACGAGTACGCCGCGCCGGCCGCGAAGCCCAGGAAGCTCACCGGGAGCACCTGCCAATGGCCGTAATCGCCCCAGTCGGTGTTCAGATAGCCGCTGGCCCCGTGCTTGAGGCCGTTCTCGGCGGCGTTCAGGAGGTTGCCCAGGGCGTTGTCGGTGCGGCCGGCCAGGCTGCACCACGACGACGTGCCCGGACAGACGTAGAACGGGACGCCGGCCGCCGCGTACTGCGCCCCCCGCTCGTCAAAGGGGTGGTCGGCCTCGTAGCCCCATTCCAGGGCGATGGCGTCCGGGGGCACTTGCGGGATCAGGTCCGGGTGCTGCACGATGATGTCGCCCCAGAACTGCATGGTGTGGCCGCGCGCCTTGACCTCACGGTAGATCTTTAGCAGGAAGTCCAGGTAGACGCGGCCGGCCCCACGTCGTTCGCACTCTTCTTTGCTGCGGCCCTGGCCCAGGTCGAAGGTCTCATCGCAGCCCACGTTGAACTGGCGGCTGGTGAAGTGCGGCAGCAGCTCGTCGTAGAGGCTGCGGATCAAGTCCAGGCTGCCGGGGTCCAGGGGACACAGGCTGAACGGCCCCTCGTGGCGGCCCCAGGGCGTGTCAAAGTCGCCCGGAACCTCGGCCAGCGGCGCGTACTGCGGGTGTTTCAGCCAGCGGTGCATGTGCCCAAAGGAGTTCTGATTGGGCACCAGCTCGATGTGCCGCTCGCGGCAGCAGGCGTCCAGGGTCAAAATATCCTGGCCGGTCAACGGCGACGCAGCGGCCCAGACCACCGGATGGTTGCGGTAGGCGAACGTGTGCTCGGTGTAGAGCTGGAGCTGGTTGACCTTCCAGCCGGCCAGCATATCCACCAGCGCGAGCAAGGTCTCCATCGTGGGCACTTTATCCCGCGACACGTCCAGCATGACGCCGCGCGCCGGGAAGTCCGGCCAGTCTGCAATTCGCAAGCACGGGAGCGATTGGATGACCGCTGACCGCTGCCCGCTGACTGCCGACTGCATGATTTGGATGAGGGTGCAGACGCCGTAGAAGGCGCCGGCCGGCTCGGCGGCGATGATGGTGATGCCCGCCGGGGTGATGGCGAGATCGTAGCCCTGGGGCCGATGGACCGGGGCCGGCGTCACGCGCAGGGTCAGCCCAACCTGTTCAGGAGGCACGGCCGGGCTGGCGACCAGTTCCCAATCCAGGCCGCACTGCTCGCGCAATGCCTGTTGGAAGCGCGCGGCGGCGAAGCGCAGCTCCTGCGGAGTCGGGCTGTCGAGCAGGATGAGTTGCCCGTCAGCCAGGGGGAACGCGCCCCCGGTCATGGTCAGACGGCGCGGGGCCGGGAGAAGATGGAGATGGTCAGTCATGATTCACCTCACTCGTATAATATGTGCTCGCGCGGGGTCTGCGACCCCGCGCCCGGCGGCGGGTGGCACTCCCGGTGGTCGCCGCCGCGAGCCAGGTCATCTCATACCGAGATTGAATCAGATGGGGACGATCACGCGCAGCGGTAGCACGCCGATGGCATCATCTTCCGCCTGAAGGCTCCACTCCAGTGAGGGAATCACTCACTCCACCCCCAGCACAAACCCCTTGAGCCACCGGATCATCTCGCCGGCCCTGGCCGGTGTATCCGCCTCCGCGAAGAGCCGCAGCACCGGCTCTGTGCCGGAGAAGCGTAGCAGCGCCCAGTTGTCGTTTTCCAGGAGCAGTTTGGTGCCGTCCAGGTGAGAGACGCTGACCACCGGGTAGGGGCCGATGTGCGTGATGGGTGTCTCCTGGAGCCGGCGGGGGATGGCGACACGCATCTCTGGCGTGGCCGGCAGGTTGTCTTCCAGGCCATAGAGCCGCCCGGTGAGGTCGTATACGCCCTGAAGGAGTTGGGAGATGCGTTTCCCGGTGCGGGCTAACATCTCCACCACCAGCGCTGAGGCCAGGATGCCGTCCTTGCCCAGGATGTGGCCCCGGATCGTCAGGCCGCCGCTGGACTCGCCACCCAACAAGGCTTGATGCTGCACCATCGCGGCGGCGATGTGCTTAAAGCCCACCGGCACCTCGTAACAGGCTTCGCCGAAATGAGCCGCCAGCCTATCGAGCAGGTGCGTGGTGGCGATGTTGCGCACCACGCCGCCCCGTTCACCCCGCACCTGGTGCAGATACCAGTACAGCAGTAGCAGGATGTCATTGACGGTGATATACTCGCCCCGCTCATCCACGATGGCGATGCGGTCGGCGTCGCCGTCGGTGGCCAGGCCCAGGTCGTAGCCGTCGTCCTGCATGTGGGTGATGAGCAGCCGCAGCGCGTCCAGGTTCGGGGCCGGCGACCGCCCGCCGAAGAGCGGGTTGCGCCGCTCATGGATGAACGTGACCCGGCAGCGAGCCTCGGTGAGGATGATGTTCAGGGTCAGTTGTCCGGTCCCATACATGGGGTCCACGATGACCTTGAGGCCGGCGTTGCGGATGGCCTCCAGGTCAATCTGTGACTCCACGGCGTCCACGTACTCGTTGGTAAAATCGCACCGCCGGACGATGCCGGCCTCCAGGGCCAGGTCCAGGTCAATCTTGACCACGTCGGCCGGGGTCAGCCGGTTGGTCTCCTCCTCGATCTGGCGGGTCTCATCGTCCAGCGGCAGCGCGCCGTCGCTGCGAAAGACCTTCAGGCCGTTCCACTCCGGCGGGTTGTGGCTGGCGGTGAAGGCCAGGCCATAGGCCGCGCCCTGGCGGACGGTGGCGTAGGTGATGAGTGGCGTGGGCGCGTCCTCGGCCAACAGCGTGACCGGGATGTTGTTGCCGGCCAAGACCTCGGCGGCGGCTTCGGCAGCCCGGTCCGAGAGGAAGCGCCGGTCGTAGCCGATGACGACGCCGCGCTGCTCCTGACCCCGGCGGGTGATCTCGTTGGCCAGGGCCTGCGAGAGCCGCCGGACGTTGTGCAACGTGAACCCCTCGCCGATGATGGCCCGCCAGCCGCCGGTGCCAAAGGCCACCAGGTTTTGCTCCTCTTGCCGGCGCGGGCGATAGAGCCGTTTTTGCAAGATGATCTCGGCCTGGGCCAGGTCAGCGGCGGTGTCGATGCCCTGCACCTCGTCCTGGTCGTAGATCTGATAGCTCTCCACGCGCAGGCCGACGTGGATGAGCTGGTGGACGCAGTCGGTCAGACGGTATTCGCCATCCAGGAGCGAGGGCGACAGTCGTTGCAAGGCCGGGAAGATGGCCTCGGCCTGCACGACGTAGGCCCCCACGTTCAGTTCGCGGATCGCTCGCACCTCTGGCGAGGCTTCCGCCTCCTCCACGATGTCCACGATGCGGCCCCCGGCGTCGCGGATGATGCGCCCATAGGGAAATGGCCGGTCCACCACGGCGGTGAGCAGGGTCAGGTGCGCCCCGCGCAGCAGGTGACGGTTCAGCAGGCCCCGGATGGAGGCCGGCCGAAAGAGTGGTGTGTCGCCATAGAGGATGAGCAGGTGACCCTGGAAATCCTGGAGCAACGGATAGAGCTGCCAGACCGCGTGCCCGGTCCCTAACGGCTCCGCCTGGACGACATAGTGATAGCCATCGCCCAGGCGCGCCCGGATCGCCTCCTGCTGCTCGCCCACGACGATGTACAGGTCAGCCGGCGCGACCACCTGGCTTGCATTCTGGACGACGTGCTCCAGGACCGTGCGGTCACCCAGGGGGTGGAGCACCAACGGCTGATCGCCCGGCGAGACGGTCTTTTTCCCGGCCGCCAGGATGACGGCTTTGAGTTTTGGGGAGCGTTCGTCATTCGTCATTCGTCATTCGTCAGTCATCAGTCGTCAACGGCTTGAGCAGCATGGCGTATTCGCGGTATGGCGTGAAACCGAACTGGCTGTACCAGTCCACCAGGTTCGTCCAGTCAATCACACAGCCGCGCACGCCGCCCTCGCGCAGGCGACGCAGGCCGGCGTCTACCAGGGCCACGCCATAGCCCTGCCCCCGGCGGTCCTGGCTGATCCCCACCGTGCCCAGTTGCCCCCACGGGCGCGGCAGGCCGTGGGGAAAGAAGCGGTCCAGCGGTCGGGATGAATCCTCAAAGGTCAATTGGCACGCGCCGTCAATGCCTCGTTCGGAGCACAGGATCATGTAATCGGACAGGCGACCGCCTTCCCGCAGGAACTCCTGGTACTCGAACCGCCAGCGGCCGGGGAACTCGCGCTGCCAGAAGGCCAGCAGGTCTGCCTCGTCGCCGGGGTGAGCCGGTCTCAGGTCGCAAGTCGCAGGTCGCAGGGTATAGTTTGCCGGCGAGTAGTAGTTGTGCAAGTCACGAGCCAGGTCCCAGATGGGGGCGCCGACCGGCTCGTAGCCCCGGTGAGCAAAGAAGGTCTCGGTGCCCAGTTCCACGGGCAGGCCGGGGACGAAGGGGCGCAGGCTGCCGCCCAGCCAGCAGGCCGCGCAGCCCTGATCCCGCAGCCAGTCCTCGGCCCAGGCCAGGAGCGCGCGCCCGAGACCCTGGCGCTGATAGGCTGGCAACACGGCGATGGCGTCCACCCAGCCCATTTCCGCCGGCGAGACGAGCGGGTCGGCCGGGAACGCGCTGGCGAGGACGAACCCCACCGGCTGGCCTTGGTGAAGGGCCAGTTGCCCAGCCTGGATGCCGCCGGTCGTGGGCCGGGTGTTATATTGCACGAAACGCGGCGTGATCGCCAGGGCCGGGCCGCACGCCGCGTTCCAGATGTCAGCGAGGGCTGCGACGTGATCGGGATTGGCAACATCACATGGTTCAAGCAACACGGCCTAGCTTTGCAGAGTCAGGTTCAACCGACGGGCCAACGGCCCCATTCGGTTGTAGATGATGGATTCCAGTTCGCCGTCCAGATTCGCCAGAACATCGTCCCAGGTTTGCTCCAGCGCCAGGCTCAGCTTGTCTTCGACCAGGCCCAACAGCGAGACGGTGGGGAATGCCCGTCCGGACAACGCAGCCTGGGCCATGATCTTGCCGCTGGGGTCCTCCGCATAGGGTGGGGCAGAGAGCAAATCAACGCTGGATGGCAGCAGGTTCAGCGCCTGGGCATACCCGGCCTGCACGCTCGGCTGGACCAGGTAGTTCGCCAGTTCTACGGCCGCAGTCGGGTGGCGCGAATGCTGCCAGACGACCAGGTTCTGCGCGCCCACAAAGGCAACACCCGGCAACCGGGCCACGCCCAGGTGTCGGCGCACTTCTGGCAGCATGGATGACGTGGTGCTGGCCAACCACGAGCCACCTACAGCCACCGCTGCCTGCCCTTGCCAGAAGGCAAGAGAGGGTTGGATCACTTTCCCGGCGGATTGGAGAAACCCGGGCGAAAAGTAGCGGGCCAGTCCGTAGTACATGCGCATGGCGGTCACCGCTGTGGGCTGGTCAAACACAACCCGTTTGCCATCCTGGCTCAAGATATCGCCCCCCATCCCCCAGATCCAGCTCGCCACATTGTGCAAGGTGCTATACCGGGTGCTTCTGACAGGCAGGGCCAGGGGCATATCCCAACCGCTGGCTTGCAGTTGCGCCAATGTCTGTTCCAGGTGGGCGTGGGTTTGAAAGGCTGCGCGCTCGTCCACCCCGGCGCGTTGGAGCAAGTCCCGTCGGTAGACGATCAGGATCGGGCTGACGACCCAGGGGATGGCCCAGACCTGGCTGTCACCCACCGGAATCCCAGGCTGCCAGGCCGCCGGCACAAAAGCGTCGCCGCCCCCCAGGGCCGCGATCTCCCCTGGCGTAAATGGGCGGAGCGCGTCCATGGCAAAAAAGTCGCCGATCCAGGTCGAGCCGACGTCCGAGACGTCAGCCCCGTAGCGATACAGTCCCATCTTGACCAGTTCGGCGCGGCCGGTGGCCCAATCCTGGATTTGCAGATTGACCCGGATACGGCGCTGCGCCTCGAACTCCGCCAGGCGCTGTCGCAGGTACTCGATCTGCGCCGGGGTGGTGAACAGCACTGAGAATTCGATCTCCAAGACCATGGGATTCCCCGCGAAGAACGGGCTGGGGAAAGACTGCCTTATAGGGGGTTTTTGCGGCGGCTTCGCCGCCGCAAAAACCCCCAGAAAGGCTTTCTTCCTCTTGTTCCCTCCCTAACAGGAGTTATGCACGGATGTCAGTCAACGGAGGTTGACGCCCGGCGCGAAGCTCGCTCAAAGCGGGTCTGCCAGGCCCAGGCCTGACTGGGTGACCCGCCGCTTCGCGCTCGGCGGTCGCAGACCGCCGAGGAGCACAAATTTCCATCTACCGAGACTTGGACCCGGAGCGTCGGCCAGCGTGCGGCCAGCCGCACGCTCCGGGCGATTCGATCTGGTCCCAGGCCCTCCGCCTGCTGCTACTCGCCACCATGCTCTGCCTGGCGTCGAGGGCGCGCCCACGCGGAGCGTGGGCGCGAGCCGCTCCGTCGTTTGTGGCGGGTAAGAAATCCGCCCCAAGCGATCCCTTCTGGGCGAGGGGCCGGGAAGTAGACAGATGTCCAGGACATCGTGGATGGATGTCCTGGACATCCCTGGCAGGTACCCTGGACAGCTCCTACTTGGGCTTGAGCGTGCCATCCAGGATCATCATCACCACAAAGTTGTCACCGTAGACGGCGTTGCGATACTGCGGCGCACCGTCCGGCGGCCAGCCGGTCACGCGCGTCTCCAGAGCCGGGTTGTTGCCGTAGCGCTCCCACAGCGGGACGATGGGCAGCAGTTCGTTAAAGACCTTGGCGACGATGGCCAGCTTTTGCTTCTGCGCGTTCTCGTCCAGGCCGGTGGCCGAGTCCTTGATCAACTGCTCCAGGTCCACCTCGGTGCCATCGGCCAGCTTCTGCTTCATGGGGAAGTTCATACCCTTGCCGGTGGTGGACTGGACATAGTTGTTCACGAACAGATCAGCCACATAGGAGAAGTAGGGGTACGGGTTGCCGGCGCCCCAGGAGCGGATGGCGATGACGAACTTGCCCGCTGGTACGTCCTGGGCGTGTTGCTGGAACTGGACGCCGCGTACCGTGATCTTGAAGCCGAACTTGTTGAGCTGCTGGGCGACGTTCTCGGCCGCGGCCGACCAGTCAGCATACTCGGCCGGCACGGTCAGCTCGAACTCCAGCGGCTTGCCCTTGTCGTCCACCCAGACCCCGTCGGTGCCCTTCTTGAAGCCGAGGCCGGTGAGCAGCGCCTCGGCCTTGGCGGGATCATACTCGTAGGTGTTCATGGCCTTCAGATCAGCCTCTGAGATCCAGAGCGGGGCCAGGTTGTCGCTGAAGCCGATCATGTACTTGACGGCCTTGCCAGAGTCGCCCAGGGAGACCTTGCCGTTCTCATCGCGCTTGATCACATAGGCCATCGCCTGGCGGACCTCCTTCAGGTTCAACGGGTAGACGTCGTTGTTGAAGAAGAGGGCCGGGCCGGTGTAGATGGGCGCGCGGATGATACGGATCTTTTGCTCCACGAAGGCCTTCTCCGTGGCCGGCGGGAAGCCGTGGGTGGCATAGTCTATATCGCCGGAGAGCACCAGCGGGGTCACCGTGGGCGTCTCGCCGTTATACAGGACGATCTTGGCAAAGTTCACCTTATCGGCGTTCCAGGCCGTGGGCACCCAGTTCATGGTCAACTGGGCCTCGGTGATGCTCTTGGGGTCAATGTTATACGGGCCGGAGACGATCAGGCCCTCCGGCCGAAAGTCGGTGGCCTCCTTGAGCAGGGCCTTCCACTCGTCGGTATCCGGGCCCTTGCCGGCTTTCAGCAGCGCTTCCACCTTATCGGCAATCGCGCCGTAGGTGGCCGCCGAGCGGATGCGCTCCACCAGGACGTAGCGCTGGACCAGGGTGGAGGGCGTGCTCATATGGAACTCGACGGTATAGTCATCTTTGGCCGTGATGGTGTCCACGTAATTAAAGACCGACCACTTGAACAGCCGGCCCACGTTGAACGTGGCGATGACGTCTCTGGCCGTGAACGGCTTGCCATCGCTCCACTTGGCGCCCTTGCGCAGGTTGACGACGAACTTGTCCGGTGGCACGATGGCGGCCTTCTCGGCCATATAGTACGTCCAGGAGCCGTCGGCCCAGTTATAGCGGGCCATGGGCATCTCCAGCAGGTCCCAGTAGATGGCAATGCCATTCGGGATGCCATTAGGAACATAGCTGTTCCAGTGGCCGGTGGGTGGCACCTGGTAGGGGAACGCCCCGTGGAACTCGCCGGTCTTGGCCGGGGCTTTGGTCGGCTCCGGGGCCTTGGTAGGCTCCGGCGCTTTGGTCGGCTGTGGGCCAGGTTGCGTGGGGGCGACCGTGGGGGCCGGCGGCGGGGGGCATTGCGCAGCCATCCCCAGCAGCATGACGACGATGATCGCCAGGCTGGCGACCTTGAACAGATGCGATTTCATCTCAGCTCCTCCTTGTGATAGTTGATCGGTTGGGTGAAAAGCGCCGCTACGCAATACGAAATACATAATCCGTTATGGCATTGACCACCCCCTTTCCCTGAGCGAGCGCAGGCTCACCGAGAAAACCTGCGGATCACGAAAGCTATCACACCGGTAGCTGTCAGGCCGATGACCAGCGCGAGCACAGTAACGACAAACTCGGCGCTGCCCGGCGCTTGCAGCGGCAATACCAGCACCGCAGCGATGACGACGAACAGGGCTAAGGCCAATCCTGATCTGGCAGCTTGCGGGTTCATCCCTCACCTCCGGCCCCCTTTCCCCCTCCCCCACAGGCGTCAAGCGACTCAAGTCGCACCTCAGGGGCCTGCGGCCAGGCGTCCACCGGCGTGGACGCCTCCATCCGCGCAGGCGGACGGCCGGCCGAAAGCAATGCCTTCGGCCTACCCGGTGCGATTTCCAATCGCCCGCGCCTTATCTCCCCTTCCCCCCAAACTTGGGCAGGGGAGAGGTCAGGGGAGGGATCAGGGGGCTTTATCCCGGGCCACTATATGACACGCCACCTGGCTCCCGTCCCCCAGGTCCACCAACGGCGGCACCTGACGCTCGCACAGGCCCTCCTGGAATTGGGGGCAGCGGGGGTGGAACGTGCAGCCGGACGGCAACGCCAGCAGGCTGGGAATGTCCAGGCTACGCAACTGCACCCGTTGCTTGGAGCGCGTCAGGCGCGGGTCAGCCTCCGGGATGGCGGCCAGCAGGGCCTGGGTATAGGGGTGCAGGGGACGATTCACCAGGCGCGGCGTGGGGGCCACCTCGATGAGCCGGCCCAGATACATCACCGCGATGCGCCCTGCCCAGGCGAAATACTTGGCCAGGGCCAGGTCGTGGGTGATGAACAGGAACGTCACCCCCATTTCATCTTTCAGGCGCGCGAGCATGTTCAGCAGGCTGATGCGGATGGATACATCCACCATGGAGACGGCCTCATCGGCCACGATGAAGGACGGGTTGACGGTGAGGGCGCGCGCCACGGAGACGCGCTGCCGCTGCCCGCCGGACAATTGGTGCGGGTACTTGTCCAGGAAATCGTCTGGCGGGGTCAGATCCACCACCTGCAATAATTCGCGGACTCGCGCCCGGGCGGCCGCCGGCGAGGAGACCAGTTGATGGCGCAAGAGTGGCGCGCCCATGATGTCCTGGACGGTGTGGGCCGGGTTGAGCGAGGCATACGGGTCCTGATGGACGATCTGCACCGCCAGCCGATATTTTTTGCGTTCGGCGCCGCGCATCTGCTCCAGGTCTTGCCCCAGGAACAGGATACGGCCGGCCGTTGGCCGGAGCAACCCGGCCACCATCTTGCCGGTGGTGGTCTTGCCGCAGCCGCTCTCCCCCACCAGGCAGACGATCTCACCCTCGCGGATGCTCAGCGATACGCTATCCACCGCTTTGACAGTCTTTTTGCCCACCCGAAAGGTCCGGCTGACCTGGCGCAATTCGATCATCGGGCAGTCAGTGTTCATCTATCTGCTTCCAGTTATGGCAGGCGGTAAAATGGCCCGGGCTGACCATCTCCAGCACTGGTTCTTCTTGCCGGCAGCGGGCCTGAACATAAGGACAACGCAACGCGAACTTGCACCCTGGCGGCAAGTCTATCAGGTCCGGGGGCGAGCCAGGGATGGAGCTCAGTTGCTCCAGGTCCCCGGTGACGGTGGGCACGGCGTGGATCAGTCCCCGTGTATACGGATGGCGTGGCTGCTCAAAGATCTCATACACATCCCCGATCTCGACGATGGCCCCGGCATACATGGTGGCCACGCGGTCGGCCAGCTCTGCTGCCAGCGAGAGGTCATGGGAGATAAAGATGAGCGAGAACTCTAGCTCCTGACGCAGGTTGCGCAGCACGTCAATCACCGCTCGTTGGGTCAGGATGTCCAGAGCCGTGGTCGGTTCATCCAGGATAATGATCTGGGGGGCCAGGAGCAACCCCATGGCGATGAGGACACGCTGACGCATCCCGCCGGAAAGTTCATGCGGATAGGCGCGCAAGACGCGGTCTGGCTCCAACTGGACCAGCCGGAGCAGTTCGCGGGCGCGTTCCTGGGCCTCGGCCCCGTCCAATGAGCCATGGGCCTGGGCGGTATCACGAAAGTGATCGGCCACACGCAGAACGGGGTTGAGGGCATTAAGCGCGGACTGGAAGACCATCGCACATTCCTGCCAGCGGAACCGGCGCAACTCCTGAGGTGACAGGGTCAATACATCACACTCCCCACCGGCCCGATAGTAACGCACTCGCCCGCGAGGGATGCGCGCCGTGCGTGGCAACAGCCGGATGAGAGCCAGGCCCAGGGTGGTCTTGCCAGAGCCAGACTCACCGATGAGAGCCACGGTCTCACCTCGTTGCACCTGGAATGACACCCCGCGCACAGCCTTGACCACGCCACGCCGGGCGGCATACTCCACCCACAGGTCATCCACGGTCAGCACGACCTGGTCTTCGGAAGGATGAAGGATAAAGGATGAAGGATGAAGATTCATTTTCCCGTCTTCAGACGCTCGTTCGCAATCGCGGGTTGAACACCTCTTCCAGCGAGCGGGTCAACCAGACCAGGGACAACTGAAAGAGCGCGATGGCCATGACCGGGGCCATGATGTAGAGCAGGGCATCCCGGTAATAGATCGCCCCCCGCGTCCAGGCCAGGCTGAGCATCACGCCCCAGTTGTTGGTGGCGAACGGCACCAATCCCAGGTAGACCAGCGCCACCTGGGCGTAGATGGCCGAGGTCATCGAAAAGACCAGGCTGATGGCCAGGTAGCTCATCATGTTCGGCAGGATCTCGGAGAAGATGATGTGCCGGGTGCCCAGGTCCAGGGCGCGGGCCGCCTCCACGTAATCGCGCTGCTTAAGGGATAGCACCTGGGCCCGCACGGCCCGGGCCAGCGTGGGCCAGGACAGGAACGACAGGATGAAGGCCAACAGCCACACATTGTCTAACTTGACGAACGCGGCGAGGACTGCCAATACCGGAAAATGCGGGATGGTCAACCAGATGTCGGTGAGCCACATGATGAACGAGTCAAAGATGCCAGCCAACACCGCACTCAAAGACCCCAGGATGACGGCGATGGTGGTGGAGATCAGGCCGGTGATGCAGGCCACAATGAGCACGTCTTTGCCTCCGTGGACGATCTGAGCCCAGATGTCGCGCCCCTGAAAATCGGTGCCCAACGGATGGGCCAGCGATGGCGGCTGGTAGATCTCGGTCATGGACGATTCCTGGGAGAGCGGCACCAGACTGGGGCCTGCGAAGGTCAGCAGAATAAACCAGATCAACCCGAGCAAGCCCACGAACCCCACCCGGTTGTGCGTCAGCAGCTTGAGCGTTCGCCCCAGGTCATACAGGACATTGCGAGAGGCACGAGTCAGGATGCTCATGCTTCCCCTCCTCCACCCGTGCGGATACGTGGGTCGAGCCGGCTATAGAGCAAATCAGCCAGCAGATTGGCCAGGATGACTGCCACGGTGATGATCAGGAACACGGCCTGCATCACCGGATAATCCCGCTGGTTGATGCTATCAATGAGCAGCTTGCCCACGCCCATATAGACAAAGATGTTCTCGATGAGGGCCGATCCGCCCACGATGAATCCCACGCTGATGGCCAGTTGCGTGACCAGGGGCAGGATGGCGTTGCGGCCCACGTAGGCAGTCATGATCCGGCGATCCGGCAGGCCCCGCGCCCGCGCCGCCGTGACATAGTCCTCCTCCAGGGTGGCGATGGTACTGCTCTTCATCGTCAGCATCCAGCCACCCACGGTGGTGAGCACATAAGTGGCAACCGGCATGGAGGCATGGAAGAGGATGTCGCCGATGAACTCCGGGGTGAACCCCGGCTCGATACCCGGCGTCATCGAGCCACGCATCTGGGCGATGGGCAGGATGCGCCAGTAGCCCCCCAACAGCACGATGATCACCATCGCCACCAGGTAGTTGGGCACGGAACTGAATATGGACCCCAAAGTGGAGAGGACGTGATCCAACAGCGACTCGCGCCGGTAGGCGGTGATCATCCCCAGGAGCATCCCCAACGTAAAGCTGAGCAGTAGCGAGAGACCCACGCTGAACAGGGTCCACGGCAAGAACTTGGCGACCATGCTGATCACCGGTGTGCCGAAGGATTTGTAAGACGTGCCCATGTCAAAGCGCAGCAGGTTACCCATGTAATCGAAATACTGAAAGAGCACCGGCCGGTCCAGCCCGATGCCGAACATGGCGCTGGCCTGGGCGCGGGCATCGTCGTAGGACATACCATAGAGGCTCATCTGCTCCTGGATATAGATCTCCACCGGGCTGCCGGGCATCAGGCGGATGATAAAGAACGTGGCCGTGACGACGAGCCAGATGGTGATCAGAGCCTTGATCAGCCGCCGCAGGACGTAGTTGGCGACGAGTCGCCGGCCCAGACGGATCGCCCGGCCAGACGCCGTATTGGGCAGGTTACGTAAAGCTGTGATCGCACTCACGGTCTCACCCTTTCAAGCATACAGCAGGCACGCCCGCCGGGTCTGTCCAAAGCGCGCCGTGTCCGCCACCCATCCCTGGGCCAAAGCCGCCACCGGCTCGCCGGCCTCCAGGCCCCGGCGCAGGCGCGGCGTCCCGGCCAGCAGGTCAAAGTGTCCCTCCCCACTGTTCGGCAGGAACGCAAAGCAGTCTGGCCGCTGCGCCCGGCACGCCGCGATGACGTGCAGGCCGGTCAGCACCGGCCGGAAGGCTTGGCGGTCATTCACGTGTAGCTGCACCCCCTGGCACAGTTGCCCGGCGTGCTTGCCTGCCGCCGGGACAAAACCGGTGGGCCGAAATCGCACCCCCGGCAGGCCCAGGCGATTGAGTGACTGCGCCAGCGCGTACCCGTCGAGCCACGGTGCGCCCACCACCTCGAAGGGCAGGGGTGTGCCGCGCCCTTCCGAGAGGTTGGTGCCCTCTACCAGGCACGTGCCGGGGTAGACGATAGCCGTGGCCAGGTGGGGCATGGCTGGCGACGGCGGCACCCACGGCAGGCCGGTCTCGTCGAACCACATCTCCCGCCGCCAACCGTTCATCGCCACCACAGTCAGATCAACGCCCAGGCCAAACTCGCGGTTAAAGTAGCCCGCCAGTTCCCCGATGGTTAACCCGTGCCGGATGGGGATGGGCGCGATCCCCACGAACGACTCCTGGCCGGGTTCCACCAGGGGGCCTTCCACGCTCACACCATTGATGGGATTGGGCCGATCCAGTACGATGACCGGCCGCCCGGCCCGTCCCGCCCCCCGCAGCACGTGAAACAGCGTGCTGATGAAGGTATAGAACCGCGCCCCCACGTCCTGCATGTCAAAGACGAGTACATCCACGCCGTCTAACATCGCCGGGGTCGGCTCTTTCGTCGGACCATACAGGCTGAAGACCGGCCGGCCGGTGCGCTCATGCACCGAGTCGCCCACCAGTGTGCCATCGGCGGCGGTCCCGTCAAGGCCGTGCTCCGGCCCAAACAGGGCCACAACGTGGACGCCGGCATCCAACAGCGCATCCAGGGCCTCGGTCAGGTCCGGCAACACGGCGGCCGGATGTGTCACCAACCCCACGCGCCGGCCCTGCACCAGCTCCGGACGTTCGTGGATGAGAACGTCCAGTCCGGTCTTAACCATCAGGTCGCAAGTCACAGGTCACAAGCTCACGCAACACGAATCACGCCTCACGCCACATAGACCAACTCCCCCGCCACGAACGTATGCGTCACGCGCAGCGCTTCATCCAGGAGCACCAGATCGGCGTCGCAGCCGGGGGCAATGCGGCCCTTTTGTGAAAGTCCCAGCACGCGGGCCGGGGTGGTCGCGGCCATGGTCAACGCTTCGGCCAGCGAGCAGCCGGTGAAGGCCATGACATTTCGCACGGCCTGGTCCATGGTCAGGATGGAGCCGGCCAGCCGGCCGTCCGCCAATCGCGCCCCGGTCTCGTCTACGACGACCTCCACATCGCCCAGCATGTAGCGGCCGGGCGGCATCCCCATGGCCGCCATCGCATCGGTGACCAGGGCCAGGCCGGTGGCGCCTTTGGCACGATAGGCCAGTCGCACCATCGCCGGATGAACGTGGATGCCGTCGGCGATGAGGCCGCAGGGGACATCAGAGGCCAACAACGCGCCCGGTAGCCCCGGCTCGCGGTGGCCCAGTTCACGCATGGTATTGAACAGGTGCGTGCCCCAGGCGATGCCGGCCGCAAATCCGGCCCAAGCCTGGTCGAAAGTCGCGTCTGAGTGGCCCGCGCCGACGATGATCCCCTGGCGACACAAGACCCGTATGGCTTCCGCTGCGCCGGGCAGCTCCGGGGCCAGTGTTACCAGCCTGACGAAAGGGTCACCAGCCCATTGCGCTACCTCGGCTACATCTATAGACCGCAGCAGGGCCGGGTCGTGGGCCCCACACCGAAGTGGGTTAAGGTATGGCCCTTCCAGATGCACTCCCAAGACCTGTGCCGCCGGGCCGGCCATCGTCTGGGCGGCTTCCCGGATGGTACGCACCAGGCCGGGATAGGCGGCCAGGGGAGATGTGACGATGGTGGGCAGGAAAGCAGTCACACCGGTGGCCGGCAGGGACGCCGCCACCTCCGCCACCGTCTGCCCATTGGACGAGAAATCCTTTCCCCAGGCCCCATTGATTTGTAGATCGATGAACCCTGGCCCGATCCAGCCCGCGCTGATGATGTCGGCGTGGGGCGTGCAGCCCGGGCATACCTGGCTGATACGGCCCTGGGCGATCTGCACGGTCGCCTCGGCAAAATGACCTGGGGGCAACAGCACGCGCCCGCTTAACGTCCAGGAGGCCATCAATCGGCGATCCGGGGTTGCAAGATCGAATGGAACTTGTAACGATCACCGCGATAGGTGGAGAGAACGTATTCCACCGGCACGCCGTCGTCGGTCAGGGTCAGGCGTTGCATCCTGAGCACCGCTGCCGGGGGCGTCAATTCGAGAAGCTCCAGCTCACGGGCGCTGGCCAGAGCAGCCTCGATGCTCTGTTCGGCCCGGGTCAACACCAGCCTGTAGTCGTTTTCCAACACATCGTAAAGAGACTCGGTGGCAAAGTCATGGTGCAACAGGCCCGGAAATTGGGCAAAGGGCAGGTAGGCCGTCTCCACGGCCAGGGGCAGACCGTTAGCCAGGCGCACTCGCGCCAGGACGATGACCTCCGTCTCGGGTAGCAGGCGCAAGGCCGTGGCCACTTCGGGGGTGGCCGGAACCACCCGGGCCTCCAGGACCCGGCTGGATGGCACCCGGCCCCTGGCCCGCACATCCTGGCTGAAGCCAGTCAACGTGCGCAACTGCTGTTCGATCTTGGGTTCGGCGACAAAGGTACCCTTGCCCACCCGGGTATAGATCGCACCGTCGTGGGCCAGTTCCAGCAGGGCCTGCCGGACCGTCATCCGGCTGACGCGGAAACGAGCGGCAAGCTCGCGTTCAGAGGGGAGGCGTTGGTGGACCCGGTAGCGACCAGAGGTGATCTCAGCCTGCAACCGGTCTTTGATCTGGAGATACAGCGGGTCTGGAGCTTCACGACGGAGCCGGGCCATAATTGCTCCTGTCTATAGTGGTCTATACCAGACAATACCAGTATAGCACAAAATGCGGCGATTGTCAACAGGTGAGCGTTTCGCGTTAGAGACAGATTACGGCTCTGGAGTCGAGGCTTTAGCCGGTTCGTGCTAGAGACAGATTACGGCTCTGGAGTCGAGGCTTTAGCCGGTTCGTGCCCGCAAGACCCGCCTGAAGGCTCGACTCCAGCGCGCATAATCGCTACTGGGGCCCGTTTCCCGTGTCCCCAATGTGTAACGCTCCCTCAACCTGACATCCGTGCATAACTCCTGTCAGGGAGAGAACAAGAGGAGAGAAAGCTTTCTGGGGTTTTTGCGGCGGCTTCGCCGCCGCAAAAACCCCTATGAGGCGTTCTTTTCCCTCCCCCGAAGAGACACGAAGTGGGGAGTGGATCAATTGTCAAACAGCTAGACAATTCTCCAGTTCTTGTGTTATACTTGGATCATCTCTGGCGTGTAAGGAGCCAGCGCCGGAGCTTTCCCGGCGGCTCAACGTCTACCAGGACCGGCGTGTCTATGGCTTTCCCACCCACTCTGGATAACCTGCGGCCGCGTCTGGTGCGCTTTCTGCCCCCCGCGCTTCAGACTCGCCTGCGCCTGCAGGCCGACCCGATCCCGGCCCCGGACCTGGATACCCTGGCTGAGGCAGTCAGCGCGTTGCATTCCCTGGCCCATACCCTCAGCACCTATATGCCACGCTATCTGGCCGAACAGGTGGAGACCCCTGGTGTGACCCGGGGGAACTTCCTGGACGGCACGATCCTCTTTGCCGACATCAGCGGCTTTACTGCCCTGGCAGAACGGCTGGGTCAACAAGGGCCGGCCGGCGCCGAGGAACTAACCACCATCGTCAACCGCTACTTTGGCGAGATGCTGGACATCCTGGCCTGGTCCGGGGGAGACCTGCTCAAGTTCGCCGGTGATGCCCTGCTGGTCTATTTTCCAGCCCTGGCGCGCGGACACGAGACCGAGGCCGATTGGGCCGTCCGCGCGGCCTGGCGGATGCAACGGGCTATGGCCGCCTTCCAGGCGGTGGAGACCTCCCAGGGGAGATTCTCGCTGGGCATGAAGGTGGGCCTGGCCAGCGGACGGTTTCTGGCCGCCCAGGTGGGCGTCGCCGGGCGCATGGAGTTGATCGTCACCGGCCCAGCCATCCAGGAGGCCCTGGCGGCTGAGGGGCAGGCCGAGGCCGGCCAGGTGCTCGGTAGCCGCTCTGTCCAGTCCAGGGCCAGCGCCATGACACCCTTTCGGCCGGGACCGGCGGGCTTCAGAGTGGTGGAGCCAGCCTCTGCCAACCTGGGCGATTTCGAGATCGCCACCTTGAGCCGACGTCGGCGCGTCGTTTGGCCGGCGCGTGAGGCTGCCACCCTGCTGCACCAGATCGCCGGGGAGCTGGACCGCCTGGAGGCCCTGGCCCCCTATCTGGCCCCGGAGTTGGTGAGCCAGCTCGTGACCGGGGGCAAGCGCCGGCACATTGAGAGTGCCTATCGAGCCACCACCGTGTTATTTGGCAACTTTGTTGGCCCGGAGCGCGATTTCACTGCCTGGCAGGATCGGGAAGACGGAGCCCAGTTGTTGACCAGCATATTGGACCTCTATTTTACCCGGGTACACCGCATCATCGCTGAGCGCGGGGGTATTATCAGCCGCATTGATCCATATAGCCAGGGGTCCAAGCTCCTGGTGCTCTTTGGCGCGCCGGTGGCCCATGAGGACGATGCAGAGCGTGCCCTCGACGCGGCCCTGGCGATCCGGACAGAACTGGCGGCTATTGAGGCAGTGGCCCGGTCCACCCTGGCCCGTTTCACCATCCCGGCCGGCCGTGCTGCGCCAGGCCGGGGACAGGTCCACTCCGTCCCTGAGACCCCGGCCGATGAACCGATCTTTCGCCACCGCACCGGGATCACGCTGGGTCATATCTTTGCCGGTGAGGCCGGCACCCGCAACCGCCGCGAGTATACCGTTATGGGCGACGAGGTCAACCTGGCCGCCCGGCTCATGGCTGCCGCTGAATATGGGCAGATCCTCCTCAGCCAGCGGGTCCAGGAGCGCGCCGGGTCCCGGTTTCTGCTACAGGCCCTGGCCCCCATTCGTGTGAAGGGCAAAGCTCAACCCATCCCCATCTATGAGGCCCGGGGATACCGCATCCGCCCTGCCTCATGGCATCCGGCCCGACCGGGGCCATTGTGTGACCGGCACGAAGAAATGGCCGTGGTCCAGGACATCCTGGATGACGTGGTTGTCGGCCGGGGGCAGATCCTGATCCTGGCCGGTGAAGCCGGCATCGGCAAGACCCGCCTGGCGGCCGAGATCGGGACCATGGCCGAGGGACGAGGTTTCCTGGTCTTGTGGGGAGCCGCCCGTGGTTACGGTGAAGCACCACCTTATGACCTCTGGCGTGAACTGCTGGCCGCGCTGCTCCAGGTGAAGACGCCGGCTGATCTGGCTGACCGCCTGGAGGAGGCCGATACCCGGCTGGCCCTGGCCGATGTGCTGGGCTTCAGCCCGGCTGCGCCAACCCCCACGCCAGTTGCCGGTGACGGCCTGTTCCTACGGGCCGTTGAGCGCGCGGTCCCTGCCCCACCCGGCGACTCAACAGTTAACCTCTGGGCTTTGGCCGGCGAGCGGGTGCAGGAGCATCAACCGGCCGGGCTGGACACCCTGGAAGACCGGGTCAGCGCCCGGCGTGCCCAACGAGTGCGCCAGGGAGTGACCACGGTGCTGGAACGCTACGCCGCCCGGCAGCCGCTGCTCCTGATCCTGGAGAATGCCCAGTGGATGGCCCCGGCCTCGTGGGAGTTGCTGATCGATTTGGCCCCGCAACTGTCCAATTGGCCGATCCTGACCCTGGTGCTGGTAAGACCAGGGACGACGCCTGTGGACGAGCGCGTGCGGGCGTTAGAACGGGGGGATTTAGCGCAGGTACTGCACCTGGGCAACCTGGACCTGACTGCCACCGCTGACCTGACCCGGACACTCCTCGGCGTGACCGGCTTACCTGATCCGGTCGCCGAACTGGTCTACGCCCGCAGCCAGGGTCAGCCCTTGTTCGTGATCGAGTTGGTGCAGGCCCTGCGCGCACAGGGTTATCTGAGTCTGGTCAATGGTCATCTGCGAGTCCGGCCCACTCTGGGCCAGGCCGCCTTGCCAACCACTGTCAGCGGCCTGATCCTCAGCCGTATAGACCAATTACCCCCGGCCGAACAGCACATCCTGAAAACCGCCGCCGTCATCGGTCGCCGCTTCCGGCACGACGTGCTACAGTGCCTCTTGACCCCCATCATGTCGTGGTCGGATTTCCAGGATGGACTGGCGACCCTGGCGCGAATGCAGTTCATAGTTGTTGCGGACGAGGAGCAAAGGGTGTATGCGTTCTCCCACGGCCTGACCCAGGAGACCCTCTATGATAGCCTGCCCCGGGCCGAGCGGCAATTGTTGCACCGGGCCATCGGCGAGTGCCTGGAGACCCTCCTCACCACCTCCGCTGACCTGGCCGCTCACCGCGAGGAGCTGGCGATGCATTTTGGCCGGGCCGGATGCCCAGACAAAGCGACTGCTTATCTCACTCGCCCGGCGTAAGAGCCTGTCTGAAAACCACCAAACAGCGCGCCACGTCCGGCCCCACCGCCCACCAGCCACGGCGCCCCGCCCCGGTCTCGTGGCGTGAGCCAGCGGGGATCTGGACCACGAACTCCACGAACCCCCCGCGAAACCCACGAAAGGGAGCCTGCCCTTCGCGCCTTTCGCGCCCTTTCGTGGCTTTCGTATACTACCTGCCCTCCCGCAGGTTTGGGCGCAACGACCAGACCAGACGCCGCAGGCGCGCCCAGGTCCGGCTACATCGGTTGCCAGCCCCTTTCTAACCTGCGGGAGGGTTCAGGGTAGGCAGTTACGGGTGAAGAATCTCAGGCCCCCCTTGACAACCCCAGGTCTTTGTGGTATCATCGGGCCACACCGTTAGCCCTGACGTCCAGCCCCTCGTCCACGGTAACTGCCCTCCAGGAGGAAGAGACCCCATGTCCACCAGGCTCTGGCGCGTCCTGACAATTGCGGGACTGGTGTTGACG
>Ga0209101_1000634_pt1 | contig 28539 bp, 26 predicted proteins | sample ConPoolayeCmetaG_FD_185481 | JGI IMG/M metagenome (GOLD analysis project Ga0209101, IMG submission 185481) | Hot spring microbial mat communities from California, USA to study Microbial Dark Matter (Phase II) - Cone Pool mat layer C metaG... ...
GCAATTGGCTTCAGTTTATTGTATGCCCTCTTTATATGAAGGCTTTGGGCTTCCGGTTGTTGAAGCAATGGGCGCTCGTGTACCGGTTGCGTGTTCTGACACCCCCGCATTAAAAGAAATTGCAGGCAACGCCGCTTTGTATTTTAACCCGACAAAAGTTGACGATATTGCAAATAAACTTTTGCAGTTATTAAAAAGCAGGTCTTTGCAAAAAAAGTTGGTGGAGAAAGGTGAGAAGAGTTCAAAAAAGTATTCATGGTCAAAAACTGCCAAGGAAACACTTAAAGTTTATCGGGAAATTTTAAACCGCTCTTAGTAGAGTATAGTAATTATTATTGCCCTATTGACTATCCCCGGCTTATATGCATTCCAAATTCATATGGAGATATTAATTAATTGGGTACAGCCTATGCCGCGGAATTTGCCTTACCTGCCGATAATTTAAGATACCAATCAAAGTTGGCTGTCCTCTGACAATTATGCAGTCAACAATCCAAGCGATGATGGTAAATTTATTTTTCATCTTCTGTTAGGGTGTAAATTTTACATTGTGTGAAGCAGCCATCATAGACTTCTGTTAGAGTGAAATCAGATTTGATTTCATCAAATGCAGTATGCAAGCCCCCATCATTGCCTAAACCATAAGTTGAAACATAAAGCAATCTACCTTTTTTTAGATAGTCTCGGTACAAATTATGGAGATTGGAGTAATCCCCAGGACCCCAAACCAACTCGCGATTGGTCCTAAACTCTTGGGACAGGGATAAAGGCAGAATATCATATTTGCCATTTGAATAATAATCTATTAAAAAAGGAGGAATGGAACTTATCACTACCGGTTTTTCATCTTTCCCAAAATCATTTTTGGTAAAAAAATCATTTAAAACCAGTACTGATTTGTAATACCATGGTACTTCGTAATATTTTAAATTTAGCATTATTTGATTTTTAAACCTTTGAGCGTTAATTACCAAGTAGAACAGGGCGATTGTTATAATAAAAGCCGGGAGTAATTTAGCAACTTTTCTTTTAGTTAATATATTACTTAAGGAAATAAACAGAATAGTAGTTCCGAGTATTAAAGTGGGGATAGCATTGTAAAGATACCTCATATCTATTGCGTAAAAAGTTGATATAAAAACCATCTGAGCAAACAAGAGGATAATTAACGCCAGAAAGAATAATCTAGTCCTTTTTTGGCATGCTCCTAACAAAAGCCCCGCATAACCAGCTATAGATAAGTACCTTGGCAGTATTGGAGAAAAATCCCAAAGGAAACGCTCGGGCTCTCCCAAGGTCGCTCTAAAATATCTGGGAAAGTTATTTATTAGGAAATAGGAGGATATCCATTCTTTTGCGCCTTCTGAAATAATTTGTTGGCTGTTAAATACTCCCGGAAAAACATGAAGAATAATACCTAAAAGACTTTGCAAGTGATTTACATTATTGTATGTGTAGAGAAATACAAGAGCGGGGGCGCCGACGATACTTAAAAAGAAAAAATACTTAGGCAGTTCTCTTACCCCATTTCTTTCCATGAGTATTTTAAAGATATAGATAAAAATATAAAACAGGCTTATTGGTGCTGCAGCGTACTTGGTTAAGTACATCGAGGTAGCAATAACCGAAGACAAGAGCATGTTTTTTGGCGACACTTTTTGTAAAAGAAGATAAAGCGCGGACAAAAATAAAGGCAGAAGCAGGTTTTCTGCCATTGCCCATTGCGGGTACCAATAAATGTAATAGTTTGATGAAATGATAAGTAGACCAAAGCCTATTATCCAACGGTTTGGTGTTAACTTTTTAAGTATTAAGTAAAAGATATAAAGTGAAGCAAGAGACATAATCACATTTGAAAAATAAAACATTCTCACGTCTTTATTAATCAGAAAAAAAGGCATTAATGCAATGCTATAGAGAGGCGGAACGCTTGGTTTGATATCCCCAAAACCGCGGGTAATATTAAAGCCTGTCCCAGAAACAAAACTGGTAGCTGGAACCAAATAATGAAAAGTGTCGGGGTATGGCTCGAGATTGGGGATTAGAGTGCGCTCGGAAAATGGGTTTCGTGCCAAAAAAATCATAAAGATGGAAAAGGCATAAAATAATAACAATCTTTCTGAAGTGAAAAATTTCCATCCTCGTATAAAGATTTTAAACATATTAAAATTGTATCACCTTTGCACGCTAATCGATTTGCTGTATATAATTGCATGATATGAAAGTAAGAAGTGAGAAAAATCCTAAAAAAGTTTCAATTGTGATTCCAGTTTTCAATGAAGAGAAATATATTGAAGCTACTCTTAGGAAAGTTTTAAAGGCAGATAGTTTAGGTTTAGAAAAAGAAATCATAGTTATTGACGATGGCTCTATTGATAATAGTCCTCAAATTCTAGACAAGGTAGCAAAAAGTTTTAAAAGAAGGGTTGATATTAAAGTAATTAGAAAGAAAAATGAAGGCAAGGGGTCGGCTCTTAAAAAGGGCTTTTTGGCAAGCAAGGGAGATATTGTTATAGTTCAGGATGCTGACTTGGAATACAATCCTGATGATTATCCTGTCTTGCTTAAGCCATTTTTAGAAAATGATGCAGATGTGGTTTTTGGTTCCAGACTTGTTACTGCGGCTCCCCATAGGGTGCTCTACTATTGGCATTATGTGGTAAACAGATTCCTAACGACTATGTCCAATATGTTTACGAATCTCAACCTGACGGACATGGAAACTGGTTATAAGGCATTTAGAGGGGGTCTAATTAGAAAAATTGCGCCAAACCTAAAGAGTAAAAAGTTTGGTTTTGAGCCGGAAATAACCGCCCGTGTTGCTAAAATAAAAGGCATTAGAATATATGAAGTGGGAATTTCTTATTCTGGAAGAACTTACGAGGAAGGTAAAAAAATTGGCTGGCGAGATGGAATAAGGGCTGTGCTTGAAATTTTATATTTTAATCTATTATCAAATTAGCATGTCTTTTTTTGATGAAGAATTTCTTGAACCAATTGCTCGCGAATTTAGATTTAGAAAAAGTGTAAAATATATACCAAATAAAAATATATTTAAACTTGTTGATTTGGGTTGTGGTCCAAAAATTAGATTTTTAAAATATCTTGTAAAGAAAAGGTTTATAGTGAAGAATTATGTGGGTATTGATCCTTTGATTAATAATACATCGGTTAAAAGCGTTGATTTTGGTTCTGTTGTTCGTTTGATAAAAGCGCCTCTTGATAAGAAAATACCCTTACCTTCAAAATCAGCAGATGTAGTTGTTGGTTTTGCCTTTCTAGAACACATTTATAACCCAGAAGAAATATTAAAAGAAAGCATTCGAGTGCTTAAAAATGGCGGTATTGCTATTTTTACTACACCTACGCAAAGGGCAAAATTTTTACTTGAGTTTTTAAGCTTCAGGCTTAGATTGATATCCGAAAGAGAAATTAGAGAGCATAAGAGGTATTTTGACAAAAAAAATCTTATTGAAATCTTATCCACGATGAAGAAAGAGATTAGAATGCACCATGAATACTTTGAGTTCGGTTTCAACAACTTAATTGTAATAAGAAAGATTAAATGAGGAGAAATTTGATTTACTTTGCATTTTTTTTGGCAATCTTGCTGTTTGTCTTCCGCTCTTTAATTTTTAATATTTCCTCGCACTTGATAGATTGGTACGACTATCCACTTGCTGTTTGGATAGTGTCTCAAAATGTTGATAAATTTATATTATTTAATTTTAAAGAGCTTTTTAATACCAACTTTCTTTATCCTTATTCTAATACACTTCTTCTTACTGAAACCTTTTTTGCTCAATCAATTTTAGCTTTGCCGGCTGGATTTTTAACCACCAATCCTATTTTGATTTTTAATTTTATGTTTTTAATTACATTTGTTTTAAACTTTGTTACTGCCAATGTTTTTTGGAGAGAGGTTTTTAAAAAAAACAAGCTTGCATTTTTAGGCACGCTTTTAACGGTTTTTTCACCGTTTTTTCATACAGAATTGTCGCATTTTCAACTTCAATCTTACTGGCCGGCTTTAATTGCTTTATATTTTATTTTAAAGAGTGAATATGAAAACCAAAACAAAAATCTTGCGCTCGCTGGGGTTTTTATTTCAATCCAGTTTTTAGCATCCGTTTATTTAGCAGTTTTTTTATTAACAGCTGTAGTTATTTACTTTATTTCAAGATTTTTGATATATCACAAAATTTTATTTGAAATAAAAAGATTTTTTTTGGTTTTTTTTGTTTTTATTTCTCTTTCTTGGCCATTAATATTGGGATATCTTACAACCAAGCAGATGTTTGGAGTTGAAAGGCCTTATGGAGAGTTTGTTGTTTATTCAGCTCATCTAAGTGATTATTTCTTTTCAGGAAGTATTAAATCTTTTATTCACGGAATTGATATCTTTAAAAAGTGGAATTCTTTTAATCACCATTGGGCATCTCTCTTCCCCGGCTTTTTTCTGACTATTTTTAGTTTTCTTGGGCTAGCTAATCTAAAGATTAAAAACAAGAAGATTAACTTAAATATAAGTCTTAGTTCGATGGATCTCTTTTTTTTGCTTTTGGTTCTGGCAGGTTTTGTTTTTTCTCTTGGGCCAAGGGCGGGGTTTAATGGTAATTATGCGGAAATACCCCTACCTTATCATTTTGTGGTTAAATATCTTCCTTTCTTTGATGTAATCCGGGCCCCGTCAAGATGGGTATTTATTTTTTATCCGGGCTTGATTTATTTTTCATTAAAATTTTTATCAAAACAAAATCTAAATAATCTTAAGTTTTCTATACTTGCTTTAATTGTTCTTCTAGAGTATGTTCCTATCGGCGTTAAATCTTATTCTCAATTTTATTTGTATCCTAAAGATGATTTTTTAAGAAATATTTGTAAAGAAGAAAAGAAAGTGATTCTTGAAGTACCAATAACACATTTTGACGCAGGTAAAGATATTTTTGAAGGATTGAGCTATATAACAAGAACAATACTTGCCTCAAACTATCATAAATGCTATTTAGTTAATGGTTACACTAGTTATGATTTGCCTTCGGTAGGAGAGCTTAAAAACTCCCTTTATGAAGCAAGTTTGAAAAATGATTTAACTAGGTTTACTTCCCTTCTTAAGTCGAGCAAGGCTCATTTCGTGGTTGTTAACTCTGCAGACCTTAAGGAGGAAGTTAAAACTGATTTTCTAGCTATGATAGATAAATTAGTAAAAACCGGTTATCTTTCTGAAAATGTAAACGGAGTTTATGAGATAAGGATACCGGATTAGTAAATATAGTCGTTCAAAAGTACTTTTACTATTGATAATTAATTTAAGATAATCGAAAAAAGAATAAACACCTCTTCGCTTTGCAGATAATGATTCTCGCAAGAATTCTTCCTTTTTAAATTTTCTGATAGTTTTTTTGTCTAAAGCAATTTTTTTTGGCTTCAAAATAAAATAAGAAAATAGATTAGGAACAAGCTTATGGTAAGTAAGTTTGTGGTCATATTCCAAGATTTTGTTAATGTACTTTCTTTGTATGCTTTTACTTGTATTTTTCATTTTTTGGTTATGTGTTAAAAGAAGATAAGCTATTCCTCCACCAGTATCGCGCTTTTCAACTACAGTGAAGTACCTTCTTACGCATTTCATAATTAGCTCTGAATGTATTGCTTCTGTGGGATCTGAAACTAGCATTGTTGGTAGATGCGGGTATTTCATGTCTTGTTGGCAAAATTCTGGAAGTTGGGCGTTGACATATTTGGCAAGCAGCCATTGAAGGATTGGATATTGGTTTCTGTGAGGGCCAATATATTCAAAGTTGACCAAATAACCATTTGATTTAATAGAATCAGCTAGTATTTTACATATTCTGTTTATATATTGTGTGTGGTGAAGAGCGGCATAATTGACTACAAGGTCAAATTGATTTTTAGGAAAATTAATTTTATTGGCGTCTGCGATTAAATATTTTATTTTTCGCCTTCCCCTATTTTTCTTCGCTATAGCTATTAAATCGGGCGAGATGTCAAAGGCTGTAACTTTTTTGACTATGCCTTTATCTATGAAATCGCGCTCCCACCTTCCGTCACCGCAATTTAAAAAAAGTGCGTGGTTAAATGGTTTTTTAGCGTATCTTTCTTTAAAATCTTCAACCCACCATTTGTTAGCATCTCCCGTAAAATTCTTGCACATATATGCTCGCACCTCTGGGTAATCATTCCAATAAATGCCTTGGTAATAAACGTCGCTTTTTAAGTTGATAACAGTTTTCATAACTTTCCACATTATATAATTGCCGCATTCGGATTGAAAGCTTGAGGACTAGGGTGAGGTTTTTAATATTTGAGGTGGTAGCCCTTGGCCCATTGAATGTTCGAATGGGTTTGGCTCAACTGACATGATATTTGGCAGACCCATTATGGATCGAGTTATCGATTCTGCTTCATCCCTTAAACTTACAAGATCGTCCGGGGATAACTCGTCCGTCCAGACATAAGCCGTATATTCACCGGGAATGCCCTTGTAGTATGTCGCTTCGTGGATATAGTCTACTTGTTTGCTCCAGAGCCTGCTGCCGTTGTGGGCAATGTAAAGCCATGCATCTTCGCTTGGTACGTATATCGAATCGTCAAAATATTTAGATCCTGGAAACTGGGTAATAACAGTCCAATCTACATCGTCCCCTTCTCGGTAATTGGCCAGAACCCATTTTACTGATTCGTTGATAGTATTTCTGGTCTCCCCCGGGTGGCCTATAGACATGAGAAATTTTACGCTAAGCCCGGCATCGTGTGCGAGTTTTACACATCTTGAGTTTATATCACGGGTGGTGTGTTTTTTCATTGCAGTTAGAATTTCATCAGAACCGGATTCTACCCCGGTTAGCAGAACACGAAACCCGGCTCGATACATTAGTTCTGCTTGTTTTTTTGTGAACAGTTCGGCTTTGACAAAACCACGGAAGGCCATTTGTACACCCATTTCTCTTTGCATTTCTATTAGTCCTATACAGAGTTCTTCTAAACTCCCCGGTGAGACATTGAGTTCGTCGTCGTAAAACATAATACCCCGGATTGGTTCTTCCCAGTTCTCTGATGCCAGAACAACCTCTGATATTTCTTCTATTACATCTCCCACATTTCTGGTACGCGTTAACCTTAAAAAATCGCTGTTCCTGCCTCCGCAAAATCCACATTCAAATGGACAACCAAGTTGCGCAATTACGCTTGTTGCTCTAAAAGACCCCTCTCTTTCTTTTATGTAATATTTATAGCTCTCCAGATCTATGAGGTCTCTTGCGGGGCGTGCAAAATTCTCTAGAGTGCCCCTCTTAAGAAAAAGCGGTGATTTCCTGCTACTGGCATCAATTATTGAACGAGGATTTTTGTCTATGGCATAAAAAATGGCCATTTCTCCGTCGCCCGCAACCAGTGTGTTAAAGTAACCTTTTAATTGCTCAAAAGTTTCTGTGCCTCTTCTTGTTTGGCCTGTTATCATGTCACGCATATAAGCTGAATAGGCTAAGGTGACGTGTGGACCTCCAAGCACAAGGTTTGCTTCTGGCTTTTCCTCTTTAACTATTTGTGCAACCTGAGCGGCAAAAGGAATTTGCGGTGTTGTAGCCGAAAAACAGTAGTTAACAGAATTATCACTGCGGCAGAATTCTCTTATAATCTCTGGATAATTATTATATCCGGATAAATCTAAAACAGTAACAGGGTTTTTATTATTCCTAAGCTCGGCCGCAACCTTTAGTATTCCTAATTGAGGGAAAACCCGTTGATCTGTTAGAAAGGGGGAAGGCGGCACAATCAGCACGGTTGGCACACCTTTTACTTTTTCTTTTTGTTCCTCTAAGTTTAAAAATTCAGTATTTTGCCGTGTGCGTTCCATTTGCATATTTTTCTTTATTGGTGCGGGTGAAGTCAAGTGCCTTTTTAGTGTAGAATAGCCTAGCATGAGACGGTTTTTATTAACATACTATTTATTTCTTGTTTTTTTCTTCTCTTTTTTTGCTTCTGGTTTTGTAGATTCTCAAGACGGCTTCCAATATTTGGCAGTTGCCAGAAATATTTATTATCTCCATGAGCCTACGGCTCCGGTTTATGAGTTTACCGGCGGGGTGGGTGTGGGGAAAAATATCCACATGAGCACACACGTTGGTAAAGATGGTAAAACTTATAGCGCGACTGGTTTAGGATTTTCTTTGGCAATGGTGCCTGCCGTTGCCATTACTGACTTGGTTTATAGAGTTTACAACGTCTCTCCTCCTGTACACTTTCCCTTGGAAAATGACTGGCTAATTTTATTATTAGCCGGATTTACAAATATTTTTTTTGCTTCCGGTATCGGAGTAGCCTTGTACGCATACTTAAGGGAAGTTAAAGTTAAGCATAAAGCTGCGGTTGCTGTCTCGTTTATAGGGATATTGGCCACGAACTTGATTATGACGACAAAACACGTTTATGCTCATCCAATGTTTACTTTTTTTCTTTTTGTTTCATTTTTAATGATAAAAATCCATGCCAGAAATAAGAATAACTTTTTTCTTCTTTTATCTGGAATATTTTTAGGGATAACTATTATAACTTACAACATTTCTTATTTTGTGGTAATTATTCCATATTTGGTTTATTTCTTAATATACAACTTTAGACAAGTTAAAAAATTGTTTTTTGTCTTGGTTGGAGTAATACCGTTTTATATTATTAATAATTGGTATGTAAATTTGACAGCTTATCCTATTTCTGAATGGTCGGGAGCATTTTTAAAGTCTGCCATAGCCACACCTGTCGGTGTTTTATATGAAGGTCTGTATGGTCAACTTTTGAGTCCGGGCAGGAGTTATTTTATCTATTCTCCATTGATATTATTACCAATTTTATTTTGGCACAAGATAAAGAAAAATATTTTACCAGAGACCATAAACTTTGTTTTACTTTTTGGTTTATATGTTATGGCAAACAGTTTAATTTGGCTTCCTCATCCTATGGGGTTTGCAGATCCTTATTGGCATGGCGAATATAGCTGGGGACCAAGATATCTATTTGCAACTATCCCATTTGGTTTGGTACTGGTCGGATATTTATATAGCAAGCTGAAAATTGTATATAAAATTGTTGTTTTTGCGCCTTTAGTTTTCGTGGGGCTGTTTGTGAATTTATTGGGAGTCACTATGCATCACCAAATCAAGTTTCATCATATGCAGCCGCATTTTGTCGTAAATGGAATTCAGTATGTCGCGCCTTCATACATTAACTTTCTACCAAGATTTTCTCCTTTAATAGGCATGAGCAAGAACCTGATTAAGATGGTTCAAAATTTTCCGAAAACTATAGATAACGGAGTTTATAATGTTCGCTTTTTTGATGGAGTTGATTTTGCCTTTAGCATGGGGCAAGAGCGCTGGAGAACGATTGATAAAACCGGTTATATTTTATTTGATGACGCAGGCGATAAAATTAATAGTTTGTCATTTGATTTGATTAACCATCCCATTGATGAGACAAATTCTTCAGCTTTTGTAACTTTTCTGCTTAACGAGCAGAAAATTGCAACCACAGAAATGAAAATTGGTGAAAGAAAAAGATTTGATTTGAAGGTTGAACCGGGAATTATAAATAAAGAAAACAATCTTTTGGCGCTTAAAGTTAATGGAATTGATTATGATTCTTATTTTAGTAAGAAGCAGTTTGTTGCTATCGTAGATATGTTTATTAACGGTAACGCAGTAAACAAAGAAAGCATAGATGTTCCCTATATTTCAAGTTTAGGGCCTGCTATGACTGGTATTAGTTATCAAAACTGGGGGAGTAACGAGCTTAAAGGCTGGATGAGTTGGCATATACATACCCAAGTGGCGGAGCGAACTCCGTATTTTTGGTGGATGCACCCATTTTATTATTGGGATATTCCAGTCTTTCCTTATATCGCCATTTTTTTGTTTAATATCTTCGGGTTGTACGTCTTCGGTAAAAGGTTATTTAACTTTCCTGCACCAAAGTGATCCACCGCTAAATTCTCTGAGCATCGGAAAAATTTTCTTTATTAACTTTGGATTTTTGCGACAAAGATAGTGATTGGCTAGGGCTATTTGATAGTGGTTATTAAAGACTAAGAATGCTTGTATGATGTATTGTTCGTTCCAAAACCTATATTCCTTTGTGACCCAAGACATTGGATAATCCCAAGGCAGGAAGATGTCATGTATATGCACCCATACACCTTTTTTAAGTCTAGGTAACACTTCGAGGACCAGGTAGTTAACGTCTCCTTGCGATTTAACAGTGTGAGAAGAGTCTATAAATAAAATATCATTTTTGGAGAGCTTAGAAAAAAAATTAACAGGAACGTCCTGTATTTTTTGTTCTATTAGCTTTGATAGGCCGGGAAAACCTTTTCTAAGAATTGGCTGAGGGTATGGTTCAATAGAAATTATTTTTGTATTTTTGTTGGCTTGTGAAGCAGATGCGGCTATTTTGGTAGACCAACCACTTCCAATTTCAATTATTAGTTTGGGTTTAAGTGAGCGAATGAGACAGTAGTAAATACATGCGTCTACGTTATCGAAAGCCATATTACCGAAGTAGAACTTAGGGTCTTTCTGGTTGTCAATATCTCTTGTTAAGTATGTAAACTTATTAAGTTCTTTGGAGAATTTTGATAAATTTTTTAGAAGTAAAACCTCTTGGTCAATATTTAAATTAATTCCAGGAAGATTGCTTTCTTTTGTAAACGAATCTTTTTTAAGGAGAGAGAGGTCGGGAATGGGGCTGTAGTAGTGGTTCGGAACAATAGAAAAACCATTTTTTTGCCAAACTTCTTGGTTGCCATAGCGGATGAAGTCTCCATCAACTGTTTTGAAATGCTTAATTAGTTTTATTAATAATCTAGATAGATATTTGGCCATTAGGTAATCTTATTATATCGTTTATTATAACCATATAGGTTAACTTTCGAAGCGCTTAAGAATCTCATTTCTGCTATTTGCTGTTACGAATATTGTTCGTGCCAGCGTAATTATTGGAATTGTGATGGGAACAAAACGGTAGGTGAATGAGATGACCCTAGGATCCTTAATTTCTTGTCTGAAAATGACATCCGAGGCAATTTGATCAGATTTAATGTCGGGCAAGAGATTGACAACAGAACCTGCATGGGCTGAAGGCAAAAGCATATTAGATCCATGAACTCCTATGACAACCCTACTCTGGGAGTAAACCCTGCAAAGCTTTTCCTCTTCTTTGGGGCTTGGTTTAATAAATCTTATGTCTTCTATCCATTTTGGGAAATTTGTACTCTTTCCTATGCCGGCAACCGAGAAAATGACATTTGGTAATTTTCTTTTTAGAAGTAAAAACAAAATCCGAATTTTTAGGTTTTGTAATAGGACTAGAGGATATATAAAATTTATCTTTTTAAGGATGTAGACTAAATAATCGCTAAAAAACCATGGGCGGTCCTCTCTCCAGATGAAAGTGATTCTATAATTTTTGGAACCATAATTGTGCGGTTTTATCCCGGTAAAGCTTTCGATTTTAAAATTGCGAGGGTGACTGCTGTCTTTTGGTAGGTATATTTTTTCAAAGCGCTCTAATTCGTGTTTTATACTTCTTTCAAGTTGGGGGTAATATTCTTTAGCCTTTTTGAGTGGTAAATCAACCGTCCAAATCTCTGCAACCCCCTTCGGGACCATCCACCTTAAGAATTTTGGAATAATGACTACCAAACCCAAACGGTTTTTTTTGTCAAGCAGACTTTCTGCGTTCAGTAGTTTTAAGAGGCTGTGCCCGTATAGAAAATCTATGCAATTAAGAATTGCAACTTTCTTTGTATTGTAAATCTTCTCGATAGTCATAGAAATTTTATCGTTGCTGGGATTTTTAAGGGATTTTAAAAGTGGGGCGCCAAACCATTTGAGGGCAAGTTTACTCCCGTGGAGTTCCCAACTGTTCTTGTCAACAACGAAAGGGTAAAGCTGTGCATGGCCGATTGGCAAGTCAACCAAGAATTTGTTTTTGCAATTAGGGCACTCGCAATCTAAGAGGACATGAATTCCCTGCCAAACAATATCTTTGTTTTTTAAAGTAGTATTGCAGTATACACACTTACTGCTAAAGTCTATTTTAGGTTTTATGCTAATCATTTTTTCTGAAAATGAAACAACCCTGTACCAAAACCTTTTTTCTTACTGTATTTAGGGAAAAACTCTTTTCCATAAATGTATTTTTCTTCTTTTAATCTAAAATTATCCCTAAAAAGGGATAGGAAATAATCTCTTGTGAACGTACGGTGCGCATTGAATACTGCTTGGTTAACTTTATCCACCGGAACTGAGACAAAGAGGTTACCTCCGGGTTTAAGAAATCGGGTTATTTCTCTGATAGCTTTTTCGCTGCCGTTTGGGTCTATTTTATCTCCATATCTACCTAAACCTATGTGTTCAAGAACACACATAGACGAAATTGATTCAATGGACTTACTTTTAAACGGCAATTTCAAAATTGATCCTGACAAGAAGGAGAGGCTGTCTACTTTAATGTCTGGTGGGCGGATATCAACAAAAATAGTGGGGAGCAGCTTAGATATTATTGCGACTGTTTTAACGCTAGACCCAATATCTATATGTTTTTTGGGTTTTGATTCTATAACTTTTTCTATAAGCCATATATCCTGAAGAAAGTAAATGGGTTCTAATTCAGTTATCTCTGTTTTGTCCCCGAGAAAAGGAGTTAGGTTTGATAGTTGAATTACTGAATACTTGTTTGTGCCCATTCGGTTGTATTTTATTAAGTCAGAAAAGTACCAAACTAAATTTCTGGCGAATTTCAAAAAATTGAATTTAAAAATAAAAACAAGATTGTAAAGCAAGTAAGCAAATATTTTCATTTTTGTTTTCTAACCGTAGCCCCTGCGGGAACTACGGAATTATCTTTAATATTTGCTCCTTTTAGAATTGTACAATTAGTGCCAATAAATACATTTTTTCCGATTGTTATTGGCGCGGACTTTATGCCTCTTTTGGAATATCTCCTTTTTTTGGATTTAATTGGGTGAAAATCCGAGTCAATTATTAGTGTGTTTGCGCCTATTAATGTGCCGTCTCCAATAGTGACTTTTTTGGCGGCAACAATTGCACCTCCGCTTATCCCTACATCGTTTCCTATGACAATCTTTGCGCCTTTTGCCCAAGTACAAATTATGGTTGGGTGGTTTATTCCAAGTGGATTTGATTCCCACCAGTTTCTGTTTTCAAAACGGTCACCAATGGTTATCGTGCTGTTTGGAGATATTAATATTTTTGGCAAACCATAAAACTTTGCTCCTGTTCCAATTTTTACCCCTTTAACCTTTAAGTAAAACCAAGATAACGGTTTGGTTAAATACATTTTTATTTCGTTTATAGCCTTCCAAAAAGCAAATCCTTTCATCATTAGTTTTTAAGTGAATAGTCTATCGCCTTTAAAAACCCTTTGCCTGTGTTTTCTGGGCTGAAATTTCTTATTATTTTTTTTGACTCCTTTGACATTCTGTTAAGTAAGGCAGGTGAGCTTAGGATTTTTTTAAGTGCAGTCGCAATTGCTTTTGAATTTTTTGCCGGAACAACATATCCGTTTAGGCCATTAAACACTAAATCGGCTGCTGCGCCAACTTTATCCGTGGTGACTATGGGCAAACCTGCCGCCATAGCTTCATTTATTACCAATCCCCAAGCTTCTTCATATGAGGGTAAAACGAAAATATCCGCCATACCATACATTCTGGGCATTTCATTAACATCTACATGTCCGTGGAAAAAGACGTTATTAATTTTTTCTTTATTTACCCTACTCATTAAGAAGTTTTTTTGTGGCCCATACCCAACAAGTAAAAGGGATGTTTTAGGGTATTTCTTTTGAACCAACTTAAATGCGCTAAGTAAATAATTGATGCCTTTTCTTTCTATAAATTGCCCTACGTATAAAATTATTTTTCCTTTAGGTATGCCAAGTTCTAGCATATAATCCAACTTTTTTTCTTGTGTTAACCTGCTTTTGGTGAGAAAATGCTTTAAATCCATCGTGTAGTATGCTATAAAAATTTTTTTTGGAGGGACGCCCAAGATTTCAAAGTACTTTTTGGATTGTGTGCCTATAGCGATGCAAGCATTTGCGCCGCGTACAATAGTTTTTACCATAGGCAGTGTAATTGTTCTTCGCCAACTCTTTTCATTTGGTGAGCTTTCAGACCAAACTATATACTTTCTACCCGTTAGTTTGCATAGCAAAAACCCAATTTGAGGAGCAAAATCTAACCAGCCATGCACTATTAGAACATCAAATTTATTTCTGAAAAATTCAAAAGGAAATGTGTAATTTATTAGGTATGTCAAAAAATCTTTTCCAACAAAGTTTAAGGCAATTTTTGGCAAAACCTTATACTTGAATCCTAATTTTCTTCCCTTATATTTCCAATAGCGGTTGATAGCTGATTCAGATAAAAATAATACATTAAGGTCAATTTTTTTTTGTTTTGATAAAAATTTAAACAGAGGGAACTTATAGGGTGCCATTATGTTGTGAAGTATCGTAACTTTAATTTTTTTTGACATAGCCGTAAAGTCTTTCAAATTTTTTTGCTACAGAAAACCAACTGTATTCTATCAGAAGTTGGTTGATTTTTTCTGTAGTTACTTTGTTTTTTTGAGGCCCTAATTTTTTTATTTTTTTGGCTAAGGTTTTATTATCTTTGTAATTTACACCCTCGCCAATTTTGTATTTTCTTAAAATTTCTGCCACCCCTGCTGTTTTACTATAAAGACTGGCTGTGCCACAAATTGCTCCCTCCATGGGCACTAGTCCATAAGCCTCTTTATCAGTGATATAAACTACAAGGTTGGCATGGTGGTAAAGTGTTGATTTTTTTCTGCCTCCAACCGGCTTAAGAAAATGAACGTATTTGTTTATTTTGAGATTATTAACAATTTTCTTGCATAATTTTAGGTAATCGTTACCGTTTCCGGCGATGACCAAATGGATATTTTTTTTGCTTATTGCACTTTTTGCGTACGCTTTTATTAAATGATGCACTCCTTTTCTTTTGTCGATTCTGCCAATATATAAAATATATTGGAATTTCCAGTTAAAAGGTTTTTGTTTGTTGAATCTCCTTTCAATAACGTCCACTCCATAATATATTTTTTTAATCTTGTGAGCAGGAACACCGCTACTGATAAGTGATCTCTTTTCCATTTCAGAGACAACAACATATTTATCAATTGAATTGTTGATAATTTTGGCGAACAAAAAGTCGAATGCTTTTTTGAATTTATTTTGAGTATTGAAGATAGGGTAGGTACCCAGAGGATAAAGGATGAATTTTGCCTTGATAAATGGTTTTGCCAGGCACATCATAACATTCAGGAGATTGCGATATTCATGCAGCTGGACGATGTCGTAGTTTGAGAGTTTTTTAAAGATAAAGTAAGAATTGGGTATTGGTGTGACAAAGCGGTTTTTATAAGCTAAAGAATTACTGATATTTTTAAACCTAAAAATGTTGTAATTGCCCTTTTTTTCTACCTTCTTATAATATCTATTATCTGCGCTAAATACGTCTGTAGTTAGCACATCAACTTCGTTGCCGAGAAGCGCTAAGTTGTAACTTAAGTAATGGCAGGAAACTGGAGTCCCACCAAAGTTTATTGAGGGAAAATAATGTGGTATTACATGAAGAATTTTCATATGTATTTTTTAATTCCGTAAATAACTTGAAAGATTATTAGCAAAATACACGTTATTGTGGAAATAAATATAATATCATTTATAGTAGAGTGAAATAAAGTTATACCTAATATCTGTATGATTGCAGCCGTAACAGCTAGATAAGATATCCCCATAAAACCAAGCGATAGATAGTAATTTGCAATCAGAGATGAAATGGAAAAAATAGAAGTGAATAATCCATATTCAAATAAGTGCTTGGCAGATTGTATATAATTATTCCCAAAAATTTTGGTTGTTATGAATTCAGGATATAACTTATATAATCCAGTGATTAAGAGACAAGATATAGATACAAAAACTAAACTTGATAAAAAGGTTTGTATAGTTTTTTTGCCTTCGCTATTTTTTCTTGCTGAAATTGAAAACACCACCGATGTTAGTGGCGCAGAGAAATAAAAAATAATCTTGCCCATCACTGAGGTGGCTGCAAACACTCCGGCTTCGTTTGGTTCAAGGTATATTTTGGCTAGTATCATATCAGAAGAAAATAAAGAACCTATAGCCAAGAATGTGACCATAGCAGGGAAAGCATATTTGAGAATCTTTTCCCTATCTATTTTTATTTTTGAAACTGGTAAGTTAAGCAGGTTTACGTAGTGTTTGGCTAAAAAATAAGAACTGATGCTTCCAACCAATATGCCTGCAATTACCCCAAAAAGACCCATGCCGATAAAAAAGAGCAACAATCCAGTGACTAGCCTTGTAAATATTGATAATAAATTTAAAATTGTTAATTGATTAAATTTTAATGCTCCTTGAATTATCGAGCCGTATAGCATAGAAAATGCTGAAAAATAAATAATTGGCGCTAATAAAAAAAATGTAACCAGATCGATATTAAGTATTTTAACTAGGAAAGCGGACGATAGAATAATTGTTATACATACAGTTAAAATTAACTTTAAAATATCGCGATTAATCCAAGAATATATCATTGCTCCTTGGAGCGGATCTTTTTTTGCAGAATATTTCACTATAACTGCTCCAAATGATGAAAAGAAAGTTAATATAATTGTCCAGATGGAAATGATTGTGGTTAGTTCTCCATATAAAACCGGCGACATTATTCTTCCGAATATAAAATAATATGCATAAGACATTATGCTAGCCAACAAACCTCCGCTTATTGTCACTAAACCCCCATAAAATAAAGGATTTTGAGACAGCAATCTAAAACTGTTTTTCATCCTTCTGGCTTTTTTGAAAGATACCATTTTATAGTCTTGCGTAATCCTTCCTCTAATCCTGTTTTTGATATAAAGCCAAACTCGGATTTTGCTTTTGAGGTATCGAGCTTTCTTCTTGGCTGACCATCTGGTTTTGTTTTATCAAAAGTAATTTTGCCATTAAAGCCGACAATTTTTTTGATAAGGAATGCTAATTTTTTAATACTTATTTCAGCGTTTGACCCTATGTTTATTGGGTCCGGTTTGTTGTATTTTTTTGTTGCTAGTACAATAGCTTCTGCTGCGTCTTCCACATATAAAAATTCTCGTGTTGCATTCCCGCTTCCCCATACTTCAACAAATGGCATGCCTTTTTCTTTTGCATCAACAAATTTTTTGATAAGTGCCGGGATTACGTGAGAACTTTCCGGATTGAAGTTGTCACCCGGACCATAAAGATTAACAGGAAGTAGGAATATGCTGTTGAAACCATATTGAGACCTATAGGATTGGGAAGCAACTAAAAGCATTTTTTTTGCTAAACCGTAAGGAGCGTTCGTTTCTTCCGGATAACCGTTCCAGAGATTTTCCTCTTTGAATGGCACTGGCGTGTGTTTTGGATAAGAACAAACTGTACCTATTGCTACAAACTTTTTTACCTCTACACGCATTGCCTCGTGAATTGCGTTTACCCCAATTAAAAGATTGTCATAAAACAAACTTGCAGGATTTTTTTGGTTATAGCCAATTCCACCGACGTTGGCGGCCAAATGAATTACCACATCTGAACCTTTAAAAAGCTTTCTGCAAACAGAAGATTTTCTTAAATCACCATCGGATCTTGATAGAGCTATTATTTTTTTGGGTTTTTCTTTTTTTAATCTATTAACAAGATGCATCCCTAAAAAACCCTTTCCTCCTGTTACAATAATTTTCTTGTTGGTTAAAGTAAACATATTATTTGATTAGTTTATATATTAAAATTATTACTGCAACATGAACTTTATGCAAAAAAAGCAAAAAGGAGTTTTTGACATATTTTTGAGCAACTTTATATTCTTCATTGAATTGCTTTAAATATCTGGTTTTTCCTTTTGAACCACTATGAATGCGAAATGCTGATAATGTTTTTTCTATGGTAAATAGTTTGTATTTACGAATTGCGCGCATCCAAAATTCATAATCCATAACAAGATGTGATTTTCCAAACATGCCAATTTCCTTATTTAGCTCACTTCTCCAAAATGTGCTTGGCTGGGCAACATAATTTGCCACTGAAAGAGTGAGGCGATGGGGTAATTTTCTTAACATTCTTTTGTAATAAACAATAAAGTTTTGTATTGGTTTGTCTTTTTCATCTATTATCTTATAGTCTCCTGTAACCCACATTGCATTTTTGTTCTTGTTAAAAAATTCTCCCACTGCAAGCAACGCTCCCGGAAGATAAACATCGTCTGAATTCAGATATCCAATAATCTCACCTGTGGCGAGTTTTATGCCTTGGTTTATTCCATCTGATTGCCCCTTATCTGGTTTTGAAACCCATTTTATAATATCTGGATATTTAGCGGCATAGTGTTTAATAATCCTAATTGAATTGTCCTTTGAGCCTGCATCCTTAATAATATATTCAAGATTTGGATAGCTCTGGCTAAGTACGCTTTTAATTGTTCTTTTAAGAAATTTTCCCTGATTAAAAGATGGAGTAATAACAGATATTTTTGGATAATTTTTCATACTCTTATTTTTAACCCTGCTTTTTTGAGGTCTGAATTAAGCATTATCTTGACCAAATCTTCAAATTTAATTTTAGGCTTCCATCCTAGCTTTTTAGCGGCTTTACTGCTGTCTCCAAGTAACACATCAACTTCGGTGGGTCTGAAATATCTTGGGTCAATTCGGACATATCTTTTCCAATTTAAGCCCACAAGACTAAAGGCCAGCTCTACAAACTCTCGCACGGAGTGGCTTTCTCCTGTTGCAATAACAAAATCTTCTGGTCTTTTTTGTTGAAGCATTAGCCACATTGCTGCCACATACTCTTGGGCAAACCCCCAATCGCGTTTTGCGTCAAGGTTCCCAAGGTATAGCTTATCTTGTTTTTTGGCCAAAATATTTGAGACTCCCATGGTTATTTTTCTAGTTACAAATGTTTCTCCGCGGCGTGGAGATTCGTGATTGAATAAAATTCCACTAACCGCAAATATACCCCAAGCCTCGCGGTAATTGACTGTCAACTGATGCGCGGCAAGCTTTGCAATTGCATATGGACTTCTAGGATCAAAAGGAGTTTCTTCGTTTTGGGGTGGAGGAGCGTTACCAAACATCTCGCTGGATGATGCTTGATAAAATTTTGTTTTAAGATTCAAATTTTTGATTGCCTCCAGAATGTTCAACGCACCAATTGTGACAGTCTCGACTGTGTAACTAGGAATATCAAAGCTAACGCGAACATGGCTTTGAGCGGCAAGATTATAAATCTCATCTGGTTTTATTTTTGTTAAAAGATTGTTTACAGTGGAAGCATCAGTTATATCCCCATAATGAAGAAAAAGTTTGGCATTCTTTTTATGCGGGTCTTGGTATATGTGGTCAATTCGAGAAGTGTTAAAGGTGCTTGACCTTCTTATTATCCCATGAACCGCGTATTTTTTGCGAAGAAGAAGTTCAGCTAAGTAACTTCCATCCTGACCGGTTATGCCGGTTATTAAAGCAATTTTATTTCTTTTCATTTTTTTGTTTTTGCAGTGCGTCTTTTCTGACAATTTTTTCAATTTTCCTTTCGATTTCGCGATTTCTGATGTAATTATCGAACCCAAGCAATGAAAGGACGGCAAAAGCAATGAGCATCATAAGATCAAGAATTCGGAATAGGTTAAGCGGCGCTACTAATGGACTTAATATTTTTGGAAAGATTGTTAGGAATATAAAACTGCACCAAATTGTAGTCCACATAAAAAAACCTCCACCATCAATTTTTTCTTTCTTGTAGTTAATGAAATTGATATAGAGCATAAAAAGAGCAAATAGTACTGCGGGTATTTGTATGCCAACAAGTTGCATGTTTATTTTTTATTTAAAGTATTTCCATTTAAAAAGTGATGGAAAAATATTTATAGCATCAATAATCGAAACACCTTTGTATTTATCAATATAAATTGTCCTAATTGGAATTTCAGTGTATTTTAGTTTGTTTTTACCAGTTCTTGCAACCAACTCTGTTTCCAAACCATATCGAGAGCTTTCCCATTTAATTTTTTTATAGGCTTTTTTTGTAAAAGCAAGATAGCCGCATAAAATATCTTGCCTATAAATACCAAAAAGAATAGCTACTAGAAATGACCCAATTTTGTTTCCAAGATATCTTACAATTGGCGCATGGCCAGCGAGTGTTCTCGAGCCAAATACTATATCGTTGCCTTTATTAAGAGCGGATATAAATTGAGCAACATGTTTTGCTTCATGCTGGCCGTCTGCATCCATAGAGATAATAGCTTTTGCCCCGCTCATAAAAGCAGCCTCAACTCCTGTTTTTAACGCTGCTCCCTTTCCAAGATTAAGTGCATGTCTTATGACTGTGGCTTTATTTTTAGCCGCTTCATCGGCTGTTTTGTCATCAGATCCATCGTCAATAACAAAAATTTTCAAACCTGTTTTATTAGCCTCTTTAACAACCTGTCCAACTCTGCCTTCTTCATTATACGCAGGCATAATTATAAAAATATCTTTTTTTGCGATTTTCATCTTCGCAGTTTTTCAATGTAACTAAGCAGGCTTTTGGCAAAATTTTCCTTTGAGAATTTTTTTGCTCTGTTTTGAACGTATTGCGAATATTTTTGAAGCAACTTTGGTCTTTTTGCTAATTTGATTGTTTTTTCCATTAATTCTTCGCTACTTCTCCAAACTAAATTGTCATCATTAACGGTTTCGATAACGCCGCCAGATTTAAAAACTAATGGCACAGCCCCTGCGGCCATTGCTTCAACAGGAGTTATACCAAAGTGCTCGACTTTAATTGGTTCTACGTTCTCATTGACGCCAAATCCTGTTGCATGCCAGTAAATTTTTGCTTGTGAGTAAATTTTCTTTAAAGCATTAAAGCTTGGGGAAAAGTAAAAGTGTATTGGGTATCCTTTTGATTCTTCTTTAAGTTTATTTACATAATCTGCATGTTCTTTGCCGACTGCCACCCCGCCTACTAAAAAAAGACTCCAAGAAGAGTCTAACTTTTCATTATCTATGAGCTTTTTGAATGTGGAGACAAGGATGTCTTGTCTTTTTGAGTGACCGCCTACAAAAAATCGCCCAACATTGAGTATCATGTTCTTCTTTTCCCCGGACTTAAAGTGTGCAGTATCAACTGGCGGGTAAAGTATTTTTGAATCTTTGCCCCAATATTTTTTGGTCCATTTTTTAGTGAAATTGGAATTGCTCAAAAATATTTGATAATTATCCAGGCCTTGCTCAATTTTAAAAATGCTACTTCCGTACAAGGCCATTTCGTAACGAGGCAAGTATCTTTTAATGACGTTCCATAAAAAAAATCTTATGTTCATCACGCTCATGCTCACGAGGCCTAGCGCGTTTGTTCTCAAATCTTCTTTAGCTGTGATTTTGATGGCAAGCGATTCTTCTTTTGACCAAACAGTTAGTTTGTAAACCAATATGTTTGAGTCGTGATCAATAAACTTGTCCCTTAACATTATTTTTGCATTCGGAGAACTAAAAGAGATTAGCTCTAAAGTTTTGAGACTAAGTTGCTCTGCATATATTCTAAAGGTCAATTTAAATTTGTTGGGAGTATTTGACAATACAATAGTATTTTCTTTACTTAGCCACTTGCCGCCGCGGGTATTAACGTCGTCTATTGGGTCAATTCCTTTGGCTATTTCTGGGATAATAAGATATTTCCTAAAGAAGGGCAGTATTGCTTCGTATTTTATGAAGCCTAGAAAAGTGTTTTTAATGGGTGTAGGGAAGTGAACATAATAAATTGATTTTTCTGCCATGGAAGGTAAGTGGTCCAAATAGCTAACGTTAATGAAAAGATCATAGTCCTTGGTTTTTGGTGTAAGTTTGGCGTAACTTCTTTTTTCATACCAGTTTTTGAGGTTAACTTTTGACAAATTGACACCCATTTTTTTTTCCAGTTGTTTTTTATCAACTTCAAAATTTGAAATAAGGTCAACTTTGTGCCCTGCATTTGCAAGCACCTCTGCCATAACTGTGGCTACTTTTTCACCGCCGCCAAATGTTTCTAGCCATTTGTCGTAAATTGCGATTTTCATAAATTACAAAAATCCTTTTAGTTTATCATTATTTAGCCTGTTGGTTCTGGCAAGGCCTTTCACGAAAGGGAAAAATATAGAAATATTTACCCTTAGTCTTATAATAAATTTTAATTTTGCATTTATTTTATCTTTTTTTATGAATAAATAATAAAGAGGAGTGCCAATGGTGTCGTTTGCAATGTACTTGAGCCATTCTTTGACAGCCTTAAGGCGCGGCCAATGCTTGGCAACAAATAGCAAACGCCCTCGTTCTGCGTTAAAAATAAAAAAGTCCGACCACTCGCCGCTTGAACCTGCGTGAATATGGCGTATTAAGGCTTTTGGAGAGTAGACAATCATGTAGTTACTCTCTTTAAGCCTTAAAGACAGGTCTCCGTCTTCGTAATACATAAAGAAGCTTTCGTCAAAATAGCCAACATCTTTGAGCGCTTCTTTGTTAATTAGTACGCCAGCCCCACAAAAACCGGGTATCTCTTCTTCTTTATCATATTGACCTTTATCCATTTCGTAATACTGGTTGCGATTTATTACAATTGTCCCGCGGTCTCTGCCATGCCCGTCTCTGAAATAAAAATTACCGGCATTTTGGATAAGATTTACTTTATATTTTTTTAATTCTTTGTATAGGAGCGATAATTTTATTAGTTTGGCTTGAGCTAAGTTGTTAAATTTACCTCTTTGAAACTCTTTTTCTTTTATAAATATTTTAAACCTACTGTTTCGCGGCTTTACCCAAAGAATCAAATTAAGTCGTCCAGAGAAATTATTATTTATTGGTATTAACACTTTTTCAGTGTATAAATTTGATAATTCGCAAACATTTACAAAAACGTGTTTGTTAATTGATTTTGCGTTTGCTGAAAGTTTAAACCTTGAGAATGTTGCCCCTTTAATTTTCAATGGTATGTATGAATCAATTAAAACCATCTTGGCATTTACTGCTCCGACAGTTCCTTTTTTATTCCATCTTTTAAAGGTAGATACAATGTTTTTGAGGCTGTCTTTTTGCAAAACAGTGTCGTTATTTACCAAGAAGAACAACTCACCTTTGGCTTTTTGCATGCCTAGGTTATTGCCCGCCGCAAAGCCAAGATTTTTTTTGGACAAGACTAAATTTACTTTTGGGAAGTTCCTCTTAATATAAGCCGCCGAGCCGTCTTGAGAATTATTATCTACAATTATTACCTCGTATTTATCTTTGGGATAGCTAAGACTAAAAGCTGAATCAAGAAAATTTTTTAGATATTTTTTGCCGTTGTAGTTTACGGTAATAATTGATACAAAATTTTTGCTAATCATTTTGAGGATAAGTAGCAATTTACTGCCTTGTTTGGCTTGCCGTCATAAATAATCTCTCCGGAGTTTATATAAATAACTCTATCGCAGAAGGATTTTACAGTTTCTAAATCATGAGAAACATAAACGATTGTCGTTTTTTTTCTTTTGAATTCTTCCAATTTTTTATAACATTTTTGTTTAAATTTTTCATCCCCAACTGCAAGAATTTCATCTATGAGAAGTATGTTTGGATTTGTGTGGATAGCAATAGAAAAACCCAATCTCAAATACATTCCTGATGAATAGTGTTTAATTGGTGTATCTATGAATTCTCTAATTTCTGCAAAGTTTATTATGTCTTCAAATTTCTCTTGTAAATCCTTTTTTGACATTCCCAAGATGGCTCCATTTATGAAAACATTTTCGCGCCCTGAAAGTTCTGGATGAAAACCCGCCCCTAATTCTATAAGTGGTGCTATTTTCCCTCGTACGCGGATCTCTCCTTTGGTTGGTATTATTATTCCAGCGATTAATTTTAGGATAGTAGATTTTCCAGACCCATTTTTGCCAATTATCCCCACCGTTTCTCCTCGTTTAATTTTTATGTTTATGTCTTTTAATGCCCAAAAATAATCATTATGACGATGAAAAATATCTAAAAGAGCTTGTTTTAGAAGAAGCTTTTGTCCTAATTTGAAGCGCTTAGAAACATTGTTAAATTCTATCAAAATACTATCGGTCATATTGTATCAGCAAAATATCTTGATTTATTTCTAAAGAAAATGAATCCTATCAAGAATATTGATATCGAAATAATAGTTACATATAAAAATGAAGGTATAGGGGGGGCTACACCATACAAAATTGTATTTCTATAAGAATTAATAACTCCTATCATGGGGTTTATATTCATTATTTTTATTAGATTTTCAGGAATTAATTCTGGGGGATAGAAAACTGGTGTCAGATACATCCAAACCAATAGAAGAACTGGAAGCACATTTTCAATATCTCTGTAAAAGACATTCAACGCGCTTATTATAAGCGATACTCCTACAGTAAACAAAAATTGGAATAGAAAGATGACAGGTACGTACAAAATACTTATATAAACTGGCATTTTAAAATAAATCATTATGCCTATCAAGACAAGGACGGAAAGAAAAAGGTCTACTGTTTTGGCTAATATGGCAGACAATGGGAAAATTTCTCTTGGAAAGTAAATTTTGGTAATTAATTGGCTATTTGCCAGAAGGCTAGCAGTAGCGGCTGTTATTGAATTTGAAAAGAACATCCAAGGGACTAGGGCGACAAAAAGATATATCGGATATGGGATACCGCCTGTGGGGACTTTGATAAAATAAGAAAATACAATTGTCATAACTGAAAGATGAATAACAGGGACCATAATTACCCACGCGTACCCTAATATTGATTGCTTGTATCTGGCTTTTATATCTCTGCCAACTAGTTCTTTAATAAGTTGATGGTATTTTCTTACGTTTAAAATATTGTAGATTGATTTCACGGTTTTAAAATTATACCCCAAATTGGTTTTTACTGCCACTTATTGTTAAATTTTGGATAATGTTATTTTAGTGTTCTTGCTCTTTAAGTAATAGGAATGAAACAAATTAAAACATAGCTTTTGTGTTAATTTTAATCTAATATTTATTGATAAAATGAATATCCATCAACCACTCGTAAGTTTGGTAATAAATACGAAAAACGAAGAAAAAAATTTGAAATCTTGTGTTAAAAGTGTTGCTGGTTTTTATGATGAAATAGTAGTTGTAGATATGCATAGTTCGGATAAGACTGTTCAAATTGCTAAATCTTTAGGTGCTAGAGTAATTAGAGTAAAAGATAGTGGTTATGTTGAGCCGGCAAGGCAAAAGGCTATCGAAAGCGCGAAAGGGAAGTGGATAATGATTTTGGATGCAGACGAACGTCTGACAAAAAAATTTATTCGGATAGCTAAGAAGTTAATAATGGATGAAAGCAAAGAGGCTATAGCTTTGCCAACTAAGAACATTATATTTGGCAAGTGGATTAAAGGTGCTGGGTATTGGCCTAATTATCACGTTAGGCTCTTTAGAAGAGGTTTGGTTACTTGGTCTAACAAAATTCATGGTGAACCAAAGGTGAAGGGAGAGGTTTACAAAATACCTGCTTTAGGGTGCTTGGCTATTAAACATCTTGTTAACGTAGACCCTGATAGGATATTGGCAAAGACAGATGCCTACAGTTCTTACGAAAAAAATTTTGAAAATGTAGTAAAAAATAGAGGGTTTAGTTCAGATGTTGTTTTGAATTATATAGCACAACAATTTAGATATGACTTTGTCGATCAAAAAGGCTATAAAGATGGTTTTCGTGGATACATATTAAGTAAATTAATGGAAATCTATAGATTTGCAGAAGTGATTAAATATTGGCTTAAACATGGACTGCCATTGATGGCCGACGAGAAAGATTTTATTAACAAATTACTTTTAGAGCAGGAGTATCTTAATTCAAGAACTTTTAAATATTGGTTGAAATTAAAATTGGTTAGAAATAAACTTGGCTTATGAGCAATTTACAGTCTCTTGAAGATCTGGAAAAGTGGCATTCTAGAAATGACCCTTGGGGTTATGAAAATTCAGACGATGACGCCAAGAGAAGAAACATTCTTTTGAGTGAAATTCCAGACAGGGAATATAATAAGGTTTTAGATATTGGCTGTGGACAGGGCTTTATAACCAAACACTTGCCTGGTAAAAAAATTGTAGGTGTGGATATTTCTAAGAACGCAATTAAGTTTGCGAAAAAAAATATTAAGAAAAGGCACATTGTTTTTCTAGCTCTGGATTTGTTTGATTTGCCAAATAATTTAAAAGATAGATTTGATTTAATTATTATCACTGGTGTAATTTACCCTCAATATACAGGTAAATCTAACACTTTAATTTATAAAATAATTGAAGATTTGCTTGTCGATGGAGGTGTTTTGGTTTCAGTGCACATAGATGAATGGTACAACGCCAGGTTCCCTTTTCTTCTTCTTAATGAAACTTATTATGAGTATAAAGAGTATACTCATAAGTTAGAAGTTTATATTAAATGATACTCACTTATCATAAAGTTTTTCCGGAGAATCTCACTCATTGGTGGGTAAGTGTTGATGACTTTTATAGGCAAATGTGTGAGATTTCTTATAAAAAAGTTGTTTATTTAGATGAATACGATCCGCATAATCCTAACCACGTAGTAATAACTTTTGATGGGGTTTATTCAAACGTGGCAAAATACGCAGCTCCAATTTTAAAAAAATTTAATTATCCTTTTGAACTTTTTGTAATAGGCGAAAGATTGGGGAAGGGTAATTCTTTTGATATTTCTGAGCCTTTTGCGAGATTTGCAAACGACGAAGAGCTTAAAAGAATGCTTAAAATGGGCGGGAGGCTTCAATACCACAGTTGGACACATCCGGATTTCGAAAAAATAAAAACTAAAAGAGCAATTGAGAAAGAGCTTATAATCCCAAAAGAATTAAGAAAACTTGATAGTGATGGATTTAATTGGTTTGCTTTTCCTTATGGCAAATTTAGCAAGGAATCTATCAAGCTTGTAAAAAAATATTACAAAGGTGCGGTAACTTCTATCCAAGGAAACGATACAGACATGTATAAGTTAAATAGAATTGAGGTTGCCTCATCAACTTCTTTTAAAAAAGCAAGCATTGCAGTAATTATTGCTTCTTACAACTACGGAAATTTTTTAGTTGAGGCTATTGAATCAGTCCTTCGTCAGACACGACTTCCAGATGAGATTTTAATTACTGATGATTGCTCAAGTGATAATACACAGGAAATTGCGTTAGATTATGTGAAACGTTATCCGGGATTAATAAGATATAACAGAAACAAAAAAAATTTGGGAATAGTAAAACATTTTGCAAAGGCAGTAAATAAAACTCACTCTGATTATATTGCTTTTTTAGGAGCTGACAATAGATTTAGAAGCGATTATATTGAAAAAACTTCTATGGTTTTAGATAAAAATGAAAACGTCGGAATTGTATATACTGATTTTGCACTTTTTGGTAAAAGAGCTCCTGTAATTTATGGCGATTTTCCAAAGGCATGGCAAGGAAGAATTCTGGAGGGTGTTTATTATATAATTAACTTTCCGAATTTTAGTAAAAAAAGCAAAAATTTATTGAAAAAAAGAAATTTTATACATGGTTCATCAATGTATAAAAGAAAAGCTTATAAAGACGCAGGCGGTTATTTGAATCAATCAAAGTATCCGGAAGACCATAGTTTATTCTTAAGGATTGTAAAAAGCGGTTGGGGTGCTGTCAGGGTTCCCGAGCCGGTTTTAGAATATAGACAGCACGCTAAAGAGCAGGCAAATATTAAGTATGCCAATGCGGCTATGCTTAATTTTTATAGGTCTGAATACAAAAGATTAGGCTTAGAAATCAGTCATCTTAGGCAAGAGCTGGAAAAAATAAAATCTTCAAAAACTTGGAAGTTGCTCTATCTTTATAAAGATCCTAAAAATGCCGTACTTCATTATAGTAAAAAATTATGCCAAAAGTTTCAAATTTTATTTTCCAAAGTTGTAGGTTAAAAGATTTTATTTTTTGTCTACTATAACCGTATTATCTATGAGATGCTCATTTTGTCAATAGATTTTTGTTTAAATAAAAGAAAAAATTTAGGCTTATTTTTTGTTTATTTTCTACGTGGTCTGTCTTTTCTAGAAAATATTTGCTTACTGTAAATCAAAGTTCTACCGGCTAAAATTTGAATACATAGCTTTTTTGTGTTTTGTGTTGTTAGGTTTAATTCACTGCTGTGTTATTAATTCTGTTAACAAAAGGATATGAATGTAGCATTTATTCTTGCTATTAGTTTCTTTTTGCGGTTAATTTCTCTTAATCAATCTCTTTGGCTTGATGAGGCTACTACCGCTATTGTTGCTAGAGATTTTTCTTGGGGAGATTTTTTTGGTAAATTTTTACCTGCGGATTTTCACCCTCCACTTTATTATGTATTGGTAAAGTT
>Ga0209101_1000635_pt1 | contig 28527 bp, 20 predicted proteins | sample ConPoolayeCmetaG_FD_185481 | JGI IMG/M metagenome (GOLD analysis project Ga0209101, IMG submission 185481) | Hot spring microbial mat communities from California, USA to study Microbial Dark Matter (Phase II) - Cone Pool mat layer C metaG... ...
GTCCCCAACCCCGACCCCTGTGCCATCACCGACCAGAACCGCTACCCCGGCTCCCACAGCGACCCCCTCTCCCACGGAGACACCCATGCCCACCTGCACGCCCACTGTTGCTCTCAACCCTATAGGCGCCATCACTGCCGATGACCTCGGTCGGGAAGTGACTCTTGAGGGCGAAGTGATCGGTGTGGCCAGCTTCTCCGCCGGCTTCAAATTCACGCTGGATGATGGGACGGGGAGCATTGTGCTGCTGATGTGGCACAATGTCTACGATGAATGCTGGGACGCCGATGAGATCAACTACGGTGCGCGCGTGCGTGCCCGGGGCAAAATCGCGCAGTACGAAGGGGAGCTCCAGATACAACCGGATTTCGGCGGCGATGTGAAAGCTATCAAGAAAGCGAGCATGGCAACGCCGCTGCGGGAGATCGGCTCCATCAGCGCCAGCGATGAAGGAGAACGGGTGATGATCGAGGGCGAGATTGTCAGGGTAAGTGGGCAGAACAATGCGGTCACGATCTCCGTGAGCGATGGAAGCGGGGAGATGCCCGTTTTTGTCTGGCGCAACATCCTGGACCGTGTCGTCAATAAAATCGGCCTGGGTACGCCGGGCGCCCGCGTGCGCATCATTGGCACGGTGAAAATCTACCGGAGCAATCTGGAGCTCGTGCCGGCTCTGCCGGTTGACATCACGGTGCTGGCTCTGCCTTAGAGGAGCACAATGGCGGTAGCCTTGGCGTATGCTGTAGCCGGTGTGTTGCTTGCTTTGTTGCCCTCACTGGTGCCGGCGCTCCATATCTACAATGTGGCCGGTCTGGTTGTGCTTCTCACCGTGGCGTATGATTACCTGCTGCCTGAGCATCTGGCGATGCTTTTGCTGGGGATGGTCACTGGCTACGCCTTTCTGAATACCATCCCCGCCATATTTCTGGCCGCTCCCGACGATGCGAGTGCCTTTATCGTGCTGCCCGGCCAGAAATATCTCTTGCAAAGGCGCGGGTATGAAGCCGTCGTGCTGACCGGGCTGGGAGGACTTGGTGGCATTATCGTGCTGGTCTTATTGACACCGGTTGCTACCCCCCTTTTGCCTGCGTTGCGGGCCGTGCTCCAGCCTCATGTGCACTGGATACTGTGGGCAGTCATTGCCTTCATGCTGCTCTCCGAATGGCCCAAAGGCTCGGACCGCGCCCCGGTCGGAATTGCCCGCTGGTGGGATGGCTGGAAAAGCCTGACGGCCGGGCTGATCACTTTCCTGTTGTCCGGCCTGTTGGGATTCATCCTTCTCTACCGCAGCCTGGTGCCGGTGGCGAGGGCCTATCAGAACCTGTTACCAGCTTTCGCCGGCCTGTTTGCAGTGCCCTGGCTTGTTCAGAACCTGCTCGCGCGGGTTGAACTGCCGGAGCAGTATATCGCCAGGACGGTAGACGCGACTCCGGAGCTGCTGCTGCGGGGGATACTGGCAGGGGCCGCGGGCGGGCTTTTCGCGGCCTTTTTCCCGGTGGTGACAGGCGGGATCGGCAGCCTGATTGCCGGGCACGCTACCGCCCAGCGCGATGACCGTCTCTTCATTATCTCGCAGGGAGCTTCCAGGGTAACATATTATGTCGGCGGATTGCTCCTGTTTTTCGTACCTGGCCTGCACCTGACCAGAGGCGGGCTGGCCTGGATGCTCAGCAGCCTGTGGGCAACCTACACACCCCAGGCTTACTACCAGGCAGTGGCAGCGGTAATGCTTGCGGGCACTATCTCTTTCTTCCTGCTCCTGCCGGTAGCGCGGCTGATGAGCCGCCTGGTCGGCAGGATAAACTATCGTCGGGTCAGCATAGGGACGTTGATAGTGTTGCTGGCGGTTGTGTCTGGGATGACCGGTGCGGGTGGTTTGCTGATATGCACTGTCGCCACCGGTATTGGCCTTATCCCTGTGTTGTGGGGTTCGCGGCGCATGAACTGCATGGGCGTGTTGCTGCTCCCTGTGGCACTGAACATGGCAGGAGCAGGCGACACAGTTGCCGGGTGGTTGGGCCTGCTCAGGTGACAGTCACCTTGAAGGTGACTGTCACCTGATGACTCGCGCGGAGGTAGGCTTGAAGTGCCCCAAATGCAGCCATAAAGACTTTGAGGTGCCTGCTACCTGTCCGGAATGCGGCTTTTCCGGGCCGCTGGCCCAGCTCGAGGAACTGGCCCACATCAGCTTTCTGCTGGACGAAATTGCCCGGTGGCCGGAACTTTCCACGACCCAACGGGACAGAATCAGGGCGCGTTACCAGGGACGTTTGTGTGAGCTGGAGGTGGCACTGGGATTACGCGAGCCGCCGCTCTCCCTCGAGGACACGCGTCACGCTTTGCAGGAGCGGGCGCGCCTCCAGCAACTGCTCCAGCTTCTTGACTTCTGGCGCGAGCGTTCCTGGCTGCACCCTGCTGCCGCCGACGACCTGGTGGCGCGCACTCAGGCGCGCATTGAGGAACTTGACGCCCGCCTGGCCAGGCCGGATACTCCTAAGAGCAGGGCTTTTGAGTATCCTGCCGGGCGAGTGGCGCTGTTGCGCAGCATGCGCGATGAGATCGAGGCATTGCACCGGCAGGAAGCCTGGGTGGACGAGTCCGCCTATCACGCGGCTGCAGCAGACCTGGAGTCGCGGGTTGTGCAATTGGAGACTGCGTTGGGGCTGCGCCGCCCGGAGAGAAAGCCACGCCCTCGTCCCGCTGTGCAACGCCCGGTGTCCGCTGCCCCATCTCTTCCGCGCGAGCCGCTCACCTGGGAAAGGTTCTGGCGCACACTCCTTTCGGAGCGCACACTACGTGCACTGCTCTTCGTCGGCGTTTTTCTGCTCTTCGCCTCTGCCGTCACGCTAGTGGTCTATAACTGGGAACGCTTCTCGCCCTGGGTGCAGGTGGCTTTTCTGTGCGGCTTCACCCTGTTTTTCTACGGCCTGGGCTGGTATGTCCGCGCCAGAATGCATCTGGTTAACTCGGGCCTGGCGCTTACTGCCACCGGCTCGCTACTGGTGCCGGTAGATTTCTACGCGGTATACCTCTCCGGCGGCATCTTTCCCCGCGCGTCCTGGGTTGAGGTCTGGCTGCTTGCCTCTGTCGTGTGCCTGCTCGCCTACACGGTCACAGCCTTTCTCCTGCGCGCCGAATTCTTTGGCTATCTGATCGGCGTGGCGGCAGGCAACCTGCTGTGTGCCATGCTCCAGTTGATGGGCGTCTCCACAGACTGGTGGGGGCCGGCGCTTGGTGGATTGGCGCTTGTAGCAATATCACTTCGGGTAGGGGGAAGCCCTTCCCTGGGCCATGTATTTTTCCGGCCTCTTAACCATCTGGCTTTGCTGACCGTTACCGTCATCATCTCACTTGCTTCTGGATTCCACATCGTGGGAGAGAGCGCCAGCAGCTCCTTCCGTCTGGCACTGGCGCTCGACTGGTGGCTTGCCTGTGCGGTCTACGTGCTGGGAGCAGGCCGTTATCTGCGCCGCACGTTAACCTCTGCCGCGTGCATCTCCGCACCCGTTGCACTCTACCTCACGCTCGCGCTCGTCTTCGAGGCTCATGGCATCCGCTCTGCCTGGCAGGCATTGGGTTGGGCACTCCTCGCGCCGGTCTATCTGAGCCTGGGGTGGTGGCTTCAGAGACATGGGGGGCCTGCAGAGGCTTCGCAGGCCTTGTGCGGCTGGGCCGTGGCGCTGATGTTATGGGCCGCAGGGTGGTCACTCCAGGACATGTCTGCTGTGGCGGCTTCCCACGCTGCATTAACAGGCAGCGTGGTCCTGGCGGTGGCGCTGTGGCAACGGCCGGGCCTTCTTCCGTATGCCAGTTTGCTCTCCCTCTCGACGGTGATAACGTGGATGTCCACACTGGGGCTGAATCTGGCCGATTACAGCCTGGGCCTGGCACTGGTGAGCGTTCTGCACTTCGTCATCTCCGTCATTATGCGCCGCGCCGTGCGGTACACACCGTACCTCTACGGGGCGGGTTTCATTGTGGCAGCGCTGGCACTACTGCCTCCGCTGGTGGCACTCGACCGCGCCCGGCTTGCCTACACGCTGTTTAACTGGATCGGGCTGGCCGGCTGGGGAGCATATCTGGCACACACAGGTAACGCCGGTATGCGCCGGTTGCTGCGATGGAACGGCCCTTTTTCGCGCAGCATCCTGCACTGGGCGATCGCACTGCCGTTACCGCTCTGGTTCTGGTTGACCTGGCTGGACATGCGGGCAGCCGATGGCTGGTTGGGCATCGGATACGCGGTGCTTGCCTGGGTGATGGCCGGCGTTGGCCGCTGGCTGGCGCGTCAGGATGGGGACGCATCCGATGCGCCCCTCCCGTGGTATGTCGTCGCCGTTTTGTGCAGCGTGGCAGGGCCTTCCATCGCCGGGGGATACGGTGAACGGTTGTTGCTGGCGCTCACCATGCTTTCCAGCGCCGCACTCTACTTCTACTACGCTGTGTTATTCCAGTGCCGCTGGTGGCTTGTGCCGGGCGGGCTGGTAGTGCCCGCTGGTTATCTCCTGGCGCTTGAGCATCTGGGCCTGCCGTCTGATCCGCTGGTAACATCACTGGCGCTGGTGCCTGCAGCATACCTGCTGATCTCGATCTGGCTGGCAGAGCGGCGAGGAGTGGCGCCACACTTTTTGATGCCGTTGCGAGCTACAGCGCACCTGGTAGCTGTGGCAGCGTTTGGCTGGGGCCTTGGCAGAGCCTGGGCAGGGACCGACGCCGCCAGGATATGGGCCGCCGCAGGACAATTGACGCTGGGTGCGGCCTACGGCGTGATGGGCTGGTACACATCGCATGAAGCCTGGGGGCATATCGCGGCCTGGCTGGGTGCATGTGCCGGTGGTCTGATCGCTGCTGCTTACAGCAGGGGGCAGGGCTCCTCTGCTGCCAGGACCGCGTTGCTGGCGATCCTCTATGTGGGCGCCGAGCGGACGCTCCACGCGCTGCGCGTGCGACAAACGGCCGCCAGGGCATGGTTTATCTACCGCCGCCCGCTGCTTGTGGCAGGTTGGGCTGTCTCTGGCGTTGCCGTGGCGCTGGCACTGGTGCGTAACCTCTGGCTGCTGGGCGGAGGTCCCGTGTGCGAGACCTGGGCAATCGTGGCCTTGCTGCTGATTGTCGCCCTGTACGCAACCTCGGCGCGGCTGTTCCACCGCCCGCTGTTCCTGTGGCTCGCGGCGCCGCTCCTCATCGCTCTCTGGACGATTCTGACGCATCGGGGATGGTATGTGTGGCCTGAGGCGCCTGAGGCGCCGCGTTACGCGCTGGCGTGGACAGTGCTGGCATGGCTGCTGGTGCTCGCCGGTCTTCTGCTCGACTGCCTGGCACCGGAAAAAAAGGAGTGCCACGCGCGGCTTCCGGTGTCCGCCTATAGCTTCCCGTTACGCGTCACTGCCCACATCCTGCTACCCTTCTCACTCATTTGGGGTATGGCCGACCCGTCCACTTCCAGTGTCACCTGGGGGTTGGGGCTGGGTTTTTACATTCTGGCAGCGGTGGTAGACCGGCATCGGGGGCGCACAGGCCCGGCCGGCGCCCGCTTTCTCTACCCGGCGGCGCTGGTGGGGCCGGTGTGGACAATCTATCTGCTCGCAAATTCCTGCCCTGGCCTGCCACATGCGCACTTTGGCTTACTGCTTCTGGCGCTGGCGCTGCCCGTGTTCCTCATCGCGCGCCTGCTGCGCCGCGTGGACCCCGCCGATGCATTGCCTGTCTACTTCAGCAGTTACGGCTGTGCGCTTGTCGGCACGATGCTGGTGAGCTATGAGCGCGGGTTGCTCGTATTGGCGCTATTGTTCGATGCCGGGCTGGCGGCACTTTCGGCATGGCGCATGCGGGAGCCGTTGTGGGTCTACCCTGCCGCCGTATGCCCACCTGGAGCGTTACTCCTGGCACTGGCTGAAGCCGGTTTCGACCCACATCGGCGCGGCTGGTGGCTGATCGGGCTTGGTGCGGTGTACCTGTTGCAGGCCTGGATGTTGCGACGCATAAGACGGGCAAGCTACGCCCTGCCGTTGATGGCCGCAGCCTACCTCATTATCGCGTTGGGGCTGCCGATGTGCAGTTACGAGCAGACCGCCGCATTCTGGGCCTACAGCGGAGCGGCGCTCGTCTATGCTGCTTCCGCCATAGGGTTGCGACAGCCGCTGCTGTTCACACCCGCGGTGGCACTTCTGACCGTCCCCTACGCCATAGCCATTGATCGTACCTGGTGGCTCACTCCTGCGGATCGGGGTCTGGCGTGGTGGCCGGGCATTGCCGTTGCACTGCTCATTGCCCACCTGCTTGATCACTTCCTGGGCATGCCACGCGACTTCCCGTGGGGCCGCCCGGCTCGATGGCTTCCCGAGGCTGTGCGCCGCTGGACCGGCTGGTGGGGGCTGCCTTTCTATGTGTGGGGATACGTGGGAGCACTGGCGAGCGCGTCGCTGTCATCAGCATATCCGGGACGGCTGGCACTCGCACTGGCATTAGCCGCCTTCGTCTACGGCCTGGCGACTTATCGCTTCCGGCTGCGTGGCTGGCTGCTGCTCGCCGTCGGGACGGCGCAGGTGTCCTGGCTGGCGGCCATCGGCGCGGCCGCACAATCCACCTGGGGGCTGCCGCCGCTGTGGGCCGAACGGTTGAGTAAGCCGGCCTGGCGGGCACTGGCATTCCTGCCCGTCACACTCGCTACCGCCGCAGGTGGCCTGTGGATCGAGCGCAGGCGCGGCGAGGGTTCGCCGCTGGCCGACCTGCGCGCGTTGTGGACCGGCTGGTCGCGCCCGCTCTATGCACTGCTGGTGCTCGACTTCATTGCCGGGCAGGTCGTCTCCCTCAGGAATGCGCAACCGGGGACCTGGGTTGGCCTGGTGCATACGCTGCTCCTGTTCACACTGGCCGTGCTCTGGGAGCAACCGTGGATGCCATACGTTGCGGCTGCGCTTGGATTCATCACGGTCATCGAACGGTTGGTGTGGGTGATGGCACCGGCCACCGACGTACCTGTGGCATTTGCACTTCTGGCGCTTGGATATGGACTGGTGGGATACGGGCTGGAATATGCGCGGGCGCGCGGACGCCTGCAGGGGCTGCGAGTGTTAGAACGGCCTCTGGAGCAGACAGGACTGCTGCTCTCGGCCATTGCCACCGGGATGCTGTTATTGTGGGCACCCTCTGTGCTCGAAAGGCTGATACACGCCCTGATAGGGCGACCCATGTTGATGCCGAAAGATGTGCCGATGGTCCAGGCAGCCGTCGCAGTGCTGGCACTGACCGGCCTCCTGTACCTGGGGGCAGCGCTGGTACGGCGCTGGTACTGGCGTGGATATGGAGCAGTCGCGTTGCTCCTCTGCGCGTGGAGCCTGGAGTGGCTGCTGGTGTGGGACCTGCGTGAGGTCCAGTGGTATGCGCTGCCGGCAGGGGTATACCTGCTCGGCGTGGGCTACCTGGAGTGGCGGCAAGGACGTAAAGGGCTGGCGCGCTGGATTGACCGCGCGGCACTGCTCCTGCTCTACGGCACATCATTCTACCAGTCGCTGGCCAGGGCGTACGGCTGGCCCTACGCGCTCCTGTTGGGTGCTGAGGGCCTTATGATGATCTGGTGGGGCAGCGCCAGACGGCAGCGACATCTGCTTACCTTCGGTGTCCTTGGCGTGGTGCTGGCAGTGAGTGGACAACTGCTCAGGCAATTGTTCTCCATAGCCAACGCCTGGATCGTGTTTGGTATCGTCGGCCTGTTTGTCATCACGGTGGCAATCCTGATCGAGCGCAGCCTTGAGACGGTCAAAAAGGCCGTGCAGGACTGGAGGGAGCGGCTGGAAAAGTGGGATACCCATACCTAGCGCGTGCAGCAGACGGCCAATTGGTTAGAAACTCAATGCGTGAAGCATGCCATGAATCTCAAGTACGTGATCCTGACAGTGTTAGCTTCGGGTTTTTTAACGGGCTTGCTGGCCGGTTGTACCTCGACGCAGACCAATTATATTCCTTCACCGGATGGCCGTCTCGTCCTGGTCACCATGGTTAACACAGACAGGACGGATCCGACGATCTACCTGTGTGTCAGGTTTCAAATTCTGGATGACTCCGGCCACATACTTTACGAAGAACAGACGCGGGCATCGGCCCGGATGCGGTGGACGATGAGGTGGGACGGAAATGAGCGCGTGGTTCTGGAAAGCTCTGACATAGGGACATACGTTTGGGAACGGGGAAGCGATGGGAGGTGGCAGAAAGTGCCATGAGGTCGCCATGAACAACGGACCCATCGCATTGGCGGTGTGCGCTCCCGTCATTTCTACCTGGCCATTATAAGGGCCTATCCGGAAATCGTAACCGACGCATCCCTATGCGTCGGTATAGACGGCATAGTAGGGATGCCGCTTGTACGGTTTTTCCGGATAGGTTCAAGAGTGTGCATTCCAGGAGGGTAACCCAAAATGACCTGGCCGGTATTGGAGCGGGTACGCTGGCCGGGCTACGGCCTGCTGCTTATTTCACTGATCCTTATGGCGGTGGGCATTATCTGCGCTGCAAAAGCTCGTGGTGCCTCTTATTATATCATACGCCAACGTGCCCTGAGGCGCGCCCAACGCTTGCTGTCGGCGTCACTGGTGTGCCTGGTGATAGCACTGTTTCTTTTGCTCACCCCTCCTCTGCTAAAATCCATATTGTCCCCGCCTGCCCCTTCTGCTTCACCCACAGTCATCCCGTCTGACACCCCCACTCCCCGACCGACTATGACGCCGACCGCCACATCAACCCGCCGTCCTACCTCAACGCCTCCATTTATACCAACCGTAACACCAGACGTATCCCCTCCGGCGTCGCTGCTCACACCGATTCCCCTGGCCGTGCCGGCCAGAAGCGATGCCCGCATCACTATCATCACGCTCGCTGCCGGGATAGACGATGCAGGACAGCCGGTGAACACGGGTATCCAGTTTCCCGCGGGTGAGCATTACGTCTACCTGTTCCTCAACTACCATGGTATGACCGACGGTGTCGCCTGGACTTTCGCCATCTATCGCGAGCGGGAGCTGCTCGAAAGCTTCACTCAACTGTGGCCATGGGGTCCTGAAGGGCGCACGTATCTCTACTACAAGCCATCAGAAGGGTACAAACCCGGTACTTATGAGATGCGGGTGTTCATTGAGGACCGGCTGCAGGGAACAGCCCGGTTCACAATCAGCGAGTGACCTCTCCCTCTGGATTTGCACCTGAGTCGTTTATGAGAGTGATGGTAATTACCTGCCCGGCTGCCTGCCGCCGTGTGCCAATTGTCGGCCTTTCTGGGCACCTGCGCCGACCGCTGGCCGAAGGCCCAAAGTGGGCGACTTCAGTCGCAGGGGTAGGCAGTTACGATTGACCGCGTTTTGCCCTGGCCTTCGTCACCGGGTCGTAAATGATGAAAAAGACCATCCCAGCCAGGGCAATCCACCCCGTCCAATCGCCCCAAAGAACGGCAAGCGAATCGCCGCTACCCAGCGGCACATCGGCGATGACTGCCTGCCCGGTCTTGTCGCCGCCAGGAGTTATCGCAGAGGCGATGATCCGTCCATACGGGTCAATGATGACCGAATCGTTGCCGCTATTATCGGCCTTGACCATGCTGACGCGGTTCTCGATGGCCCGAAAGACCAGGTGAGAGTAGTGCTTCCTGGCAATTGCTGGCCAGTCGTGCGACGGGACGAGAATCAACTGCGCGCCATTGCGAGTGATTTTGCGGGCTGTGTCCGTAAAGTCGAGGTCATAGCAGATGATGGTGCCGATTTTGCCCAGTGGCGTATCGTAAACCGGATAGGTGCCGCGCGTCGGGCTGGTTTCTCCGGCAAAGGTCACGGGGTGATCTTTACCATACACGCCCAGGAATTGACCATCGGGAGATAAGACGGTGGTCTCATTGCGCCAAATGCGTTCGGTGACCTTGACAACGTAGCCCAGGTTCAGGTAGGCGCCCGTCCCGGCAGCCAGTTGGCGAAATTCGGCGGTATCTGTCACCTGCGGATCGCCCTCAATGGCAATCTCCGGCCAGACGACAATTTGAGCGCCGTCCTGTGCTGCCTGACGGGTGAGTTCGCTGAATTTGTCCACGCCGCTCCAGGGCACGCCCGCATCGTAGTGTAGGGCGGCGGCGCGCACCGTCGGGGTGGTTGGCGCGCGGAAGAGAGCCAGACTGAGGCCGGTCCACGCCACGAGCGCGACAACCACGCCCAGGGTCCAGCCACGCACCATGCGCGTCGGCAGAGAGGGGAGGTCAGCGTCCAGTTTCCAGCGGCGATCAAAGAGGTACAGCACGCCTAGCCCCAACCCATAGTTGACGAACATGATGAGTAGACCAAGACCGAAGATGCTAAAAATACTCACTGGCTGAATCAGCCAGGGCTGGCCGTAGAGCGTGTTAGCGACGAATCCCCACGTGCCCATAATGGGAACGAAGCCGCGAATCATCTCAAAGCCCACCCAGGTAAGCGCGCCGCAGGCAACAAACCAGCGGTAGCCGGTACGTTCATGGAAGGCGCGCACACCACTATCGGTCAGGTAACTGATGGCGGCAATGAGCAATGGAAGCCAGGTCATGTATAGGCCGCTGCCAGCGAAGATGGGGGTGAGGTAACCGCCCAGCCAGCCGCCGATGGTGATGGCCGAGGCCAGGCTGGAGAGTTTGCGCGGCATGACGCGGAATTGAGCGACCAACATCGGCACAAAGCCAACCCAAATGAGCGGCCAGAGACTGTAGGGCGGGAAGGCAAGGGTCAGCAGGATGGCGCTGACAACCGAAAGGAGGATGCCGCTACCGATGCGGCCCCAGGAAGTATTGGGAGATTGTGGCATTTTTTCCTCCGAGCAATGGAATCTTTCAAGGAAAAAGCGGGCTAACGATCTGCGCACCAGCCACCGCGCCGGAGCGAGCGAAGCGAGCGGAGCACAGTCGGCTTGAAGCGCAGGTTATCCTGCCGTTCCAGATTTTGCTCTATCCGACTTTGCAGGAAGCCGTTCCAGATAATCAATGGGGTGTAATTGCCCTTATTTACCTGGGATTGAATCCGGGATGTTCATAATTGGTTGACACTCTGAGTCAGGCGCCGGATGCCGCCCGATTGAAATCGGCCTGTTTGGGCGCTGCGCGCCGGGCGTCGGCCTGCGCCGACGCGCCGGTCAGCGGAGGCCGACCATTGACCACAGCAGGGGCGCAGCGCGCTGCGCCCTGTTGGCATCAAGTTAAGCGACTCAAGTCGCACCTCAGGGGCTTGCTGCCGGGCGTCCGCGCAGGCGGACGGAGGCGTCCGCGCAGGCAGGCGGCCAGGGGCAGAGCGGCGCTCTGCCCCTGCCGGCGCGATTTCCAATCGCCCGCCCCAGAAACTACGCGCGAAGTTCAGTTATGTGTATATTAACTCGCGTGCAAACCCGATGCTATGATGCGAATTTCCCGGTCTATTGGCTACAATTCAACGAGATTCGAGCGCAGATTGGGCGACTTTGCCCTCTGGTAAATGAGAGCAACTGCACCCTAATCAATGTAATCCTGGGGCAGGTTATGTTCCCGTGCTCCTGCGACAACCGGTTCTTTATGCGTCTTGTAAGCAACAGGATCATCTGTCAGGTTTGTAGATACATATGACACAGCTTCTACTATTTTCCATCAAGGTCCCAAACTTGGACTGAGATGCGATCATACCCATTCTCAAGTTTATCCACTTTGCGGCAATGATAGGTGATGCTCACCTGGATCATGGCTCGCCCCCGGTGTTGGGATTCTTATCGAGCCTCAACTATACACCATCAATTACTTTCTTACCACTATCCCATTCCCAAGACCCAAGGAGATGTGGGTAATCACCAGGGAGAATATGGCCGCATTCTGACTCAGGCTTTATGCAGGATAATCGCCCCCCGATCGGCTGACTCGGCCAGGCGGGCGTACAGGGCCAGGTAGCCTCGTTTGAACTTTGGTTCGGGCCGCTTCCAGACCGCCAGGCGGGCAAATAGTTCCGCGTCCGGAACGTGCAGGTGAAGGCTGCGGTTTGGGATGTCAATGGTGATCTTGTCACCATCACGCACAGCAGCGATCGGGCCACCTTCGGCCGCTTCTGGCGATACATGGCCGACGAAGCAGCCGTTGTTGGTGCCGGAGAAGCGGCCATCCGTTACCACAGCCGTCTGAAGCGCCAGCCCACGGCCGTACAACAGCTTCATTGCCGTGTACATCTCGCGCATCCCTGGCCCGCCCTTCGGGCCCTCGTAGCGGATCACCACCACATCCCCCGCCTGGACCACTCCGTTCACGATAGCCTGGTTGGCTTCTTCCTCCGAGTCGAAACAGCGGGCCGTACCGGTGAATTTGAGCATCTGGGGGGCAATGGCAGCGGGCTTCGTGATCGCCGTGCGCGGGGCAAGGTTACCGCGCAACACAGCCAGTCCGCCGCCCGGACTCCATGGATCTGCCAGGGTTCTGATGATGTGCCGGTCGCCTGACCGGGCGTGGGCCACGTTTTCGGCCACGCTCCGACCGGTGACGGTCAGGGCGTCACCATGCAGAAGCGGCAGCAGCTCCTTCATCACCGCAGGTACGCCGCCAGCGCGATGGAAATCCGGGACGTTGGGCGCTGCCGCCGGGTTCATGCGGGCCAGGTAAGGTGTGGTACGACAAAGCTCCTCGAAGCGCTCCATGTCTATCTCGCAATCGGCCTCGTATCCGATGGCCGGGATGTGGAGGGCCAGGTTGGTGGAGCCCCCGATGGCCGCGCCGACACGGATGGCGTTTTCCAGGCCATGCGTGTTGATGATGGCACGAGCGGTAATGCCCCGGCGTAACAGCTCGACAATCTGGCGACCAGAAGTCTGGGCGGCGCGCAGGCGCGCTGCATGGGTGGCCGGGATGGTCGCACTGCCAGGCAGACACATCCCCATCGCCTCTGCCACACAGCACATCGTGTTGGCAGTGCCGAGAAAAGAACATGAGCCAGATGTCGGGGCCGCGCAATCCTCCAGTTCCCGATAGGTCGCCTCGTCAATCAAACCGGCCTTCCACATGGCAAACCCCTCGGTGATGGAGGTGGTGTCGGATGCCCGGCCGTCGAATGCGCAGCCTCCTTCCATCGGCCCACCTGTCACGAGAATGGCCGGAATGTCCAGACGCGCCGCGGCCATCAGCATACCAGGCACAATCTTATCACATGAGCCAAGCAACACTATGGCATCCAGGCGATGGGCCTCAACCATCATCTCTATGTCGTGGGCGATGAGATCTCTGGTGGGCAGGATGTAATGCATCCCCACGTGCCCCTGGGCGATCCCATCACAGGCAGCGATCAGGCCGAATTCGACGGGCGTCCCTCCGGCCTGTAAAACTCCTTGCCTGACGTGCTCCGCAACCAGGTTCAGGTTGCAGTGACCGGGCACCAGACGATTCCATGCGTTGGCGATGCCGATCAGCGGCCTCTCAAGGTCGTAATCGCTGTAGCCCATAGACTTATAGAGGGCCCGCTGCATGGCCCATTCAGGGTATCTGAGCACTTCTGCGCTGCGCATTTCCGCTCCTTAAAACCGTACAAGCGGCATCCCTATGCCGCTTATACCGACGCATAGGGATGCGTCGGTTACGTTTTTCGGACAGGTACTTAGAGCCTATCCGAAAAACCGTACAAGCGGCATCCCTATGCCGCTTATACCGACGCATAGGGATGCGTCGGTTACGTTTTCGGACAGGCACTTAGAGCCTATCCGAAAAACCGTACAAGCGGCATCCCTATGCCGCTTATACCGACGCATAGGGATGCGTCGGTTACGTTTTCGGACAGGCACTTAAAATAAGGGCACGGACTGGCAGGCCCGAAGCCCCCATCCCGTGCCGTTTCAGTTCTCTGAGGTGACGGCGGAGCTGGCTACCGCATTGCCGCCAAAAGTTCCGAGAGCACCTGCGCCGGGTATGCCTCCACACACAGATCGGCCACCTCAAAAATCGGCGCTTCCGGGTCCGGGTGGATGGCGACGATGTACCGGGCCTCCTCGATCGCCGCGTTGTGGAAGGTATCTCCCCGGATGCCTGCCGCCAGATATACCTGCGGCGCGACCGTCACGCCGCGCACATCTACGATCTGCTCGCGCCCGATCCAGCCCGCGTCATATGCTCCCCGGTCGCCGGCCAGTTGTGCGCCCAGCGCCACTGTCAGTTGTCGGACCAGTTCAAAGTCTCCGGCCTGCCGCCCGGCCGCAACGATCACCGGCGCATGTCTGAGTGGGATGGGCGGTGGTTCGAAGCCCACAGCCGTCCCCAGCAGCCGCACACGTGGCGTCACAGGCTCGACCGGCAGCGAGACCGGCTCTCCTCGCCGATGAGTGTCCATGAATGGCATGGGGAATGCCCCGGGCATCACGGTCAGGAACTGCGGACGCGCCTCGGGGCAGGCCAGGAGCTCAAAGTATTCGCCTCCGTATACAGGTACCGCTCCCTGCACTGTACGGGTGGCCTCGTCCAGGGTGGCCCTTGCGACACGCTCGATCAGCCCACCGTTCATGCGTTGGGCCAGGCGTGGGGCGAGTTCATTGCCCTGGGGCGTGGCCCCGAAGATGACCACTTCCGGCCCTTCCTGCGCGAACAGGTCACCCAGCACTTTCAGGTATGGTTCCAGCACAAAGCGGCCCAGAAGCGGATCATCAGCGATGCGTACCCCGTCGGCGCCAGCCTGATAGAGCGTCTGTGCCAGGCCGGTCACGCCATCGCCGAGCAAAACGCCATAGACATATGCCCCCAGCGAATCGGCCAGCAGACGCGCCAGGCCCATCGCCTCCAGGGTGACCGGGGCCAACGCACCGTTTACCACGTCGGCTACCACCCAAACCCCGCCCCCGCCAGCTGCCTCTTCGGCGAACTCCTCTTGTTGGGCCATCAACAGGTCAAGGTATGATGCCTCCATCGTGCCACCCCCTACCTGGTCGCAGGGGTAATGCGCCGCATTGCCCCCAATCGCTGCCGGAGCGTTTCGGCCACGGCCTGGGCCATCTCCGTGGGAGTGCCGCGCACGCGCACTCCCCGCTCTCGCTCTGGCGGGAATTCCTGCCCCCGGTGCTCCAGCACCGGTCCTCGTCTCTCCCTTAGCAAGGTGTCCACCTCCCACCGCTCCAATGCCTCCGCTACTGCGCCGACGCCCCTGTAGACGTTGATCAGGCGCGCCCCGTTGGGATAACGCAGCCTGAGGGCTCCTGGAACGAGGGTGACAAGAGCAGGCATGCCAGCCTCCATAATCACGTAACCCCTGTCCGAGCGCACCACCGCCTGCACTGCGGCCGCGTCATCCCGCACCGTTACCTGCCAGGCATCCAGAATTTGCGGCCAGTCCAGTATTTCGGCCAGGCGCGGTCCCAGTTGTACCCAGCCGGTATCGAGCGTGGTGGCCCCGGTCAGCACCAGGTCTGCTCCTCCCAGTCGCTCGATCGCTGCTGCCAGCACCGATGCCATAAGGGCATCATCTGCGCGGTCCAGGCCGTGGCCTTCCAGGTAAATTGCCCGGTCGGCCCCGACCGCCAGTGCCTGGCGCAACACATCATCGTCGGGGAAGAGAGCACGCGGCAGGGCGATGACCTGGCAACCGGTCGCGTCCTTAATGCGCATGGCGGCCTCAAGGGCGCAGCGATCGGCCGGGGGCAGGATGTATTCCTCCCGGTTGATGAAGATGCGCCCTGCCCGCCTGTTGACCACTATCCCGGTGGGGTCCAACACTCGTCCGAGTATGGCAATTACTTTCATACTTCTGCCTCCTGTTAACGGCCAGAAGGGCATTCAGGCCAACACTTTGCGAATAAGCCACCGGAGCTTCGGCCTGATTTTCCGCCTGAAGGCCCGGTTCCCGGGCGTCACCTGGAAGTGGCATTACGGCCTGATGCGTACCCCGTGCTCGCGGAAAATGTTGCTTGCGATCACGATACGCTGCACCTCACTGGTGCCCTCGTAGATCTCACCGATACGGGCATCACGGAAGCCCCGCTCTATGGGGAAATCCCGCGTGAACCCCAGGCCACCGTGGATTTGCAATGCCATGTCAATGGCCCGCGAGGCTACCTCCGAGCCGTATAACTTGCACATCGCTGCCAGTTGGGTAAACGGCTGGCCGGTGTCCACCATCCACGCCACCCGGTAGACCAGGCTGCGTAATGCTTCGATCTCCGTGGCCATGTTGGCGATCATCCACTGCACCGACTGTTTGTGCGCCAGCGCGACGCCAAACTGCTTGCGCGTCCTGGCCCATCTGATCGCTGCTTCCAGCGCCATCTCCGCACCGCCGATGCACGCCGCGCCCAGCGTCAGCCGGCCCATATCCAGTGCCTTCATAAAAGTGACGAATCCTTCTCCCACCTTTCCCAGCACATTTTCGTGGGGCACCCGCAGCTCCTCAAAGACCAGCTCGGCGGTGCTGGTGCCGCGGATGCCCATTTTATCCTCCTCGCGGGCGACTTTGAAGCCAGGCCATTGCGTCTCGACGATGAAAGCGGTCACGCCGCCCCGGGCGCCCAGCGCGGGGTCGGTGACGGCCATCACGGTGATGATGTCGGCATAGCCACCATTGGTGATGAAGACCTTGCCGCCATTCAGGATCCACGAATCCCCGTCCCTCACCGCTCTGGTGCGGATCGCGGCGGCATCGGAGCCGGCGCCCGATTCAGTCAGGCCGAAGGCAGCGATCTTTTCCCCGCGCGCCAGCGGGGTCAGATATTTGCGCTTCTGCTCCTCGTTGCCGTCCAGGTAGATCGCCATCGCCCCGATGCCGATATGGGCCCCCACGTTAGTGCACGTAGAAGCGCAGACCCGGTTCAGCTCCTCCATCAGTATGCAGTAGCCGATCTCGCCGGCGCCCATCCCGCCGTACTCCTGTGGGAAACATACGCCCAGCAGGCCGACCTCGCCAAGCTTGCGCATGGTCTCAAGCGGCACCCGATGTGTCCGGTCAATCTCCGCTGCGATAGGGGCGACCTCGTTCTCCACAAATTCGCGGATCATCCGGCGCAGAGCACGGTGTTCTGGAGAAAAAGTGAAATCCATCTCCCCCACCTCCTATGGCGCGATAGGGACGTCCAGCCCGGCGAGGATGTGGCGGGCAATGCGGAAGTCGTGCCATTCCGTTGGCCCACCGATGATGTGCAGAGCGCGGGCATCACGATACTTGCGTGCCAGCGGGTAGTCCTCCATATACCCGTAGCCACCCATCACCTGGACCATCCGATTGGTGACGCTGCGCGCGACTCTGGCGCCGAAGGCCTTGACAATCGAAGCATCCAGGGAAATGTCCTGGCCCTGCTCCACCATCCAGGCCGCGTGATAAACCAGGTAGCGCAATGCCTCCACCTCACTCATCGCCCAGGCGATGTAGTTCTGGATGGCCTGTTTCTGAGCGATGGGCACACCAAACTGGATCCTTTCGGTGGCGTACCGTGCCGCGGTCTCCAGCGCGCTTTCTGCCACACCCAGCCCGGCTGCGGCCAATGCGACTGCCATAAGCTGCTGGGCCTCTTCTGCAATGCGTCCCCCCTCGCCCGCTCCGCCGAGTCGGTTGCTCAACGGAATGCGGCAGCCCTCCAGATAGAGCGTATTGAAGGTCACACACCGCAATCCCAGCGTTGGCTCGCGATAGCCCACTGTGAGGCCGGGAGCGTCTCTGGGCACCAGGAAAGCTTCAAGCCCATCCTCGCCCCGGGCGAAGATGAGGAACAGGCCAGCGATCTCCCCGTTGGTGACCCAGCTCTTGACCCCTTCCAGAAGCACGCTATCTCCCTCGACGATCGCGCGGGTATGGCACATGCTTATATCGCTGCCGGCATCCGGTTCGGTGAGAGCGAAAGCACCGATCACCTCACCACCAGCCATACAGGGTAGCCACTCCTCCTTCTGGGCCGCGGTGCCGTGGGCCAGGAGGGGCATTGCCACCAGGCTGATGTGGGTGGCCAGCGTCACCGCGGTGGACATACAATCACCGGCCAGGGTCTCGATCAGCAGAGCGTAGCTGATGTAATCAAGGTTTGCGCCGCAGTATTCCTCAGGGATAGTTGCCCCCAGGAAACCCTGTTGGGCTGCTTTGCGCAATGCTTCCAGGGGTGGCTGTTCCGCATGATCAAGCTCTTCCACGTGGGGGGCAATTTCTTTGGCGGAAAAATCGCGGAACATAGCGCGGAACATCTCTTGCTCTTCGCTGAAGGCAAAGTCCATACCAGGCCTCCTGTCCATCTCGGTGAGTACGGGTTTCAGGGCGCCCACCCCGTGCCGTGGCAGCAGTGACTTCTTGTGGAGGCACGGGGTTGGCGCACCCGCAGTAACGTGCTTGTGATGCCGGAATCAGGATGTTGTGGCGACGACGTGCAACGGTGTGGCTACAGTGCAGGCCGGATTGTCTCGGCGACGAAGGACGATGAAGCGCCGATGTTTGTGTACGGGCAACCACGATTGATGCCCGCACGTCGGCATCGGGGCACGCTCCTGCCGTTTAAATGGAGCGGCTAGCGATCCCTGAATTCTGGCTGCCGCTTTTCCAGGAAGGCGCTCAGTCCCTCGCGGGGGTCTTCCTTTTCCGAAAGGACGACGAACTGGCTGGCCTCGACTTTCAGCCCTTCCTCGATGGGGAGCTGGAGTCCCTCATCAATGGCCTGCAGCGCGGCTGCGATGGCGAATTTGGACCTGGGGGCGATCTTACGGGCCAGGCCACGCGCCTCTTTGAGCACCGCTCCGTCCGGGACGACCTTGTTGACCAGGTTGATACGGTAGGCTTCCTGCGCGGTGATCATGTCGCCGGTCAGGATCATCTCGATGGCCTTGCCCCGGCCGACCAGGCGAGGCAGCCGTTGAGTCCCACCCCAGCCGGGGATGATGCCCAGGTTGGTCTCCGGCTGTCCCAGCCGCGCCCGGTCAGAGCAGATACGCAGGTGGCAGGCCATTGCCAGCTCCAGGCCACCGCCCAGGCAGTAACCGTTGATCGCAGCGATGAAGGGCTTAGGCGATTTTTCGATCTTACGGAATACCCGCTGCCCACGCTCAAGGAAATCGGCAGCGGCGGCCGCATCGCCGCCCTCGAACAGCGCCTTGATCTCCGGGATGTCCGCTCCGGCCACGAAGGCGTTGGTGCCACCGCCGGTAATGATCACAACCTTAACCTCTTCGTTGGCCAGCAATTCATCCACTGCCTCTTCCAGCTCGGTCACCACCTGCTTGTTGAATGAGTTAACCGGCGGATGGTCAATGGTCAGCAAAGCGACCCGCTCCTCAATCTCTGTGCGGATATATTGCCAGTTTCCCATGGTATTCGCTCCTCGATGATGCGTGACTGCCGTACAGTGCGCTGGCAACGGTGGCGCAATAACGCGGCGCGTTGCATTTTAAGCGTATTCGTGGAATCCCTTACCCGTCTTGACCCCCAGATGACCGGCGCGGACGCGCAGCTTGAGCGGGCGGGAGGGGCGGAAGCGCGGCCCCAGTTCCTGCTCCAGCTCTTCAAGCTTTGCCACCACCACATCCAGGCCGATCTTGTCGGCAATGGCCAGCGGTCCGATCCGCTCACCGCCGTAGGTCATTCCTGTCCCCGCCACCATAGAGAGATCAATGTCGTTCAGGCTGGCGATGTTTTCCTGGAGACACAATGCGGCCTCGTTGATGAGCGGGAACATCAGCCTCTCCACGCTGAATTTGGTGCCGCGTGGCACTGCGCCGGAATCCTGGAGCTCCCTGATCATAGTGTGCACAACGTCCGACTCGCCGCCGGGGTAGTCATAAAACCCGGCGCCGCTCTTTTGCCCCAGGCGTCCGGCCTCCACAAGTTTGATGAACAATGGGGCCGGGCTCATCCGCTCACCGTATTCCTGGTAGAGATATGCGCCCACGTGCGCGCACACATCCAGGCCGAGCATGTCCATCAAGGTGAAAGGTCCCATCGGCATGCCCCATTCAACAATTGCCTGGTCAATCTCGGTTGCCGTCGCCGCTCCCTCTTCCAATGCCTTCGTCGCCTCGTTCAGGTAGGGAAGCAGCAGCCGGTTGACCAGAAACCCCGGGCACTCGCGGACGACGACAGGGAGCTTGCGCAGGCCTTCGGCAAACATCACCACATCGTCAATCGTCTCCTGGGAGGTGTCAAGACCGGGGATCACCTCGACCAGTTTCATCACACTGGCCGGGTTGAAGAAATGCATACCGATCACCTTGTGGGGCCTCTTCGTCGCGGCGCCCATCTCGGAGATGGAGAGCGCCGAGGTATTGCTGGCAAAGATGGTCTGTTCCGGGCAGACCTCATCCAACTCCCTGAAAACAGCCTTTTTGATCTCCATCTTTTCCGGCACTGCCTCGATCACGATGTCAACGTCTTCGAAGCCGTCGTAAGTGAGCGTGGGCGTGATCAAATCGAGTTTAGACTCCATTTCGCCGGTGCTCATCTTGCCCTTATCCACACGTCGCTGGTAGATAGAGCGCGCTTTGGCCAGTCCCGCATCGAGCATCTTCTGGTCAATATCCTTCAATATGACCGGCAGGCCGGAGAAGGTGATGACCTGGGCGATCTCCCCTCCCATCGTGCCTGCTCCAACCACCGCGGCCTTAAAGATGTACATGTTACCCCCTTTTTTCCACATACGGAGTACGGAATACGGAATACGGAATACGGAATACGTATTGCGTATTGCGTATTGCGTCTGTTAATCCATCGGGATCCGCTCAAGGATCAGGCAGCCACCCTGACCGCCACCGACACACATTGTGTCAATGCCATAACGCGCCTTGCGTCTCTGCATCTCATAGGTCAGTGTGGCGACCAGTTTGGCAGCGGTACAACCCACAGGGTGTCCCAGCGCAATGGCACCACCGTTGACATTGACCTTGTCCCAGTTCCAGTTGTATCCCTGGGCCTCCATCTCCTTACCAACGGCCAGGCATTGAGCGGCGAAGGCCTCGTTAAGTTCGATCAGGTCAATATCATCGAGGGTGAGGCCCGCCTTTTTAAGCGCCTTAGGCATGGCAAAAGCCGGCCCGATGCCCATATACGCCGGCTCCACCGCTGCGTAAGCATAACTGACGATACGGGCGGTAGGCTTGAGTCCCAATGCCTGTGCCTTCTCCGCAGTGCACACGATCATCGCCGCCGCACCATCGGAAATGGGGCAGGAGTTGGCCGGGGTAACCGTGCCATTCTCCTTAAATACGGGCGGGTACAGCGCCGCCTTCTGCACCGTCAGGCCTGCGTTGATCGTCTCGTCATGGATAATCTTCTCGCGCGCCACCTCCTGGCCAGCCACTTTCTTGACCACTTCTACAGGCACGATTTCGTCATCGAACTTCCCCATCCGCTGGGCCATAAAGGCTTTCTTGTGAGACTGCACCGCGTACTGATCCTGCTCTTCGCGGGAAATGTTGTATTTTTCCGCCAGGTTCTCTGCGGTGCGCCCCATAATCTGGTTGCAGATGGGATCGGTCAATCCCTCCCACAGCGCATCGGTCAGCTCAGCATGGCGGAGCTTGTAGCCCCAGCGGGCGCCTTTGAGCACGTAGGGGATATTGCTCATGCTCTCGGTGCCGCCGCAGAGGTAGATTTCTCCATCGCCGGTCTGAATGGCCTGGTAGGCTGAAGTAATGGACTGCATGCCTGAGGCGCAGTTACGCTGAACGGTGAATGCGGGCACCTCAATCGGAATCCCTGCCATCAATGCAGCCACCCGGGCGATGTTCGCAGCCTCCGAAGGGCTGCCGATGTTGCCAATGATCACCTCATCCAGTACCGCCGGGTCCAGCCCTGTGCGCTCAAGGACCGCTTTAAAGACAATTGCAGCCAGGTCCTGAGCCCGTTTGTCGCGCAGCGCACCACCGTGTGCGCCCACCGGTGTACGTACCGGACTGACAATTACTACTTCTTTCAATTTGCACCTCCTTCTTGTGTGCGCTTGCAGGGAGTATCGCCCTGCCCCGATGGCAGAATGTTCACCTTGAACCAGGATTAAGGCTTCTTTCCCGGGTACTGAGATGTGATGGTCACCTCCTTCCAGCAGCATCAACTTTCAGGCTGCGGAGGCATGCCTCCAGCGCCTCCCGATAAAGCGTCTCGCGCTCTATGCCGACCATTTCCCGCCGCAAGGGGTGTGCCATCAACTCGAGCACTCCGTTCATAGTAGCCCAGAAGATGCTGGCAGCCTGGCGTACATTTTTACAGTAGAAGATACCCTCGTCCACCCCTTGCTGAATGGCCCTTGCTGCCAGGTCAAGGCCTTCCAGACTGGCAGAGAGGACCTGCTGGTACACTTCAGGTGTGACCGTCTCCCGGAAGCGCCCCCGATCCGTAGCCATCAGGAGCCAGAAATAGTCAGGTTGCTCTGTGAAGAAATTGAGGTAGGCCAGGCCCAATTTGCGTAATCGTTCGTCCGCCCGCATCGAGAGCGTTTCAGCATACGCTTCTTCCAGATGCTCCAGCAATTCGTCCAGGCCTTCTAAAAGCAAATGAGCAAGGAGTGTCTCCTTGCTCTCGAAATAAAGATACACGGTTCCTTTGCTAAGCTCTGCCAGCTCGGCCACGTCATCTACCGTGGCGCGATGGAAACCTTTCTGAAAGAATACCTTCCGCGCAGCCTGGAGTATGGATTGGCGGCGCTCCTCCTTCTCCCGCTCGCGGCGCGCCCTGGTGGTCACAGCAGCCCTCCTTACGCCAACCGGCGGTCATTAACTGACTCATAGTCATTATACACCGAAAACACGGGTATGTCAATACTTTGGAGGGATGGATTTCGAAGCATGAGCGTTGGGGCTACGCCTCCCGCCCGGAGTCAAGGCTTCAGCCGGTTTGAACCTCGTTTGCGCCGGCTAAAGGGGTAGGTACCCCTACCTACCCGACTTCGTCCCCGGATTGGGATTTGCGTCGAAATCCCGGGACCGGCGAAGTGCAAACCACACCTGGTGTGCGGTGAGCAAAAAGCGGGCGCTTTCAATCAGCCTGAATAGCTATGCCGGTCGAACCGCCACGCCCAGACTATGCATCAACGCGACGAAACCAGGAAAGGAATCGCTCGTGCACTCTATGTCCTCGATGACCGTCTCTCCTCTGGCTACCAGCCCGGCGACGAACAGGGCCATTGCCAGCCGATGATCGCCGTGACTTTCTACCACCGTGCCCTTCAAAGGCGTGGGGCCTGAGACAATAAAGCCGTCAGGCAGGGGTTCAATATGCGCTCCCATCTTGCGCAATTCTGTCACCACAGTGGCGATACGGTCGGTTTCCTTTACGCGCAGTTCCGCTGCATCGCGCACGACGGTTTGCCCCCCGGCCTGCGTCGCCGCGACCGCCAGTATTGGGAACTCATCAATCATGCGCACAACGGTCGCACCGCCAACCTCTACGCCGCTCAGAGCGGATGCTCGTGCGGTGACATCGGCGACTGGTTCGCCGCCCTGCTCGCGCTTGTTGAAGATGGAGATTTCCGCACCCATCGCGCACAACACGTCCAGCAGCCCTGTCCGGGCAGGATTGACACCAACTCCCTCTATGGTGACCTCGGAGCCGTTTACGAGCACCGCCGCCACAAGCGGGAATGCCGCCGAGGAGATGTCGCCGGGGATGGTGAGTGACAGGGGACGCAGGGGTGCAGCATCCGGGATGATGGTCACGCACAGACCGTCGGCGACAAGGCGCGCTCCCATCGCCAGAAGCATCCGCTCGGTATGGTCGCGGGAGGGGGCCGGCTCACAGACGGTGGTGGGGCCGTCGGCGTGGAGGCCCGCCAGCAGCAGTGCACTTTTGACCTGAGCGCTGGCTACCTCAAGCCTGTGTTCGCATCCATGCAACCGCTGTCCATATACGGTCAGCGGTGCATGGCCATCGGTATCTGCGATCTCGGCTCCCATACGGCGCAAAGGTTCGACGACGCGCCGCATCGGGCGACGCAGCAGCTGCGCATCACCGGTGAGCGTGCTTTGAAAGGACTGACCGGCCAGGATACCGGTCAGCAACCGCATTGTTGTGCCCGAGCGAACACAGTTCAAGGGAAGAGCGGGGGCCTGCAGACCGGACTCGCCACGCCCATAGACGGTCAGTGTTGTGACGTCGTGTTGTTCGATGTGGACACCCAGCAGACGCAGGCACTCCAGGGTTGCCATGCAATCGCCGGAGGGAAGGAAGTTTGCGACGCGGCTATCTCCCTCAGCCAGGGCGCCGAGCAACAGTGCCCGGTGGGAAATTGATTTGTCGCCAGGCACACGCACACGTCCACGCAGCGGTCCGGCCGGGTAAACAGTGACTCTGGTCATGAACTCTCCTGACAACTGGCAGTATGATTCACACCAGGCAGTGAAGCCAATGCCGGCTCAGCCTGGGCTTTCTACAGGCTTTCTTATGATCCACGCAGGCCGGGTGCCAGCCGCCGACCGCCGCCGGATTGTGATCCGGCGGGCACGGCCAGGTGCCGGCCGCCGACCGCTGGACTATGCGCCGCGTGGATCATATCCACGCGGGCCGGGTGGTGGCCGCCGACCGCTGGACTATGCGCCGCGTGGATCACAATCCACGCGGGCCGGGTGCCAGCCGCCGACCGCCGCCGGATTGTGATCCGGCGGGCACGGCCAGGTGCCGGCCGCCGACCGCTGGACTATGCGCCGCGTGGATCACAATCCACGCGGGCCGGGTGGTGGCCGCCGACCGCCGCCGCCGGATTGTGATCCGGCGGGCACGGCCAGGTGCCGGCCGCCGACCGCCGCCGCCGGATTGTGATCCGGCGGGCACGGCCGGCGGGCTCGTCCGGCGGGCACGTCTGAGCACGTCAGGCAGGAACGACGCGCGGAATCCAGTTATGCGTATCTCACACTCGCGTGCAAACCTGATGCTAGGGAAACATCTTCAGCCTTTCACGACGAATGGCGCTCAACGCTGCCAGCAGGTTGCTCTCGTCACCAGCCTCGACCAACTGCGCCAGCTGGTGCAACTGTGCCTGGTACACACGTACAGCTTTAAGTACTTCTTCCCGGTTGGTGAGCAAAATATCCACCATCATTGTCACATCGCTGGCAGCCACCCGGGAGGTGTCGCGGAATCCCCCGGCGACGATCTCCCAGGCGGCCGGGTCGGAGGAGGTGGTGGCGTCAGCGGTGGCGACGAGGGCACAGGCAAGCAAGTAGGGCAGATGACTGAGCGTTGCCACCAGGTAGTCCTGCCGCTCAGCGTCAAGCACCAGCGGGCGCGCGCCGACGGCCTCAGCGATTTCCATGCCGAGCTTCAGAGCATCCGGCAATGTCCGTTGCAGTGGCGTCAGGATGAAGGTGCGCTCCCGGTACAGCTCCGGATCGGCTACCTCCAGCCCTGATTTTTCTTTTCCGCACATTGGATGACCTCCCAGGGGCTGAACGTGGGGCGGGAGCTTTTCCATGGCAGCAACAATCTCACGCTTGGTGCTGCCCAGATCCATCAGTAAACAGCCATGCGGCAGGAGAGGAGCGATCTCCTCAAGCTGTTGTAAGATGGTGCGCACAGGTGTGGCCAGGATAACCACATCTGCCCCACGCACACCCTCTGCGACCCCGGTTGTGCCCCGGTCAATTAAACCTTTGGAAAGTGCCATCTGGATCGTCTCGATCCTCCGTGCCACGCCGGTCACCTGGAGGCATTTGCCACGCAATGCGCCGGCCAGCGAGCCACCCATCAGGCCCAATCCGATCACGGTAACCCGTGCCTCAGCGAGCGGCCTCATTGCTAAAGCGTCCTCCCGACAGCCTCGGCTATAGGCCACAGACTCTCCATCAGCGCGGCGAAGCGGCCGGGCTTGAGAGATTGTGCCCCATCAGAGAGAGCCTGATCGGGGTGGGGATGCACCTCGATGATCAGGCCGTCAGCTCCGGCAGCTACGGCAGCGCGGGAGACCGGCTCCACCAGCTCCCATTTACCCGTACCATGGCTCGGATCCACGATGACCGGCAGATGGCTGAGCTGTTTTATTAACGGCACAGCACTGATGTCGAGGGTGTTGCGGGTATACTGCTCGAAGGTGCGGATGCCACGCTCGCAGAGGATAATGCGGTCGTTACCGTGAGAGAGGATGTATTCAGCAGCCATCAGCAGTTCCTCGATGGTGGACATCATACCGCGTTTGAGCAGGACCGGCCGCTGCGCCTTTCCGACGGCGTGCAGCAGTGCATAGTTCTGCATATTCCGTGCACCGATCTGGAGGATATCGGCATAGCTGGTGACCAGCGGCACCATCTGCGGTTCCATGACTTCGGTGACAACGGGCAGCCCTGTTTCTTCACGGGCCAGGGCCAACAGGCGCAGCCCCTCTTCGCCCAGCCCTTGAAAGCTGTAGGGAGAGGTGCGTGGCTTAAAGGCCCCGCCGCGCAAGATATGAGCGCCGGCGTTTTTCACCGCCCAGGCGGTCTCCAGGAGCTGCTCGCGGCTCTCCACGGCACATGGGCCGGCCATTACGACCAACTGTTTATCCCCTATAGTAACACCGTTGACAGAGACGACAGTGTTATGGGGATGGAACTCACGGCTGGCCAGCTTGAAGGGCCGCAAAATCGGCACCGTGCGTTCAACGCCATCCATCCGCTCGATCTGCTCACGGTTAATGGGACGGTCGTTTCCGATCACACCGATGATGGTACGTTCCTCCCCTTGCGACAGGTGAACACGGCACCCCATCTGTTCGATACGAGCAGCAACGTTAGCGATCTGGGCCATAGTTGCGTCTGGTTTCATCACCACAATCATCTTCCCCTCCTTTACCAGGAAATTATCACCTCATCAATCACCGGCGTCGTGGCCGCCGGGTAAGAACCAAGCAGTTTGACAAACGATGACCGCCGCAACAGGCCCATAATGGCCGCTTCACAGACCGGGTCTTGCCAGTGTCCCTCGAAGTCCAGGTAGAAGATGTACTGCCAGGGGCGGTTAAGGCGTGGGCGGGATTCGATTTTAGTGAGGTTGATCCCCCGTGTCGCAAACTCCCCCAGACATTCATACAGCGCACCGGGGCGGTGGCGTGATGAGAAGACAAGGGAGGTTTTCGAGCGCTGAGCGCGGGGCGGATCATCGAGTGAGAGCAGGAAGAACCTGGTGTAATTGAACGGGAAATCCTCGATACCGGAGGCAAGTATTTCCAGCCCGTACAGTTCAGCGGCCAGCGCGCCGGCAATCACCCCAACACCCGGCTCCGGATTGGCCGCCAGGTCACGGGCGCTGCCGGCTGTATCGAAGGCAGGGATTGGCTCCAGGCCGTGGCGGCTCAGGTAACGCTGACATTGGGCCAACGCCTGCGGATGGGAGCGCACACTTTTCAGATCACTCAAGCGGGTACCTGGCGGTGCCATCAACATGTGGCGCACGTGCAGGATTGTCTCCGCGTAAATACGCAGATCATGCTCCATCAGCAGCTCATAGGCCCGTATCACGGAGCCAGCGACGGCGTTTTCCACAGGGACCATTCCATAGTTCGCTCGCCCTTCCTCAACGGCCAGAAAGACCTCATCAAGCGTCTTGCACGGGAGACTCTCCACTTCAGCACCGAAATACTGCCGGATCGCCTCCTCTGAATAGGCTCCGGCCACACCCTGAAAAGCCACCCGGGTCATGTTTTTATCCCTCCACCAGATCAGGCCTCAAAATACGGGCTTCGCCGAGATAAATATGCCGCACCTGCTCAGGAGCACGGTCAGTGTTCCAATGGATCAGCACACGGATGCAACGCGGCAGACTGTTCCCTACAGCCATCTCCTGTACGCTCAAAAGCGGCGTGTGGCTCCATCCCATCTCGCGGGCAGCGCGGGCCGGGTTGACTGCATCCAGGTCTGGCGTGACGGAGAAGAGCACACTCACCACGTCCTCGACCTCCACACCGTTGGCAGCGACGATGCTTTCAAGGAGTTCCCGTGTTGCTTTAAGGATAGCCTGTTCATCGTTGTTCTCAACAGTAATCGCTCCACGAATGCCACGGCATACCATAGAGATGCTCCTTTCAGGTATAGGAATAAAAAACGTGGAGCGAATCGGTCGCTCCACGTTTTCACACCCTCAAGGTTACGCCTGTGTCAGGCTGGCCACCTCCCGCCGTGAAGCAACCGCCCACGCGACGGGGTAAAATAATAATAGCCAGCAAAGGCGAACCAGATTGAGAGTGACAAACTCCGACTCATCATAACATCCCCTCTGATTGCTATAATCATATTCTAACTTGCCCGATTTGTCAAGTCAAAAGTTGTAGGAGGGGTGCCCGTCATATTTTTGCATCCGCTGGCTCGGGCCGGTCTTCAGACCACGCCCGACGCCGCACGACCGGCCACAATGTAGGGCAACTGCTCGCAGTTGCCCTACAACTGACGTCGCCACGGCCAGCCATAGCCTGCTCTCGCTCTCTTCTCGCGCAAAAAAGTGACGGACACCCGTTGTAGGACAAGGGATTCCGCAATAAGTGTGTAAAGGTGGAGGGCACGTTGATGATGGGGAGCGAGAGCAAGACCGATGGGTTGAGTGAATTGTCCGTCAGTTTTTCAGGGTCCCGGTGAGTCAATTGGCGCAATAAGTCGGTCGGATGTGGCTGGCAAGGGCGCAATAAGTCGGCGCA
>Ga0209101_1000636_pt1 | contig 28497 bp, 24 predicted proteins | sample ConPoolayeCmetaG_FD_185481 | JGI IMG/M metagenome (GOLD analysis project Ga0209101, IMG submission 185481) | Hot spring microbial mat communities from California, USA to study Microbial Dark Matter (Phase II) - Cone Pool mat layer C metaG... ...
GCCCCGCCCCGTCCCGGGCGCGCCCGCCCGCCGCGGCCTGCGTCGGCCGCCCGCCGCGCGGCACCGCCCATCGGCCCGGTCGCGCCCGTCTCACGCCCGCACCTCCGCCCCCGCCGGCGCGGCCTCAGCCGCGCTGCGCTGCACGAACTGCCGCTTGAAAAGGCTCACGAGTTCCTTGAGCTTCGCGTCGAGCTCGTCGGTCAGCTTCTTCTCGCGGTCGAGCTGCGCGACGATCTCGGGGTACTCGTCGTGGTAGAACTTCAGCAGTCCCTGCTCGAACGGCCGCACCTGCTCCAGCGGCAGGTCGTCGAGAAAGCCGCGCGTGCCCGCGTGGATCGAGAGAATCTGGTCCACGACCGGCATCGGCTCGAACTGCGGCTGCTTGAGCAGCTCGACCATCCGCCGTCCGCGGTCGAGCTGCTTCTGCGTGGCCGGGTCCAGCTCGGTGCCGAGCTGGGCGAACGCCTCGAGCTCGCGGAAGGCGGCCAGGTCCAGCCGCAGCGACCCGGCGATCTTCTTCATCGCCGGCACCTGCGCGTTGCCGCCCACGCGGCTCACCGAGATGCCCACGTTGATCGCCGGCCGCACGCCGGCGAAGAACAGGTCCGGCTCGAGGTAGATCTGCCCGTCGGTGATCGAGATCACGTTGGTCGGGATGTAGGCCGACACCTCGCCCTCGAGCGTCTCGATCACCGGCAGGGCCGTCAGGCTGCCGCCGGACTGCTTCAGCTTGCGGACCTCGTGCGTCGCCGCGCCGAGCTGCGCCAGGTCGTGTTGCAGCGCGTGCTCGTCCGGCACGCCCTTGTACACCTTGCCGTTCACCCCCTGCGTCGTGTCCTCCGGGGCGCCCTTCTGCACGATGATGCGCTGTTCGGCCAGCTTGCACGACCGCTCCAACAGCCGGCTGTGCAGGTAGAACACGTCGCCCGGGTACGCCTCGCGCCCCGGCGGCCGCCGCAGCAGGAGCGAGAGCTGGCGGTACGCCTGAGCCTGCTTGGACAGGTCGTCGTAAATGCACAGTGTGTGCCGGCCGTGCTCGTACATGAAGTACTCGGCCATCGTGCAGCCCGCGTACGGCGCGATGTACTGGAGCGGCGCCGGGTCGGCCGCCGACGCGACCACGACGATCGTGTAGTCCATCGCCCCGTACTTGCGGAGCGTCTCGACCAGGCCGGCGACGGTCGATTCCTTCTGCCCGATCGCGACGTACACGCAGATCACGTCGCCCCCCTTCTGGTTCAGGATCGTATCGATCGCGATCGCGGTCTTGCCCGTCTTGCGGTCGCCGATGATCAGCTCGCGCTGGCCGCGCCCGATCGGAATCATGCTGTCGATGGCCTTGATGCCCGTCTGGAGCGGTTCCTTGACCGGCTGCCGCTCGGCAATGCCGGGGGCGATGATCTCCAGCGGGCGGCGGTACGGCGACTGGACCGGCCCCTTGTTGTCCAGCGGGCGGGCCAGCGGGTCCACCACCCGGCCGATCAGCGCATCCCCGACCGGCACCGACAGCAGCCGACCGGTCGTGCGCACCTCGTCGCCCTCCTTGATGCCGAGGTAGTCGCCCAGCACGACGCAGCCGATCGAGTTCTCCTCGAGATTGAAGACCGTCCCCACGGCCCCGTTGGCGAACGTCAGCATCTCGCCCGCCATGGCCTGCGACAGGCCGTAGATCCGCGCGACGCCGTCGCCGACCTCGAGCACGCGGCCGATTTCGGCCACATCCAGGGCTTTCTGGTACTGCTCGATTTCGCGTTTGATGACGCTGACGATCTCGTCTGCCTTGAACTTCATGCCATCGCTCCGCCGGGCCCGTCGGGCCCCACTCGCGCGCCACCGGGGCGGGCCGCGGCCCGCTTAGGCCGGCACGGGCCGCACGCCCACGCCGCGCTCGCCGCGCTCCCGCAACCGCACGGCGGCGTCGTGCAGGTGCCGCCGGATGGAATAGTCATACCGCATGTCCCCGATCTCCAGCACCAGCCCGCCGAGCACCGCCGGGTCGACCACGAACTCGACCAGCGGCTTGCTCCCGGACAACGCCTCGGCGACGCGGCGCACCTCGGCCTGCTGCGCCGCATCCAGCGGCACCGCGCTGGTGGCGCGGACCGCCACCTGCCCGCGGGCATCCTCCAGCCGCAGCACGTACCCCCGCAGCAGCGGCGCGATCAGCCCCGCCCGACCGTGGGCGTTCATGACCTGAAGCGTGTTGACCACCAGGTCGCTGAGCCGCCCGCGGAACATCCGCTCGAGGCTCCGCGCCCGCTCCGCCGTGTCGATGATGGCCGAGTCGAGGAACCGCGCCAGCGCCGGGTCGCCCGCCACCAGCTCCGCCAGCGCCTCCAGCTCGGCCCGCACGGCGTCGAGCGCGTTCCGCTCCTGCGCCAGCGCAAAGAGGGCCGCCGCGTACAGGTCCGCGATGTTCTGCCCGGGATGCGGCGTCTGATTCATCGCGCGGCGTCCTCCGCCCGACTCCGGTCAGTTCAGGCCGGCCGGCCGCCGGGCCTGCATCTCCTGGAGCGCCTCGTCCACCAGCGCCCGGTGGTCGGCCGCGCTCAGCTCCTTGCGGACGATCCGCCCCGCCACGTCGATCGCCAGCAGGGCGGCCTGGTCGTAGACCGCCCGGATGGCCGCGTCGGCCGCGAGCTGGATCTCACGCCGGGCCCGCGCCAGCGTCTGCTCCGCCTCGCGCCGGGCCTCCTCCTGCACGCGCCGCGCCGCCACCCCGGCGTCCCGCTTCCCTTCCTCGACGATCTGAGTGGCTTCCTGCCGGGCCCGGTCGAGCTGGGCCTGGTACTCCGCCAGCAGCTTCGCCGCCTCGGCCCGCTCGTGCTTGGCGTCCTCGATCGACTTGCGGATGAACGCCTCGCGGTCGTTGAGCACCCGCAGCACGGGCTTCCACGCCGTCCCCCGCAGCAGCAGCAGCAGCAGGACGAACGTCACGATCGTAAACACGCTGGCCCCGGGATCGTATTGCAGCAGCGCAGGCTTGTCGGCCGCGCCGTGCTCCCCGCCCGCCGGTCCCGCCGGTCCCGCCGCCCGAGCGGGGACGGCCGCCGGGCCGACCGGCAGCCCGAGGCCGAGCACCACGCCGAGCACCGCGCCGAGTCGCCGTCGATTCTGCATGCGCGTTCTCACTCTCGCCGCCGCGCGGTCGGGCCGCACGCCGCGGCTCAGGCGGTGATCTTGCCGGCGATGCCGTTGCACACCACCAGCGCGAAGAACGTGAAACCTTCGATCAGGGCCGCCGCGATGATCATCGCGACGAACACGTTGCCCTTCACCTCCGGCTGCCGGGCCATCGACTCGACCGCGTTGCCGGCCAGGTGACCAATGCCCTTGGCCGCGCCGATGCACACCAGCCCGGCGCCGATCCCGGCGCCTAGACCCATCAGGCCGGCGTTGCTGAACAGCGGAGCGACTTCTGCGAGGGGGCTGAGCATGTTCCGAATCTCCTGCGCACCAGAATCGATGAATCCTTCGCCACACCGGCCTTCAGGGGAAGCGGGACCGGGCGCCGGCTACCCATGCCCTGATATCGCCGCCGGCCGCGCCGCGACCGGGCTGGTTGCTCTCTTAATGCTCCGGCGCCACCGCCATATTGATGAACAACGTCGTCAGGAACACGAAGATATACGCCTGGAGAAACGCGACGAACAGTTCCAGGCAACTGATCGCCAAGCACCCGAGCACGCTGATGCCCGCCATCGCGTAGCCCATCGCGACCGTCTTCGCCGTGAAGATCAGCATCAGAATCGATGCCAGCACGATGTGCCCGGCGATCATATTCGCGAACAAACGAATCATCAGCGCAAACGGCTTGATCACCGCGCCGATCAGCTCCAGCGCCAGCAGGAACACCCACATCACAAAATCAGCCACGTGCAGCACCGCCGCCGCGAGCACGTTCGTCCCCGCCGGCGGCTTGAACACGTGCGGCGCGAAGTTCCAGACATAGAGCGGGAAGGCGACCAGCGCCGCCAACCCCGGGCTCAGGCCCGCCGCCGCGTGGCCCACGCCGGACCGGTGGCTTCGCGTTGTCCCGTGCCCGTGACTCGTCTCGGGCCCGTGCCCGGGCGGCCCGTCGCCGGGCTCGTGCCCCTCCGGCTCTGCATGTCCGTGGTGGCCGTACGTCCCCGCCACGAGCTGGTGGTACACCTGCGCCACGCCCGCGGCGTGGATCACGAAAAACGCGCACAGCGCCAGGCCGCCGGTGACCGCCAAGTTGCCCGTCGCCGTCCCGCCCACGTGCTTGAGCCGCCCGAACGAGGCGAGCTGGACCACGTCGGCCAGCGGCACCATGCCGAGCAGGTTGCAGAACAGGATGAAGAAGAACAACGTCCACAGAAACGGCATGAAGCGGTCCGTGTGCTCTTTCAGCACCGGCCGCGCTACCTGCTCACGGATGAACTGAAGCAACGCCTCCAGCAGGTTCATGCCCACGCCCCGCGCCACCGCCGGCTGTCCGGGGGCCGCCGCATACGCCCGCGCGAAGCGCGGAAAGATCAGCAGGCACAGCCCGGCCGCGATCAGGAGCATCAGCAGTTGATTGGTAAACCAGAACGTCGTCGGCAGCGGAAACCCCAGCAGTGGAATCCGGTCCGCCCCGAAGTTCAGGTTCGCGGGCGCGATCTGAAACAGCGCATGCGGCAGAACGTGGTCCACCGGGTCGTGGGCGGCCAGCAGGGTCAGCACCTCACCCGCCTCCCACCGCCGGGCGCTCCAGCGCGCGGCGGATCAGCACGACCGCCAACCCCGTCTCCGCGGCCAGCAGGGTCAGGTACCCGACCAGCAGGCACGTCAGAAACGCGGTCAGGTGAACCTCGGCCACCGCCTGATAACCCAACGCCAGTCCCCCGGTCACGAGCATCCGGACGGCCGTGCCCGCGAACGCCGCCTGCGCGACCCAGCCCGGCCGGTAGGTGGCGATCAGGCCCAGCGGCACCGCCGCGATGACCGCCCCCACCCAGCATGCCGCTGCCGCCGCGAACAGAGCCGTCTGCCCCGCCGCCCCCCACCACTCGACCACGGGCCCGCGCGCGATCGCCGCAAACAGCCCCACGAGAGCCGACAGCAGCACCACCTGGATGAGAACGAGCCTCATGCGCTGTTCCGCGCCTTACAACCCGAGCTTTCGGGCCTCGCGCAGCAAACGGTACAGGCCGCCGGCCGTCCCGAGCAACAAGCCGCTCAGCAGGCCCCACGGCGCCCAGCCGCGTTGCTCGTCCAGCCAGTAGCCGCCGTAGCCGAGCACCGCGATGATGCCGAGAAACTCCAGCACCACCGCGTACATCCGTAGCCAGCTCAGCGGCGCCCGCGGCGGTCGCTGCCGGTCACCGGACATCGCGCCACCCCACACGCGCGGCGCGGTCCTCCTCCGCCAACTCGGCGTTGCAAGTCAACCACGTCGGCGACCCGCGCCGAGCCGCGACCGCCGACGCCCGCGGAACGCCGACACCGATACGCCTCGCGACTGCGAACACCAGACCCGAGCCGCAACCGTCGGCGCACGCGCCCGCCGCTCAGCCCGCTCGGCCGAATCGTCGCGCAAAACCGGGGCGGACTGTACCGGGCATCAGGAACGCCCGTCAAGGGTCGGGCGCGGTTCCGGTTCCGGTCCGGAAACATCTCGCGGACCGCTCCGTCGCCCAGCCAGTCGCATGCCGTCGGGCGGGGTTCCCCCAAGCTTGGAAATCCGCCGGCCTTGCGGTATATGTGTAAGCTCGCGGAATGTTGCACCGTTCGATCGCCTTCTGGACACCGCATGCCTGAGACCGACGCTGGACCCGCACCGCTCCGCGTGCTGATCGTCCAGGACAATGCGGGCGCGCCCCCGCCGGACATGGCCGTGTTCGCGTCGCCGGCCCACGTCCGACGCGTGGGTTCGCTCGCCGAGGCCCGTGCAGCGCTTGCCACCGAACACTACGACCTCGTCGTCCTGCCCGCCAGCGCCGAGGTCCTGGGCGCGGCGACCGACGCCGCTTCGCTTTCCCGCCAGCGGGCCCGCATGGAGGCCATCGACGCGGCCGGACGCGAGCTAGTCGCCCTCGATGCCGACGCCACGGCGCCGCTCGACCTGGGGGACCGGCTGCGGTTGCTCGAGGACAAGCTCATCCGCTACTGCCGCGACCTGCTGCACTTTCAGCACTTCGCGGTGCGCGTCCGCGACCCCCGCACCAACCGGCTCGAAACGGTCCTAGCCGGGGGCTTTCCGGAAGAGGCCGCCGCGCTGGAGATTTACGCCCTGCCCGAGGGCAACGGGCTGAGCGGTTATGTCGCGGCCACCGGCCAGTCGGTCGTCTGCCCGGACGTGTCGCAGGAACCGCGCTACCTGCGCGGCATCGACACGGCCCGCTCGACGCTCACCGTGCCGCTGCGGCTGGTCGACCGCGTGGTCGGCGTGCTCAACGTCGAGTCCGATCAGCTCAACGCCTTCAGCGACGAGGACCGGCAGTTCGCCGAAATCCTCGGCCGCTACATCGCCGTCGCCCTGCACGTCCTGAAGCTGCTTGCCGTCGAGCGCAGCGAAACCACCGGCGAAGTCACGGCGGACGTGCAGGCCGAACTGGCCGAACCCCTCGACGCGATCGTCGCCGCCGCCACCCGGCTCCTCCGCGACCCCGGCACGGCCGACCGCGCCGCCGTCCGCGAAGTGCTGCAACGGGTGGACCAGGTCAAGGAGCGGCTTGCGGCGGTCGGCCGCACGCCGGCCATTCGCGGACTGCTGCCGCCGACGGAAAACGGCGACACCCTGCTCCGCGGCAAGCGCGTGCTGGTGGCCGACGACGAGGACATCATCCGCGAGACCATCGTCGATGTGCTCACGAAGGCCGGCGCGCGGCCCGTCATGGCGCATGACGGCGCGGAAGCCATCGCCCTGCTGGAGACGCAGCCCTTCGACCTCGTGCTCAGCGACATCAAGATGCCGCACAAGAGCGGCTACGAGGTGTTCGCGGCCGCCAAACGCGCGGGTCCGACTTGCCGGGTGATCCTGATGACGGGCTTCGGCTACGATCCCGAGCACAACATCGTGCGGGCCGGTCGGGAGGGCCTCGCCGGGGTGCTGTTCAAGCCGTTCAAGATGGAACTGCTGATGGAGACCATCCACAAGGCGCTGGCCCCGACGCCGCCGCCCGCCTCGTAGCCGGCCCCTTGGGGCGCACGGGGCCACCGACCGCGCGACCGACCAGTGCGCCTCCCGCAACCCGCCGCCCGTCGGATCAGGCTCCCGTCCGTCACGCGCCTATCATCCTGAACGAGGCGAGCCGTCGGAGGAACCCATGCCGCGTCTGAACGTCGTCGATCCGCAGCGGGCCGAAGGCAAGGTACGCGAGCTGTTCGAGGGCCCGCTCAAGGGCAAGCATTTCAACATTTTTAAGGGTCTGGCCAATTCGCCGGCCGCGCTGGAGGCCTATGTCGCCCTGTCCGGCGCGCTCCAGCACACGCAGCTCGCGCCGAAGGAGCGCGAGTACGTCGCGCTGGCCGTCGCCGAGGCCAACGACTGCCAGTACTGCCTGGCGGCGCACACCGCGCTGGGCAAGATGACGGGGCTGAGCGACGCCGACATGCTGGCCGCCCGCCGCGGCGAGGGCAGCGATCCCCGTCTGGCGGCGCTGGGCCGCTTCGTCCGCGCGCTGCACGAGAAGAAGGGCTTCGTCTCCGACAGCGATCTCGCGGCGCTGCGCGCCGCCGGCTACCACGACGGCCACATCGCCGAAATCACGGCCGTCTACGCCCTCAACGTTTTCACCAACATCTTCAACCACGTGAACGACACGGCGCTGGACTTCCCCGCCGCGCCGCCGCTCAAGTAGACTGCTCCGGCCTGACGTCGGCCGCGCCCCGGTCCGGGTCCCGGATCGCACTCGGGCCGCGGCCGGCGTGGGCCTCGGAGCCTCGCCCCGATGAGCAGCACCCCGACCGGACCGCTCCAGCGCCTCATGGACGAACTGCGCCGCCTGCCGGGCGTCGGGGCCCGCTCGGCCGAGCGGCTCGCCTTCCACCTGCTGAAGGCCTCTCGGGAGGAGGCCCTGGCGCTGGCCCAGGCGATCGTCGCGATCAAGGACCAGATCCGTCCCTGTCGGCAGTGCTTCAACCTCGCTGACGGCGACCTGTGCGCCATCTGCGCCGACGGTCGCCGCGACCCGTCGCAGATCGTCGTGGTCGAGCAGCCCAAGGACCTGTTGGCGCTCGAATCCACCGGCCTGATCACGGGCGTCTACCATGTGCTGATGGGCCACATCGCGCCGCTGGAGGGCGTGCAGCCGTCCGACCTGACGATCGACGCGCTGGTCCGCCGCGTCCGGGCCGGCGGCGTGCGCGAGGTCATCCTTGCCACGAACCCCACCGTCGAGGGCGACGCCACCGCGCTCTACATCTCCAGCCTGCTGACGGATACCGGCGTGACGCTGACGCGCCTGGCGCGCGGCATCGCCCCCGGCTCCCAGATCGAGTACGCCAACCGCGCCATGCTGGAGGAAGCCTTCCGCGGCCGGCGTTGAGGAGCCCACGCGCCAGGCGGCTGCGCTCCGCGGTGCCGCACTGGCCCGCGACCGACGCCGCGCGCAGACTACGCACCAGCCGCCCGCGCGGCCTGAGTCCAGCGGCGGGCGACCGAGAGCCGACATCGTGCCGCACACGATCACGAGAGCCCCCGAATCGGGACCCCCGCACGTCCACGCGGCGCCGTCGGGACCGCCCGGCGGCCGCGCCGACGCGCTCGACGCGCTGCGCGGTTTCGCGATCCTCACGATGGCCCTGTCCGGCCTCGTGCCGTGGGGCACGTTGCCGGCGTGGATGTACCATGCGCAGTTCCCGCCGCCGGCGTGCAAGTTCAACCCTGCCGTCGCCGGGTTGACCTGGGTGGACCTTGTCTTCCCGTTCTTCCTGTTCGCGCTCGGCGCTGCGCTGCCCCTCGCCCTCGACCGCCGCCGCCGCGCGGGCACCTCCGGCGCGGCGCTCGCGTTGCACGCGCTCCAGCGCGGCCTGCTGCTGGCCTTCTTCGCGCTCTACGTCGAGCAGATCCGCCCCCACCGGCTCTCAGCCTCGCCCGGCGCGGCGCAGTTCTGGGCGGCGCTGGCGCTGTTCGTGCCGCTCTTTCCGCTGCTGGCGCGACTGCCCCGGCACTGGCCGTGGTGGAGACACCTCGCCACGCGCCTGGTCGGCTGGTCGGCCTGCGTCGGCTTTCTGATCTGGCAGCACCGCGCCGCCGAAGATCTGAAATGGCTCCGCCAGTTCGACATCATCATCGTCGTGCTCGCCAACATGGCCTTTTTCGGCACTCTGCTCTGGCTGCTGACGGCCGACCGCCTGCCGCTGCGGATCGCCCTGCTGGTCGGCCTGGTCGCCGTGCGGCTCGGCGCCTCGGCCGACGGCTGGGTGAAGGTCCTGTGGGACGGTACGTGGCTGCCCCTGCCGCTGCGCGAGTACGTCCACGCCTACACGCAGCTCTGGTACCTCCAGTACCTGCACATCGTGCTGCCGGGGACGATCGCGGGTGAGCTGCTCCTCCGCCGGCTGCACGCCCCGCCCGGCCCCGCGCCGACGCGGGGCGCACTCCTCCGGGCCGGCTTGCTGGCCCTGCTCTGCGCCGGGCTCCTCGTCTGGGTGCTCGTCGGCCTCCAGAGCCGCTGGGTCCGGCTGACACCGCTCGTCGCGGCGGCCGCCTGCGGAGCCGGCGCGCTGCTGGTACTCAGTCCCCGCGGCGCCCTGGAGCACCTGCTCCGCGGGCTGTACGGCTGGGCGGTGCTGTGGCTGCTGATCGGCCTGGTCCTCGAGCCGTACGAGGGCGGCATCAAGAAAGACCGCGCCACGCTGAGCTACTACTACGTGACCAGCGGGCTGGCCGGCTGCGCGCTGATCTTCTTCACCGTCCTGATCGACGGGTACGGCGTCCGCCGGCCGCTCTACCTGCTCATCGCCAGCGGCCAGAACCCGATGATCGCGTACGCGGGCGTCCACAACCTAATGCGCCCGCTGGTCGAGCTGTCGGGCTTGCAGCCGGCGGCGGCCGCCTGGTTGAAGGGCAAGTCGCCGTGGCTCGGAGTGCTGTGGGCCGCGGCCAAGACGGTGCTGCTGGCGGCGCTGACGAGCATCTTCACGCGGCTGCGCGTCTTCTGGCGGACGTAGCAGGAGTCGCGCCACTCCGCGTATGCTCGCAGCCGCGGCGGACGGAGCGGCTCCGCCTGTTCCAGCGGACGCGATGCCGCCCCGGCGGTTTCAGACGGTTCGCGCGCGGCCCGCGCGGGAGACCGAGATCCGGTGATCGAGATCTACCACGGCGACTGCCTCGACATCCTCCCGCGTCTGCCCGACGCCTCCTTCGACCTCATCTACATCGACCCGCCCTTCAACACCGGCCGTCGTCGCACACACCGCCGCGTCCGCACCGTCGCCGATGCGCATGGCGACCGCACCGGCTTCGCCGGCCGGCGCTACCGCACCGAGCCGGTCGGCACGCTCGCGTACCCCGACGCGTTTGACGACTTCCTGGGATTCCTGCGGCCCCGGCTGGAACAGGCTCACCGGCTGCTGCGGCCGACCGGCAGCCTCTTCGTGCACCTCGACTATCGCGAGGTGCACTACGTGAAGGTGCTGCTAGACGGCATCTTCGGTCGGACGTCGTTTCTCAACGAGATCATCTGGGCCTACGACTACGGCGCCCGGACGCGGCGGCGCTGGGCGCCGAAACACGACAATCTGCTCTGGTACGCCAGGGACCCGCGCCGCTACACGTTCCGCTACGAGGACATCGACCGCGTGCCCTACCTGGCGCCCGGTCTGGTCGGCCCCGAAAAAGCCGCCCGCGGCAAGACGCCCACCGACGTCTGGTGGCACACCATCGTCAGCCCCACCGGCCGCGAAAAGACCGGCTACCCCACGCAGAAGCCGCTCGGCATCATCCGCCGCATCGTGCGCGTGCATTCCAACCCGGGCGACCGGCTGCTGGACTTCTTCGCCGGCAGCGGCACGCTGGGCGAGGCCGCCGCCCGCCTCGGCCGCGACTGCGTGCTGATCGACAGCCACGCCGCCGCGATCGAGATCATGTGCCGGAGGCTGGCGTTCGCGAACCCCGTGGTGCATCCGGCCGGGTAGGCCGCCCACGCGTGTGACGCGGCGCCGGCGATGATGCTTCGCCACGGTTCGGGCACGGGGTCGGCCGCTGTGAGCCGCCGCTGCACCGGTCCGCCACACAGAAAGGCTGACGCCGCGGTCGGCCACACTCAAGGACTCACGCAGCCGCCGGCCATCCTGAACGGCCGCTCCACCGCTCGACCTCGATCAACGGCTGATGCGGCCGGTGGCCGTTACGGGAGGAACCGCGCGCGGAGGAAGTTGACGTATTCGCGCTCGACCGCCGCGATGTCGTCCCGAATGTACGCGCGAAAGACGGCCTCGCCCAGGTTGAAGTCGCCCCGGTCGGACCAGATGAACCCGGCGCGGGCCCTCTCCAGGAGCTCCGGCCGCCCCAGGTCGTCGAGCAGGCGGCGGAAGTCGGCTGCGTACTTGCCGCCCTCACCCTCCTGGAGGAACAGCACCAACGCCCACACCTGCGCGTAGTACGTCAGCACCGACCGGCTCGAGCCCTCGATGATGCGGCCCGCGTGGGTTTCGAGCAGCCGACGAAGCGGGTGCAAGTGGCCGCCCTGGAGCGACTCGATGAGCTGGTTCTGACGCGACGGGTTGTACCAAGGGTCAAACTCCTTCAACGCATACATGCCCCAGCGCTGCCCCTCGCACCACACGGCGAGGCCCTCGTTGAGCCAGGGCGGAATCTCCTCGCCGACGTAGTGGTGGACGTACTGGTGGAAGCCCTCGTGCGCCAGGAGCGGGAACGTCACCGCGTGCGAAACGTACTCGATCACCGTCACGCCGCGCTCGCTGTACCCGCCGTTGCGCACCTTCAGGAACGTCGCGGCCCGCGCGCCCGTGAACCGGCGGGTGAACGCCTCCCACTGGCCGCGCGTCGCGAACAGGTAGATCCGCATCCGCTCCTGCGGTTCCTTGACCGGCGGCAGCAGCGTGCGACAGCGGGCGTAGGCCCGCTCGACGAAGTCCGGCAACGCCGCGACCAGCACCGGGTCGGTCAGCGTCGTGTACAGCTCGTAGTGGTCGGTCGTGAGCTTGTGGCCCGTCGTACGACCGAACGTCCAGGCTTCGTCCGTGTACGCGACCGCCGCCCGCTGCTCCTGCGCCGCGCAGCCCGCCACGAGCGCCGCCCCGCCTGCGAGCCAGGCCCACCACGCCGACCGCTGCCAACGTCGCGCCCTCATGTGAACTCCACCACCCCGCGGCCGCGCCGCACCCGCCCAACCACGTACGCCTGCTCCCCGGACCGCTCGAGCCGGCGCGCGACGCTCGCCGCCGATTTCGGCCGCACGGCCAACACCAGCCCGAGCCCCATGTTGAAGACGCGGTACAGCTCCTCCTCCGGCACGCCGTGGTGCTCCAGCAGGCCGAAGATCGGCGGCACCGGCCAGGCCCCGCGGCGCAGAACGGCGTCGCAGTCGGCCGGGAGCATCCGCGGCACGTTGCCCGGCAGGCCGCTGCCGGTGATGTGCGCCAGCCCGGTCACCATGGGCCGCGCCCGGTAGTGCCGCAGGACGTCGAGCACCGGCTTCACGTAGATGCGCGTCGGCCGCAACAGCGCATCGACCAGCGGCTCCCCCAACGCCCGCACGGGTTCGTTCAGGGACAGCGCGGCGTCGTCCAGCAGCACCCGCCGGGCCAGGGCGTAGCCGTTGCTGTGTAGCCCGCTGGATGCCAACCCGATCAGCACGTCGCCCGGACGCACGTTCGCCGGGCTCATCAGCCGCCCGCGCTCGCACACGCCGACTGCGAAGCCGGCTAGGTCGAAATGGCGGCGGCGGTAGAGGTCGGGCATCTCGGCCATCTCGCCGCCAAGCAGCGCGCAGCCCGCCTGTTCGCACGCGCGGGCCATCCCGGCCACGAGCTGCTCCACCCGGGCCGGCTCGAGCTTGTGCACCGCGATGTAGTCCAGGAAAAACAGCGGCTCGGCCCCGCAGCAGAGCAGATCGTTCACGTTCATCGCGACCAGGTCGATGCCGATCGTCGTGTAGCGCTCGGCCTGAATCGCGACCAGCAGCTTGCTGCCCACGCCGTCCGTGCACGCCACCAGCACCGGATCGCGATAATTCCGCGCGAACAGCCGCTCGTCGTAGTCCAGTCGGAACATCCCGGCGAACGCCCCGTGGCTCGGCAGCACCCGCGGCCCGTACGTGCGCCGCACGAGCGGCGCGATGCGGTCCACGGCCGCGTCGGCCGCGTCGAGATCCACGCCCGCGTCGCGGTACGTGCGAACCGCTCTCTTCCTGACGGCGCCGGCGTCGCTCACGAACGTCCTCTTACCCGAAACCCGCGGCCTGCACCAGTTGCCCCGCGTATCCGTCGGCGCTCCGCGGCGCTCTTGGGCGCAGCGCGCGCCCGACGCTATCATCCCCGCCACGATGGGCGCGGTGGAGTTCGTCTTCGCGGGCGGTGGAACCGGCGGACACCTGTATCCGGGCCTGGCCGTGGCCGACGCCGTACGGGCCCTGTGCCCCGACGCCCGCATCACGTTCTTCACCACGACCCGCCCTCTGGATCGGCAACTCCTCGAGCCGACGCCCTACGGTCAGGTGCCCCAGCCCGTCCAGCCGTTCACCTGGCACCCGCTGGGGTTGCCCGGTTTCCTGCTCGCCTGGCATCGCAGCGTAGCGGCCGCCACGGAGTATCTCCGGCGAAACCGGGTGAAAGCCGTGCTCGGCCTGGGCGGTTACGCCGCGGGACCGGCCGTCATCGCCGCCCACCGCCTCAAGATCTGGGTGACCATCCTCAACCCCGACGCCGTGCCGGGCCGCGCGAATCGCTACCTCGCCCGGCGGGCGGATCTGGTGGTGCTTCAGTGGGATGTCAGCCGCGCCCACTTCCCGCCGCGCACCTACTGTCAAACGCTCGGCTGCCCGATTCGGGCGGGCTTCGCCTCCGCCGACGGTGCCGCCGGCCGCCGACATTTCGGGCTGTCTCCCGACCGGCCGACACTCGTCGTCACGGGCGCCTCTCAGGGCGCGCGGACGGTCAATCGGGTGTTGATGCGGGTCTGGCCGGCCTTCTGGAAGCGGCACCCGGAATGGCAACTGCTGCACTTGACCGGGGCCGCGGATGAGGCGGAGGTGCGGGCGGCGTACGAGCGGGCGGAGGTGCCGGCCCAGGTTATACCCTTCACGCACGAGATGCCGCTGGCGCTCGCGGCGGCGGACCTGGTCGTCTCCCGGGCCGGGGCCTCCACGCTGGCCGAGCTCACCGCGCTGGGACGTCCGGCGATTCTGCTGCCCTACCCGTACCATCGCGACCGACATCAGCACGCCAACGCCACGGTGCTCGCGGAGCGCGGCGCGGCGCTGGTGATCGAGGATCGGATCGACCCCGAGCAGAATGAAGCCCCGCTGCGGGCGGCGCTGGAGGACCTGACCGCGCCGGCGGTGCGCCGGCAGATGGCCGCCGCCGCCCGCACCCTCGGGCGGCCGCGGGCAGCGGAAGACGTCGCGGCCTGGCTGCTGAGCTAAGTCCGAAGACCCGCCTGCAACCGCTTCCGGATCGATCGCCCCTCCAGCAGGCCTGGGGGGGCGAGGGGCCTGGCCGGCGCTCTCCCGAGTTCCGGACAAAAAACCTCCAGAAAAGGTATGGCACGATGCAGTCAGACTGCTAAACTTATGCTGTTAGCTTGTTCCGGCGTTGGGCCGGTGCCGTCGCGCGACCGCTCGCCGGTGCGCCCGCGTCGGCGTGCCCGTCACGATGCGAGACCTCGGAAGAAGGGTGCTCCGGTGATCAGCCAGACGACCGAGTACGCGTTGCGGGCCGTGGTGTGGCTCGCGGCCAACCCCGAGAAGCCCCTCACGGCGCAGCAGATCGCCGAGGCGACCCGCGTGCCCGCGGGCTACCTCGCCAAGGTGCTACAGGGTCTGAGCCGGGCCGGCCTGCTCCATTCGCAGCGGGGGCTCGGAGGCGGCTTCACGTTGGCCCGCGCGCCGAGCAGCCTGACGATGTGGGAGGTCGTCCAGGCCGTCGATCCGCTCAAGCGCATCCACGAGTGCCCGCTGGGCTTCGAGGCCCACGGCGCGACCCTCTGCCCGCTGCACCGCCAGCTCGATGAGGCCATCGCCGGCATCGAGAAAGCTTTCAGCAACTGCAAAATCAGCAAGCTGATCGACGCCACCGGCGGCTCGTCCCCGCTGTGCGCGTATCACCCCAGGGCCGCTGCCGGCCGCGGCGCGAAGCGCGCCCGCCGCTGATCGCCCACCGCGAAAAACCGCCGGCGCCGGCCGCCTGCAACACGTCACGGGCCACCCGCCCGCCGGAGACTGGCGGTCGCCACGGTTACGCGGCCCCCCCGCGCCGACCACCTCCTCAGAGAAACCGGGCGTCGCAAGCGGAGATACAGCGCCCTCGTCCCACCGCCGTCGGCCCGCCGTGCGTCCAGCGCCGCGCTGCTAGAACGGGGGATACTCGGCCGGGAACCGGATCAGCAGCCACTGCTGCTCGTACTCCTGCCAGTGCCGCCAGCCCAGCTCGGCGAGCAGCGCCGCTCGCCGCTCGAGCAGGCCGCGATCCGGCTTGCTTTCGGCGATCTTGCGGTTGAGCAGTTTGAGGGCGGCACCCTGCTGGCCCAGCCGCCGCAGCCGGTCGATGTGCAGCGCCAGATAATCCCCCGCCGTCGTGTCCACCCAGCGCGCCAGCTCCGCGAATGTCTGCTCGAAGGGATCCTCGGCCGGGTCCGGCGGCGGCACGACCGGCTGCGTGGCGGGCGTGAACGGCGCGCGGTCCAGCAGCGCCCGGGCCTTGCGGCGCAGCGCCTCGACGAGGGCATCCCGCTGCTTCTCCATCTCCCTGCGCGTCTGCTGGGCCGCCTCGTCGTCCGGGTCCAGCTTCAGGCCGAAGTGGGCCGCCAGTTTCTCGCGGTCGATCTCCGCCAGCAGCCGATCCGCGGCCGCGATGACCGCGGCCAGGTCGTCGGCGCGCCGCGGCCCGTCGGCGCGGCGCAACTGCTCGAGCAGCACCCGCACGTCACCGGGTCGCTCCGCCAGCATCTCTCCCGCCAGCTTGTCGAACAACTCCCGGTCGGCCGGATCGTGCCACTTCGCCAACTGCCCGATCCGGAAGTCGTGCAGCGCCTCGGCGTACCGCTCCGCCGCCGACTTCCGCTCCCCCACCGTCTTCTCCGCCTGCTTCTCATCGCCCCCGCCACCGACCGGCGGCACCAGGCACGTAACACGCCAGCCGCCCGGCCGCTTGCCCTCGCCGGGCAACGTGTCACTGGCGGCGGCGAACTCCAGCGATCCCAACAGCAGGTCGCCGGGCTGCACGCCCTGGGGCAGCTTGTCCGTCGGCGGCGGCGCGACGAAGATCGCAACCACCTCGCCGCGTTCGACCTGCCGCGGGCTGAAGCGCGGCCCGTCCAGCAGCGCATCGTCCGGATCGGCGTAGAAGCGCAACGCGAGCGGACTGGCCAGCGCCCGATCCCACAGCAGCGCCAGGTCCTTCAAACGCTCCAGCGCCGCCAGGTCGTCGTACCGCACATGGAACCGGACCACGTAGTCCCCCTTGGTCAGGCTGACCCCCTTCGGGTCGCCGGTCTGCGTACTGATCAGCCGCCGGCCCGCATCGAAGATCATCACGATCTGCGACTGCCAGGAGTCCTCCAGCTCATTGATCTCCGTCATCGCTACGCGGGGCGTGACCTTCGCGTCTTCGTCCAGTTTCACGTCGTACGTCAACACCAGCTCATAAATCTGCCGCTGCTCCGGAAGCCGGTCCCGCACGCCGTCCAGCGGCCGCAGGTCCGCCTGTCGCGGCCGCACCGTCCGCCGCTGCGTGTCGAGGGTGCCGGCCGGGGCGAGGCGCTCCCGCCGGAGCGGTGCCGTGACGAGAACCCGTGTGGCCACCTCGGCGGCGTGGAGGGCCAGCTCCGTCCGGTCCGGCAGCACCCCGTGGAACGTGACGCTCACGTCGCAACTCGTCTCGCCCAGGCTGGACCAGAACTGCGCCAGACACACCTCGAGCGTGCGGCCGCCGGCGATCTTGAGCGAGCGGATCTCCTCACCGTCCGGCGCCAGCGTCAGATACTCGCGCAGCTCGTACTCGGTGTACGGCGCGCCCGGCACGAGCTGCACAGCGTGCAGCACCATCGTCCGAGGCGTATCGCCGCCGTTGCGTCGTACCCGCACGTCCGCCCACGTGGCCCCCTCCGGCGCAATCAGGAAGCGTCGCTCGATCCGCCCCGGTTCAAACTCGAAGGTCTCCTGCCAGTGCGTGCCGTCCTCCTCCTCCACGGCCTGCGGCCGCACGACCGTCACGGGCAGCCGGAAGACCGGCCCGCGCTCCGCGCGGTCGGCGTCATAGCCGCGCAGCTCAGCGTAGTGCACCCCCGGCGGCAGGTCGGTGGGGTCGACGCGGATGTCCAGCCGTCGGCCTCCGTGCATCAGCAACAGGTGCTCCGCCGCCTGAATCCAGTCGGCCGTCGTTTCGAGCCGACAAGGCAGGCTGAAATCCACCTTCGCGCGATTGTCGGCGTCCGGGTGGAACTCCGGCGTGATCGTCACGCGCGCATCGAGCGGCCGGTCCGTCTCGAACGGCTCCCGCAGATAGATGCCCCGGGCGTTGTCCCGGGCGGGCACCCGGACCACGAACCGCAGGTCCTCATCCGCCACGTCCGCCCAGCGGACGAGATACTCGTAAGCCCGATCCACCTGGATCAGCCCGGCCCCCAGCGCCAGCGGCTCCACGCCCGGCACCGGCACCGCGGTGTTTTCAAGCGCACGGCGGATGCGGTGCGGAGAGCGCGGCCGGTCCTCGGCCTTCAGCGCCGACAGCAGCAGCGCGATGTTGCCGCATACATTCGGCGCGGCCATCGACGTCCCGTTCATCAGCATGTTGCGGGCCAGCGTCCAGTTCGGCACGGGCGCGATCGCCGCGCCGGGCGCGCTGACCGCGACGCCCGGGTGGCCGTCCACCGTCGGCCCGCGCGACGACCAGGTAAACTGCACCGCGGGCAGCAGCTCGCGCAGACCGTACTGCATCCGCATCATCTCCGGCGAAACGTACGCCCCGATGCCCAACAGGGCCGAGGTGGTCGCCCCCGGTCCGCCGACGGTCGTCAGCGCAGGCCCCGCGTTGCCCGCGCTGGCCACGAAGATCACGCCGTGCCGATTGACCAGGTCCGACAGAATCTCGATCGTGCGGCCCTGGTCTGGGTCCGCCGTCGGGCCGCCGAAGCTCATGTTGACCAGGTCGCACCCGGCCCGCAGGGCCGCGATCGCCCCGCGCACCTCACCCGTCCCGACCGACGACGCGTTGATCCGCGTGTCGCCGATCTTGACGGACACGAGCTGCGCTCCCGGCGCGATCCCGCTGAGCGCCGGCTCGTCCGGAAAGTACGCCGCCACGATGCCGGCCACATGCGTGCCGTGCGCGTTGGAATCGGCCACGATCGACAGCAGCCGCCCCTCGTCGTAAATATTCACCGCGTAGTTCAGCAGATCCAGTTCGCTGAACGTGCCGTACTGAAGCTCCCGGCGGTAGTCGGTCAGCGCCTTCTCGTCCGCCAGGTCGCCGTTCTCGTTCGTGTCAATCACCGCCCGCCAGACCTGCCCGTCATGAAACACCACGCAGTCGTACACCGGGCCGGGATCCTCGAACTTTTCCTGAAGCTTCTGCAACTCCTCCAAGCGCGTCTCAAGCTCGGCGCGGATCTTCCGCTCCGCCTCCCCCGGCGTGGGGTGCGCCGCATCGAACTCGCGCAGCACGCGTTTCGCCGCCGCCACCGCCGCCCGCTGCTCCGCATCCCACTTCTCCCGCCGCTTCCGCACCACCCGTTCCACCAGCTCCTCGGGGAACAGCTCGTACGCCCGCTTGAGCCCCAGGCGGTACTCGCCCGTCGGGTTCGTCCACGCCGGATCGACCCGCAGCTTCCGGCCGGATAGCCCCTCCAGAACCCCGCCCTCGGCCCGGCGCACGGTCTTCATGTCCACGTCGCCGCTGCCGGCCCCGTCCACCAGGTCGATGATCTTCGGCTTGCCCTGCGTCGTGACTTGTAGCCCCGGCGCGCCGGGATCCACGCCCGTATCGAAAATCGCCACGATCACGCCGCGGCCGTCGTAGTCGGGATGCTCCCGCAGGAACCGGTCGGCGCCGGTGTCCGCTCGGGGCATCCACCCGTAGCCGCGCAAGTCGCCGCGCGGCGGCGGCTCCGCCGGCGCGACCACCGCCAGCCGCAGACAGAGGGACAGTCCCACAACGTGCAGAAACAGCGATTTCATGGGTGCTTCCGATTGCGAGCGGCGCGCCCGGCGCCCCACCGGGCGGACCACCCCATAGTAGACGCCCCCGCCGCAAAATTGGACCGGTCCGCACCAGGTGCCTCAGACGCCGGTGCCGGCCGATGCCGCGGCCGGGCGGCCCCGTCGCCCCGACCACGCGGTTTCCAAGAGGAACAGCGCCGCCACCGCCGCGCCCAGAATCTGCGCCGGGTTCGGCCGCTGCCATCCCGCACGCTCCGGCCCACCGCGCTCTGAACCGCTCAAGAACACCAGGTTTACGCGCCCATCTCCCAGCCACTGCGTCAGGTCGGCCGGCTTCAGCGGCGTGAGGTCGAACTCCTCGGCCGGCCAGTTCACCACGTACTCCGCCCGTGACTCCGGCCGTTCAGCCCGCCGCACTTCATATCGGCCCGCCGCCGCCGTGGGCCATGGCGACTCCGGCGTCCCGTCCCGCAGCCGCACCCACGCCGGCGGTTGTCCGGCCGCACCGATCGCTCGCACCTCCACCAGTCCGCTGCCAGTCAGCGCCGGGAAGGACCGCCGCGTCACCTCGCCCGCCGTGAACGGGGCGACCGCGGTCGGCGCGCCGAGCGCGGCGTCCGCCAGTCGATGCAGCCAGGTGAGCAGGCCGGCGGCGCGGATGCCCAGCTCGCTCCAGGACGGGTCGGGCGTCGTCGTGAGCAGCGCGAGCGTGCCCGCTCCAAAGCGGCGTGTCACAACCGCGGGCGAACCGTCGCTGTACCGCGCCGCCACGGTCACCGGGCCCAGCAGCCCGCGCAGTCGCACCCGCTGTCGCACCACCGCGCGCGCCAGCTCGGCGTACGCCAGCTTCAGCGCCTCATCCGGCGGCGCCTCCTCGAACCGCAGCGTGACGTCGGTGGTGAGCGCTTCCCGCTCCGGCAAGCCCTCGGCCAGCAGCCCCCGCAGTCCGGGCCAGTCGGGCAGGAGCGCCCCACTGTCCGGCACGAGGAGCACGAACGTACCGGCTTCCATCCGGCGCCGCAGCGCTTCCACCCCATCCGACGACACAGAAACGCCCGGCATCACCACGACCAGCGCCGGATTCGGCGCCTCGCGATCCCGCGCCTCAACGGCCCCCACGAATCCCGTCGGGTCCAGCACGCGCAGCGTCAGGCGTTGCTGCTCCGACGGCAACAGCTCCGGGGCGAGGAGGTTCCGCAGGACCACCGCCGCGACATCGCGTTCCGCGTCGGTCGCGTCCGCGACCACAAGCCACGCTTCCGGTCGCGGGCCGGTCTGCCACGCCACATGTCGTTCCTGATCAAACGGCAGCAGGTCCGCCGGTTCGATGCCGATCGTCGCCGACCGCGGCCCGGGCGGCCCCGGCGGCAACAGCACCTCCGCGTCCAGCGTCCCCCCGGCGCCGAGCGCCAGCGGGCCGACCCGCTGAAGCACCGTCTCGCCGTCCCGCGCCACGACCCAGACCGCCGTCGCAACGCCCGCCGAGCGCACGCGGACGCGGATCGGTGTCGGCAGTGTGGCCGCCTGGATCAGGTCAGGAGCTGTCGCCGCGACCAGCGTGAGATTGGGCGGCAGTTGGTCCGCGGCCCACACCACCGTGACCCGCGTGCCCTCCAGGCCCGTCAGCAGCCGCGGGGGCACGTCGCGCCACGCGGAAGCCGCGCCGTCCGACACGATCACCAGGTGCCGGGCCGGCAGGCGCGTGGTCCGCAGCAGCCGCGCCGCCGCGTCCAACGCCGCCCCGAGCGGCCGGGCGTGCAGGCGATCGTCGGCGACACTCTCCACCCGTTGCCGCAGGCTCGCCGCGTCCGACGTCCAACTGCCGCCCGCGGTCCCGGCCGTGACCAACGCCCACTCGCTGCCCTGCGCCGCTCCCGAAGCCGCCGCAAGCCGTTCGGCGATGTACCGGCGCTGCACGTCGAGCAGGGTCTCGGGCTGTCCGAATCGGAGCCGCGCTCGCGTGCTGAGCGAGTCGTCGAGCACCAGCACCGTGGCCGTCGGGCCGTTGCCGCCGGCGGCGGCGTCCGGCGGCGTGCAGGTCGGCCCGGCCAGCAACAGCGCTGCGGTCGCCAGCCCGGCCGCACGCACGAGCAACAACGCGAGATTCTGGAGCCGATGCGCCCGGCGGGCATCCACGATCGCGTCCTGCAACAACGCGATGGCCGGAAACCGCACGCGCCGCGGGCGCGGCCGGAACAGCAGATGGATCAGCACCGGCAGCAGCGCGGCGGACAGGCCCCACAGGAGGGCCGGTTGCAGGAAGGAAAGCAGCGCACCCGGCGGCATCACGTCTCCGCCCCCGCGGGGTCGGAAAAACGCATTTTGCGCTGTACAGCAGCCGCGCGTAAAGCTAATCTACGCCTACGTTTGGCGATTCGCGCCCCTTTGACTCGTAGCGGGCTTCGGCATGAACGTGGAACCCTTCCAGACGGCCGAAGGCAGCGAGTACCCCTGCTGCCGCCAACTATCGATCTTCCTCGAGAACCGCGTCGGGCAGTTGCTCCGCATCACCCGCCTGTTCGAGGACGAACCCATTCACATCCTCGGGCTCTCGGTCGACGCCTCCGTGGACTGCGCGATCGTCCGGCTGCTCGTGGACGACCCCGACACCGCCCACCAGATCCTCAGCGACGCCCGCTTCGCGTTGAGCGAAAGCGAGGTTGTCGTCGTCGCCCTGCCCTCTGGCAAGCGCGGCATCCTCGAGATTTGCAGCGCCCTCATCGGCGGCGAAATCAACATCAACTACCTGTACACCGTCTGGCGCACGCAGCAGCACCAGCCGTGCCTCGCCATCCAGGTGGATGATGTGCAAAGCGCCGTGCGCGTGCTGACCAAGCGCAACTTCCAGGTGCTGGACCAGCACGAGCTGTAAACCCCGCGGATGCACGCTCCGCTTCGACCGCCCGAATTCCGCGCCTGGACGGCCAGTGACGGTTATGTGCTGCACGGGCGCTACTGGCCGCCGGCTGCGGTCTCGGCCCCCCGGACCATCCTTTACCTCCACGGCATCCAGTCCCACGGCGGCTGGTTCGCATGGTCCGCGTCCCTGCTCGCGGAATACGGAGCCGCCGTGATGCTCGTCGATCGCCGCGGCAGCGGCCTCAACGCAGCCGACCGGGGCGATGTCCCGACCGCCCAGCGTTGGCTTGCAGACCTGGACGACCTGGCGGAATCGGCCCGTCGCGAACACGGCGGACCGCTCGACCTCGTCGGCGTGAGCTGGGGCGGAAAGCTCGCGGTCGCCTGGGCCCTGGCGCGCCCCGCATGCGTGCGCCGCCTGCTGCTCATCGCGCCGGGCCTCTTTCCGCTCGTGGATGTCGGCTGGCGCGGACGGCTGCGAGTCGCCGCAGCGCTCCTCACCCGCCCCACGACCCGCATCGAAATCCCCCTCAGCGATCCGGCGCTGTTCACCGACAACCCCGCCGGCCGCGCCTTCATCGCCGGCGACCCGCTCCGCCTCACTCACGCCACCGCCCGGTTTCTCTACCACTCCGCCCGTCTCGATCGTCGCCTGCGGCGCGCCCGCCCCGGCAGTCTCGCCGCGCGGACCACCGTGTTGCTGGCCGGCCGCGAACGCATCGTGCGCAACAACGCCGCCCGCGACTGGGTTCAACGCGTGGCCGCCACTCCCCCGGAGATCGCGCTGCTGAACGATGCTGCGCACACGCTCGAATTCGAGCCGGACTTGCGTCGTCTGGAGGCCCACCTGCGGGCGTGGGCCGCGGACGGGGCTTGATGCCCTTCGCGCTGGGCGGCCCCCACGTCCGGGAAAGGGCCAGAAACGCTTGCAGGAAGTTGCGCGACTGCTACAATGCTCGACCAACGTGGTACCAGACCCTGTGCCTCGGCCGGCGCGGGACCGTTCTAAGGGGCGGTAGCAGGGCACGCCGATGGGATCTGTGTCCCGTGGCTCACTGGTAGCCGTTGCACAAGCTGCTGAGGTCTCGCGATCGATGAAGACTCGCCGCGGCCTTTTCTACGCTGTTGGTGCACTGCTGATCGTCGCGCCCCCGGCGATTTGGTTCGTTTCCGGTTTCGACGCCCACCTCGCGAGCACCACCGGCGCGCCCGCCGGCCCGGCCGCCGAGCCGGCCCCCGCCCTCCCTGCCGATCGGGCCGAGCTGGCCGCGCTCGCCGAGCGCGACCCCATGGAGCTGGTTCGCCGTGGGATCGAGCGCTACGACCGCGAAGTGCGCTCGTACCGCTGTGTGTTCATCAAGCAGGAGTTGCTGCCGGGCGGCATCTCCGAAGTGCAGGAGATCGAGGTCCGCTACCGCGAGTCCCCGCGAACGGTGTACATGCTGTGGCGGAAGAACGCCGACCAGGCCCGCCGGGCGCTGTACGCGGACAGCCCGGAGTACCTCGACAAAAGCGGCCAGAAGCTCGCCCGCGTGGAACCGGCCGGCGCGCTCGCGCGGCTCTTCGTCAGCGACGTGAAGGTGCTCGTCGACGGGGCCGAGGCGAAGAAATCGAGCCGGCGCGGCATCGACGAGTTCGGCTTCCGCGCGGCGTACGACCTGCTTGTGAAGTACAACACGCTTGCGGCCGAGCGTGGGGTGCTCGATCTCAAATACGGCGGCACGGGCGAGATCGACGGCCGCCCCACGTTTAAACTGATTCGCCACTTGCCGTACGAGGGGCCCAACGGGCCCTACCCCGACGCCCGCCTGGTTCTGCACATCGACCAGGAATGGCTTCTGCCGGTGGCCATCTTTTCGTACGCGGACACCGCCGAGCGCGAGTTGCTCGGCAGCTACGTGTACACCAAGGTCGAGCTGAACCCGCCGCTGACCGAGGCGGACTTCACCTTCTAGCAGCCCGGCTCGAACGCCGCCCCCCGCGCGGGGGCGCGCGGGGCGAGCGCGTCCGGTGTCCGCGCGCGGAACCTCACCCGCCGATCCGGGCCACGAACGGCTCGATGTCGTCGAAGTTCACCGCGCCGTCCTCGTTGCAGTCCGCGTTCAGCCACTGGCAGGTCGGGTACTCGGCGGCGTACGCGGCCTCCCCCGACAGCGCCAGCACGAACGGGTCGATGTCGTCGAAATCGACCGCACCGCTGCAATTCATGTCACCCCGCGGCCAGAGCGGCGCCGGGGCGACGGTGAACACCGCATCGCTCTCGTCCCACGCACCGTACTGGCCGCCGCCGGCGTGCGTCCGCACGCGGACCTTGCACGCGGTGCTGGCCTGCGTGGGCGTCCAGACCGCTGAAAGCACACCCGGGTCCGTCTGCTCGACGAGCGTCGTCCAGACCGTGCGGTCTTCGACGATCTGAAGATCATCGACCCACACGGTGTCCGCACCGCTGCTGACGCTGTAGTCCTTGACGTATTCCCACCGCAGCGTGTGAATCCCGGCCCCCAGCGTGGTCGTGTACCGCGTCCACGACCCCGTCGTGCCCGACGCGCGGATCACGCGCGTCCCGTCGATGTAGAAGTTGAACCAGTCGTAGTTCGCCTCGGAGCTGACCCGGTACCAGAAGCTCAGCACCCCCGGCCCCGCCGTGCGCTGCATCCAGGTCTGCTGACTGTGCGTGATCGCGCCGGCCCGGGCCGCGTATGTGCCGCTGTACGCCGTGCCGGTCGCGGTGACCCACGGGCGGTTTCCGCCGGTGGTGTAATCCGGCCCCAGCGCCGCCCGCTCGAACCCGTCGCTCGTGACCGTCAGCTCGCCGTAGTTCGCCGTGGTCTGCACCTGAAAGCGGGCCGACGCCGCGCCCTGCCAGGTGATCGTGACCGGCTGGTGGACGGTCAGCGTCTCGCCGCCGTTGGGATACCTGATGAACGGCGGGGCGGCGAGTGCCACGTCCAGTCGCGTCGCCGGGCCGGCCGTGACCGTCACGGGCAGCACCCGCGGATCGTACCCGTCCGCCGCAAACCGCAGTTGGTAGCTCCCCGGCAGCAGCATGCGGTGATAATCGCCCACGTCCGGGTCGGTGTACACGTTGTGATCGCGCCCGATGACCTGCACCGTCGCCGCCAGCGGCTGGCCGGTCGCCGCGTCGGTCACGATCCCCCGCACGCCGATGAACGCCGTCTCCATGTAAGCCAGCATCGACTCGCGGTTCTGCGACCAGTACGTCGGGATCGTCGAAAAGGCCGGTGTCTTCGTGTTGCCCAGCTCAATGGTCACGTCATTGCAGCCCATATACCGGTAGCTCCAGTCCTGGAGCCCTCCGGTGATCGCATACCACGCCGCACCGTTGGTGATGCCGTTCGGAAACTCCGTGCTGTTCCACATCGGCGGGTTGTGCCGCGAATATTCCTGGCTGATGTACACGAACACGTCCTCGTCCGGCGTGGGCGAGTAGGTCGAACCCAGCCCGTCATTGTCGAACGGATAGTTCACCACCAGCGCCCCGCCGTGCAGGTTCGCCGACAGCGTGAACGACCGCGCGAACGCCATGTTCATGATCGCCGCGGTCTCCGGCTGCCGGCCGGCCGTGGTGTTCGGCTCGTGGAGGGTGCCCTCCGGAAAATTGCGGTTCAGATCGACGTTGTTCGCGTTCCGCCGCTGGACGAGCTGGTATCCGTCCGGATTCATCGAGGGGACGATCCAGATCTCCAGGTTGTCCACCAGGTACGTCACCCGCGGATCGACGCCGTAGTTCTCCAGCAAATAATCGATGAGATTCAGGGTCATCATCAGCCCGACCACCTCATCGCCGTGCATGTTCGCCACCCAGCGGAACTCCGGCTCGTCCTCCTCGACGTTCAGATGGTCCGTGATCTTCACCGCGTAGATCCGCCGGTTCTGCACCGTCGGCCCCAGGTCGTACCGCCGGCAGATCGCCGGGTACGCCGCCTGCCGGTCGAGCAGCCGCTGCGCGATATTCCCCGCCCCCGTGTCGTACGGCGGATAGCCGCTCGGCTGCCGCTCGGCGGGCTCCGGTTCGCGCGGCCAGGCCCGCACGCCCGCGTCATCCTCGGCGCCCGGATCCGCCCCCCGCCGGATCAGCTCCGCGGCCAAGGCCTCAATCTCCGCCGCGGCCCCCTCATCATCGCGGGCCGCCGAGCCCAGGACGTGCAGCGGCGTCTGACCGCGCCCGTTGCGGGCCGCGACATCGGCGCCGGCCGCCAGCAGCGCGGTCACAGCCTGCCGTTTGAACCGGCGCGCCGCCAAGTGCAACGGCGTCTCGCCCTGCGCATCCGCCAGGTTTACGTCCGCCCCCGCCGCCAGCAGCAGCGCCAGCGTATGCTTCTCGCCGCCCAGCGCCGCGTAATGCAGCGGCGTGCGGCCGCGCGGATCACGGACGTGGACGTCCGCGCCGGCGGCGAGCAGCGCGCGTACGGCCTCCGGCTGCTGCCACCACGCGGCGATGTGCAACGCCGTCATCCCCTCCGCATTGACCGCGTTCGGGTCGGCCCCCGCCCCCAGGCGCTCCCACACGGCGTCCACGTCGCCGACCTGCGCGGCGCGGAATACGTCCGGCCGGTCCGCCGCGATGACGAAGGAGCAGAAAGAAAGAAATAGAGCCCCCGACAGAGCCCGACACGCCGCAGTCATTGGTTGTCCTCGAGTCCGACGGGTGACACGACCATCCCGACGCATCGTGTTCCCGGCTTGCAGGTTACCTCTCGGCCGGCCGGCCTGCAAACCCACCATCGCCACGTCCGATATCGCGGATCTCCGAGGGCATTCCACGCGACCCGCAGCGAAGCGGTGGCGGCGCCGGCCGCCAATCCGGCGGCGGACCAACGGCGCTCCACCGGTCTCACCCGACGCGCGCCAGGAGCGGAAGAAGTTCGAGCAAGTCCCCGACCTCGTAATCCGGCGCGTCGGTCCCGATGTCGTGGATGCGGTGGGCCCGGTTCACCCACACACTCCGCAGACCCGCCGCCCGCGCGCCGCCGACGTCGCTATGCAGCGAGTCGCCCACGTGCAGCACCCGGTCGCGGCGCCAACCTGTGCGGGCCAGCGCCAGTTCGAAGATCGCGGGCGCCGGCTTGTACGCGCCGGCCTCCTCCGAAGTCACCGCCGCCGCCACGCCCAAACCGTGATGGGCGATCGCCGCGGCCAGGTCGGCCTTGTCGGCATTCGACACGATGCAGATGGGCACCGGGCAAGCGGCCAGAAATGCCGGGACCTCGGGCTGCAACGGCGGCGCGCACCAGTAGTCAACCAGACGCTGCACGTACCCGCGTGGGTCGACGGCGTGCCCCAGCGCGGCCAGGGTGCGCACCAGCGACTGCTCCTCCAACGCGCGCAACGTCAGGAAGCGCTCTCCGCGAGCCTGTTCCAGGTCGGCGAAGAACCGCTCGCCCCACGTGACGGCCAGATCGCCGGGCGTCAGCGTCAGGCCGGTGTCGCAGATCACGGCCGCGCACGTGGCCTCCACCGCGGCGCGATCGCCGCCCGTCAGCGTGCCGTACATGTCCAGGAAAAGCCCGTCCAGCGGCATGCCGTTCGAACGCCCTCCGCACGAACGGGGGTGTGAGGCATCCGGACTTCCGCAGCGCGCAGCAGGCGGCCTCACCAACCGGCGCAAGGCCACCCGGTGCGCCCGCGGACGCCGCAGGCAGCCGCGCCCACCGGCCGAGTTGCGCCGGATCCCCACCGCTCGTCCCGGCCGCCGCTGCCGCCGCCTGTGCCGCCGCGCCCGCCGCCGCCAACGCTGCTGACCGACCGGCGGCCGGTCCCGCCGTGCGACGCGCAGTTACCAGCGGTCGCCGCCGCGACGCCCGCCGCCGCTGCCGCCGCCTGTGCCGCCGCGCCCGCCGCCGCCACCGGCGCCGCCGCCGCGCGAATACCCGCCGCCCCGGCCCCCGCGGTCCGCCCGCGGCTGGGCCTCGTTGACCGTGAGCGTCCGCCCATCGAGCTGTGAGCCGTTGAGCGCGGCGATCGCCGCCGCGGCCTCATCGTCGTTGTCCATCTCAACGAAGCCGAAGCCGCGCGAGCGGCCGGTCTCGCGATCCATGATTACCGCGGCACTCCGGACCGTGCCGAAGGCCGCGAAGGCCGCCTGTAGCCCCTCGTCCGTGGTGTTGTACGACAGGTTGCCGACGTAGATGCGCTTCAAGAGAGTAACCCTAACCCGGTGAGCGTGAACCCGCCGGCAAACGTCGGCGCAGCACCCGTCACCATCCGAAACCCCCGGCCGCGACTGACGCATCCCGACGCGCCCGCCGCCCGGGCGCGAGCAGCCTAGCCGGGTGCCGCTGGGGCGTCAAACGCTCGGCCGCCGGTCCGAGCCCGCCCGCCCACCGAC
>Ga0209101_1000637_pt1 | contig 28486 bp, 19 predicted proteins | sample ConPoolayeCmetaG_FD_185481 | JGI IMG/M metagenome (GOLD analysis project Ga0209101, IMG submission 185481) | Hot spring microbial mat communities from California, USA to study Microbial Dark Matter (Phase II) - Cone Pool mat layer C metaG... ...
GCCCCCTGCACCCATCACAGGGGATGCCGAAATACCTCACACCAAAACCAATCACAGCACCAGGCCGCGCGCGTATTCATCGTCCGGCCAGGCAGACTGAAACGCCAGATATGCAACTTTACCGGATAAGCCAGAAGCCCGTACATCATCGCGCCTATTATACCATAGCTTATCTCCGCGTCAAGAAAAGTGACTGCGCCGTTGATTGGTATACCGCAGCGTTTGCTCCGGTGCATGCCGGGCATTTGCTTTCTCATCAACGCTATTCAATCTCTCAGGAGCTGTACCTCGTCACCATACAAAGATACTGTTTGTCACTGGCATTTAGCAGAACTCTGGGATATACTTTTGATAAAGCTGCCGGGCCTGGACACCTGCACTATGTGCGGCTGTGACGATAAACGGTTTTACGAGCGCTATACGCTCTGGTACCTCATCACTCTCTACAAGGTCCAGGTCAGGTCGGTACTGTTACCATAACATACACTTTTTCCCAGGAGTGAAAGATGACGCAAGAGATGAACCCTTTCAAGATCGCGCAGCAACAACTGGATATGGCCGCCGAGGTAATGGGCCTCGATAGGGCAACCCACGAACTTTTGCGCTGGCCAATGCGCGAGTTTCACGTGCGCATCCCGGTCAAGCTGGATGACGGCACCACCAGGGTTTTCGAAGGCTTCCGCGTGCAGTATAACGACGCACGTGGGCCGACAAAGGGTGGCATTCGCTATCACCCTCAGGAGACGATTGACACTGTGCGCGCTCTGGCTGCCTGGATGACCTGGAAGTGTGCCGTCGTGGATATTCCATTGGGCGGCGGCAAGGGGGGTGTGGTCTGCAACCCCAAAGAAATGTCGCCCGGTGAGCTGGAGCGGCTGAGCCGGGGGTACATCCGCGCCATCGGCCACTATATTGGACCAGACATTGATGTGCCTGCTCCTGATGTATACACTAACCCGCAGATCATGGCGTGGATGCTGGACGAGTACGAAAAGCTTGTCGGGCGGCACGCACCAGGCGTGATTACCGGCAAGCCGATTCCATTAGGAGGATCAAAAGGGCGTGGTGATGCCACTGCACGGGGAGGAATCTATTGCATCCGTGAGGCAGCCAGAGTGCTTGGTCTTGACCTGGCTGGGGCAACCGTTGCCATTCAGGGGTATGGCAATGCCGGTCAGTTTGCCCACAAGCTGATCTGTGAGCTGTTCGGCTCCAGGGTCGTCGCCGTATCCGATTCTAAAGGGGCAATCTACTGTCCGGATGGACTGGATTTTCCCGCGGTCAGTGCGCACAAAGAACAGACCGGTAGTGTGGTTGGTTATCAATGTTGTCAGAGCTGTAGAGAGATCAGCAATGCAGAGCTGCTTGAACTCAATGTGGATGTGCTGATCCCTGCCGCATTGGAGAATGCGATCACCTCTGACAACGCGGCCAATATCAAGGCCAGGATCGTTGGCGAGTTGGCCAACGGCCCCACTACTCCTGATGCCGATGTTGTCCTGTACCGCAATGGCGTGTTCGTCATACCAGACTTTTTGTGCAATGCCGGCGGTGTGACTGTCTCGTACTTTGAGCAGGTGCAAAACGCCTACAACTTTTACTGGGAATTCGATGAGGTTTATCACCGATTAGACCAGAAGATGACAGCCGCCTTTCATGCCGTTCACGAGGCAGCACTCCAATATCAGGTGAACAACCGTACTGCGGCGTATATCGTAGCCGTAGCCCGTGTCGCTGAGGCATGTAAACTTCGCGGCTGGGTGTAATACAACAGGTGCAGGTGACGGTGCAGGTCACCGTCACCTGCAATGCTCCTCTATAGCGGCCAGCACTTCGTCCGTGCTCCAACGTCGTTCTCCATTGAGTACCAGCACGCGGGGATCGCTGCTGTGGAGCAGCCATTCGTCGTGCAGCCTCTCGAGCTGAAGCAGGTATTCCAGAGAGATATCGCGCTCTTCTTCACGTCCCCGGGCTTTGATGCGTTCCAGACAGACTTCAGATGGTGTGCGCAGATAAATTATCATGTCCGGCTGATCCAGGTAGCGCGAGGTCATAAACTCCCACATGCCGCAGTAGAGCTGGTACTCGGTTGGCGTCATTAAGCCTGTACGATAGAAGTTTTCCACAAAAACGAACCGATCACAGAAAATCGAGCGCTCCAGGATCACCCGGCTGTGGTTCGTCAGCGCAGCTATTTCGGGCCAGCTCTTGGCGCGGGTGATAAAGGTGCATATTTGGAACGTGAATGCCCACCTTGCCGGATCGCGGTATAAATTCTCCAGCATATTTGATGCGAACTGTTCCCGCCAGGCTCTGGTAGGTTCTTCGATGAAGCCGTATAAGCCGGAGGCTGCGATGGCCTTGCCAACCGTTGTCTTACCGGCTCCGATATTTCCCTCAAGCAGAATCATCAGTTTCTCTGTCTTCACGTTGTCCCCCTGATAGAGTTGTTGCGATTTATCCGTTCAGGCGATTGAAGCCGCTCTCCTTGGGCACATCGCGCCGGGTTTCAGCCCTTTGTTGAGGCCGCCCTGAGGCGCGGCGACCGGCTTGCACCTGTGGGGTATATGAGGAGGCACCCCGGTCCACGGGATATTATACCAAAATTCCACCTTGAGTCCTGAACTTCGCTGTGTGCTCTGCGCTGGCGGAACTCCCTGTCTCGGAGCGGCGTCATGAAACTGTGGGTCGTCGGTATTTCTCTGACTACCATGATGAAGGCTGTTATGATATACTACACACCAGGAGGAAGCAGTATGCCACGATTGAGTAACCACTATACCGGCCGTCTATCAAGATACCTTGTTCTGGGGTCCTTGCTCGTATTACTGGCCCCCATGTTGCTGGGAGCATGTCGGGCCACACCGACCCCTGAACCCTCCCCCACTATCCCACCTTACACACCCCCTGCTGTAAGTAATGTGTCCCCGGTGATTATCCAGCGCACACCGGAGCGCGGGGAAGAATTACCTGTAGATGGGACGATTGAGCTGGTATTCGACCGGGCAATGGACAGACTTACCGTTGAGCGGGCATTCCAGATCAGCCCGCAGGTAGAGGGGAGGCTGGAATGGGCCGACGAGCGTACGGTGCGCTTCAAACCCTCCCGCGAGCTTAAACGCGCCACTGATTATTATGTGACATTGGCCGCAACGGCGAAGGCGGCTGACGGCAATCACATGGATGGGGCGTACCGCTTCCGCTTCCGTACTGTCGGATACCTGGAGGTTGCTCAAGTGATCCCCGCTCCCGACGCCCGGGATGTGGAAGCCAAAAGCACCATCACCGTCATCTTCAACCGGCCGGTTGTCCCGTTGAGAGCGGTCAGCGATCTCGCTTACGGTGAGTTGCCTCAGCCGCTCATCCTCGACCCGCCGGTCGAAGGGCAGGGTACATGGCTCAACACCTCCATTTACGTCTTTACCCCCTCCTCCCTGCAAGGTGGCACCACTTATAAGGCCCGCATCAAAGCCGGTCTCCAGGACACCACCGGTGGTGTCCTGGCAGAGGACTACGAGTGGTCATTCTCCACGCAACCACCCAAAGTTGTGTGGGTCTCGCCCGGTGAGGATGCCAGGCTGATCGGAGTGGATACCTCCGTGCAGGTCACTTTTAACATGCCTGTAGACTGCGCCTCGGCGGGCCAGGCTTTCAGTCTGCGTGCCGGCCTGAGAGATGTGCCGGGTGTCTTTGCCTGCACTGATGCCACCCTGATCTTCACCCCCACGGTGAAACTGGACTTTGACACCACTTTCCAGGCCCAGGTTAAGAAGGGTGTGCATGGAGCTGGAGGTGGAGAGGGCATGCGGGAGGATTACGAATGGCACTTTACCACGGTCCCGCTGCCCCGCGTGCTGGGCACCCGTCCCTACGATGGTCAAAAAGATGCCCAACCGTATACTGATTTCCAGATTATCTTCAACACGCCGATTGACCCGGCCACGGTGATGCCCAACCTCGAGATGAAGCCGCCCATCTCCCCATCTCAGGTTTACACCTACTTCACATGGGACAATGTCTTTGTGCTGGGTTTCGGAGCGCAGCCCTCTACCGACTATGAGGTACATATCGGCCCCAACATAGCCGACCCATACGGTAATACCACCGGGCAGGAGATGACAGTCCGTTTCCGTACCGCACCGCTTGATCCGGGGGTATGGTTGCTTATGGCGGGTCAGGTTGGCACGCTCGACGCCGGTCAGCCGGCCCAGATCGTTGCTGCCTGTGTCAACGTTACCCAACTCAACCTCAGCCTGTATCGCATCGGCATAGACGAATTCCACAAAGCGTCCCAGAGCTGGTGGGAGTACCGTCCTCCCGTGCCCCCGCTGCGCGAGTGGTCATTGCCTGTCGAAGCCCCGCTGAACAGGCGACAATATGTCCCTGTAAAACTGACGGAGGATGGAGGGCCGCTGGCACCGGGAATCTACCTGCTTGAGGTACACGCGCCTGGCGTACAGTACGACGAGTGGGGTCATCGCAAAATCCTGATCGTCTCCGAGTACAATATAACGTTGAAAAAAGGCCCTGGAGAAATGTGGGCCTGGGTTACCAGCCTGGCGACCGGGCAGCCAACTGGCGGCCTTTCTCTGTCGGTGCGGGACGGTAATGGCACGGTTATCGCCTCTGCTACCACAGGCGGAAATGGTGTCGCCCACTTCACCCTGCCCTCTGAAGTCCAGGGAGAGCTGACCGTGGCTGCGGAGCAGCCGTTCGTGCTGGGCAGCAGCGGATGGGACTGGAGCAGGGGCATCTCCCCCTGGGACTTCGGGCTGGAGGAGGACCCATGGCGCTGGCCGCACCGCGCCTACGTTTACACCGATCGCCCCATCTACCGGCCGGGCCAGACCGTTTACTTCCGCGGTATCATCCGCGCCGAGGACGATGTGCACTACAGCCTTCCCGCGCTGGAAAAGGTGACGGTGGTCATCTGGGATGCGGCGGGGGAGCAGATTTTTAACGAGAGCCTGCCACTTGACCATGCCGGCACCTTCCACGGACAGGTCGCACTGGCCAAAAGCGCATCACTGGGCCAGTATGCCATAAACGTGGTGGACATTCCCTTTGAAGCCACTTTCCAGGTTGCTGCCTACCACGCGCCTGAGTTCGAGGTGCTCGTAACCCCGGAGCAGAGCGAGCTGGTGGCAGGCACGGTCACCCGGGCTGACGTCGCGGTGCGCTATTTCTTTGGCGGCCCCGTTGCAAATGCGCGTGTTGAATGGAACGTGCTTTCCACCCCGTACCGCTTCGCTCCGGAGCAATTCGGACGCTATGATTTCACCGACGAAGAGGACCCCTGGATCTGCCGCTGGTGTTGGTGGTGGGAGCCTCCTGCCCCACACTCTGTCCTCAGCGCATCCGGTACAACCGATAAAGAGGGGCATGCCATGCTTGAGCTTCCATCACAGGTGATGACGGGCGGACAGCAGCTTACCATCGAGGCCAGCGTCTACGGCCGGGATGGTCAGGTGATCTCCGGTCGCGGCAGCGTGGTGGTACACAAGGGGGATTTCTATATCGGGCTGGCTCCACAGCAATACGTGGGACGGGCCGGCAGGGAAGTGAAAGTTGACGTGATCACGGTGGATTGGGCCGGCAAACGCGTGCCATTCAAAGAATTGAGCCTGGAGGTCTACCGGCGCGAGTGGGTCAACACCTTCGTTGAGGAGGAATTCGGTGGTGGTCATTGGGAGTGGAAGGCAAATGATACGCTGATCTACACCGGCACATTGACCACCGACGCACGGGCCGAGGGCGTGGTAACTTTCACTCCACCAGAGGGCGGCTCTTATCGCGTCGTCGTCGGCGCGCGCGAAACTCGGCACACGGTGCGCTCCTCCACCTGGGTATGGATCAGCAGCGATGAGGACGTCTCCTGGCAGCGCGAGAATAACGACCGTATCACACTGATCAGCGACCGGTCAACCTACCTGCCTGGTGAGACAGCCGAAATACTCATCCCCAGCCCTTTCTCCGGGGAGCAATGGGCCTGGGTGACCATCGAGCGCGGCAAAGTATTGCATCAGGAAGTGTTACACCTGACCAACAACTCCACCGTTTACCGCCTGCCCATTACCGCTGATCACGTACCCAACATTTACGTCTCCGTTGTCATTGTGCAGGGACCCCGCGCTGCCGGTGCGAGCGAGCCTGTGCCCGCGCACAGGGTGGGCTACACAGTACTGACCGTGAAACCGCTGCCACAGACGCTCAACGTCACCGTGACCCCTGGCTTGACTCAGGCCGCTCCTGGAGATACCGTCGCCTGCGACGTGAAGGTCACAGATGCCACAGGCCGGCCGGTTGAAGCTTTCCTTTCCCTGGACCTGGTGGACAAAGCAGTACTCAGTCTGAAGCCGCGCACGCCGAACGCGATAGTCGAAGCGTTCTACAGACGGCGCGGGCTGGGCATCTCCACTTCCAGCGGGCTGGTGCCCTCGCTGAACCGGCTGTTACTGGAGCAACTTGAGGAGTTGGAGACCGTACTGGCACAGCGTGAGTCAGGCCTTGGTGGTGGCGGCGAGGCTCCTGAGGAGCTGATGCCCGCAGCTACTCCTGTGGCTGCATACGAGGCGGGACTCAAAGCGGCAGAAAGTCCGCCGCTGCCGCCCGGGATTGAGCTGCGCGAGGAGTTTGCCGACACCGCCTTCTGGGACGCTGCAATCGTAACCGACCGCTCCGGCCAGGCCACGCTCCAGCTCAGGCTGCCCGACAACCTGACCACCTGGGTTATCCGTGCTGTCGGCGTCACCCCCGCAACAGAAGTGGGTGAGGGCACGGCAGAGCTATCCGTGACCAAACCGCTGCTCGTGCGGCCGGTAACCCCTCGCTTCTTTGTGGTCGGCGATCGGGCACAACTGGCGGCACTGGTGAGCAACAACACCGACCAGGAGCTGGAAGTAACCGTCAGCCTGCTGCACTCCACCGGTCTGACACTCGACACCACACGCACTTCATCGTATGAAACTCGGATCAAAATTCCCGCCCATCGTGAGGAGAAAGTAACCTGGCATGTCATCGTCGAGGATGTGAACGCCGCGAATGTGATGATGAGCGCGGTGTCAGGGGCGTACTCGGACGCCGCCCGCCCGCGCCTGACAACCGGCCCGGAAGGCACATTACTCGTGCACCGCTACACCGCTCCCGAAATTGTTGGCACCGGCGGACAGCTTGTGGGCGAGGAAGTCCGCACCGAAGTCGTGGCACTGCCACCCAAATATGATGACCGGCGTGGGGAGCTTGTGGTCCGCCTCGATCCCTCGCTCGCCGCCGGGATGGTGGATGGGTTGGCTTACCTGGAGCACTTCCCCTACGAGTGCACCGAGCAGACGGTCAGCCGTTTCCTGCCCAACGTGCTCACCTATCAGGCGCTGCAAAGGCTGGGGATAAGAAACCCGGAGCTTGAGGTAAAGCTCCCCGGTCTGGTGCAGGAAGGTCTTGAAAAACTCTATCTCCAGCAGCGCGGCGATGGTGGTTGGGGATGGTGGAGCGATGGGGAAAGCAATCCCCACCTGACCGCTTACGTCGTCTTTGCGCTTGTCAGGGCACGCGATGCGGGCTTTGAAGTGCGCAGCGAGGTGATACAAAAGGCGCTGGACTACCTGGCCGGCAGGCTGGTTGGTAGCCGCGACCTCCGCTCATATCGGGAGGCCAACCTTCAGGCCTTCATCCTCTACATAATGAGCGAGGCTGGCCAGGCTGACCGTGTTGCCGGCTACACGGCGGACCTCTTTGAGCACCGCGAAAAGCTCAGCCACTACGGCCGTGCCTTCCTGGCACTCGCGCTCCACATGGCCGATAAAGAGGACCAGCGCATTTCCACCCTGCTCTCGGACCTGCAGAACGCTGCCATCCTCAGCGCTACCGGCGCCCACTGGGAGGAGGCAGACTACGACCGGTGGGCGATGAACACCGACACCCGTTCGACGGCCATTATATTGGACGCGCTGGCACGTCTGGACCCCCAGAACGAGCTGATACCCAATGTAGTGCGCTGGCTGATGGTGGCCCGCCGGGACGGCATCTGGGAAACAACGCAGGAGACGGCCTGGGCGATCGTCGCTTTCACCGACTGGATGGTGGTCACCGGTGAGCTGCGGGGAGAGTACGACTATGCCGTTTTGCTTAACGATAGCCCCCTGGCCTCTGGTGTTGTTAAGCCGGACCTCGTGAATGAGCCAATCCGGCTGCGCGTTGATGTTGCCGATCTCCTGGCCGACGTGGGCAACCGCCTTACCATCGGACGCGGGGCGGGCCGGGGACGGCTTTACTATACCGCCCATCTCAAGGTATATCTGCCGGTGGAGGAAATCGAACCGCTGAATCGAGGGATCATCCTCTCCCGTCGCTACACCGCTCCCGATTGCAGCGAGGGGATAAAGTGTCCAGAGGTAGACGGGGTCCGGGCGGGGGAGGTGGTGCGGGTGCACCTCACCATCATCGCCCCGCACGATCTGTATTACGTCATTGTTGAAGACCCGTTGCCGGCCGGCGCCGAGCCGATTGACACCGCTCTGGAGACAACCAGCCTGCTGGAACAGCGGCCCGGTCTCTATCGCCAGACGGAAGATAAGCTACAGTACGAGTTCTATCACCGGTGGTGGCGCTGGTACAGCCGGAGCGAAATGCGTGACGACAGGGTAGTGCTCTTCGCCGATTACCTGCCGGCCGGCACCTACGAGTACGTCTACACCTTCCGGGCCACCCATCCGGGCGAGTATCGGGTCGTGCCGACCAGTGCCTATGAGTTCTACTTCCCGGAGGTATTCGGCCGGGCTGACGGCCGCCTGTTCACAATCAATTAAAGTGTGCCAGGTTTCCGGGGCCTTGCTGCTGTGCTGAAATGGTCGGGTAAGCTGCGAAAAGGCCTCGGAAACCTACCTGGTCCGCAGACCATCAGATGCGTATCCGCTATCTCAGCCTGACTAACTTCCGCAACTACGCCCGTCTCGAGCTGACCCTGCCAGACCGTCCGTTGCTGCTGTTTGGCGCAAACGCCCAGGGCAAGACTAGCCTGTTGGAGGCCATCTACCTGCTTGCCACAGGCTCATCACCTCTGACCAGCCTGGACCGGGAACTGATCCGCTGGAACGCTGAGGCAGAGGGGCTTCCCTATGCCCGTATCTGGGCAGAGGTGGTGCACCGCACGCGTTTCTATGAGATCGAGGTCACACTGGAACGGAAGGCGCTGTCGAACGGGACAGTGCGTATGCATAAAACAATCCGCGTAGATCGGGTGCGCAGGCGCCGCGCTGACCTTGCCGGGCGGCTGAACGCAGTACTCTTTATGCCTCAGGATATAGAAATTATTTCGGGATCGCCCGCCGTGCGCCGCCATTACCTTGATGCAGCACTGTGTCAGGTAGATGCTGCTTATTGCGCGGCGCTCGAGCGCTATACCGGGGCTCTGCGTCAACGCAATGCCATCCTGCGCCATCTGCGTGATGAAGGAGGCGATCCGACACAACTGACTCCATTCGAGGAGATACTGGCGCGTCAGGGTGTGATCGTGGCCCACGGTCGCCGCGAGCTGGTGGCCGCTCTCTCTCACTATGCCGGCCACTTTCACAGGCAACTGACCGGCGAACTCGAATGGCTGCGTCTGGAGTACCGGCCCAATTTCGATCCCGCGGCTCCGCCCCGGCTGAAGTATCAGATGGCATTTGACCTGCATTACGGCGGGCCACCGGAGGGCGTCACCACTGAGGAGCTGGTGGAGGCGTTCCGCCAGACGCTTGTGGCGCGCAGAAAAGAGGAGATCGCCAGAGGTACCACGCTGACCGGGCCACATCGGGATGAGCTGCGCTTCATCGCAGGTAGCCCGGCCATGGGTACGCACGAGGTTGACCTGGGGATTTACGGCTCGCGAGGGCAACAGCGCACGGCTGTGCTGGCGCTCAAACTCGCCGAACTGGCCTGGATGAAAGAGCGGACGGGAGAAACGCCGGTATTTCTGTTGGACGAGGTCGTGGCCGAACTGGATGCAGCGCGCCGCAAGTACCTGCTGGCCCAGGTGAACGGTGTGGAGCAGGCGCTCCTCACCACCACTGACCCTGAAATGTTCGCTCCCGGATTCCGGGCACAGGCTGTGCTCTGGGAGGTCCAGGGAGGGGTTATCAAGACGGGGTAACTATCAGGTGGTGACTGTAGTTGATTTGCCAGGTATGGGCTTTTCAGGCGGTGACCGTAGTGGGATCAGATACACATCATATGTTGGGAGGGCTTATCAGCGTTCTAATCTTGTTGTTCGCAGTCAGGCACGAAGCGCCAGCGGAGCGGAGTGCCACGATGCCAGCAATGAAACGTGCCAGATGGCTGGTGGGGAGGCACTCGTCAATCGTGACCGTCTGTTGGATGGACTCGTTATAGTGGAACGTTGGGCGGTTTCGCCAAAGAGAGCGTGCCTGGCAGGGTTGATATGAGTGAGCGAAAACTATAGCGGAAATCGGAACAAGGTTTTGCAGAGCGCGTTCCCGATCCTTGCGCATATAGGCCAATGGCTATATGGCGTACTCTTTTGGATAGCACTGGCTGTCCAAATCCTCTGGAGCGCACGTACCTGGAAGTACACCGCCACATACGACTATTTCTGCGGCAATCCTCTCATGGGCGAGTGGGCACTGTGGTTCGTGGTTTCGCTGGTCGTGGGAGCAATCATGCTGCCTGGGGGAATATGGTCAATCCGACACAGGGAGAAGCAGGTGGGGATCCTGTTTATCATAGGTTACTCGTAACTACCCAGTTACCCGGCTCGGGCCGGTCTCCAGACCGCGCCCGACGTCGCCACGATGGGAAGTGGATGCCGTAATCCGGCCAAATAACCGCCGGGTTGGGTGGCCCGATCAGAGACCGGCCACAGCCTGGGTAGTTACGGTTACTCGCTTTATTTATTCGGCATAGTCTTCATGCTAATCGCGGGTGTGGTATTCGGAACTGTGCCAGATTTCATCAATTTCATAGGGTATGCGTTTGGGTAGTCTGCATCCATCGCAGCTCAAAGTACGAGAAGATAGGATTGCACTTCCGTTTACAAGCCAGCAGGTTAGTTCAGGATGGACAAAACCGCCCAACCAGCGGCTGGAGCCGACAGCGCCCTCGCTCGCTGCCTCGCTCCGGTGCTGCGGCTCAGCCGCAGATCGTTGAGTTTACGCGCCTTTTTCGGGATGGTTCATAACTGGTTGACACTTTGAGTTACCGGACATCGCCCGATCGAAATCGGCCTCGTCAGGCGCTGCGCGTCGGGCGTCGGCCTGCGCCTACGCGCCGGTCGGCACAGGCCAACCGCTGGCTGCGGCAGGCGCAGCGCGCTGCGCACCTGCTGCGCCCCCACATTCACCGCCAGGCAGCCGATTTTTTGAGGCAGCCCGAGGTGTAGACCGATTTCACGGAGAAAATGAACCATCCCGGGCTGGACCACTATATGTGCCATCAACCCTGGGGTAGAACCCCTATATCTGAGACCTGGTCGTACATGCGCGGGGGTTGACGGTCGGACCGCAAAATCAACCCCACGCTAACTCCCGCTATATGCAGGGAAATATCTGCACGAGATGACATATCCGGTGGTTATGAGTACTTCATTCTGCTTCGAACACCCTTCGCTCTACCCGCTTGGGCTATGGAGGCAATGAGCATATAATATAAAGCCGGAACCAGCTCCCGCTATGACACCTGGGATGAGTGGCAGGATTCAAACCCACAACCTCCTGGAACAAAACCGGATGACCTTGACCCTCATGTCACACACCAGGGCCTGTGGCAGGTGGCTGCCCTTCGCTGACCAGGGGCGTCAGCGCAGGCCGACGTCCGGCGCGAAGCGCCCAGGGGGACGATCTCAATCGTCCTGAATAGTTACACCGTAACTTGTATACCAGACCTGAGCCGTTGTGGACGCGGTCTGGAGAATACAAGTTATTGCCACAAATCTTTTTGGTTAAGGAGCAAATGATGGGACTCCAGGCACCTCCTACTCAACGACACGAAACTATAGTGGTGACCGCTGGTTTTCAATTCAAGGGACAGCTTGAGAGTGTCGGACCGGTTGGTGATTTCGTCTCCAGCACAGCCCGGATAAGCCTTTCATTCTACGATGTGCAAATGATGCCGTTATCACCGAACTTTCCGCTGAAGAGCATGTTACGGCCGCACGTTGTCGTCCTCAAGTCCCACATCATATTGCTCTACTTGGTCTCTGAGGAAGCGCGTGCTACGGTCAGGACCTTCACGCGGCGTGAGATGATGACGATATATACGCCGGTCGCTATATGCCGGGGTGAATTCGCGATGCCGTCCGAGGCCAGGTTGGGTGATCTGCTCAGCGTGGTTCCCGGTGATTTGCTTCCCCTCATTAATGTCCAGATGATGCCCCTTGTGAAATTTCCGGTTCCTTTCCCTCCCCAGGTCGAAATGATCCTGGTCGGCCGTTCTCATCTACTGTGTTATCACCCGGCATAATCTTGCGTCCAGCGCAAGGCACGTCGAAAATCGGCCGTTCTGCTCGTTATACTGCGCGGATCACATCTGCCCGGATTGTGTGCCACCGCAGAGCCTTCGGTCCAGTAGAAGGTGAAGCCTGTCCCACAGGTCAGCCCGATTGTGGCTATGTAACTCTCTTAGAACCTGTCCGAAAAACCGTACAAGCGGCATCCCTATGTCGCCTATACCGACGCATAGGGATGCGTCGGTTACGGTTTCCGGATAGCTCTTAATCCCAATACGGCTGATTGGCTGACATTTTTAACAATTGGGACACGGATCACACGGATTGCACGGATCAACACGGATTTTGCCCCTGATTCCATCCGTGTACATCCGTAAAATCCGTGTCATCCGTGTTCAAAGGCCCGCTCATAGTCCCAGTGTTAAATTTGTCAGCCAACCAGGAGGTAGGGATTCCGCAATAGGCTCATATCGGTTTTAAGGTGAAATGGGGTACCATCGAAGCTCTCAGGAAATCGGCAGTCACTCGCTTCAAGTTGTGAGCCCAGGCAAACATCGCCACATAACCGGCGAGAAACTTTTTGTGGACACCGCGAAACAGACGGAGAAAGTTCCGCAGGCCGGTCCAAAAGCCTTCCATTGTGTTGCAATGCAATTCCCGCACACCATCGCCGTCATCATCGCGTGCCCGCTCCTTTCGAGAATGACACATCGAGAATGACACACCGTCGCATGTCCCCGGCCGCTCTCGGCAATCCGCTTATAGGCAGAGGATTCGTCAGTGTACACTGTGGCATCAGGACGTGTCCTGGTCTCCACCTGGGGCTGGATGGTCGCTTGTTTGGTGTTATCGCAGACGGTGAGAGAAACCCGGCCGGATTCCCGACCCAGGATGCCTAGAACCGGCGGGCGGTCGTTCTCCATTGTTCCAATGCCCCGCCGTTTGTTGGCCCGACGACGAGGAGGGATCGGAGGGGTCTCGATGAGGCGTTCCCTTCTCTCCGGCATTCTGGAACATCTCGTCGCTCTCCACTTGCCCGGACAACGCCCCGCAAGAAGAGCACGATCGTCGTGCACGACAGGCGGGTACCCTTCCAGATGGTGTCGGTGAAGATGTTGAAGACCGTGCCACAGAGGCGACAGCGATAGTGTACTATAGGGGCTCGAGATGCCGGTCGTGGGGTGCCTGGTCGGGAGGGAGCGGATGTCCATTGGGGCACTTCAGACCCTCTGGGTGTAGCACCCGCATCAAAAAGTTGTAACATTCCTGCTCGTCCAAAATACCACCAATAGGAAAGCGCATCATGGTGTTCCTCCATCCCATCGGATGTAGCAAGAGAAAAGCATACCACGATGTTTTCAATTTCGCCACTTCACCTCAAAGCCGATATGAGCCGTAGCACATTAACAGCCTGAATAGCCAAAAACCCGGCCATGGTGCATAATATACCTGGGAGGTCGAAGCGGCTACCTGGTTGTGTCTTGGTGGTAAATTTCTTGCCCAATGTGCAGGGATTTCACTTGTAACGGAATAACAACCCGAGAATCTGAAAGTGTCTGCAGGAAATGGTACCGAATGTGGAACATTTCCGGGCACTCAATGTCCAAAGTTGTGTGGGCACAGTAATGGTGAACTCGGAGCGATGAAGTCTGGAATGAGCAAGATAATGAAAGGAGAGCATATGAAGGACATCAGCCGTCTGACACGAGTGAACCTGCGGGAATTGTGGCCCCACGAAGCACGAGACTTTACCACCTGGCTGAGCAAGAACCTGGACCTGCTAGGCGAAACATTGGGATTACAACTCTCTCTGGTGGAAAGAGAGGCTTCGGCTGGCCTCTTTTCTGCTGATATTTTGGCCGATGATGGCCAGGGTAACCTGGTCGTTATTGAAAAGGGTGCAGTTGCTCTTATTTAACAGAGGGCCAAATTGCCCAGTCTGTGCTCGAATTTCGTTGAATTCGGCCAGCAGATTGCGAAATCCGCACCGTAAAATAGGCCTTTACCGCGAATTCCGTTGCCGGTAAATAATAGCGATTGCACCCTATTGAAAACCAACTGGAGGCCACCGACCATGACCATCTGGGCAAACTGCTTGTCTATATGAGCAACTTGGGCGCCAAGACCGCCATCTGGATCGCCAAAGAACCCCTTCTGGAGCACGAGAAGGCTGTACACTGGCTAAATGAGATGCTGCCAGCCGACACAGCGATCTATTTGCTCCGCATAGAAGCCTATCGCATCGGCGATTCACCACCGGCCCCACTGTTCACAGTCATTGCAGGCCCCAGCCCCCAGGCACGCCAGACAGGCGAACAGAAGAAAGAGTTAGCCGAGCGCCACAGGCTCAGGATAGAGTTCTGGAAGCAACTCCTGGAACGAGCAAAGGGCAGCACAACGCTGCATACACGCATTTCACCCGGGATAGAAAACTGGATCAGCGCCAGCGCGGGAAAAAGCGGTTTATCCTACAACTATGTGATTCGTATGGACAACGCCCGGGTAGAGTTGTACATTGATTGCGGAGACGCAGAAGAGAACAAGCGCATTTTTGACGCCCTTGGGGCACATAAAGGCACCATTGAGGCAGTATTCGGTAGCCCACTGGATTGGCAACGGTTGGAAGATCTGCGTGCCAGCCGAATTTCTTATCTTATCACCGTCGGCGGTCTCAAAGACCGTGAGCGATGGCCCCAGGTTCAAGATGCTATGATTGATGCGATGGTGCGGCTGGAACGGGCCTTCAAGCCGGAGATACAAAAACTAAAATTTGGATGAGTCGGGATTGCCGCCATCCAAACACCTCATCCCGTCAAGGTTATCCGGCATTTCCGATCGTTTCAGACTTTCGGTCCGACCCAGATCAGCGCAGCGTTCCGGGGGAATATGAGCAATGAGTTTGAGAGAGCAATCCAGCAATACAAGGCGGGCAGTGAGGCAGAGTGATTCCGGCTGTTTCCACTCCATAGCTGGCGCGCCCCCTGCCCCGACGCGGTCCGAGCGTGATTCCCTCCCCCTGGCGCGCGCTCAGGTCCGCATCTACGCTGCCGATGGGGGGAGTCGTCGGCGCGGGGTTCCTGGCGGGGGAGCGGGAAGCGCTCACCTGCGCCCACGTGGTGACCTGCGCCCTCGGCCTGCCCGACGATACGCCGGAACCGCCGCCCGGCCGGATTCCCCTGGACTTCCCCTTCCTGGCGCCGGGCCAGCGCCTGGCCGCGCGGTGGCCCGCTGGCGCCCCCAGGACGACATCGCCGTCCTGGAACTGGAATCCGCCCCGCCCGCCGGGGTCGAACCGGCCCCACTGGCAGCAGGTGGCGACCTCTGGGGCCACTCCTTCCGCGCCTGCGGCTTCCCGGCCGGGCATCCCGAAGGCGTCTGGGCCGGCGGCGTGGGGCGCGGCCCCACCGCCCGCAGCTGGCTCCAGATTGAGGACACTAAAGAGAGCGGCTATCGGGTGCAGCCGGGCTTCAGCGGTGCGCCGGTCTGGGACGACGTGCTGGGCGGCGTGGTGGGGATGGTCTCCGCCGCCGAGCAGGACCCGGGGGTGAAGGCCGCTTTCATCATTCCCGCTGCCCTCCTGCCACCTCCGCCATCTGGCCCAGGAGGTCGCCTGGGCCGCGCAGGACAGGGGACTGGGGATTCCGGACCCATCCGCTGCTTGCCGGTCTTGAGGAAGAACGCCTGCAGTTGTTAATCGGTGACCTGCTCAAAGGCCTGCTTCAGCAGGTTCTCGCCCGTCTCCTGCATATGGCGGGCCAGCCGTTCGCGGAAAAGGGTGTGCAGGTCAAAATGCCCTTCGCCCAGGTGACGGTACCCTGGGTAGCGCACCTGGACGTTATAGCAGAATTCGTTGTACATCTCCCCGTCCGTCCAGCCGTTGGCGACCTTGGGAAACTCCAGGCCGACCAGAACATTCACCGGCACGTTGGGACGGGAGAGAAAGACACTCTGGCTCAGATGCCTGCCCTTTTTGCAGTGGAGTCAATGATAATAGGGTGTTCGAAGCAAATCCCAATCCAGGAAGGGAGTCGAGGCTTTAGCCGGCGCAAGCGCGGCAAAAACCGGCTGAAGTACCCCTACCTACCCGACTCCGGGCGGGAAAAGCGGCGTCGGCGTAGCCCAAGTCGCTTTTGCTTCGAACACCCTAATAACACATCCCTTTGACATCCCAACTGGATCACCTATAATACAAGGCAACTACCCAGGCTGTGGCCGGTCTATGACCGGGCCACCCAACCCGGCGGTTATTTGGCCGGATTACGGCATCCACTTCCCGTCGTGGCGACGTCGGGCGCGGTCTGGAGACCAACCCGAGCCGGGGAACGGGTAGTTACCAACAAAAGGGGCAACAGTGAGCATTGTGATGAAAAACACCATCTTCAAGCTCGCCTCACCCATCATTCTCGTAACCTTGCTGGTGCTCTTCCCGTTGCCGCTTCCCTCCAGGGTTGGGGTGCTGGATTTTCGCCCATATTGGAGCGCAAGTTTCCTGCTTGCCCGGGGGCGTGACTTCAGCGACGCAAACCAGTTGGATTATATCGAGCGGACTTTAACGGGCTGGAATGAGCCTTTTACAATGTACGCCTGGTTCGCGCCTGCCGGCCACCTGATCTTGCTACCGTATACTTTCCTGCCCTTTGCGCGCGCGGCTTATTACTGGTTGCTCACCAATATTGCCATCGTCTTTGTCAGCACACTCCTGATATGGGGTACTCCCGTTTCAAGAGCAATATGGATTCCTCTGGTTGCTGCGTTCAGCTTTTCAATGACCTTGCTTTCGTTAATTGCGGGTCAGATAAACACCCTGGTCTTATTGGGCCTGGCCATCTTCCTTGCGGCCGAAAAAGCCGGACGTCACTACCTGGCCGGTGTCTCCCTGGTGCTGACCACCATCAAACCACATCTGGTCATTCTGACCCTGCCGCTTTTGGTACTCGACCTGTTGAGGCGTGGGCAGTGGCGTGTACTGGCAGGCGCAGCGTTCGCGCTGGGGAGCTGCGGGATTGTCCTGTTTTGCCTGTATCCGGCCTGGCCGATAAGTTTTTTGAACCTGGTTATCTCGGGTATGGACACGTTGCGCCATACTCCCACACTTAACGGGCTGCTCGTGATAGCAGGCGCGTATGTGTTGGGCAGGTGGCTTTGGGTAGCCGCTCTGCTCCTGGCCGTCCTGATCTGGTGGAAACGGGGTCGTGAGTTGGATCTGAGGACGATGATTGACGCTTCTCTGCTCGGAGGAATCATAGTCTCGCCTCTGGGTTGGAGTTATGACCAGATAATGTTGCTCTTTCCACTGCTGCGCATCCTGGATTGGGTGGCGAAAGGGGTTTTAAGCAGGAAAAGCTCTGTAGCCGTAGTGGTGACGCTGATCGCGGCCAATGCGCTCTCTTTCTATGAGCGGATATTGAGTCCGAACGAAGTATGGTTTTTCTGGGTACCGCTGGTCATCGTGGCCGTCTATATTTTTGCCTGGACACAGGCGGTTTTACGAGGGACGCCAGTAGAGGGGGACAGGCGGAGGTGAGATGGCGCTTAAAATTATTATCGTTGACGATCACGAGGTGGTGCGGCTGGGGTTGCGTACGCTCCTCGAGCGCCATCCTGACTTTAAAGTAGTGGGCGAGGCAGCCAATGCCAGGGAAGCCGTTCAGAAAACCCAGCTCCTGCGCCCTGACGTGGTGATCATGGATATCCGTCTGCCTGGAGGAAGCGGCATTGATGCCTGCCGCAAGATCGTGGAACAGGTGCCGGAAGCCAGGGTAATTATGCTTACCTCGTATGCCGAGGATGAGATGCTATTCGATGCCATCTCTGCCGGGGCATGTGGCTATGTGCTTAAACAGATCGGTAGCGATGATCTGGTCCGCGCCATAGAGGCGGTGGGGAGGGGAGAAGCCTCGCTGGACCCGGCGCTTACCCAACGGGTGTTCGCACGTGTCCGTGAAGCAGCCCGTAAGGAGCGTGAGACGGCTTTCGCAGGCCTGACGGAGCAGGAGCTACGCGTGCTGGCTCACGTGGCTGAGGGCAAGACCAACCGCGAGATCGCGGAAGCGCTCTTTCTGGGCGAGGGCACGGTGCGCAACTATGTCAGCAACATCCTCAAGAAGCTTGGTCTCACCAATCGGGCTGAAGCCGCGGCCTATGCTGTGGAGCATAACCTCAAGGAGTTTATCTCATCGTAGGCACCGAACCCTCAATCACCCCTCCAAGGGTAAAACAAAAACCGGCCCGCATTCCTGCCAGCCGGTAAGCAGTGGGCGGTACAAGACTTGAACTTGTGACCTCCACGATGTCAACGTGGCGCTCTGGCCATCTGAGCTAACCGCCCACCCATTGAAATTATATCACTACTCCATAATTTTGCAAGACCACTGGCCCGACCGGCTCGGAGCGAACTTTCCAGCACCAGACACGGATCGGAAGAAAAAGCAGGAGCGAGGACTGCTCGCCCCTGCCACTGGATACCGACCTGGCATCAGCCTGGGTCAGAACATCTGAGGAATAGACCGGCGAATTGCCAAAACTTCTGGTTTGATGCCTAGTCCTCTTCTTCCCAATCATCCTCCCAGTCATCATCCTGCCACTCATCGGTGAAATCAACAACGAACGGATCTGTTTTAATAACCTCAAGCTCTACCCCACAGGCATGACACACCACTATTGCCCCCTCACGCGGCTTGGGGTCGTTGATCACGGAATCACAGTTTGGACAGCGCGTTTTCGGCATCTTTCACTCTCTAAGTCTGCACGCGCCGTATGCAGGCCGTGGTCCGACTAAAAACCTACCCGAAAAACCGTACAAGCGGCATCCTTATGCTGCTTATACCGACGCATAGGGATGCATCGGTTACGATTTCCGGATAGGCTCTTAAGGTCTTTTGGGACAGGTGGCGCAGATGTGACCTATCGGAGGGAGGATAACCAGGTTAATCCTCCTCTTCCTCCTCTTCCTCCTCCCATTCGTACTCGTCCCATTCCTCATCCAGAGGATAATCAATATCCAGCGGATCAACGCTGATGATCTCGAATTCCGCACCGCACTCAGGGCAGGTGATGATGTCGCCCTCTTCCGGATCAGTGACCTGGATCGGAGCGTCGCAGTCTAAACAATATGTCTTAGGCATCTTTATATCCCCTTTCTGTTGAGTTGTGCTCACGATGAATTTGTAACACGCGCCAGTATAGCACAAAACATATGCGCACATAGTGGGATTTTGGTGATGTTTTAGTGAATTTTTGGTGTCACCGGACATCTTTTGAGCTTGACACTTTGTCACCGTCCAGCTATCATACAGGCGGAGAAGAGGCAGGATGCAGGAGGCAGGAGGCAGGATGCAGGAGGCAGGAGGCAGGATGCAGGAGGCAGGACTCCGGACTCACCCTCTCCAGGACAGGCTTGCACCGTATGCCGGCCGCTGGGTGGCGCTGGTCCGAGGACACGTAGCCGGGGTTGGCAGAACAGCGGAAGAAGCCTTGTTGGCTGCCAGATTGAGCCGCCCCAGGGACAAACCGGAGCTTCTTTTCGTACCGCCTGAGGAGGAAAGCGAGGCAAACGTTGAGGATCGAAATCCCTGAATGGCCCTGGCATATTGTATGCCGACTGGCGGGAGATCGTGCAGTGCGCATCTGGCTGGTGGGTGGCGCGGTGCGTGACCTGTTGCTGGAACGCCCTGTTCACGATTGGGATTTCCTTGTGGAGCGGGACGCGCTTGAGCTGGCACGAACCGTGGCGAATGTCCTGGGCGGGGACTATTATCCTCTGGATGTGGCACGTGAGATCGGCCGTGTGCTCCTGAGAAAGCCAGGCCAGGGCCGCGTGGAGCTTGACTTTTCTGCCCTGCGTGAGGCTGATCTTGAGGGAGACCTCCGCATGCGCGACTTTACCATCAACGCTATGGCCACGGATATGAACAGTGTGCTGAGTGACCCTACAGGCGGGCTGGCGGACCTGCGGTCATGCCGCGTGCGTGTGACAGGCGAGCACAGTTTTGCCAGAGACCCGATCCGCCTGCTGCGCGCCGTGCGTATGGAGGCAGAGTTAGGTTTTGAGATCGAGCCTGACACCGGGGCATTAATGCATCGGGACGCCGGACTATTGTTTTTGAGTTCACCGGAACGGCTGCGCGACGAATTTGTGCGCATCCTGGCGCTGCCGGGGCTTTACACGTCACTCCGCCGCCTTGATGAGTTCGGGCTGCTGGCTCGTGTGATCCCGGAGCTGGAATCGCTGAAGGGTGTCCCCCAATCGCTGCCACACCGCTTTGATGTATGGACACATACCCTTCTGGTAATAGACACACTGGAAGAGCTGCTGGCATTGCTGATCGGCATGCCGGGAAGGAGCAGAGGAAGTGCAGACATACCCCGCGCTGCCTGGGGAGAGCTGGAGCGGGTTTTGGGACAGTTCGCCGGCGAGCTGGCCGCTCACCTGACGCCGGAAGTAACCCCGGGACGGGACAGGACTGTGCTGCTCAAACTCGCCGCGCTGCTCCACGACGTGGGAAAATCTTCGACCCGCTCACAAGATGAGGACGGCCACATCCACTTCTATGAGCACGAACGGGTCGGGGCCGGGCTGGCAAGGGAGCGCTTGAGGGAGATGCGGTTCAGCCGCGAAGAGATAGCCCGGGTGGAATCGCTTATCGCGCATCACATGCATCCGGCTCATCTGGCTCAGGACGAAAAAGTCACCCGCCGCGCGATATACCGCTACTTCCGCGCTACAGGCGATGCCGGCGTCGAAACTGTGTTGCTCAGCCTGGCCGATCACCTGGCAGTATGGGGAGCGCATCTGCAGATGGAACGCTGGACACGCCGCCTTGAGGTGACCGAAATGCTGCTAAGTCACTATTTCGAGCACCATGCGGAGACGGTGATGCCCCCTCCGCTGATCACCGGCGATGAGCTGATGGCTGCGCTTGGCATCACACCCGGCCCTGAGGTAGGAAAGCTATTGGAAGCCATAAGAGAGGCCCAGGCTGCCGGGGATGTCGGCACCAGAGAGGAGGCGCTGGCACTGGCTGCCCGACTCCATTCATCTGCCCGGCCTTTCACACGCCGCGTTGGATGAAAGCCGCTATTGCTATCCTGCTGCAGTCAGCTATAATTTCTATGCAATCCGCCTTAGCAGGGGCTTCAGCCGGATTTCCCGCCTGAAAGCTCGATCCCCGGGCGTTGCTTGAAAGGTACAGGCACGATTGGAGTAGCCAAATGTCAGGTTTCCAGCTCGTGTCCGACTTCAAACCGACCGGCGACCAGCCGGAAGCGATCGCTGCGCTGGTAGAGGGCATTCGCAAAGGCTATAAGCACCAGACCCTGTTGGGAGCCACAGGCACAGGCAAAACCTATGTGGTATCCCAGGTGATCGCACAGGTGCAGAAGCCGACCCTCGTCCTGGCGCACAACAAGACGCTTGCGGCTCAGCTCTATGCTGAGTTTCGTGAGTTCTTCCCGCACAACGCGGTGGAGTATTTTGTCAGCTACTATGACTACTATCAGCCGGAAGCTTACGTCGCGCAGTACGACCTGTACATCGAAAAAGATGCTGACATTAACGAAGAAATCGAGCGTCTCCGCCTGGCCGCCACGACCGCTCTCTTCTCTCGCCGTGACGTGATCATCGTTGCCTCCGTCTCCTGCATCTACGCCATCGGCGACCCGGAAGAATGGGGGCGGGTGATGCTCGAGCTGAGGCGTGGCGAGTCCCACCGGCGTGAAACGCTCCTGCGCCACCTGGTCAGCATCTACTATGAGCGCAATGATTTCGAGCTGAAAAGGGGAAGCTTTCGCGTGCGGGGTGATACACTGGAGATTATGCCGGCCTACGGCGAGACCGCTTACCGCATCGGATTCTGGGGGGACGAGATCGAACGCATCACCGAGATAGATGTGCTCACCGGCGAAGTGCTGAAGGAACTGAGTGAAGTGCGCATCTTCCCGGCCAGACACTTCATCACCCCCGAGGAAAAGCGCGCAAAAGCCCTGGCCGACATCGAGGCCGAGCTGGAGGAACGCCTGGCCGGGCTGCGCCGTCAGGGCAAACTCGTCGAGGCCCAGCGGCTGGAGCAACGCACCCGTTACGATATAGAAATGATCCGTGAGATTGGCTATTGTAGCGGCATCGAGAACTACTCCCGTCACCTGCAACAGCGTCCTCCTGGCTCTCCACCATGGACGTTGCTGGACTACTTTCCGGCCGACTATCTGCTCATTATAGACGAGTCCCACATGACCATCCCCCAACTGCGCGGGATGTACCATGGCGATCGCAGCCGTAAAGAGGTGCTGGTTGAGTATGGTTTCCGTCTCCCCTCGGCGCTGGACAATCGCCCGCTGAGTTTCGAGGAGTTTGAAGCCCGCGTAAATCAGGTTATCTATACCTCCGCTACCCCGGGGCCTTACGAGCTGGAGAAAAGCCAGCAGGTGGTACAACAGATTATCCGCCCAACAGGTATTGTAGACCCTCAGATCATCGTGAAGCCGGTGAAGGGGCAGGTGGACGATCTGGTCGGTCAGATCACTGAGCGTGTCAGCCGGGGAGAGCGTGTCTTGGTGACCACACTGACCAAGCGCATGGCTGAGGACCTTGCCGATTACCTGCGGGAATTGGGTATCAAAGTCCACTACCTGCACAGCGAGATTCAGACGCTGGAACGGGTGGAGATTCTGCGCGACCTGCGGCTGGGGGCGTACGACGTGGTGGTGGGCATCAACCTGCTGCGAGAAGGGCTGGACCTCCCAGAGGTGAGCCTGGTGGCAATTCTGGATGCCGATAAGGAGGGTTTTCTACGTTCGGACACTGCGCTCATCCAGACCATTGGCCGGGCGGCGCGGCATGTCAACGGGACCGCCATTATGTACGCCGATCACATCACCGAATCAATGCGCCGTGCCATCGAGGAGACCGAGCGGCGACGTAAGATTCAGATGAAATACAACGAGGAGCACGGCATCGTGCCTTCCACTATTGTCAAGGAAATACACGATCTGACCGAACGGGTGCGCGTTCAGACGGTCCCTGCACACGAGCCCGATTTTGCGGTTACGCGATTGCCCAGGGATGAACTGGCACGCCTGATCCGCGAGCTGGAAAAACAGATGAAGGCCGCGGCGGAAGCGCTTGAATTCGAGAAAGCAGCACTCCTGCGCGACCGCATCTTTGAGTTGCGGGCGGTGATGGCAGAGCAGGAGGAGTCTTTGCCGGCCTGGGAGCGGGAGCGGCGTATGGCGCAGTGGCAGACCGTCTCGTGATACGATCCCGTCCAGGTGGGTGCAGCAGGGCATTCAAGGCTGTTTGGAAGAGGCATTATGAGTCCGCGGGTTGAGGAAATTCCCAAAGTCTTAGGGATCTACCTCCAGATCTCCCAGTACCCGATCCTGGGGCGTATTATCCGGGAACGGATGCGCCAGGAGCTGTTTGAACGGGGTATTATCACCCCTGAACAGTTCAGGCAAGAGGTCAAAGAGAAAGCCAAACTCTCCCAGCAACGTGAAGGCACGCTTCCCGGAGAGGACCCCGACGAGGTGTGGCAGGAACGGTTGAACCTGATCCAGGATCACCTCACTGATTTTTACTTCGCATACAATCTACCACACTCGCTCTTCGAGGAAATTCTACAAGAGGTGCTGGCCAGCCGGGCAACGGCCCAGAAGGATGTTCTGCCCTTTAACCCTGAGCTGGCCCCACGCTCTGTCCTGATCGCTCAGGCCAAAAAGTTTGCTGCTCTGCCGGAGGAGCAACGCAAACAGGTCAGGCATCACCTGGAGGAGATCATCGTCGTGCTGATCAAGCGTATGATCAGCGACCAGCCCGATTTTGTCAGGCTGGCCAAGCGGTTCCTGGAACCCGATGATTTCGAGATGATCTACGGACGCCGCATCGGCACAGGCAAGATCGGTGGCAAAGCGGCGGGCATGATCCTGGCCTGGGAGATCCTCCAGAAGGAGGAGCCGGATGACGAAATAGAACTGCGTAAATACGTCAGGTTGCCCGAATCCTACTTCATCGGGGCCAACGTTTTCTACGACTTTCATGCGCTTAACGGCCTGGAAGAGTTCATCAACCAGAAGTACAAGACGCAAGAGGAGATCGAGGCTGACTATCCGCGCATCCAGGAGATTTACGGGCGCGGACGCTTCCCTGCCGAGGTAATGGATCGTCTACAGGCACTGCTCGTTGAACTTGGCCGCACCCCTATCATCGTACGCTCCTCCAGCCTGTTGGAGGACAACTTCGGCTTCTCCTTCGCCGGTAAGTACGAGAGCATCTTCTGCCCCAACCAGGGTACTCTGGAAGAAAACCTACAGGCCCTGACCAGGGCTATCGCTCGCGTGTACGCCAGTGTCCTGAACCCCGATGCACTGTTGTACCGCCATCAGATGGGACTGGTTGACTTCGATGAGAGGATGGCGATCCTGATCCAGCGGGTGCAGGGGCAACGCTATCGTGACTTTTTCCTGCCCGCAGTGGCAGGTGTCGGCTTCAGCTACAATCCTTTCCGCTGGAGCCGGCGCATCCGCCGCGAGGATGGCCTGTTGCGGATAGTATGGGGACTTGGTACGCGGGCTGTGGACCGGGTGGCTAACGATTACCCACGTATGGTACCGCTCAGCCACCCGTTGTTGCGACCGGAAACAGGTGCTGACCAGATCCGCAAATACTCACAGCACTTCGTGGACCTGATTGATCTGCGCGAAAACCAGTTCAAAACGCTGCCTGTAACCGAAGTGTTGCGGGCAGACTACCCTGCCATCAAATTCCTGGCATCGCAGGATCACGGCGACTACCTGTCTGAACTCTCATGTGCTTCGGGTGAGAATGCTGCGTTCGTGCTAACCTTTGAGAATCTCTTGAAAAACCAGCGTTTCATCACACTGATACGGAGTGTGCTTAAGAAGCTCGAACGGTACTATGAGCGGCCGGTAGATATCGAGTTCACAATTGAGATCACCAACAAGCATCCCCCGGAATTCGTGCTGCACCTGCTCCAGTGTCGTCCTTTGAGCAGACAGGAGTGGGGCGAGAACGCCCGCATCCCCAGCGATGTGCCACCCGAGGACATCGTGTTTCTCTCGCGAAGACTGGCTCCCTCCGGACGCGTGTCCGATATTCGCTACATAGTCTACGTCTTGCCGGAGCAATATAACCAAATACCTGATTACGAAACCCGCTTTGAGGTGGCCCGTGTCATCGGGCGGCTCAACAAGAAGCTGAAGGGCGAGACCTTCATCCTGATGGGACCGGGACGTTGGGGTACCTCAAATGTCGAGTTGGGACTGAAGGTCACATACGCCGACATCTACAATGCCCGTGCCCTCATCGAAATCGCCCAATCACTCGCAGACGACACACTGGAAGTCTCTTACGGAACTCACTTCTTCCAGGACCTGGTGGAATCGCGCATTTATCCCCTACCGCTCTATCCGAACGCAGCGGATACGATCTTCAACCACGCTTTCTTTGAGCGAGCGGAAAACAGGTTGGAGGAGTTATTGCCAGGCGACGCGCAATATGCCCGGTTTGTCAAAGTGATAGATGTCCCGGCAGCCAGCGGAGGACGTTACCTGGAACTGGTGATGGATGGGGAAAGGGATGAAGCACTGGCATATCTGAAAGCCCCTTCCCGGCTCGCCAATAAAATGGGCTGAGATTTGCACCAGTACGCTTGAATCCACCACGCCACCTTGCGATGGAGCAAGTCTATGACTCCCTGTTGCGTTCCTTTTAGCAGCAGGGGACATATAACCCCTGCCAGCTCCGGCATCCCGCGCGAGCGTTTTTGGGTATATCCCCACCCTTATGTATATAGGGGAAATCCTCCAACGATTTTAGGGGTAAAAAGCGTGCAAAATGATAACCCGATCTGCTATAATTAGAAGCAGGTCTTGGTTGCCCATGAGTTAGGACAGCCTTTCCAGGCTGTCCGGGCAGGCTGGAAATCCCGACCCATAGTTTTTCGGACAGGCACTGATAGTAGTCGAGAGGAGGTGATGAGGCAGGCCCATCTACTTTAAAGTACGATCAGATATTTGAATCCAAATCAGTCCGTTTAGTTTTTCAGGAGGAGCAGAATGAGCAAGCGTTTGACAAACTTGATAGGTATAGTAGTCTTGTTGGGATTACTTCTGGCCGCATGCAAGCCGGCCGCTACCCCTACCACGGCGCCGGCGCCGACACCAACGACTGCCCCGCCTGCTGCACCTGCAAAGCCCGAAAAGCTGACCATCGCCTGGATCCCCAAGGCGCTGAACAACCCGGTCTTTGAGGTAGGGCGCGACGGTGCCTTCAAGAAGGCTGAAGAGCTGACAGCAAAGACCGGTATCAAGGTTGAAGTGCTGTATGTTGGTTCTGTCGCCTCGGATGCCACTGAGCAGGCGCGTGTTGTGGAAGACGTAATAGCCAAGGGGGTGGACGCCATCGGCATCTCCTGCAACGACCCCACTGCCTGCGAGGACCCCATCAACAAGGCAGTGGATGCCGGTATCCCGGTGATGACCTGGGACTCTGACTCGCCCAACAGCAAGCGTTTCACCTACCTGGGCGTTGACAACTATGCCGGCGGTAAGGCTGCTGCCGACCTGCTGGTGCGCTTCATGGGTGAGAAGGGCAAGGTTGCTCTGCTGACCGGCGTGCCGGGCGCGTTCAACCTTGAGGAGCGCATGCGCGGCTTCAAGGATGGCATCGCCGCCTATCCGGGGATCGAGATTGTTGCCACCGTTTACTGCAACGACGACATCAACCTGGGTGTGCAGGTGGTCGAGGAGACGATGCAGGCCCATCCCGATCTGGACGGCTGGTTCTTCGTCGGCTTGTGGCCACTCTTTGCCGAGCGCGGCTCGATGCCGTTGTGGGAGGACGCCTCGCTGAACAAGGGGATGATCAACATCGTCTTCGACACGCTGCCGGTGGAGCTGGAGTTTCTCAAGGATGGTTACGTCCACGGCCTGGTGGGGCAGAAGTACTGGGGCTGGGGCTACGACACCATCCAGATGATCTACGACTACATTGTCAACGGGAAGCGCTTTGAGAGCTGGACCGACTCCGGCATGGACATCGTCACCAGGTGCAACGTGGACGCCATGGCCGAGATGTGGGAGACCAGCGACTTCACCAAACCCCTCCCCAACCCGTACGCCTGCCTGGAGGGTGCTCCATCCGCGGCGCCCAAGAAGCTGACCATCGCCTGGATCCCCAAGGCGCTGAACAACCCGGTCTTCGAGGTGGGGCGTGATGGTGCCTTCAAGAAGGCCGAAGAGCTGACGGCACAGACCGGTACTCAGGTCGAAGTGCTGTATGTCGGCTCCGTTGCCTCGGATATGGCAGAGCAGGCGCGTATCGTTGAGGATGTCATCGCCAAGGGAGTGGATGCCATCGGTATCTCCTGCAATGACCCCACCGGCTGCGAGGACCCCATCAACAAGGCAGTGGACGCGGGTATCCCGGTGATGACCTGGGACTCCGACTCGCCCAACAGCAAGCGTTTCACCTACCTGGGCGTTGACAACTATGCCGGCGGTAAGGCTGCTGCCGACCTGCTGGTGCGCTTCATGGGTGAGAAGGGCAAGGTTGCTCTGCTGACCGGCGTGCCGGGCGCGTTCAACCTTGAGGAGCGCATGCGCGGCTTCAAGGATGGCATCGCCGCCTATCCGGGGATCGAGATTGTTGCCACCGTTTACTGCAACGACGACATCAACCTGGGTGTGCAGGTGGTCGAGGAGACGATGCAGGCCCATCCCGATCTGGACGGCTGGTTCTTCGTCGGCTTGTGGCCACTCTTTGCCGAGCGCGGCTCGATGCCGTTGTGGGAGGACGCCTCGCTGAACAAGGGGATGATCAACATCGTCTTCGACACGCTGCCGGTGGAGCTGGAGTTTCTCAAGGATGGTTACGTCCACGGCCTGGTGGGGCAGAAGTACTGGGGCTGGGGCTACGACACCATCCAGATGATCTACGACTACATTGTCAACGGGAAGCGCTTTGAGAGCTGGACCGACTCCGGCATGGACATCGTCACCAGGTGCAACGTGGACGCCATGGCCGAGATGTGG
>Ga0209101_1000638_pt1 | contig 28472 bp, 21 predicted proteins | sample ConPoolayeCmetaG_FD_185481 | JGI IMG/M metagenome (GOLD analysis project Ga0209101, IMG submission 185481) | Hot spring microbial mat communities from California, USA to study Microbial Dark Matter (Phase II) - Cone Pool mat layer C metaG... ...
GTCCAGGAGTGAAACGCGATGGCTCCGATGTATTTCAGCGCCTCGGGGTCGGCGGCCGTCGCCAGGGCATAGACGTGGGTGTCCCGCGCAGTGGCGGCGTCGGCCAGCACGCAGCGCGTCTTAAGCGACAGCCGCTGAAACATGGCCCCCAGGCGCTTGATGGCGTCGCGATGCTCCTCGGCACTGAGCAGCACATCAATGCCGATGTTGGGTTCGTTGAAGGTGAACAGTTCGGGTTCCACTCCGTACTTTTCCCTGGCGTACAGCAGGTAGGTGCCGATGGCGCGCAGCACCTGCGGCCACTGGGCTTCGCTGATACGCGCCTTGGGGCGGCTTCCGGGTGAGGCGTTGGGAGGCAGCGGCAGGAAATCGACCATCCACTGCGGCATCCGCCAGACGGCGATGGTATAGGGTATCTTGCGGCGCTGAAGCTCGGCCATCAGCTCCAGTTCGCGGCGGATGCGCGAATCGGGCGTGTCCGAGGCCGCATACACGGCGTAGTCGAAGCTCTCCGGGTCGCCGCCGGGATCGCGCGCCGCCCAGAGGCGCAGGCTCATTTCCGTGCGGGCGACGGCCGGCCGCAGGTGATCCAGCGTGTGGCGCGTGACGGGGGATTCGATGTTGAAGCAGTAGTTGCCGCCGATGCCGTGGATGCTGTAGCGCAGCAAGGCCGGGTCGACCGTGAGGCGCACGGGAGCGGGCGCCGGTGTCGGCTCGGATGCCGATGACGACGCGGCCATGGCGGCCAGCAGCAGAAGAACGATCAATGGGATGGTGCTGGACATGCTGCTGTTGGATACCGCGGCGGAGGGCAGGACGTTGCCCGATGAACACGGCATGCCCATGCATGCACCAGCATCCAGAATGGCGCTGGTTCGGAAACAGCTCGGTGGTCGCCGCGAGCATTGGCATCGGCCGCCTCGTGCCAGTATCCTGCACCGCCCATGCTGGCTGAACTGCTCGCGATCCCGGCGCGGCTGCGCATCGTCGCCGAACGTCTGTTGGTGCGCCTGGGATTCCGTGAGGAGACCTTCCTTCTTCTACTGGCCGTGCTCATTGGCGTCGTCACCGCCTGGGCCGCGGTGGGTTTCCACCAGTTGATCGAGCTGCTCCGCAACGGATTGTTCGGCGGCCTGGGTCCGCGGCTCTACGAGCCCGCCCTGTTGCCCATGCTGGTGCTCATCCCCGCGCTGGGCGGACTGAGCGTGGGGCTCCTCAACAAGTGGGCGGCCATCCGCACCGGCGGGCAGAGCATGCTCGACGTGATCGAGGCCGTCATGCGCTGCCGCGGCATCATCCGCCCCGGCACCGCCATCGAGAAGATCATCACCAGCGGCATCACCATCGGCAGCGGCGGGTCGGCCGGCGCCGAGGGACCGATCGTTCAGATCGGCGCCGGCATCGCCTCGGGCATCGGTCAGCTTTTCCGCGTCGCCCGCCCCCACATGCCGATCCTCATCGGCTGCGGCAGCGCGGCCGGCATCAGCGCCATTTTCAACGCGCCGATCGGCGGCGTGTTTTTCACGCTCGAGGTCGTGCTGGGAGAGTTCTCCATCCGCACCTTCACGCCGCTGGTGCTGGCCAGCGTCATCGCCAACGTCACCACCAAGAGCATCTTCAGCTACTTTCAGTCGCACCAGGCCTACGAGGCGATCTTCGCGCTGCCACACTGGCAGATCAGCTCGCAACGTGAGCTGTCCTGGGCCCACATGGGCAACTTCATCCTGTTGGGGCTGCTGTGCGCCGCCGTCGCGGTCGCCCTCACGCGCACGATGCACTGGACCGAGGGCTTCTTCGCACGCCTGCGCGTGCCCCGCTGGCTCAAGCCGGCCATCGGCGGGGCTGTGCTGGGCACAGGCGGCATCCTGTATGTAGTCGTGGTGGGATGGATGCTGCTGGATCGCCCCAAACCCATCAGTTTCGAGCACTATCCCCTGCCGGCATTCTACTCCGACGGATATGGCGTCATCAGCCAGCTCGTGCGCAGCGGCCCCGGCCCCACGCCCGAGGCTCTGCACGGCGTCTACGCCGAGCATACCACGCCGCACCTCCTGCTGCTGCTGGGCGCGCTGTGCCTCCTGAAGCTGGTCGGTACCACCGCCACCCTGGGCAGCGGCGGCAGCGGCGGAATCATCGCCCCTTCGCTGTTCCTGGGCGCCACCGCCGGCGGATTTCTCGGCATCGTGCTGCGCTGGCTCGGGGTCGATGTCCAGCCCCACCTTTACGCCCTGGTGGGCATGGGCGCCGTCCTCGCCGCCGTCGTCCACGCCCCCCTGGCGGCCATCCTCATCCTCGCCGAGCTGACCCAGGACTACAAGCTGATCCTTCCGGCGATGCTTGCCACCGTCGTGGCCACCGGCTGCGCCAAGCTGTTGTATCGCGACTCGATCTATACCATGAGCCTCCGCGCCCGCGGCGTGGTCGTCGGCACCAGCGCCGACCTGTCGCTGCTGCGGCGGCTCAGCGTCGAGCAGGTTCGGCTGGCGCCGGCCACCGTGGTGCGCCTGCGCGACCCGTTCCAGAAAGTGCTGGAGCTCTCCGAGCAGACCGGCTCGTCCTGCTTCGTGGTCGTCGACAACGACGACCGCTACGTCGGCATGATCGGCGCCGAAGACCTCAAGGTCGGTCTCATGGAACGCGAGGCCGCACCGTTCCTGCTCGCCCAGGACCTGGTGCACCCCGGCGTACCCCTCGTGGCCGCTTCCGATGATCTGGCCAGCGTGATGGATGTCTTCTCGCGCCACGATGTCGAGCAGCTCCCCGTCACCATCTCGCGCGACGCCCGCCGCGTGATCGGGCTCATCAGCCGCGCCGCCCTCATGCGCTGCTATCAGCAGCACCTGGCCGAATCCTGAGACAGCCGGCGCACACGGACGGATGGGCGGTGCGCCGTCCTCATGGCCCCTGCCGGCGGCGAGCGCCCTCGCGCTTCATGCCTTCGAGCACCTGCTGGTTGGATTCGGTGAAGACTTCGTCGATGGGTTGGCGCACCAGCTCCAGCAGCGATTCCTCGTACAGCTTCTGCCGCCGCTCGTCGCTGGCTTCCAGCATCTCGAGATAACGGATCAGACTCCGCGGGCTCAGCTCCAGCAGCGGGCCGTTGACGTATTCGTTGGTGAAGTCGGCCGCAATCACCGAGATCAGATTGGCGCTTGGGTGTTCCAGACCCATTCGCTTGCGCAGATAGTCGCCGATCATCTCACGACACACGGCCGGATCCATCGAATGAAAATCGTAGCCCATGCAGCGGCTGCGGACGTTGGCCGGGAAGTCATAGTTCGACGCGACCACGATGGCAATGTTGGAGGGAAACGGCAGGTAGCCGCTGACCTGGGCGCGGAAAGCGCTCCAGTCGGTGCCCTCCGTGTCGACGTCATCGAAAAACAGGACAAAACGCCGGTGAAAATGCCGGCCGAGCATGGTCACCAGATCCTCCAAATGCGACTCCAGATGCGCGTGATCCGCCGCCACCAGCGTGAGCTGCGGCTGGGCCAGGGCATAGGCGATGGTCAGGTGCGTCTTGCCCAGACCCGGCAGACCCGACAGCAGCAGCGGCGGCTTGCTCTGGCCGGCCGCGAACTCGGAGAAATAGGTATGGAAAAACCTCTTCTGTCCGATGTAGCCGTAGAACTGATCGACGGGGCGGATGTCGCCGAAGCTGGCGGGGACCAGTTCCGGACCGCGCGTGCGGAAGGCCCGCCCGGCGGCAAAACGGTCGTTGGATTTGAGATACTCGATGATCCGCGCCGAGTCGTCGCCGTGCTCCGGCTGCCAACTGGCGGCGATGGCCACCTCGGCCTTGAGCGAACCCAGATCGACGGGGGCCAGCCGCTCGCAGGATTCGCGGCTGCGCCGCAGCCGACTCACATAGTCCTCCAGGACCGTCACGCCCAGCTCAAAGACCCGGGCCGCGTGTGCCAGCACATGACGCATGACGTCGCCGCGGCCGGCCTCGCGGCGATCGTTGATTGCATCGAGCACGGCGTCCCACACCGACTCGCGCAGCATGGCGGCGACGCTGTTGCGGCCCGCCAGGCGCACCAGATGGTTGATGAGGTCCACGGCATCGGGGCCGTCGATCCGCGGCACCGGTGAGGCGGTCCGGTGCCCGCAGGAAATCATGTTCAGCAGCCGCCAGTAGACCTCAAGCCACTGTTGATGCACGGTCTTGCGCACCGCCAACTGTCCGTCGCGCGGCTCGAGAAACAGCACGTTGAAGCTGCTCAGTAGACGTCGCACGGACTGCTGCACAACGGCGGCGGCCGTGCGGCGCGGCGCGGGCACCCTTTCAGCGGCAGGCGCTTTTCTTATCGGACGTTTGCTCATGCTTCGATTACGATTCTACGTGGGCGAGGCGGATCGTGCGAGAGGCGGACGAGGCGTGCCGGCTCGCGGGGCGCATCGGCACAAGGATGGCGGCGACTATACTGAGACGCGGAGGCTTTCGCACTTGATCTGACCGGCGCGTCATACGATGCTTATGCCGGCTCACTGCCTCGAAAACATGTCGAAGAAGGGCATGCAAACTCTGCCGCACCTGACGGACGACGTCGCCCGGCTGGTCGAGGACTTTTCGCGCGAGACCGACCGCGGCGTGGCTCTCCTGGGGGCGGCTTTTCTGGACGATGCCCTGAACCTGATGCTCCGCGCCGCCCTGGTGGACGACGCCGATGCCGTCAACCGCCTGATCGGCCCCGGCCGGCCCCTGGAGACGTTTGGCGCCTGCACGCACCTGGCGTATTGCATGGGCCTGATCGGGCCCGACCTTTACGCCGACATCAACCTCATCCGCGAAATCCGCAACGACTTCGCCCATCGCCAGCCCACGCAGTTCGATCAGGCGGAGCTGCGCCCCAAGTGCCGCCGCTTCCCGGGGGCGGGGATTTGCCCGTGGGAGATGACATGCCAGACTTTCGCCCAGTAGCGTGTCTGCTCGTCGGGGCGGAGGTTGTCGGCGCCGGAGAGGTTCTGGCGGGTGTAGCTGCGCTGCACCTGGCCCCAGTCGCTGTCCTCGAAGCGGATGATGACGATCTCGGGGGCGAAATCCTCGATGCGGATGCCCGTGCTACAAGGCGCGCTGCCCTCCGACCAGGCCAACGCCATCGCCTTCGACGCCGACGGCAATATCTACGTCGGCACCCAGTGCGACGGCCTGGCCATCGCCCAGGCGGCCGACAACTATACCACGTGGCGCGTCGTGAGAGCGGGGGAGGAATACGGGGTCAGAACATGGAGACACCGCGCGCCAAGATGTTCATCCGGCACTTCATCGTCTGGCGCAATGTAACGCGCGGTACGGAGAAGCGGTACTATGACGAGGAAGAGGTGCAACGATGTATACAAGCCGAAACGAGTAGAGCGCGGAGTCGGCATTGGCGCCAGCACCGATCTGGCTCCGCACGCGCATCACGCTCAAACGCCACGAAGCGGCCGAGCTGGCGCTGGCGGGCGTGCTCGCCTGGCCGCGGATGTCGTGAGATTTTCCATTTTCGATTTTCGATTGGGGGAAGGAAGCACGGGGGAAGCCGGCGTCGCGCGGTGCGCGACCTACGGGGTCGGCCGCCCGCGCGAGGCGTGGCGGATTTTCGAGATCGTGTACGAGCAGCAGCAGACACCTGCATCTTCGGCGGTTTCCACGAGCGGGCGGTGGCGAACCGTGCGGGCCATGCCCAACAACGCCGCCGCGCGCCGGCCCAAGGGAGCAACCATGCGCACCCGGCCGGCAGCGTGCTTCGCCTTCCTCATCGGCTCGACCCACATGCCCGTCGCACCCGTCATTTCGCCTGCGTCGCCGGCACCTCCTCCTGAATCGTCATGATCGCCCGATACGGGTTCTCCGACGCCGTCACCGGCTTGATCTGGAATCGATGGATCACCTGCGGCGACTCGGGGCGGTCCTCCACGCGCGCAGAGCGCGGCGCCTGGGCGATAGCGTTCACCGCCTCCATGCCATCGACCACCCGCGCCACCACCGTATACCGCCCATCCAGCCGCCTGGCTTCGGCCAGGCAGATGAAAAACTGGCTTCCGCCGCTGTTGGCATACTCGCAGCGCGGCTCCAGTCCCTGCGCCTCCAGCGGATCGGTGGCCCGCGCCATCGAGACCGTGCCGGCCTCGTGTTTGCGGTCGCTGAACTCGGGCGGCAGGTTGAACCCCGGCCCCCCCAGTCCGCTGCCCACCGGGTCGCCTCCCTGAATCAAAAAACCCGGCACGATGCGGTGAAACGTCAGCCCGTCATAGAAGCCCTCGCCGGCCAGTTGCTGCATGATCCCGACCGTGTTCGGGGCCAGGTCGTAATAGAACGCCAGCGTGATCGGCCCGTGATCGGTGCTCAGCACCCCGTAACGCAGCGGCTCCACCCTGCTCACCAGCGGGTCGTTGGGGTTCGCCCCGGGACGCCGGTCGGCGCGCACACTGATCACCAGCGGCGTTCCCACGAATGCGCTCAGCGGCTTGTCCTTCGGGACCGCCCACAACACGTACGTTCCAGGCCGCCCGCATTGCGGAAACAGCTTCTTGAGGTCCACCTGTCCGTCGGGCTGCACCTCCGGCGAGCCGTCGGGCTCGACGCTCTTGCCCAGAAACTCGGTCATCCTCAACACCACCGGCTCGGTCGACTTCACCTGCACCGTCATCGGCTGCCCCGGCGCATACCACATCTTCGTCGGAACCAGCACCGAAAACAGCACTGCCACAGCACTGACCATCTGCATCGCGACTCCATCCCGCCGCTTTAAGAACCTCGCGCACAGGCGACGGACCGGTCAAGTTACTGGCCATCGTCCGGCGCGTAAAGCGCCAACGGCGCCGATGGCGGTGTCGTGCCAGTCAAACCGAAAGCGAACAGGGGGACAGCGACCTCGCGGTCCCGCCACGGCTCATTCCTGCCCGCACCTGGCCAGAAACGCACCCACCCGCCTGCGGTACTCGGCCTCATGGTCGAGCATCGCCGTCAGATGGCCCGAACCGGCTGCCAGCCACAGTTGCGATGCCGTAGCCGATCCCGACCGCGCGTGCATCGCGCGCGCAAGGCGCTGGCGGTCGGGTTCATCCACCAGTGGATCCTCGCCGCCCACGATCGCCAGCACCGGGCAGCGCACCGCCTCCAGCGCCGTTGCCGGCTGGACCGATCCCAGGTCCGCCCCCGACCCGATCCGCGCCATGATCAGCGCCATTTCCTGAAGCCACCGCCCGGGCAGACCGAGCATGTCGCAGTGGCCCCGCAGGGCGCTGCGGAAGCTGGCGAACGGCGATTCCAGAACGACGGCGGCGATGTCGTCCCGGCCGGCCGCCGTCAGCGCCGCCACGGCCGCCCCGTAGCTGATCCCAAACAGCGCCAGCCGTCGGCACTCCATGGGTCGCGTGGCCCGAAGCTCATCGATCACGTGGCCGAGCGGCTGCCGCTCGAAGAGACCGGCCGTGGCCAGCCGCCCTTCGCTCTCGCCATGCGCCGGCAGGTCCAGCGCCAGCACGTTCCACCCCAGCTCGTGCAGCAGCGGCGCCCAGGCGATGGCTCCCACCTTGGCATCGGCGTATCCGTGCAGCAGCAGCACGCATCGTTCACTGTGCGCCGCGCTGGGAATCCACCACGCGGCCAGGCGCAGCGTTTGGCCGCGGTGGTCGCGGACGTGAAAGTCGGTCGGCTGGAACGTCAGCCCGAGATCACCGGGCGAGAGACGCTTGAGCAGCCACAGCGCCTTGCCGTCGTTCATGCGTGGCGGATGAAGCACCGACCAGGCCAGCATCGCCGCCGCCAGTAGAGCAAGCAGCACCGCGGCGGCCAGCATGACCAGCAGCAACTGGAGGATCGTCGTGGACAAGGGAGGGCGATTCTACTCTTTCGGCGACTCGTCGGGAGGGCTGCGCAGCCGGCGCGCCGATTCTGCCCAGGCATCGACGTAGTGGGTGCGCTGCCGCGACGGGCCTTTGCGCGGCAGGAAAAGCCGTCCCGGCCTCACGGCCACGATCAGCAGGCCCAGCAGCGCCGTCAGCACCACAATCAGCACGAGCAGGGAAATGGCCGCCAGTTGCTTGCGCGCCGGGGCGTCGGCGCCGGGCACGAGGCTCATGGCCGGCAGGAGGTATTGATGACAGACCACAAGCAGCAGCGCAAACGATCCGCACAGAAACGCCGCCAGCGCTGAAATCCGGCCGTAATGCCGGTGCGGGCGCCCGCAGGTTGCGAGGCGTGGTTGCTGGCAGGTCTGCTGCATGGGAGCCGCTCCTGAGGGCGGTGGCCCGTCCGCCACCTTATCTTACGGTCTGTCCAGCCTCCCAGGGCCGCTCGGCGCGGGCGTCGACCGGATGCTGGCGGGCCAGATTCTCAATGGTGCGGCGTTCTTCTTCGCTGAGGTCCCTGGGCACAATGATCCGCGGCAGGACGTACTGATCGCCCTTCTCCTGGCCGCGCGCAATCCCGCGCCCGCGAATGCGCAGCCTGGCCCCGCTGCTGGTGCCGGGCGGTATGGTCAGCGACACCGGTCCATCAAGCGTCGGCACCTGCACTTTGGTGCCCAGCATCGCCTCCCAGACGCTGATGGGCACATCCACGTAGATGTCCAGTCCGTCGCGGCGGAAATAGGGATGGGGAGCAACACGCGTGATGATGTACAGATCGCCTGCGCCACCGGGACCCTGCTGACCGTGGCCGCGGATACGCACGCGGCTGCCGTCATTCACTCCCGGCGGCACTTTCACGTCGATGGTCTGCACCTGGCCGTCGCGACTGATCTGAAGCGGCAGCGTTGTGCCGCGGGCGGCCTGCTCGAAACTCAGCGAGACCTCGTGCTCGATGTCGGCTCCGCGCAGCGGAGCGGGTCGCACCGTGCCACCCGGCCGCACGCCGGCGCCGAACATCTGCTCGAAAATCGAGGCGAAGCCCGCATCTCCGCTGAAGTCGAAGTCCTCCACTGACACCCGCCCGGGTCCCGGGCGCGCGCGTCGTCGACCATGCTGCTGGGCACGGCGGAACGCCTCGAACGGGTCGGTCGTCGGGCCTTCCGGGGCCACGCCCACGCCCGCGTGGCCAAACTGGTCGTAATTCGCCCGCTTCTGCGGATCGGAAAGCACGTCGTAGGCCTCCTGCACCTCCTTGAACTTGGCCTCCGCCTGCGGATCCTTCTTGTTGATGTCCGGGTGATATTGCCGCACCAGCCGCCGGTGGGCGCGCTTGATCTCCTCCGCCGACGCTGTGCGCGAAACCCCTAACACCTCGTAGTAATCTCGTTTTGCCATGACGATCTGCTAAGCCCCGTCGGCCGCCGCACCGCCTGATTGCGCGGCGGCGCCGGGGCTGGGACCATGCTGATTGTAGCACGGCCTCCACCTGACGCCATGCGGCTGTGCCCCCGTCGCGGGACGCTTAGTTCACCGACGGATCCTCCGGGTCAATCTTTGGCTTGTACTGTCCGAGCGGGCTGGCTCGACCCGCCGCCCGGATGGCTTCCGCCCACTGGTCCACGTACTCGCCGAAGACGTGCTCGATGGTGGCCGGCGTCGTAAGCCATCCGCCATCTTCCATTTCTCCGTCGAGCTGTCCGGGTGCCCAGCCGGCGAAACCCACGAAGAACTTGGCCCGGCAGTGATCCTGCGACACAAGACGCTGGATGGACTCGCGGTCGGTGCAGAAGTACAGCCCGGGCAGCACCTCCAGGTCGGCCAGCTCCTGGTCGGTGTGGATCACCATCAGTGGCCCTTCGCACGGTCCGCCGTGATGAAGCAGGCCCTCGGTGCGGCACGGGGCGCTGCTCACCTGCGTCCATGCCGCACGCACGGTCATCGACAGGGGCCGGTTGAGGATCAGCCCCAACGCACCGGCGTCGCTGTGCTGGACAACCAGAACCACCGTGTGGAAGAAGTTCCGGTCCTCCAGATGCGGCGACGCAATCAACAGATGCCCACGCAACGACTGCATACCACTGTATTTTACCACTCCACCCTCACCCGGCCAACTGCCCGCCGGCCTACCACTCCGCCACTCCCGGACGGCTGGAGTTGAGGCCGTGCCTTCATCCAACTCAGCGAATCCTCATGCCCGTGGGAACAAAGGCCGCTCTTTACTAACGCGGCCGTCTGGTCGATGATGGTCATCCGCCACTATGCCTTCACTGCTCATCAAGAATGGAACGGTGCTCGACCCGGCCCGCAGGTACGAGGCGCGGGCCGACCTGCTGGTACGCGACGGCAGGATCGCGGCGATCGGCGTCAACCTGGGCCGAGCCGATCACGTGATCGACGCCGGCGACTGTTACGTCACGCCCGGTTTGATCGACATTCACGTTCACTTCCGCGAGCCGGGCGACGAGGAAGAGGAGGACATCGCCTCCGGGGCCGCCGCCGCCGTAGCCGGCGGCTTCACCACCGTCTGCTGCATGCCCAACACCAGGCCGCCGCTGGACAACGAAGGGCTGGTGGAGTTCGTGCTGCGCCAGTCGGAGCGCACCGGTCTGGCCAACGTCCTGCCCGTCGGAGCCATCACCAAAGGCCGCGAGGGAAAAGAACTGGCCGAGATGGCGCTGATGAAACAGCGCGGCGCGGTGGCCTTCAGCGACGATGGGGTGGGCGTGGCGGATGCATCGGTCATGCGCAAGGCGCTTCAGTACGCACAGATGCTGGATGCGGTACTGATGCAGCATTGCGAAGAGCCGACGCTGTCGGGCGGAGCGATGCACGGCGGCGTGGTGTCCACCGCCCTGGGGCTGATGGGCGTGCCCGCCGAGGCCGAGCAGCTCATGATCGCCCGCGATCTGCTGCTTAACCGCAACATTGGCTGTCGCTATCACGTGCAGCACATCAGCACGGCCGGCAGCGTCGAGCTGATCCGCGAGGCCAAGCGGCGGCGGCAGAGCGTAACGGCCGAGGTCGCTCCGCACCATCTGCTTCTCACCGACGAGTGCTGCCGCACCTACGACACCAACTACAAGATGAGCCCCCCCCTGCGCTCGGCCGCCGATGTGGCCGCCTGCATCGCCGGCGTCAAGGACGGGACCATCGACTGCCTGGCCACCGATCACGCGCCGCACCTGGCCGAGGAGAAGGAGCTGGAGTTTCAGTTCGCCCCCAACGGCATCGTGGGACTGGAGGTCGCCCTGGGACTGTACGTCCGCGCACTGGTCGAGCCGGGCCATGTGAGCTGGATGAGGCTCATCGAGATGATGACCGCGGCGCCGGCCCGCATCCTTGGTCTGAACAAAGGCGCGCTGGCCGAAGGCGCTGACGCCGACATCACCATCATCAATCCGCGGCTGGCGTGGACGGTCGACCTGAACCAGTTCCGCAGCAAGAGCCGCAATTGCCCGTACGCGGGATGGAAGCTCACCGGCCGGGCGGTGACGACCATCGTGGGGGGCCAGGTGAAGTGGTCGCTGGCGTGAGGGATCGGCCGGGTCAGTAGTCAGTTGCTCGTGGTCATTTGATGGGTCCGTAGTCCGGTGGTCCCCTGGACACAGTCCGCAAGTGATGCGCAACGGCGGCGCGTCCGTCACGAATGCCAGAGCCGTCTCGCGTTCAGCCGGCCGCTACAGCGGCGGTCCATTCCTCGGCCGCCAGCAGGCAGATTCGTTCAACTGCGGCCACCTGTGCCTTGCCGGGCTTGGGAGGAAGGCTCATTCGGATGGCCTTGCGGTTCCAGCCGGTCATGGCTTTGTAGACGGGATCGGGGTCGGGCGTCTGGCCGTCAAGCGGATCGATGGCCAGGGAATTATCGCCCACGGCGAGGCGACGGAGGCTGTCGGTCGGTGCGGGGGCAGGCTTGGCGAGGATCCCCTCTTTGACGGCATCCTCCAGCACGTTGGGGGCATAGACGCTCAGGCCGCCATCGTCCATTGCCTGAAGAGCGAAGACCTGCTTACGGTACATCCCATCGGGCACGAAACAGCGCAGGATGCCTGGTCCGCCGATCTTGGCGGGCGGCGGGGCGAGCGTCATCAGCAGACAGGCGAATCGTCGCCAGCGGGATGCGGCCGCGCGGCCGTGTTTCTGTGTCATAGCCAGGAGCTGTCGCTCGATGGCTGCGCGGTCCTTCTGTCCGAAGTGGTGAAGCAGGGACCGAAAGCTCATGGGCCTGGAGCGCAGGGGCGATCGTGCTGTCGCTGTTGGCATCTTCATGGTGTGCTCGCTTTGGGCGCAACAAAGGCGCTGCGGATGCGGGCGGAGCACTTCCGCTCCGCATCCGGCGCCACGTTCACGCCGACTCGAGATGGCAATCGCCGGCGGGACGATCAGTAGCGGCTTCGTCCGCCACCGCCGCCGCGGCGCTGGCCTCCGCCGTAGCCGCCACGGCCACCGCCACCGCCACCGCCGCGATTCTCCCTGGGACGGGCCTCGGAGACGGTCAGGGCCCGCCCGTCGTGTTCATGGCCGCTCAGGGCGGCGATGGCCGCCTGTGCTTCGCCATCGCTGCTCATCTCGACGAAGCCGAAGCCCTTGCTGCGGCCGGTGTCACGATCGGCGATGACCTCGGCGCTCTGCACGGTGCCGTGTGCCGAAAAGAGCTGCTCCAGCGCGGAGCTGTCCACATTGTAACTGAGATTGCCGACGTACAGTTTCTTGCCCATGTTGTTCCTTAAGTATCTGGGCGTCAGACCTGGCTTTTACTTTCCAGGTCAGTTGGAAAGGGGCCAACACGCAGGCCCGTGCGGATGGAGGGCGATAGAGAGCAAAAGAGCTGGCAGAAAAAACCCTGTCGGCAATTCGACTCGGTCTGCGCACCAATCGGGATATAGTATAGTGCGGCGTGCGCTGGTTGTCCAGTGGTCCCGTCCGTCGTTCAGTGGTGGGGCAGATGACAGTCTCTGCGGCGGATGAACCGGGCACGCGTCGGGGGCACGACCAGGACGCCCAGGACGCCCAGGACGCCGGTGCTAGCTTGCGGTCAGAAGGAGCCGTACATGAACATCACCGTCGTCTGCCTCATCATAATGCTGCTGCTATTCTCGACAGTGCTGACCGCCGCGCAGGAAACCCAGTGGCACGCCACCGGACGAAAAGGCGCCGTGGTCGCCGGCGGTCGGCCGGCTATGGAGGCCGGTCTTGCCACGCTGCGCGAAGGCGGCAATGCCGCCGATGCCGCCGTCGCAACCATTCTGGCGCTCAGTGTCACCGACTCCGAGAAGTTCTGTTTCGGAAGCGAGGTCTCCATCCTCGTTTACGACGCCCGCCGGAATGTTGTCGAGGTCGTCAGCGGCCAGGGAGTCGCCCCCCGCCTGGCCACCCTCGAGCACTTCGCCGGACGCGGCATACCCAGCAGCGGCCCCGAGGCGGCCACAGTACCGGCCGTGCTCGATGCCTGCCTCACGCTGCTGGACCGCTACGGAACGTGGACATTCGCGCAGGCCGTCCAGCCGACGCTGAGCCTGCTGGATCGGAATCGCCAGCCCTGGCATGCCAACCTGGCGCGCACGCTCCGCCGCCTCATTGATGCCGAACGCGCCGGCGGCGACCGCCGCCGCGGCCTGCGCCTCGTGGCCGACTGCTTCTATCGCGGGCCGATAGCGCACGAGCTGGATGCATGGAGCCGCGCCAACGGCGGGCTGATCCGCTACAGCGACCTGGCGACGCACGTCACACGGATCGAAGAGCCGGTTCACGCCGACTACCGCGGCTACAGCGTCTACAAGTGCGGGCCGTGGACGCAGGGGCCCTGCCTCCTTCAGGCGCTGAAAATCCTCGAGGGCTTCGACATGAAGGCACTCGGCCGCCACAGCGCCGCCAGCGTGCATCTGCTGCTGGAGGCGACGAAGCTGGCGATGGCCGACCGGGACACGTATTTCGGCGACCCGCTGTTCGTGGACGTGCCGCTGGCGAAGTTGATGGACCCCTCGTACATCGTCGCCCGCCGGGCGCTGATCGATCCGCGAAAGGCGTCGTTGGAGTATCGGCCGGGCGATGCGGGCATGGTGCCGCCCGGCGCTGCGCCCGCACCTGGCCGGCAGATGGACACGACCACCTGCGTCGTGGTGGATGAAGCGCGAAACGTGATCGCGGCGACGCCCAGCGGCTGGGGCGGCGCCATGGCGGGCGCGACGGGAATTCGCCTGGGCTCAAGGCTTCAGAGCTTCAACACCACGCCCGGCCATCCCAACTGCCTCGAACCCGGCAAGCGCCCGCGGAGCACCCTCACGCCCACCCTGGTGCTCCGCGACGGCAGGCCCGTGCTGGCACTGAGCGTGGCCGGCGGCGACGCCCAGGATCAGGCGATGCTCCAGATGCTGAGCGACTACATTGACTACGGCGTGAGCGTGCCGGACATCGTGCGGGCCCCCCGATACATCACCAATCACCTGATCGGTTCGTTCGGGCAACCCCGGCCGCAGCCGGGGAGCGTGCAGGCGGGCAACGACCTGCCGGCGAAGCTGGTCGAGGAGCTGACAGCGATGGGACATCGCATCTCGCAGAGCCAGGAGGGGCCGGAGTACGAGCGGGCGATGATCGCGATCGATGCAGCGGGCGGCGAGCTGCGGGCGGCCGGCGACCCCGCCTATTCGCGCAACGCGGGGGGAATGTGAGCCGCGCGTCCGCCCGTGCAGCGTCCATAGATGACGCGGATTTCATCCCGCGAACGCTCATGCGTTCTGGTAGTCGTAGTATGCCTTGATGCTGCGGCCGTAATAGCCGCCGCCCTGGGCGCGCACCGCGTTGAGCACGACGCCCAGGTGCTCGGCCCGGATTTGCCGCAGCGAATCGCGCAGACGCTGCAGTGCGCCGCGGCTCTCCTCGTGGGCGCGGATGACTGTAATCACACCGTCGACGCGCGGGGCCATCGCCACCGACTCGGACACGACGAAGAACGGTCCGGAGTCGAAGATCACGTGGTCGTACTCCTCCAGGGCACGCTCGATGAAGTCGGTAAACAGCCTGCTCTCGAACAGCTCGGTGGCATTGGCCGGGCGGGCGCCGCTGGGCAGCACCGAGAGATTGGGAATGCGGGTGGCCTGGGCGGCGTCTCCCAGATCGGCCGACCCGTTGAGCACGTCGCTGAAACCGGTGCCATTGGGGATGGAGAAGAGGCGATGCAGGTCGGGACGGCGGAAGTTGGCGTCCACCAGCAGGACCTTTCGACCGTTGAGGGCCAGTCCGGCCGCGAGGTTGGCGGCGACGGTCGACTTGCCGTCCATGGGCGCCGGTCCGGTGATCATGATGCTGCGAATGGTGTCCAGCGAGGCGGCATGCTGGAGCCGCGTGCGAAGCTGGCGGAACTGTTCGGCCGTCAGAGAGTGCGGGGCGTCAAAGATCGCAAGCTGCGCGTTGGCGGCCTGCGGATCGTCGGCCTCGTCGGCGATCATGCCCAGCAGGGTCAACTGGCCGACACGGGCAATGTCGCGCGGCGAGCGGACGGTCTGGTCGAGGAACTCGCGGAGGAAAGCGATGCCCAGCGCCAGCGCCAGCCCGACAAAAATGGACATCGGCAGCAGGTACTTGAGCTGCGGGAAACTGGGTTCGTCGGGGTCCTCGGGGCGGCCGTTGGCGGCCCAGTCGACACGGGCCATCGTCGTGGGGGCGTCGGTGACCTCGATGTCGGCCAGCCGCTTCTCGATTATCAGGCGCTGCTCCCGCAGAGCGCGTTCCTTCTCCTGCTCGATCTGAAGGTTGACCATCTCGCGGCTGAGTTCGCGCAGGCGATTCTGGAGCTCGGACACCCTCTGCGCTAGCTGCCTTGATTGTTCCTCATTGACGGCCACCGCGGAGCGGTATTCGTTGAGCGCCTGCGCGGTGTAGTTGGCCCGCCGTTCCGCACGGCGCTCATCCACGGCGCGTTTGATGCCCTCCAGCCGTTCGGTGAGCTGCACCACGTCTTTGTGGGTGGGACCGCGGACGGCAACACCAGCCAGCTCGATCTCAACCGCGATTTGCTGGTTGCGCAGCTGGTAGACCAACGGGTCGTTCTCGACCATGTTTTCCACCATGGGAAGCGTGCCGCCGGCCCTGATCGCCGCTTCGGCGTTTTCGAGCATGCTGCGTGCCTGAAGCAGCATCTCCTCACGTCGAAGCTGAGCTTCCAGCAGGGCGCTGAGTTCGGCCTGAACGGTGCTGAAGACGCCCACGCCTTCCATGCCCTGATCGGCCAGTCGGCGCTGGGCCTCCATCCTCAGTCGGGCGGACTCGGCAATGTCCTGGTCCAGGGCGCGGGCGCGGCGCTCGAGCTGGTTGCGCAGTTCGGCCAGACGGCTGTCGGAAGCGGTCCGGTACGTGCGCAGGTGCTGTTCGACCAGTTCGGTAAGGATAATGCGGGCATCGCTGGGCGAACTGCAGGTGAAGCTGACCTGAACCAGCTTCGAATCGGGCACGGGCGCGGCCCGGAAGCGCTTACGCAGCTCTTCCTTGGCGGGTCGGGTGTCGGCCCCCGGCGGCACGAGCTTCTGATACCACTGGGTGCGGCGCACCGGGCTGTCGGGATAGTTGAGCACTTCGGACAGGAGGCGATTGCTCCGCAGCAGCTCCGCCTGCGTGCGCAGTTCAGCCACCAGCCGCTGCTCGGGCATCTCATACTGCAAGGGGCTTCCCAGGTCCGGCTGATAGGCCGTCTCAACCATCAGATAGCCCCGCGGCGTGTACTGCGGCCAGTACTTCAGCCAGATCTGGTTCAGCGCCACGCCGCCGACGGCGAAGACGAACAGAAAGATGCCGATCAGCCACATATTGGCGCGAAGGACGCGCCATACGTCGGCAGGAGTCATCTGGCCCTGAGCAGCAACGGCGGGCATCGCCGGGGCGGGGGCAGCCGCCGTCGGCTGGTATGCCAGCGGCTGGGGCACACGAACCTGTGTGGTCTGGGGTAATGTGGTCATGGTCGATCTCCCATGGGTCGTCTGCTAAAGCTTGCCATCGGCGGCAGTCGCGGCGGCCGGGGCGCTGTTCATCTGCCTGGCTCGCGCCAGGGACTGCTTCACCTTCTGTTCCAGAAGCGTGGGAACAAAATCGCCCCTTCGCCTGGCCGCCTCGATGCGTTTCTGAGCCTCCAGCAGCGACGCCTCGGCGGACACCGCCTGCGACTGACGCAGATAGGCCTCGCCCAGGTGGTAGTGGGCGTCCACCGGCGAGTCGAACTGGGCGGCGGCCAGACGCAGCATATGGGTCCCTTCGGCCACGCGGCCGTTGAGGACCAGCATCCACCCGTAGGTGTCCAGGACGACGCTGCTCTCGATGCCGAGGCGGTTCATGATCTGGTAGGCCCGCTGGCCGTACTCCAGGGCGGTCTTCACATCCGGCTGCGCGGCGTATTCACCCACGACCATCGCCAGGTTGTTCAAGGCACCGATCAGCTCGGCCTCGGAGAAGCCATGTTGCTCGACAACACGGAAGAGCCGACCATAGGCGTCCTGGGCCTTGGCGACAGCGCTGGGGCGCTCAGCGGCCATGATGGCGTAGGCCTGACCGGCCGTGTCCAAAGCCCGGAGTTGTTGTGTCGGCGTCAGCGCGTCGAGGTAATCGGCACGGAGGAGTGCGGCCGCGGCCGCCTCGACGGCATCCCAGTCCTTGCGCAGCAGGTGCAGTCGTACGATCTGGTTGTGCCAGCGGGGATCGCGGCGGGCGTCCAGAGCGGCGATGGTCGCCTCGGCGCCAAGGGCCCTGTTCATGCTGAGGGCGATGGGCTCGGCCGCCCGGTCTTCACCGAGGGCGTCGGCCATGGACATGGCCGCGTCGAACATCGGCGCAGCCTCGCTGCGCCTGTTCAGGGCAGCGAGTGCAGCCCCCCGCTGCATGTAGACCCACCAGTCCGCCAGGGATGCGCCCTCCTCAAGCAGGCGGGCGGTCGACTCCAGCACCGCCTCCGGCATGCCGGTGGTCAACTGAAGTTCGTGAAGTTGATAGAGGACGTTGCGACGGTCGGGCACGTCGTCAGGAATGCTCAACAGAACCTGCAAGGCGCGCTGGGGCTCATTGCGGCGCTGCCACATCTCGGCGGCGAGCTGCCACCACTGCGCGGTGCGCGGGATATCAGCCGATGTCTGCGCCTCACGCAGGAGATACTCGACCGGCACCCAGCGGCGTTCCTGCATGTAGGTCGCGATCAGCGCCGTGCGGATATCGACCCGGCCCCGGGCGCGGCGCAGGGCCGCCTCCAGTTCGCTGACAGCACTTTCAGACTGTCCGCGCAGGCGGAAGGCCTTGGCCAGGGCAAATCGAATATCCGCGTTGTTGGGATTGATGTCGCGGGCGCGCGACAGGTCGCGCACCGCCGCCGCCAGGTCGAGGCGATTCAGGGCCAGCACGCCCCGGACGTAATAAGCGCCGCCGTGGGAAGGAGCGCCGTCGATAATACGGTCCAGAAGGCGAACGGCCTCGTCGGTCCGACCCGTTTCGGCAAGCAAAGTCGCCTGGAGGGTCTGAAGGTCCTTGTCGGCAGGCTCGCCGGCAATGACCCGCTCGAGCCACGCCTCGGCTTCGGCGGCCCGACGCCCGCTGACCAGCAGGCTTAGATACTGACGTCGGATGTCCATCAGCACCGACTTCAGCCGATCCTGCTCGGCGCGCTTGGACGTTGCCACCCTGGCCGCCAACGCATCATGAAGGGCCAGCCAGCTCGCGATGGCCTTGTCCATGGCGGCCCGGTACGCCGGCGATTTCTGATCGGCGATCGCCCGGGCGATGTCCCGATGGAATACCGCCAGCTCCTGCTTGATATTCACGTTGCCCGGATTCATTTCCGCGGCCTGCGCCAGACACTCTTCGGCCTTCTGGTTGTAGCCTGCGGAATCCGCACCGGGCCGCTGAGCCAGTGAGCGGTAGAAGGCCGCCATCGCCAGTTCAGCTCTCCACTTCTCATCCTCGGCAATGCGCTGTCGGGCCAGCTCGAGCACCGCCTCGGCCGCCTGTTCGCCCCGGGACAGAGCCAACTGCGCGGCGTGGAGGTAGAATTCGAGCCGCTCCGGCCATTGCTCGATGCTGCGCTGCGCCACCTCTTCGGCCTTCCGAATGAACCGGGCCGACTCCTCGCGCCGGCCCTGTCTCTGATGCCACTGGGCCACCCGCAGATAGTTGCCCAGCAGGGCCAGGGCCGGACCCGGCGCTGAGGTGGACGCAGCGGCCTTCTCCCGGGCGTCGGTAGCGCGGGTTGGGTCGCCCCACTGCTCTTCTAATGCGAGCAGCCTCTCGGCAAACTGCTGGCTGATCGTCGGATTGTTGACCGCCACCCCCAGCTCCATCGCCTTTCGCGCCAGCTCCAGTTGGCCCATGGCCAGCCGGCACTGCACCAGCCCCTCGATCGCTTCAATGCTGTCGGCCTTCAGTTGCAGCGCCTGTTCGTAACTCTTGACGGCCGCTTCAAGCTGCCGGTTGACCTGCTGCGCCTGCCCCAGTGCGACCCAGGCCCTGGCCAGCTCGCGAAAGTCGCGGGTCAGGCGTGTGGCCTCGGCTATGGCCTCGTCGTAGCGGTCTTGAGCAATCAGCAGCCGCACGCGATAGCTGCCTCCTTGAACGCGGTCGTGGTTGAGTGCCGAGAGAGCCTCCAGACAGCGCTGCGCAACGGGCAGGTCGATCTCGCCGTCGGCGGCCTTCCGCAGCGCCAGCCCGAAGAGATACTCCAGGAAGCGGGGATTGCCACCCGCCTGGGGCTCGGCGGCCAGAAGACGCTGATACGCAGCATCGTACTTCTCCTGCTGGATCAGCAGATTAGCGCCCTCGATGGCGCGCTCCACCGGATCGGGGAACTGCTCGATGTCGGCAGCGGTGAGCGGTTGTGCGCGGCGCGCCAACCTCCGTTCGATCTCGACGAGATCTGAGACATCGGGCCGCGCCTTGAGCATCTCGCGTACGAGCGTCAGGGCCTCCTCGTGCCGCCCCTGCTGAATGTATAACTGGGCCAGCCCCTGCGCTGCCGCGACGGTTGTTGGCAGCGCCGGATCCTCCCTGACCAGTGGCTGCAGCAGTTCCCGCGCCAGGTCTGCCTTCTCCAGAGTCATCGCCACGCCCGCCTTAAAGAGGCGCTGCTCGGGCGTTTCCTCGGGCAGCTTCCGAAGCAGTTGAACAGCCTTGGCCTCCTCCTTGTTCACCACGAGTCGGATCAGCGCAAACTGCACCAGGTTGCGGTCCCGCGGCAGACCCGTTTGCTCATCGCGTTCGGCCGAATCCAGCAGCGGACCCACCAGCGCCACCGCGCGCTCGAGCTGACGGTCGGCGATCAGCAGTTGCGCCAGGTGGATGCGCCATTCGACAACCTGGGGCCGAAGCTGCACGAGCGAGGTCAATATCCGCGCCGTCTCGCGAGTCTGTCCGACTCTGTCGTAGAGGCGCGCCAGCAACTCCAGTGCTTCGACGCGGTCGCCCTCGTTGAGGTTCGCGAATGCCGGAGCATCGACGGCTCGCTGAAGCATGGGAATGGCATCGGAAAAGCGCCCGTCATAGGCCAGCAGCGTAGCCTGAAGCTTGAGCACCGTGGGGTGCTGTTCCGTCAAGGAGCGGGCGAGCAGACCCAGGTCGCGGTCGATCGCCGCCCTGAGGGCGGGCCGTTCGGCCGCCTCGGCGGCGAGGTACGCGTCCAGGCGGAGCTGCGCCCGCACTTCCACGGCTTGAACTTCGCGGGCGCGCCTGGTCAGGGCGCGGAAGCCGATCAGTTCGGGCGCATCATCGCGGAGGTCGGCCAGCAGGTCGATGGCAGCCTGTCGCCTGGTGGTGTCCCGGCGCCAGACGCGGGCCAGAACCGTCCGCACCTGAAGATCGTCGGGGCGCACGGTCAGCAGCGCCTGCAGTCGCTCCTGGAGCTGGCCTCGATCCAGGTCGCCCCGCATCAACGACTCGTGAATGCAGGAGAGCTCGATGTCCGTGTAAAACGGATCCTCGACGGAGACGTGCTGGCGGACGGCAAAGAGGATTTCCCTGGCCCGCTCGACGATGGCGGCGCGGGCTTTCATGACGGCGGCCTCACGCTGCTCGGGCGAAAGCCGCACGCCACCCTCTTCCGATGGCACATCAATGGCCAGCGAAGGCAGCTCGGCGACGGCCTTGAGAATCTGATAGGCACGGTAGCCCAGCGCCGGGTCGCGCGGAAAGGCAGCGAAAGCCGCCTCGACGGCCTCGCGCGCAAGATTCGCATGCCGCACCGCGTTGGTGGCGTCATTGGCCGTCACCCGTTCCTGAGCCAGTCGGATACGCGCCCGACCGACATACATCAGGCCGTAACCCTGCACGGCGGCTCGCGGCAGCATTTCGCGCAACCGTTCAACGGCCTCTTCGATGGCGGCGCGGCCAACCCTTCGGCCTCCGGCTTCGGTGTCGCGAGCGTCGGAGGCGAGCCCTGCCAGCCAGGTGCCCACGGGATGGATGCGCAGGTGCATTTCGGCGGTGAGGTTGCCCGGATCCACTTCCAGCAGCGCCCGGGCGCGCAGCCGCAGCCGCTCGAAAACCTCCAGGCTCGGGGACAACGCCGCCCGCACGGGGTACTCCTCGATGAGCCGCTCCAGGGCCGGGCGGCAGGAAGGATCAATCTCCAGGGCCGCTTCCCACAGGCCCGTGTGCTTGCCGATCTCGTCGGCGTCGTAGCGCGTCAGTTGGTAGGAGACCTCGGCGGCCTTCAGGTACAGGTCCACCCCTCCCTTGGAACCGCGCAGGGCATCGGAATAGTGCTGCCTGGCGGCGCGGAGGCATTCGGCGATTTCCGCCGGCGTCTGCCGGGTGCGGGCTTCGGCGGCCGCTTTCTCCGCCGCCAGCATGCTTGCCATCGCATGGCGGTCGCGAAAGATTCGCCGGGCCAAAGGCGGACCGACCACAGCGGCGCCCAGCATGCCCACCACCACCACCGTGAGTATCACCAGAAACCGTTTGTTAACCCGTTTTGCCATCTTCTCATTCCTGTCCTGCCGACCTGGCGCCCTCGTACCGGCTCCAGAGCGGCAGGGCGGCCTCAATTCGGGGCAGCGCCGACCTCAGGAAGTCCTGCATGCTCTGTTTGACATCCCCCACGGACCTGTTGTCCGCGATGCACATCAGTTCAACCTTCGCATAATAGCCGTACCGCGCGAACAGATTCTGCAACTGCGCGCGGACCGCGAGCGAGTCGGCCTCGTAGCGCCCGTTGACATGGAAAAAATAGGCCACATGCCGCGGAATATTGTCGCGTTCACCTTCAAAAGTGATGAACCGCACGCGAAGCTCCTGTGGGAGCGGCGTCGATTCCACCCCGCCCAACCCGCGTCCCAGCGGCCAGGTCTCATTTCGCGAATTAACCGTGTCGAAGCCGTCTCCCACGTAGCAGCGCTCGGGAATATGAGCTACGGTGTCCGCCTTGCCCGTGTAGTACGTCAGAGAGACCCTCAGCACCGCTGGGGGGTTTTTCCGTGCCAGCTCGGAGAGCAACTCCTTCTGCCGTGGGAGCGTCATCCCGGCAGCCTCCCGCCGCAGCCCCTCGGGCGTCCGATTCAATTTGCCCGCATTCACGAAGTTCGTGAACAGAAACTCGTTGGTGTCCAATGCCTGAAGCATGTCGGCCGGCAGAGACTCCTCGCGGGCGATCTCCACCCAGTCGTCGATGATGGGGGGGATGGCCTGCGAGAACTTCTGCTGCATCGGCACGGGTTCCTTCTTGAAGTGCAGTCGCAGCAACCCCACCGACCCGTTGAGCCCCACCGCCGCCAGGGCCAGGATGATCACCACCGCCAGGAATGGACCGCGGAGCACGCCGGCGGAGCCATCCGGCGGCGCTGCAGCGCACGACAGGGGCTGCAGGAGCTCGCCTTTCATCGGCTTATCGCTCATACGCCCTCCTGCTGTTCCGCACGCGACTGCGAAGCCGACGGAGCCGACGCCGCACCGTCTGTGGATGACCGCGCACTCCGCAGCGGCCGCGCCGTGCGGACGGCGCTGAGCCGTTGCGTGGCCTGCGCCAGCTCGCTGACGCCCGTCGCCGCGGCCGTACTTCGCCTGGGCGCTTCGATCACCAGGTTTCCAGGATGCTGTCCTGCCGCCGCTCCCGCCGCGGCCGCGGGTCTATCGGCCTCCTCGACAAACAGATTGTCCAGGATCCAGCCTACCAACAGAATCAGGAAAAACGCGGGAATGAGCATGATCATCCCCACAAACTGGTGCGCGAAACTCTCTGACAGGTCGCGGGACCAGTAGTGGTCCAGTATGCCCTGGCCGGCCACGCGCATCATGTTGCAGAAAATCGCGATGGGGACGGCCGAGGCGGCGATGATCAGCTTCTGCCACAGCGGACGCATCGACAGGAACGCCACGGCCGCTCCCACCGACACAAACGTCATCAGCGACTTGAGCCCCGCACAGGCCTCGGCCACGTTCAGGATTCGGTGATTGGGGTCGGCGGGATTGCCAATGATCAGCTTAGTGCCCACCCGCACCGCCTCCACGCCCGTCACGTTGAGCGTGGCCACGGCCGCCGATGCCGCCAGTTGCTGAAGAGGCATGGCGATCTTGCTGTACATCAGGCCCGGCCAGGGAATGGCACAGGCGAGAAACAGGATGGGAAACCAGGCGATGCGCATCACGCCCCAGCCACAGAGCATCAGGACAATGCCGAACAGCGTGGCCACCATTGCACAGTCCTTGAAGAAGTCGTTCTGCCCAGGCCAGATCCCCCAGGCATACAGCAGCAGCCCGCCCAGAAGACAGCTCAGACCGAACCACAGGTGGGACGAACTGGCCAGCCGATCAATGCGGGCGGCCACGTGCCCGGCCGCGCCGCGGGGAATAGCGGCTTTCCCGTCCAGCACATCCGCGGAGGCTCTGGCCGCCACCACCCCTCCGCGGCGGCGACGGTCCGGGGCCGTTGCCCACAAGCAGACGGCGAGCAACGCCATCGCCACACCCGTCGCGCCGCCGATGATCAGGTTCGTCACCAGTGGATCGACAAACGCCGAGGGATAGTAAGCGTAGGCGAAGAACATCACGCCCAGCATGAGGGCCACGGCCTGGGCCCACACGCCCAGCGATTTCTGCCTGATGCTCAGCGCGGGAACGTAGCCCGAAAGCAGGGCCTCGCGGTTGAGGTACAGATAGTACAGGCCGATCAGCGGCACGAAGAAGGAGTGCTGCCAGTTGGACTCGCCCGTGAAGGGGTTCACCTTGAGAAACAGTCGGCGGAAGTTGGGCCAGAACACCCCCACGAGCAGGGCGGCGATCACTGCGATCCGCACCCAGGCGGCGCCGCTGAGACCCCAGTGCCGCGCACTCAGCCAGTCGGCCGGCGCCGCCAGGGAAGGCCTCAACTCTCGCAACGGGTGTTGCTGTACGCTCATGCTCGCTCGTGCCCTCTGTGCACCAGCAACTGTTCGACCGGCTCGCAGGGCGCCGAAGCTCGTCGGCACCAGCATCTTACGTCCGGCCGCGGCCGCGGGTTCAGGCTCTGTCGACCGTGCCCGGCAGGCGATCAACGCACGCTAGTCGTTCGCGAAGTTACGGTCATACAGAAAGCCAAAACCGTAGGTAACGCGGAAGGCGTTTCGGAACGCCGCCAGGAAAATCGGATAGGCGTCGGTGCCGACGATGACCATGTCGTTGGGCTTCAGGTACACGTCCGGCTGACGGCCCTCGAATATCTTCCGCAGGTCCACACGGACCCATAGCTCGTTGTTGTTGGCGTCGCGACGGATGATGTCCGTCTTCGACGGCACAGCCAGCGGATCCAGCATGCCCGCGCCGATCACAGCCTGCTTGAGGTTGATCTTCTGACCGGTCAGGCTGTACGGTCCCGGGGCGCGCACGTGGCCGCCCATATAGTAGATCTGGCTCGTGATCGGCGGCACGACGATCAAGTCGTTGGGCCGGATGACTATATTATAGCGCAGGTCGCCGGCCAGCAGTCGCTCGTAGGGAATGCGGATGACCCGTTGCTCGCCCTGGGCTGCCAGCGAAGCGCCGAACTCGTAGGGTGGCTGCGGCGGAGGCATCTGTTCCTCCGCGGCCGGGGCAGTGGCAGGCGGCTTGATCTGGCCGATCGTGCGACGCTCACCGCCCACCGTGATTTCGCGCTCGTCGATGCCCGCGCCTGTTCCGGAAATCGCTTCCCCGCCTCCGACCGCCTCCTGCATCGCCAGCATGGGCCTCAGGGCCGGTGCGGCGGTTCCCTGTGGAGCCAGAATGTCCACATCGGGCGCCTTGGGCTTCTGCTCCGGCTGCTGCTGCGAAGGCTGCGTCGATGGCGTCTCGGAGCTGCGCTGACGGATCACATACACATTCTTAACAAACGGAGAGATTCCACCCGCCTGGGCCAACGCCTGCATCAGCCGAAGGTTGGCCTCGGGGATGGGCCACTGCCCATCGCGCCCCACCGAGCCGCTGATCCAGAACGTCCGCCCACGCGCCTCGACGACCGTCACGGAGACCTGAGCATCCTCCAGCACCCCGGCCTCCTTGTATTTCTGGGCGATGGCCGTCCGCAGTTGCTGCTCCGTCAGGCCGCTGGCCTTGATCGGGTCCTGCAAGAGAGGCAGGGCCAGCATGCCCGTCTCGCTGACGCGGGACTGGCGCGTCAATTCGCCGATTCCCACAAGGTCGAACACGCCAATCAGCAGCACGTCATTGCGACTGATTACGTAGTCCGTGATGACGACCTCCAGGTCGCCGGGGCGCACGTCCTCGGCGTCGGGAAACTCGGCTCTGACTTCGTCGATGGGATCCAGTTCGCTGAGGATCGGCACCAGCAGCCGATCGCCCTCGTGGCGCGCCAACTCGCTCTGATCGAGCCAGCTCTTACAGCCGCCGGCCAGCACCAGCACGGCCACAGACAGCAACAGATGTGTGAATCTCCGCATGAGTACAGTCACCATGTCCCTGTCGCGCACGGAGCGCTCCTTTCCCTGAATCTCAGGTTGCCGCATCAGTCAAGCCGGCCGCTGGATCGGAGCGGCCGCACGAACCGCATCATAGGCAGAGGGACCAGGTCGGCCCTGCACGCCCCCCGCGCCAGGCATCAGCCCAAGGCTCAGGCCGTCCCTGGGACCCCGCGCCGTCAGTGTCCTCCGAAGACCGGCGAATGCCGACCGCAAGTACTCTACCTCACGACTGTGAATTATCAAGTCGATTTCGGCGCACAGCAGCCGGCCGAACTGCCGCGCTGGACGTGGCCGACTCGCATCCGCGACCGCGGCGCCGTCTGCGCGCCGGGCCTCGAGAGGTCAAATCGGCCCGTTTAGCGGCATTCTTGACCGAATTCGCTGCGCCCAACGACTGCACAGCGCAATGCCTGCGCCATCGCCGCGGCAGTCCGATAAATTGCCGGCGCGCGAGGCAGATCGGAGACCGGCCTCCCTGCCACCTGTCGCCTGCCTTCTCTCCTCTTAAAGGCGATGTCCCAGCTTCACCCGCTTGGTCTCCAGATACCTTCGGTTGTGTTCGCCCGGCGCGATCTGGATGGGCACTTCTTCGACAACCGTCAGTCCGAATCCCTCGATGCCATAGGTCTTCTTGGGATTGTTGGTCATGATGCGGATGTTCGACAGCCCCAGATCTCGCAGGATTTGCGAGCCGATGCCGTAGTCGCGCTTGTCGGGCGGGAAGCCGAGCTTTTCATTGGCCTCGACCGTGTCCAGCCCGCGCTCCTGAAGGGCGTAGGCGTGCAGCTTGTTGGCCAGGCCAATGCCCCGGCCCTCCTGGCGCAAATACACGAGCACGCCCTTGCCGTGGGCCTCGATGGTCTGCATGGCCTGGGCGAGCTGGTGACCGCAATCGCACCTGGCCGAGCCAAAGACGTCGCCGGTGAGGCACTCGCTGTGGACGCGGACCAGAACCGGGTCGGGGTGGGGTATGACCTTGCCGGCCTCGTCCAGCTCGCCGATGCCGCCTTTGCACAGGGCCAGGTGCGGCTCCGGGTCGATCACGCTCTGGTAGGCGTGCAGGCGGAATATCCCCCAGCGCGTCGGCAATGTGATGCTCTGGATCCGCCGCACGAACTGCTCGCGTTTCAGCCGATAACTGATAAGGTCGGCAATGCTGCACATCTTCAGCCCGTGCCGGGCGCAGAAGACCTCCAGATCCGGGCGGCGGGCCATCTCACCGTCTTCGCGCATGATCTCGCAGATAACGGCCGCCGGCTTGAGTCCCGCCAGGCGTGCCAGATCGACGCTGCCCTCGGTCTGTCCGAGCCGCACGAGCACGCCGCCGTCGCGTGCCCGCAGGGGCATGATGTGCCCCGGTCGCACCAGGTCCTGGGGCTGGGCGTCGTCGGCGATGGCGATCTGGATGGTCTTGGCGCGGTCGCGCGCCGAGACACCGGTTGTGACGCCGAAGCGCTGGTGACCGTCGATGGTTACGGTGAAAGCCGTTCCCATCGCCGCGGTGTTGAAATCGGTCTGGGGGTGCAGCCGCAATCTGTCGCATCGCTCGCCGGTCAGCGCCAGGCACACCAGCCCGCGCCCGTGTGTCACCATGAAGTTGATCGCCTCGGGCGTGATCTTCTCGGCCGCGTAGACCAGGTCGCCCTCATTCTCGCGATCTTCATCGTCGACCAGCACGATGGGCCGGCCGGCCTTCAATTCGTCCAGGATTTCGGGTATCGGCGAAAACGGCATTGACATTCCTCTCACGATCCGGCGTCTGCCGCCGCGCCGGACGGCCCAGGGGCCCTGCGGGCGGCCCGCGCCGCCTTCAACTGGAGCCAGCCCTGCACGAAGTAATCGGCGCAGGCGGCCGCCGACAGGCACACCACGGCCCACCACAGCGCGTGAACGATGGCCATCCACGGCGGCGTCCACGGGCCGCCGGAGATCGGCGCGATCAGCACCGCCAGAACCATCGTCAATTGTATCACAGTGCTGGCCTTGCCGAGCGGCCGGGGCTGGATCGTTACGGTACCGGCCAGGGCCAGCAGCACGATAGCGCCAACCGCGGTGATCAGGTCCTTGCCGTACACGGCCACGACCACCCATATTGGGATGCAGAAGCCCGGCGGCGCGATCCATTCGAAACTCAGCAGAATCACCGAGCAGGCGATCAGGAGCTTGTCGGCGACGGGATCGAGGATCGCACCCAGGCGGCTGGTCTGTTTCAGGCGACGGGCCAGATAGCCATCGAGCTTGTCGGTGATGGCCATCAGTCCGAAGATGCCGATGGGAATCCAGCGATGGGCGCGGGTAGGCTCGCGGCTCACCGCCAGCACCGCCCACAGAAACACCGGCAGCAGCAGCAGGCGCAGCATGGTCAGGCCCATGGGCCAGGTGGGCGGCCACAGGCCGGCGTTGCGCTCGATCTGGACGCCGGGGGTGGGCATTGCCCGATTGTACACGCGCCGGACGGCCGTATTCACCTCGTGCTAAGGCGGACATACCGCGGCGGGCGCGTGACCGTTTCTGCGGCCGGCGGTCCGAGATCGCGCTTGCGCACGACGTAGCACGGGCGTCCTCGCCCGTGCTGGCCATCGGGGGAGAGTCTCCACACTATGAAAATGCCAAACTCCAAGGCACGGGCAAGATGCCCGTGCTACGCTACGCCGCAAAGCGATTGAGTTACGGGAGTGATGCAAGGGGCTGGCAGAACAGGCTTTACGGGACGAGAGAGGGCGCGCGAAAAAAGGCCTCCTGACGTATGCT
>Ga0209101_1000639_pt1 | contig 28463 bp, 24 predicted proteins | sample ConPoolayeCmetaG_FD_185481 | JGI IMG/M metagenome (GOLD analysis project Ga0209101, IMG submission 185481) | Hot spring microbial mat communities from California, USA to study Microbial Dark Matter (Phase II) - Cone Pool mat layer C metaG... ...
CTATCGTGTTCATCCGTCAAATCCGTGAAAATCGGTGTCCCCGCAGAGACCCTAAAGGTTTTAGAAACCTTTAGGGTCTCTTTTGATAAAAACCGTCCGTGTTCATCCGTCAAATCCGTGAAAATCGGTGTCCCATTTGTATGGTCATCAGCACAGGCTGAGCAGATACGAATTTTCACGAATTTATCCGCATCTATCCGTTCAGGCTGCGTCGATCCGTGTCATGTTTACCCCCACGCCCGTTTGATTTTGAGCACGGCCTGGGCGATGTCGTCCATGTCTTCATGGTCGCCGAGCAACATGCTTTGCTTGAACCATACTGTGCGCGTGCACAGGTCTTCGGTCACCGGACAAGACGGCAAGGTGGGCAATTCGGCGTTGGCGATCGCCCAGGGGCTGATCCGCCCTTCCTGCTCGGCCAGTGCACGACGGATCGAAGCGGCGTGGTTGAGTGGGGTATAGCCCGATGAGCAAGGAATTCCTTCGGCGTTGAGGGCCTGGATGAACTCACGACACGAGTGGCCGCCAAAAGCTGCCGGGTCGTAGGTCGACATGTACAGGTGCCAGGCGTGGCGGGTAACCCGTGGATCGACCTTGGCCGGCTTGAGGCCGCCGATTTCGTTCAGCCGTGCGGTGAGATAGGCGGCGTTGTCGCTGCGTCGTTGCATATGTTCTGGCAGCCGCTCCAGTTGAGCGAGCAAAATCGCCGCCTGCCACTCGGTCATGCGGTGATTCCATCCCAGCACTTCGTGTTGATACCATTCTCCGGTCAAGGTACGTCCACAGTTGTGCAACGACCAGCAGCGCTCATACAGTTCGGCATTGTTGGTGACAATCGCGCCCCCTTCGCCGGCGTTGATGTTTTTGCTCGATTGGAAGGAAAAAGTGCCCAAATCGCCGATGGTGCCGACCGGAACCCCCTTCCATTGCGCTCCCCAGGCCTGACATGCGTCTTCAACCACGGCCAGGTTGTGCCGCCGGGCCACTTCCATGATCCCGTCCATATCGGTCGGGCAGCCGGCGATGTGTACCGGCATGATCGCCTTGGTTCGCGGTGTGATCGCCGCTTCGACGGCTGCCGGGTCGAGCATGTAGGTTTCCGGGTTGATGTCAACAAAAATCGGTCTGGCGCCGACCAGAAAAGCCGCACTCGGTGTAGCTACAAACGTGTAAGGGGTGGTGATCACCTCGTCGCCCGGCCCAATTCCCAGGGCGCGCAACGAGATTTCCAGCGCGGAGGTGCCGTTGGTCACGCAAAGGGCGTACTGGGCGCCTTGAAATTCGGCAAAACGGCGCTGAAATTCGGGGACTTTGCTGCCGTAAAGCCCCCATTTGCCCGAGTGAAGCACTTCGAGCAGGTATTTCTCTTCCCGTTCATCCCAAATCGGCCACTCTGGAAAGGGCAAGGTGCGGAGTGGCGGTCCACCTTCGATTGCCAACTTGTCGCTCATGGTGATCCTTTCTTTTCTAATCACGATAACAAGCCGCACAAGCGACACCTTTTGTCGCTTACCGACACCTTGAGTGGCGTTGGTAAGCGGCATAGGGATGCCGCTTGTACGGTTTTTCGGATAGGCTCTAAATGAAATGATTTGCCCGTGCACAGGTTGGGCACAGCCCGGCAATCACGGCCTGCACCGGGGGTCTCCCCGAAATACCGGCAAAATGATCGGCTCACAGTATGCCGATCAACACGCTGAGGGTCAGCCCGCTCAACAGGGTGGAAAAAAAGATCGCGCCGGTCACCGCTTCTGGTTCAAGCTCGTATTCCAGGGCCAAAATTGCGGCGGTGACGCCGGTGGGGGTGCTGGCTTCGACCATTGCGGTTTGGAAAGTCACGCCCTGAACGCCGGTTAACCGGGCAACCGGCAAAGCCACCAGAGGGGCAACCAGCAGACGAAACGCGGCGGCAAAGAGGATTGGGCCGATGTGGTTGTGCAATCCGCGCACGCTTTCGGCCAGTTGCAGGCCCAAGGTCAACAACATCATCGGCACGGCAGCATCGCCCAACAGGTCAATGGGACGCATCAGCACGGCCGGCACGCGAAGGGTCTGCGGAAAGAGCATCACCGGGATGGCCGCAACCAGAGCATAGAGCATCGGGATACGCACCAGGTTGTTGATCGCTTTGCGCCATGAGCCGCCGCCGGCTGCCAGGACCACCCCCAATGAGCTGGCAATGGCGGCGGTAGTGACAAAATAAACCATGGCCCGCGCCTTGCCTTCGGCCCCAAAAGCAAAGAGACACACCGAAACACCAAAATTGCCGGAATTGATCACCAGCACCGAGAGCAGGGCGGCGCGTCGTCGCACGCCGCGCCAGCCCAGCAACGTCGCCACCGGCCAGGCCAATGCCGCCGTCGCCAGGGTAGCTATGGCGGCAAAGAGCGCCACCTGCCCGGTTTCGGCGCCGGTCAGCTCGGCGCCGGTCAATGAGGCAAAGATGGCACAAGGGGTCAGCGCATAAAAGGTGGTGCGTGAGATCGAGCGGACGTTGGGTTTGACCAGCACGCCGATCAACACGCCGACGCCGATGATCAGAAAAACCGGCAACAGGTTGTTGACGAAAATGCCGATCAGAATGCCCACTCGTCCTCGTCTCCGTCGTTGGCGTCGTCGATGTCGAAATCAAGCATAGACAGGTCGAGTGTGCCTTGCATAAAATCCATCTCGGCCAGGGCTTCTTCGGCGGCGTCTTGCAGCGCCTCATCTCCCTGCTCGCAGCAGATTTCCAGCACGCGCCGCGCTTCCGGCCCGCCGATCTGCCCCAATGCCCAAACGGCCATCAACTTGACTTCGGCATCGCGGTCGGCGACCAGCCGGCCGAGTTTGCCGACCGTTTCATCCAGGCGGAGGGCGCCACATGCGCGCACTGCCTCGAAGCGCATTTCGGCATCTTCCGAGTCCAATTCGTCGATCACCGTGTCGGCCCATTCTTCGTCGGCGCTGCGGCCCATGGCAAAAACGGCGCTGACGCGCATGCGCGGCTCTTCGTGGGCATAAGCCTGGGCGATGATCTCGCGCACCTGTGGACGGTCGAAATAGGCAATCGATTCGACGGCACGGCGGCGCACGTCCAGTTCCTGAGTGGCATCGTGAATGACCTGCCAGAGGGCCTCCCAAACCTGGTCGGCAAAGTGCGGCTGGAGTTTGCCCAATTCGGCCATCAACGCAAAGCGGCTCAGCGAAGTGGCAGCCGCTTCGCGCACCATCGCCGAGGCATCGTGCTGCAGCATGTGAATCAGGGGGCGGATGAGTCGGAAATCTTCGACTTCCCACAGCCCTTCGATGCACGCCGCGCGCACGCGGGCCTCGCTGTCTTGCAGGCCAAGGGTGAAAATCGGCGTAAAGTCGAGTTCAAAGTCGGCTTCGGCGGCCTCGACCATTTGAGCAACCAATGCGCTGCGTCGTTCGGCGTCAAGTTGCGCCCAGACCTGGACAAAGCGATCGAATTCTTCGCCCATCAGGTTGGAAAGCCGCCGGATGGCACTGCCGGGTGTGTTTTCGCGGTTCAATTGTTCCAAAGCACGATTCAAGTCTTTCAAAGCGGTTATCCTTTACTCCTCCTTGCGCAGATTCAGAACCTGTGCAGGGATACGATTTTACCGGGCTCTGGTAAATCTGGTAGTGGAGTCGAGGCTTTAGCCGGACCGGCTGAAGCCTCGACTCCAAGACGTGAGTCCGAGATTTTATGTCCGATAATGTGCGTTGATGTCCACGTAGGCGTGGGTCAGATCACACGTCCAAACGGTAGCCTGAGCATCGCCTTGCCCCAAATCGAGACGAAAGGTGATCTCGTCTTCGGCAAGCATCCGTGCCGCGCGCACTTCGTCGATCTCGAACGGTTCGCCGTTGCGCACCAGATGCAGCCGATCAACCCGGTTTTCCATCCACAAAGAAAGTTTGTGCGGGTCAAATTCGACCCCGCTATAGCCGGCTGCGCAAATCACCCGGCCCCAGTTGGCATCCTGGCCGTAAACGGCCGTCTTGACCAACGGTGAGTGGGCCACGCTCTTGGCTACCCGTTTGGCAGCCGCCCGATCGGACGCGCCTTGTACGTGGATGGTGATAAATTTGCTTGCCCCTTCGCCGTCACGGACAATTGCATGGGCCAATGTGGTGGCTACGGCGGTTACCCCCTCGACCAAAGCCGCGTAATCTGCACCGGCGGTCTCGGTGATGAGCGGGTTGCCGGCCAGGCCGCTGGCAAGCACAAGCAGGGTATCGTTGGTGCTGGTATCGCCATCGACGGTAATCGAGTTAAAAGTACGTTCGGTAACGGCATTTAACGCAGTTTGAAGTGTGTGGCGTTCGACGGCCGCGTCGGTGACGATTACAGCGAGCATGGTGGCCATGTTGGGATGGATCATTCCGGCGCCTTTGCACATGCCGGCAATGGTCACCCATTTGCCGCCGATCTGCACCTGCACGGCCGCTTCTTTGGGGCGGGTGTCAGTGGTCATAATCGCCTGGGCGGCAGCATGGCCGCCGGTAGGGCTTAATGCCTGCGCCGCCATGTCGATGCCCAGAGCGATTTTGTCCATCGGCAGCGGCCGGCCGATCACGCCGGTAGACATCACAAAGACGGCATCGGCGGACAGGCCTAACGCTGCGCCAACGCGACGGGCCGTTTCCCGGACATCGGCCAGTCCTTGTGCGCCGGTGCAGGCATTGGCATTGCCACTGTTGATGATCACCGCCTGGATCGGCCTGCCGGCCTGGATCAGGGCACGGTCATAGATGACCGGTGCAGCCTGAAAGCGGTTGGTGGTAAATACGGCGGCGGCCGTGCAGGGCACGTCGGCGTAAAGCAAAGCCAGATCGAGAGCGCCGTCTTGCTTTAGTCCACAGGCGACGCCGCCGGCGCGCAAGCCGGGCACGGCGGTGATGGCAGGATTATCCAACGGGCGAAGTGTAGTCATCTTGAATTGGCCTCTTTGAGTTGATTGATGTAGATATTTCGAATTTCTTCAAACATCTTGCAATATTCTGGCGTTGCATAATCAGGATAGGTCCACGGCCAGGGGCGGAAGGCGCGATCGCGGTATTGCAGGGTGACTTCAGCGTAAATGCCAACCGTGTCCGGCGACCTGCCGATGTAAATGCGGTGTCCGTGATTCTTGGTCGTCGCCAACACCAGCTTGGCCAGGCAGAGGTAGCCGGGGTCCAGGTTGACCCGTCGCCGCCCTTCCACGGCCAGGCGCTGTTCGATTTCGTTGCTGCGCAGCTTGATCGCGGCCAAATCGCCGGGGTCGATCAGATGACGGAAAGCCCAGATGCGACGCACCAGGTTGGGTCCAAACTCGGCAGCATAGTAAGGCGTGTGCTCGAAAGGCAACAGCGTGCTTTCCCAGTCGATCGGCCCCCACTCGGCCAGCAGGCACGATTTGGCGGTTTGCAGGAGGTCATCGCCCGGCGCAAACGCACTGACGATCAATTTAACCGGTTGAGGCGTTCGAGGTTGTCCCATATCGTGTTCTGATCTTTCTGGCTTGCAACATATCGACAGGCTGAGGCATTGAGCCAGGTCACTTGAAACCCAATCGCCTTTCTTTGAGGCTGACAAAACGTCCCCGGCCGATGATCAGGTGATCGAGCACTTCGATGTCGAGCAGCCGGCCGGCTTCGACGATGCGCTCGGTGACGCGCACATCCTCCGATGAGGGTGTCGGATCGCCGCTGGGGTGGTTGTGGGCGACGATGATGGCCGCGCAATTTTCGCGCAGGGCGTAACGCATCAACTCACCGACGCGGATCACACTGGTGTTCAGATTGCCGATGTACACCGTGGGGATTTTAAGCACACGGTTTTTGGTATCCAGCAAAAAGAGGCGCAGATGTTCCTGATCCAGCAGGTCCATCTCGGCCATCACCAGGTTGGCAGCATCGGCCGGAGAGCGGATTTGCGGCCGGTCTTCGGGCGATTCGATCAACAAGCGGCGGCCCAACTCGATGGCCGCCATGATCTGGGTATATTTGGCCTCGCCAATCCCCTTGATGCGACTCACTTCGGCCAAACTGGCGCGAGCCAGGCCGCTTAACCCGCCAAACTCGATCAACAAGCGGGTGGCCTGCTCGATCACGTTTTCCCCCGGCACGCCCGTGCGCAACAAGATCGCCAGCAATTCCGAAGTCGACAAGGCCCTCGCGCCGTGGTGAATCAATCGCTCACGCGGACGCTCGTTCTTGGGCAACTCGTGGATTGTCGACCGATATTGGACAGAGGACTGGTCGGGTTGGCTTTTGTTTTCTGATTGTTGAGATTCTTCTTGCATCGTATATATCTGATTTTTGTTCACCGGCCGGCGCATAGGGATGGCCGGCGCATAGGGATGCGCCGGCTACGACCGGGCCGGCTGATTTTTGTTTGCCGGCCGGCGCATAGGGATGCGCCGGCTACGACCGGGCCGGCTGATTTTTGTTTGCCGGCCGGCGCATAGGGATGGCCGGCTACGACCGGGCCGGCTGATTTTTGTTTGCCGGCCGGCGCATAGGGATGGCCGGCGCATAGGGATGCGCCGGCTACGACCGGGCCGGCTACGACCGGGCTACGGTTTGGGAATAGAAACCTGCAAGGCTTGCCAAATTATAACACAATCTCGGCAGAAAAGGTAATCGTCGGGTATTTCGGGTGCATTTCAACTTGGAGGCAAGCTCGTTGTGGTCAGTCGCTGACCGCGCCACTCTGTAGGATCAGGCGATACGCAGGGCCTGAGCATCGCCCGGACGCCGGTTTGACAAGTCGCCCCCATTCTGAAATACACCCGGTATTTCAGCTCCACACAAACCGGGTGGGCGACAGCAATGACATCACCCACCCCGGTACGGCCATGGCCCGGTTGGCTTTGTTCTGCTTTGTGCCGAATCTGTTTGTCGCCAAAGCGAAAACATGTTACAATCCACCCAGCCCGGTTCAGGAGTGTCTTGATGTCGATAAGAATTGTTTTTATGGGAACCCCCGAATATGCCGTTCCCAGCCTGAAAGCATTAAATGAGCACTATCAGATCGTTTTGGTGATCACCCAGCCCGATCAAAAACAGGGACGCGGGCGAAAAATGAGCATGTCGCCGGTCAAAGAAACCGCCCTCACGCTTGGGTTAACGGTCTGGCAGCCGACCAGTTTGCGCAGCCAGGCGGCCGTTCGGCATTTATCCGAGTTTGCGCCCGACCTGTATGTCACTGCCGCCATCGGGCACATTTTAACGCCGCACGTGTTGGCGATACCGACGCATGGTTGCATTAACGTGCATGCTTCGCTGCTCCCCCGCTGGCGCGGTGCGGCACCGGTCAGTGCGGCGATCTTGAACGGCGACCGGGAAACCGGCGTGACGTTGATGAAAACCGATGCCGGCCTGGACAGCGGCCCGATTTTGGCCCAGGCGCGCTGCCCGATTGCCGCAGACGATACCGCCGAGAGCCTGACCCGCCGGCTGGCCCAATTGGGAGCCGATTTGCTGCTCGAAACGTTGCCGCGCTGGCTGGCTGGTGAAATTGTGCCCCAACCGCAGCCCGAAGAAGGGATCACCTATTGTCGGCGACTGGAAAAACAAGATGGCGAGATCAACTGGCAACAGCCTGCCATCTATATTGAACGCATGATCCGGGCCTATACGCCGTGGCCGGGGGCCTACACCTTTTATCGGGGCCAGCGGCTCAATATCTTGCGTGCCGGCGTGCTCGACATGCCGGCCTCTCGGCACCTGCCCGGCACCGTCATTGCGCTGAACGGCCACGTTGCCGTTCAAACCGGCGAGGGGTTGTTGGAACTGTATATGCTGCAACTGGCCGGCAAACGGCCGCTCCCCATCGATGCGTTTTGTCGGGGACAACGCGCGTTGATCGGCGCAACGCTCGGCGCAACAGGGTAACACTTATGACGCAGGTTGACTCAACCCCTCCCGAATGGCATACAAAGCGGCCTGCGTACGGTTGGCCAGATGCAGTTTATTCAAAATGTTGCTGACATGGGCGCGCACCGTTCGCTCGCTAACCACCAGCCGATCGGCAATTTCTTTGTTCGACAACCCTTGTGCCACCAGTCGGAGAACCTGGACTTCGCGTTCAGAAAGTGGCTGTTCTGCCGGGGGAAGATTGGGCGGCTGCTGAAGCTCGCGCATCAACTTGCGGGCAATGGTTGGAGCCAGCGAAGGCTCGCCGGCATAGACACTGCGAATGGCCTGGAGCAACTCGTGCGGCTCTGAATCTTTGAGCAGGTATCCCAGGGCGCCGGCTTTGATCGCCGGAAAAACCTTGTCGTCGTCGGTATAGCTGGTCAAGACCAAAATGCGGGCATTGGGATTGGCCTGGCAAATTTCGGTGATCGCTTCGATGCCATCTTTGCGCGGCATCACCAGATCGAGCAAGATCACATCTGGAGTCAATGCGCCGGCGCGCTCCACCGCATCAATGCCGTCTGCTGCCTCACCCACCACCTCCATCCCCGGCTCGCTGTCGAGCAGGGCGCGCAACCCGGCACGAACCAAAGTATGGTCATCGGCGATCAGAATTCGGATCGGTTTAGCCATTTCTTCTTTCTCCCATTTTATGCCCCTCTTGCAACTCCCTCAACGCCCGGTAGCCCAGGCTTGAAGTATAAGCGGCATCCCTATGCCGCTTATACCGACGCATAGGGATGCGTCGGCTACGTTTTTCGGGCTACGTTTTTCGGGCTACGTTTTTCGGCGTCGGCTACGTTTTTCGGATAGGCTCTCAGGTCACTTGTGCGCCCGGTAGCCCAGGCTTGAAGCCTGGGCCACTCATTCGGCGCGCCGTAAACGGCGCGCCGTAAACGGGATGACCGCACGCACCTGGGTGCCCTGACCGGGCAAAGAAACGATGTCCAACATTCCTCCAAGTTGGGCCGCCCGCTGTTGCATGTTTGCCAGGCCCATCCCGCCCGTATCGTTGGTGCTGTTGCGATCGAACCCAACGCCATTGTCAACGATTTCCAGAATGACGGTATCCTCTTGTGAATGCAAATATACAGAAACCTTCGAAGCGGCAGCGTGTTTAAGAGCATTGTTCAATGCTTCTTGAGCAATGCGGTAAAGGCCCTCTTCAACCTTGGGAGGCAAGTCGATCGTTCCTTTTACAATCAACTGCGCCTGAACACCTGAACGTTTTTCCACCGCATCCAGGCGCTCCTGCAATGCGCCGACCAGCCCTTCGTATTCGAGCGCCGGCGGGCGCAACTCATAGACCAACAAGCGCATATCACGGATCGCCTGACGGGTGCCTTCTTCCAGTCGATCCAGGTATTCTTCTACGTGTGCCAGATCGCCGGCGCGCAGCGAACGTTGCCCGGCTTCGATCCAGAGTGTCAGGCTGTACAACGACTGGGTGACCGAATCGTGAAGGTCGCGCGCCAGCCGTTCACGTTCTTGCAACAACGCCACCTGTTCGGCTTCGGCGCGCAGGCGGACATTCTCTACCGTCACCGCGATTTGATCGGCGACCGCCGCCAGCAACGCACATTCGTCGGCGCCAAATTGTTGACCGGCCGCGCCGATGACGCTCAACACCCCCACCGTTCGTCCGGTTGCCCGCATCGGCGCGCCGACATAGGGTCGCTCGCCGGGCACGGCAAAAACGTGCCACGGATAGGGGCTGTCGGCGATGTGTGGCAGACTAACCGGCGTCGTTTGCTCGAACACCCAGGTGATCAATTCGCGTTCATGCAAGCCGATCGCTTTTTGTATCTCCTCGGTAGCCGGAATTCCCCGCCATGCGGCCAGGCGCAGAGTTTCATTCTCTTGATCGAGCAAATGAACCATCCCGATTTCACACGCGATCACCGCCAACACCTGATCCAGCGAACGGGCCAGCGCCTCGTCCAGGTCAAGCGAAACGCGCGCGACGGTCGCTACCTGGTAGAGAGCCGACAGCTCGCGTGTGCGGTCGCTCACCCGCTGTTCCAGACCGGCATACAACTCGTGCAGCCGCTCGGTCATTCGCTTGAACTGTCCGGCCAATGCGCGCAGATCATCCTCCGGCCTGGCGAGGATCTGATGGGTTGGGTCGCTTTCGGCGGCCTGCCGGACGACGGCGATCAGGGTATCCAGCGGACGGATGATCTGTCGCACGCTCAATACTGCCGTCGACCAAGAGGCCAGCATACCGATCAACAGCAAGCCGATCAGCACCTGCCGTTCACGCCGGCCGACGGCAGCCATGACGTTCCAATCTGCTTCGGACACCAATCCCCAGGGGGTTCCGGCCACCGGCACAAAGCCGATCAACGCTCGCCCCCCATTCGGGCGGCGTACCAATATGCTGCCGTGTTGGCCACTCAACACGCGCTGCACGCCGGCCTGGACCTCAGCTTGTTGAGCGATGCGCGCCGCGCGTGGATGAATCACCTCCCCGCTGCCGTCTATCAGATAGAGATCGCCATCTGCCCAATCGCGCATGGCACGCGATATAGCCGCGTAAAAAGGGGAATGATCCAGCTCCAGCAACCCGATCAGCGTCGCCGAGGCGTTGTCGGGCCGGGGAAGCGGCACAGCGAGGGCCAGCGTCGGCAGGCCGGATGGGCCGGGGTTCAAGAGGTTGGAATAGCGGAAGGGAATTTCGACAACCGGTTGTGCATACGGACGGTCGGCCCAACTTTGTCCGACGGCAAAACGGAGCGGTTCGGTTGCAGCCAATACCCGTCCTTCTGGATCGAGCACGACAAGGCCACCGTCAAACGCACGGAGGTCGGCAGTTGAAAAACCCGGCATCGCCTTCCCGGTCGACAGATATCCCATCAGACCGGGCTGTACGGCCAGGTTAACCAACAAATCGGCATAATCGCGCGCGTCGGCAGCAAGCCGTTGGGCTTGCTGCCGGAGCAATGCGTTGTTGCGCTCCACGGTCAGATCGACCCAGATTTTGTGGGCGACGCCCCAGGCAAACCACGGAATCAGGTTGAGCAAAAGGGCCGTGAACGCTACGGCCCAGACAACAAACCTGACCCGCAGAGCAAGCCACCTGCCAGGGCGGTCGGCATCCGAAAGTGCAGTCATACTGCGGCCTTTTCCGACTCGGATCGGGCAAGGGGGATTTGCCAGGCCGGCACAATGCCATAGACTCGATTTTCAACCGGCATGCCGATCAAATTGTTCCATAGATTTGTTTTTCTTTTTTCCAACAATCGAAAACCAAGCCGTTCGTAAAGGCGACATGCCGAGCGATTTTGATCGGTGGTATGCAGATGCACGCCGGACACCCCCTCGGCCCAAAAACGGGCCAGGCACACGCGAAGCAAAGCCTGCCCAATGCCCCGTCCGCGCGCCGTCGCCGCGACATTGATATGCAGATGGGCCGGAAAGCGCACCGACGAAATGCCGGGCACCTCTCGCCGCAGCCATGCGCACAAACTATGCCAGACAAAACGCAGCGTTTTGCGTCCCACTCGATACCGCCCACGCAACCAACGCCCGATGACCCGTGGCAGAATGTGCCAGGCCATCACCCGCGCGCGTCGCTTGTTGGTTCCACCGGAGACATAGCCTACCACATGCCCGTTCTGCTCGGCAACCCACAAATGTTCCGGCTCATAGTCGGTATAATAAGCCACAAAAGCCTCACAAAAGGCGGCCCGGTCGTCGAGAAAAGCTTCGATCGGAGCGCCAAAAAAGGCGGTATCGGCAGCCAATTGCCAGACCGCCGCGCGATCGCGCTCCTGATAAGGTCGAATCTGCCAATCATCCTCACCGTTGTTCACCTGGATCATCCACTTTCCACGGCCAGTCGTGAAGGCGGATCAGGTGCCAGGCCGTGCGGTCGAGCGTAATTCCACGCTGTCGTGTCTCGGCAGCGACGGCCAACCAGGCTGGATCGCCCAACAACTTGCGATCTAGCTTGAACCATACCTGTTTTCCTTTGGCCCAGACCGTGTCGGTTTCGGCACGAGTCAGACGCAACTGCCATATTGCGGAATTCTCTTCCCAAAATGTACGAACGTTTAGATAATAGGTATAGGCCTGGCTGACCGACGCGCGCAGTTCCAGCGTCACCCAAACATCATCGCCCCAGCGAAGAACGTAAAGCCCGGCAATGTCGGCACCGCCGCTTACAGTGCGCACTGCACTATCTCGAACCGGATCGTGAGCAAACGCAGAACCGAGATTCTCCAGCGATACAGAGGCGTTTTTGGCGTATGGGATGACTTCAATGCCCACCGCCTCCAACACGGTAGCCGATTCTACGCGCATAAATAGCTCATTGGGCTGCACAAAACGGCGCAAAAAGGCCCCTAACAGCCGTAGTTGTGATTTGTAGGTTCCAACGGCACGTTGTTTAGCCGTCATATCACCCGGCAAAAGCATCCACTGTACCCATTCGCCGACCCTTTGTAGCTGACGCGGCGGTCGCAGGCCATCCAACGGCGCCAGACGACGATGTTGCGGGTACATACCATAGTGGACCAGATACCCCAACAGGGTCGGATCGTAATCGGGATTGTCGGCACGGGTCAGTTCAACGGCCAAAAAGGTGAACGCACTCAATGCACGATGATCGGGATGCTCATCAAGCGGATGTGGCAAAACGATCAAATCGGGCTGAAACTTGCTCAGGATGCCGATCAGATCGCGGAGCAAAGACTGACCACTGTACGGAGCACCGGGCTGCCGGGTATGCGTATAGGGGCTGTGATCGCGCTGTGAGTAAGGAGAGCGATAGGGCCGTTCATTTTCCCAGTTGCTCCACCACATCGCCGACAGCCCCCGGTCGGGATAACCCAAAAAGGTCACCGCATCAGATGGCAATCCCAGGACTGACATGGCGTTGAGCGATTCTTCGCGACGGCGTTCGCCCATGTTGATAAAGTCTTGTGGGCGCGGGAAGGCCTGCCTGAACTCTTCCATTGTCGCAAAGAGGTAGCCATCACCGTTGGTGACGATCACCACCTGGACTTGGATTCCGATGCGCAACGCAGCCTGGATCAGTCCGGCCGCGCCCAGTGTCTCATCATCACAGTGCGGAGCCAAAACCAGCAACCGCCGATGTTCGCCCAAAGACAGAAGCGGATAAGCATCCAGAGGAAGGTCAGAGCCGGAAAGATACCGCTCGTAATCGACGACCCCCAACAGGACGACCAAAGCCAGCGTCACCCCAAGATTGCGTAGATGGCGCGAGCAAATCAATCGCCTTAACCAGGCACACACAGACAAAACCCAGGCGGTCAAACGATGCTGCTTCATGTCTCCAATTCTATCCACAATTCGTGTTCAGATCAACTCAGCCAGGGCGAGGCGAGCAAGACGACGGTCACGCCACTGATGGCAACAGTCAATGCCCAGCCCAGCACATTTTGCCATTTTTTATTGACATAATTTCCCATCACCCGCCGGTTGTTGACCAGGCGCAAGGTGAGCACCAACAATACCGGCAACAAGATGGCGTTGAGTGACTGCGAAAGCCACATCAGCGCGAAAAGCGGCATGCCGGGAACGAGCACCACCACCACACTCAAGATGAGCATGGCGATGTACAGGCCGTAAAAGATCGGCGCTTCGTGGCTCGAGCGATCCAGGCCGCGCTCCCAGCCAAATGCTTCGCAGATGGCATAGGTGGTAGAAAGGGGCAATACCGAGGCAGCCAGAACCGAGGCCCCCAACAGGCCGATCGAGAACAAATAACGCGCTCCGGCACCGGCCAGCGGTTCCAAGGCCATTGCCGCTTGCTCGGCGGTCTCCACCGGCATACCGGCCACAAACAGGGTCGCTGCCGTGCAGATGACGATAAAGGCCGAAACCACATTGCCCCACGCCGCACCGCTGACCACATCCAGGCGGGTGTAGAGATATTCATCCATCGACACGCCTTTGTCGGCAACCGAAGCCTGGATATAAATGATCCCCCAAGGGGTAATGGTGGTGCCGATGGTGGCCAAAACGGCCAGAATATATCCGGTATCACTCTGAAAAGAAGGGGTGACTGCCTGACGTAAAATTTCCCCCCACGGCGGACGCAACAAAAAGGCGGTGATCACATAGCTCAACGCCGAGAGGCAAAGCACCAACAACACCTTTTCCACATACCGATACGAGCCGCGCAGAACCATCAGCCCGACCAGAAAGGCCAGAATCGGCACGGCGATGTAACGAGTCACGCCGAACAATTCGGCAGCGGCAGCAATGCCGGCAAATTGGGCGATGGTCGTGCCCAGGTTGGCCAACAGCAGACAGAGCATGGCAAACGTGGTGATCCGCACACCAAATCGCTCCCGGATCAGGTCGGCCGTGCCCTTGCCGGTCACGGCCCCCATCCGCGCGGCCATCTCTTGCACAATCAACTCGCCAAACGTAACAAACAGAATCAGCCAAAGGAATTTGTAGCCATAGGTCGAGCCGGCCATTGAATACGTAGCAATCCCCGGCGCGTCGTTGTCCGCGCTGGCGGTGATCAGCCCGGGACCCAAGATCGTCAGATAGAACCACAGCCGACGGAACAGGTTTTGGACAGGTTGGGTCAATTTTTTCATCGTCTTCTCCATGGCTCAAAAGAATCGCGGAATGCGCTTTTTCCACGCGGTAGGTAGCACGGCGTCAATGGCGTCATCGACGGTGACGATGCCCAACAACACTCCGTTTTCATCTACCACCGGCACGGCCAACAGATCGTATTTGGCCACCAGGTAAGCTACTTCTTCTTGCGGCGTGTCAGGTTGAACGGTGATCACATCCTTGTTGATCAATTCGTCCAGCGGGGTCTGCGGAGCTGCCATGACCAGATCACGCAGGGTTACCACGCCGCTCAAACGCTGCTGATCGTCTACCACATAGACATAATACATGGCCTCGTCTTCTTGTGCCTGCTCAGAAGAACGCAGGTAATCGAGCGCTTCACCGGCACACAATCCAACCGGCACAACGGCAAACTCGGTGTTCATAATGCCGCCTGCCGAATCCTCCGGATAGGCCAGCAGGGTGCGGACATCTCGGGCGTCTTCTTGTTCCATCAACTCCAGCAATTGATCGCTGGTGTCGACAGGCAGATCGGCCAACAGGTCGGCGGCCTCGTCGGGAGGCAGTTCTTCCAGAATATCGGCAGCACGTTCTGGCTCCAGGTGAGCGAGTACAGAAACCTGAAGGTCAGAAGGCACCTCTTCCAGGGTATCGGCAAGGGTTTCGTTGTCCAGCGAAGCGATCAGCGCCTGACCGGTTTGCCGGTCCAGGTCATTGAAAATGGCGGCAATGTCGGCCGGTGGAAGCTGGCTGATCCGGTCACGCGAAACGCGCAGGCGAAGCGGGTCTTCCTGATGAACCGGGGCCACGTCTTCCCACGGAACGACCCCCTCCCTGAGCGAGCGCTTGAAAAGGCGCATAAACGCGCCGACCGGCCGCTCCAGGCCCAGACGACGCAACAAACCGGCTCCACCGACATCCACCCCGGTCAGGCAAAAACGGTCGCGCACTTTGGCAATTTGCAAGTCATTCACACGCACCACGCGCCGTCCTTCCGTGTCCACGATCTGGCGGTCGAGCACCCGGTCGATCAACCACAACTCGTCACCGCGCGGCACGTAGGGCACGATACCAGAACCGGGAACGTTCAAGACAATGCTGGGATACAACGCGCTGATTTGTTCGGCGGCAATAAATTGTTGTTGTCCATTACGACAAACCAGCGCGCGAACCGGTGGAAATGCCTGCCCTGGATCGCCGATCAGAACATCCACGCAACGGCCGACCGACGCGCCCCAGGCATCCCAAATTTGTTTTCCTTGTAACTGACTGACATACAACACTGCACCCTCCTTGTTTTTATATGACTTGACAGACTCGGTAGTCCTCAATCGCGCTGTATAGCGTCGAGGCTTTAGCCGGCGTTCTGCCGACAAATACAAAGGGCCGCAGAACGTCCTGCGGCCCTTTGCAAACAAGGAGAGGCGCTCAGTCCGTCCTGCGCATATCCAGACGATACACAAAACAGGCAAACGTATTTTCGTAGGCAAAATACGTTTGCCGGTAGGTATGCCAATATAACCTGCAACCAAAAGCAAATCGGTCGGGGCCGGATAAATGGCCACCGTCGCAATCGCAACCTGACTCTGCGGTCGCGTCCACCTTGGTTTTCCTTTCTACGAGCTTGATCTTGCCTGCGTGAGACACGCCGGGCCTCACCTATGATACTATGGTTTTAGCGAATGCACATCGGCGCAAAAGCCGATTTAATCTCAATCAAAAAAACCAACTTGAGGCCAATTTTCTTCAGGTCAAAAGGCCAATCCACGGTTGGCTTTTTGATCATTGTAGCACAGGATTTTATCCTGTGCTACAAGTGTTCGATCCATTCTCGAATGCGTGCGGCGATCTGGTCACGCACCTGGCGAAACTTGGCCAATTTGGCCTGTTCATCGCCTTCAAAGGCGGCCGGGTCTTCAAAGGCCCAGTGCAGCCGCTGACCGACGCCCAAAAAGGTGCGGGGGCAGTTTTGCTCGGCGTGAGCACAAACGGTGATCAGATAGCTGAAATGCCGCTTGCCCAGGTATTCGGTCACGTCTTTAGAATATTGTCCGCTCAGATCAATGCCCAGTTCTTGCATCACACGCACGGTGTAGGGATTTATCCCTTTTGGCTCCAGGCCGGCGCTAAAGGCCTCAAAACGTTCGCCACCATAGTGGCGTAAAAAAGCTTCGGCCATCTGGCTGCGCGCCGAGTTGCCGGTACATAAAAACAAAACGCTGATTTTTTCCATTTCACCTCATCCTAAACTTTCCAGGCCGGCATTCTCCGAACCGAAATCGATCAGCTTGCCGGTTATGGTAAAGATCACCCGTTCGCAGATGTTGGTCACCCGATCGGCGGTGCGTTCCAGGTTGTGGGCCACCCACAGCAAATAGTTCACCTGCTCGATGACCTTGGGATCGGCAAGCACGTAGGTCATCAGTTCGCGGTACACCTGGTTGTACAGTGCGTCAACGATGTCATCTTGGGGCAAAATTGCCATCGCCGATTCGACATCGCGTTGCATAAAAGCATCCAGTGCGTGACGCAACATGTCGGCGCCAACCTGGGCCATTGCCGGAATGTCGATCAGTGGCTTGATCAGCGGCTCATCCCCGATCATCAGGCTGATGTTGGCGATGCCTTTGGCATAATCACCGATCCGTTCCAGTTCACCGGCGATCTCTAAAATCGCTGCCAGCGTGCGCAAATCGCCGGCCATCGGTTGTTGGGTGGCAATCAGCGTCAGGGTATCGGCTTCGATCTGGTAACGTTGCTCATTGATCAACCGGTCCTGGACGATCAACTGGCGACAGGCTTTGTGATCGCGCTTTTTAAGGGCATGCACCGAATCGAGCAAAGCGCCCTCCACCCGGCTGCCCAAGGCCAGCAATTTATCTTGCAGCGCCTCCAATTCGTGATGAAAAGTTTCTCTTGGCATCTAAAAATATCTCCAATCTACTCGGACATTCACGAGGTCTGACCGTTCAACCTCGCCCTTATCCGAATCGCCCGGTGATGTAATCTTCGGTTAGCTTTTCCTTGGGGTTGGTAAAGATCTGTTTGGTCGGCCCGCATTCCACCAGGTAACCGGCACGGTCGGGCGCCATGTTGAAAAAGGCAGTATAGTCTGAGGCGCGGGCAGCCTGCTGCATATTGTGGGTCACGATGACAATGGTGTAATATCTTTTGAGCTCCTGGATCAGCTCTTCGATCTTGAGGGTGGCAATCGGATCAAGTGCCGAAGCCGGCTCATCCATCAAGATCACTTCGGGTTCGACGGCCAACGCGCGGGCAATGCACAAGCGTTGCTGCTGTCCGCCGGACAAGGCCAGTCCCGACTTGTTCAGATTATCTCGCACTTCATCCCACAAGGCAGCCAGGCGCAAACTCTTTTCCACAATGTCGTCCAGTGCTTTTTTGTTGCGCACGCCGTTGACGCGCGGGCCATAGGCCACATTGTCATAAATCGTCTTGGGAAAGGGGTTAGGACGTTGAAAGACCATCCCGATCCGCTTGCGCAATTCAACCGTGTCGATAGCATAAAGGTCTTGTTCATCCATCAGCACCCGCCCTTGAGCGCGGGCCGTCGGAATCAGGTCATTCATCCGGTTAAAGGCGCGCAAAAAGGTGCTTTTGCCGCACCCCGATGGCCCAATGATCGCCGTGACCTGATTGGCCGGAATGTCCACCGTGACATCGCGCAGCGCATGAAACGAGCCGTAGAAAATATTCAAATTTTGCACACAGAGTTTTGTTTTACACGAGTTAGTCATTGGTTACATCCTTCCCATTGCGCGTGCCGACAGCGTGCGCAGCGTATAATTGATCACCAGATTTAACAGCACAATGATGACGATCAAGATCGCTGCTGTACCCATTGCTTTGTCAAAAGCACGGGTCTCAGAGGCCAGCGAATAGACGTGTAAAGCCATTGTGCGGCCTGAAGAAAGCAGACTGGTCGGCAGACGGTAACTGCCGCCCAGGGTGACCCAGAAAATGGCCGTTTCGGCCACAATGCGCCCCACACTGAGCACGATGCCGGTGACGATGCCCGGCAGTGCGGCAGGCAGCACCACCTGGGTAATTGTCTGCCATTTGGTTGCTCCGAGGGCCAGGCTGCCCTCACGATAAGCGCGTGGCACGGCCAACAAGGCTTCTTCCGCCGTGCGCACAATCACCGGCAAAATCAGGCATGCGCCGCTCAGCCCGGCCGAAAGCAACGAAAATTTGAGCTTGAGCGCCGAGACAAACAATGCAAAACCGAACAATCCAAAAATGATCGAGGGCACGCCGGCCAAAATTTCGACGCCGGTGCGCGCAACCTTGACCAGGAAAGCAACCAGTTTGCTGGCCGCCTGTGCCTCACCGGCATACTCGACCAGATACACTGCCGCGCCAACCCCCAGCGGGGTAGCGATGGCAATGGTCAACACCACCAGGTACAGGGTCGTGACAATGGTGGTTGACATTCCCCCTTCGCCGGAGACACCACCGGCCGGACGGGTGGTCAGGAACTCCCAATTGACCACGCGAAAGCCATTGATCACCACATAGCCGACAATCCAGGCCAACGCAACAACCACGATCACCCCGGCCAGCCAAAAGCCGGCAAAAGCCAACGCTTGTGCGAGCTTGCGAAAGAACAAATTATCGACGTGGCGAATCAAGCTCTGCCGGGCCGTCAACGTGTCAGACCTTGCCGATGCTTGTGAACTCATTTTGCTTCCCTCTCCTTCATCATATAGCGGGCGACGCTGTTGGTGATAAAAATCATTCCAAAGAGCAGCACACCGGTAAAAAACAACGCACTGCGGTGCACACCCTCGGCGTAGGCAATTTCGACGGCAATGTTGCCGGTCAAGGTGCGTGCCGTGCTCAAGACAATCGTCCACAGCTTGTCTTCCAGCAGAGGAGCTGGGAAAGCAATCGAGTTGCCGATGACCATAATGACGGCCATTGTCTCACCCAATGCGCGACCGATGCCCAAAATGATCGCCGCAATCAGACCAGAACGTGCCGAAGGCAAAATCACCTGGACAATGGTCTGGAAATGGGTTGCCCCCAGGGCCAGCGATCCCTCTTTGTAGAGTCTGGGCACTGCGCGAATGGCATCTTCGGCGATGTTGGTGACGGTGGGAATAATCATCACCGCCAGGATGATCGAAGCATTCAACAGGCCATAGCCGGTGTTATAAGGAATTTGTGGCCAGGCTTTCTGGATGATCGGTGCGATAACCACCATTCCGAACAAGCCGTAAATCACCGAGGGGATGCCGGCCAGCAGCTCGATAGCCGGGCGGACGATCTGGCGAACGGTCGGTGGGGCGATCTCGGCCAGCAACACTGCCGTGCCGATCGACAGGGGCACGCCCAAAATCACCGCTCCGGCCGTGCTCAGAATCGATCCGACCACCATCGGCAACATGCCCAACTGGGCGGTGTCATTGCCGATGATCGAGCCGGGCCGCCAGACTGTGCCGAACAACATTGTGTCTGCGCCGACGACCTTGATCGATTTCCAGGCTTCGGTCATGGTGAAAACGATGATCAAAAAAACGATCACAATTGAACTGAGAGCCGCCGAAAGCAACAAGTAGCGCATCATCCGATCGAGCAGTTTGCGTTGACCAACGCTTTCTTCAAAATGCCAGCCGTAATGGATCAGTCCATAGATGATCCCGACCGGAACCGCACACACGGTCACGACGCGAACCAGGGCCTGTCCCAGAATCGCCATCGTCTCGCCGATGGCAACCACATGCTCGCCGGCAAAGACGCGCGCCGCCACTTGAAACACGATGCCGATCAGAAAAGCCATCAGCGTCCCGCCGAGGATCAGAATCAGCGCCGTGCGCGCCCAGTTCTTGAGCCGCCACATGCCCCAAGCCACCACGAGGCCGATTCCGGCAACCAACAGCGCAGCCACAACAACTGCAAACGGAGACATCCTCCCCAATGGAGCCGATACGTCCCCACCTGCCGTTCCGGCCATGCTGCGTACAATCAACCAAAAGCCAATACCCAGCGCACAACAGGCCGTCAAAATGGCCACCACACTGACGAAAATAGGCCGACCATTGGCCGACTTGACCTGATTTTTCATCACCAACCTCTTCAAAATATGCCCTCCCGCAGTTTGAGCACAGTCAGCATTCGTAGACCTCAATTGAGTTGTGGCGTTCTGCCCGAAGGCAACATTTCAGATGATCTCATGCGGTCTGCTGAGCCTGTGGGAGGGTAGCTACATGGCTTGAGGGATGGGGCCAGGTATGGCCACATCCCTCGCACACCAGATTTACTCTTCTGATTGAACGCCTACTTGACGGTGATGTATTCCTTGGCGACGATAGCCTGGCCTTCATCTCCCAGAACGAAATCGATGAATGCCTGAGACAGCTCATTAGGTGCACCGTTGGTCAGAAAATTCAACGGACGCACGATCGGGTAACTGCCGTTCTTGACGTTGTCTACGATCGGTTCGACATCATTCACTTTGACCGTTTTGACCGAACCGTCCAAAAAGCCAAAGGACAGGTAGCCAATGGAATTGGGAGTGGTCGCTACAGCGGTACGCACCTGCCCGTTCGATTGTTGCAACAGGGCTTTTTCAAAAATCGGCTTGACTTGCGTCTTGCCTTCGGCGTCCTTGTAGCTCATCACCAATTCTTCGAATGCCGCACGGGTGCCCGAACCCTCTTCACGAGACACCACGACAATTGGGGCATCCGGCCCGCCGACCTCTTTATAGTTCTTGATTTCACCGGCAAAAATCGCCTGCACCTGGTCCTTGGTCAGACCGGGCAATTCAACCCCCGGGTGGGTGACGATGGCAATGCCATCAAAGGCAATGGTGAACTCTTTCAGGTTGGGGAATTTCTCCAGCTCGGACTTTTTCACTTCGCGTGAGGCCATGCCGATGTCTACCGTCCCCTCGCCGGCCGAGGTCACACCAACGCTCGAACCACCACCCTGCACTTCGATCACCACGCCCGGATTCTTGGCCATAAAGGCCTCGGCCAACTTTTCGGCCAGCGGCTGTACGGTGGTCGAACCGGCCAACTGAATTTTACCTGCCTTTACCGGCGCTGAAGTGGGTGTTGCGGTCGGCTGCTCAACTTTGGGGGTTGCGGTTGGCTGCTCAACTTTGGGGGTTGCGGTTGGCTGCTCAACTTTGGGGGTTGCAGTTGGCTGCTCAACTTTGGGGGTTGCAGTTGGCTGCTCAACTTTTGGCGTGGCCGTCGGTGCAACCGTAGTCTTGGAACAGGCGGTAAGGATCATCGCCATCACAACCAGGACGCTCAACAAAAAACGCTTCATTTCTTGACTCCTCCGTATAAAATAAGATATTGAAAATAGGGTAGACCGCATTTCCACTTTCCAATCCTAGCCCGATTTGTTTAACAAGAGGTCAAAGAACTGTTAACATCTGGTTAACATCTGCTCAAAATCTATTCAACCCGCTTGAAATCGGTCTCTTTGGGCGCTCCGCGTCCGCCAACACGCACCGGTCGACGCAGACCGACCGGTGGCCGCAGGCCCAGAAAGGCTGACTTGAGTCAGCGCAGTTATTAAACCTCAAAACGATAGCCGATATTGCGCACGGTGACAATACGTGACGGATGTGCAGGATCCTCTTCGATTTTTTCACGCAGCCAGCGGATATGCACATCTACCGTACGGCTGCCGCCGTCGTACTTCCAGCCCCACACCCGCTCCAAGATCAGCTCACGCGAAAGAGCAATCCCTTTGTGGAGGGCCAAAAAAACGAGCAAGTCATACTCTTTGGGCTTTAATCGCAAGGGGATACCGTTGAGGGTCACCTCGCAACGCACCTGATCGATCACCAAATTTCCCAGCTCAAGCAGGGCCGGATCCCGTCGGTTGAGCTGCTGGGCAGACAACTCTTCGTACATATAGTTGGCCCGACGCAGCAAAGCCTTGACTCGGGCCAGAAACTCGCGCATGCTGAACGGTTTGGTTACATAATCATCGGCGCCCACTTCCAAACCGATGATCTTGTCTGCATCGGTACTGCGCGCCGTCAAGATCAACACCGGCGCGATGGTCTCCTGACGCAAAATGCGGCATACTTCGATGCCATCCAGGCCGGGCAGCATCAAGTCAAGCACAATCAGGTCGGGCCGTTCCTGGCGTGCTTTTTCCAAAGCAACCAGGCCATCAGAGGCAACGACCACCTGATAATTCTGACGCGACAGGTTGTAACTCAGTGTATCAAGCAGGGTCAAATTGTCTTCGACCACCAAAACTTTGCGCGACATCTGCCCCCTGCCCATCTACCCCTATGCGGCCACCGATTGAGGCCAAAGTATCGACAGCGCTTCCATCTGCATTTGGCTTTGCTCGACACCGACAACAAGTTCCTCTTGCATCCGACGCAAATCGGTGCGTGCGGTCAGATCGAGCGACAAGGGGGTAACCGAAACGATCCGCTCGACCACCACCGCCCAGATGTCCGAGTCGAGACGAGTTTGGAGTGGATTTCGGAGTACGGCAAACCCCGGCCGACTGCTCCCATGTGCGCGATCGGGCGGCAAAGGCACAAAATAACGACAACGGGCCAGACGGGTCAACCGCCAGGGCGTATCGGGTGTAGCCGTAGCCGGCAAGTTGATGTTGAGTACATCGGCGTCGTAAGGCAAGGGATAGGAAAGCATATACAACGCAAAGCGCTGGACAAATGAGCGGGCCGCGCTATAGTCTGCATGTACATCGCCGAGTAAAAAATAGCGAGGATCCATTTCCAGCGAGACGGCCATGGCCGGCACGCCAAAGGCAGCAGCCTCCAATGCCGCCCCGACCGTGCCGGAAATGGTCACTTCGCTGGCCAGATTGTAGCCATGGTTAACGCCCGATACCACCAGCGATGGCCTGCGCGAGGCCAATTCCAGGACGGCATGTTGCACGGCCTGAGCAGGACTGGCATCGACGGCGTATCCCAGCACCCGCTGTCCTTGCACCTCACGCACATAAGGCATGATCTGCCCGGTCACCTCCGCCGGCATCGAGCGTGCTCCGCCCGACCATTGCCGGTTGGGCGCAACAACGAGCACTTCCCCTATCGGCAAAAGGGCTTCAACCACCGCCCACAAGCCGCTCGATTCGATACCGTCGTCATTGGTCACCAAAATGAGCGGAATTTCCACCTCACTTTCTCCTTTCTCACCTGACCGGCACCCACCCGCTTTCGACAACCACTTTTTGCCCCGCCTCACTCAACGCCATCTCGATAAAAGCATAGGCGATCGGTTGAGTTAACGGCCCGGTAAGCAGTAAAAGGGGGCGGATCAGGCGGTATGTACCATCCCGCACAGCCTGCTCGGAGGGCATCACCCCGTCGATAGCAAGGACTTTTAAATCGGATTCAATGTTGCCAAACCCCACATACCCGATTCCACCCGGTGTGCGAGCAACCACAGCAGCCATGTCACCGGCGGTGATGGCGCGAATCAAATGATCCGACGTCGGCTCTTGCTTGTTCAGCACGATTTCATCAAATGCCCCGCGTGTGCCCGAGTTGACGTCACGCACCACCACCGTAATGGTCTGATCTGGACCACCAACCTGGCTCCAGTTGGTGATTTTGCCCAGATAAATGTCGCGCAATTGTTCAAAGGTCAACCCCTCAACCGGATTGGCCTGATTGACAACGACGGCAATAACATCGGTGGCAATTTGGTGCTGCTCAATACCTTCGGCTTCCTCCGGCTTGAGTGCTCGTGAAGACATGCCAATGTCTACGGTGCCGTCATGGATGGCCTTGATCCCCACCGTGCTGCCACCGGCAGCAATGTCGAGCAACACCGCCGGATGTTCTTGTTGGAACAGCCGTCCGAGTTGATCGGCCAATGGTTGCACAGTGGTGCTGCCGGCAAAAGTGAGCCGTCCGGAAAGCGGTTCCGGCGTTGGCGTCGGCGTTGGCGCTGCCGTAGCCGGGCGGCATGCGACCAACAAGATTAAAATTCCAACAAACATGAGGAGACGTTTACAGTGCATAATTCAGCTCCTTTTCTGGTTCATTTTTTTCCAACGGTTGACGCACCCGATTGACCTGTTGAAGTGGCAAAACAAAAGTAAAAGTGCTGCCATAGCCCGGCTTGCTTTCAACCCAAATGTTTCCGCCGTGCAATTCGATCAATTTTTTGGTGATCGGCAGACCAAGCCCGGTTCCCTGGTAGCGCCGTGTTGTGCTTGTATCGACCTGAGTGAATTCGAGAAAGATGTGCTCCAGCTTGTCTTCCGGAATGCCGATGCCGGTATCCGACACGCTGACCCGCAACAAGTTTTCCACCTCGCCGTTGCTGCGCAAGTTAACCGCCCGGAAGAGCTGTGCCTGCACCACAACCCGGCCTCGCTCGGTGAATTTGACCGCGTTGGAAAGCAAATTGAGAATAATCTGACGCAAGCGACGGCCGTCGGCTTGAACAGGTGGCAAATTGTCGGCCAGTTCGGCGACCAGTTCGATCGGCCGGTCTTGCACCAGCGGACGAATCGTTGAAAATGCATCTTGCACAATCGAGGCCAGATCGATCATTTCCAGGTTCAGATCTACCTGACCGGCGTTAATGCGTGAAATATCCAAAATATCGTCAATCAACGATAACAGATGTTGGCCTGAGCGGTGAATCACCTCGATGTCTTCTCGTTGCAGGTCGGTGAGCGGGCCATTTAGCCCCTTTAAGAGAATCTTGGAAAAGCCGATGATCGAATTGAGCGGTGTGCGCAGCTCATGACTCATCATCGCCAAAAACTGATTTTTTAACCGGTCAGCTTCGGACAGATGTTCAACCGTGGCGCGCTGCAACTCGTACATCTGGGCATTGTGCACCCCAACCGCGATTTGATCGGCCAGGGTGACCAGCAAATTGACCCATTCTGGGGTAAAACTGTCGGGGGATGCGCTTTGAACGTCCAACACGCCGACCACATTTTCGCCGACCAACAAGGGAAAGGCAGCAGCCGACACCGTGCGCAACAAGATTGAATTGTCAAAGAAAACTCCAGCCCGAACATCTTGCACCACACACGGCTCTTTATTGCGGGCAGCCTTGCAGACCAATGCCTCAGAGGAAAGAGGCAAATAAAAGCCACGCATGTGCAGATGTTGTCCGACCTCGCCAGCCACAGCTTGTAAAACCGCCGCGTCCAACTCGGAATCGATCAGAAAAATGGCCACATGGGGCACCGACAACGCTTCTTGAATCAATACGGCCGAGTTGTCAAGCACGTCTTTTAGATTCAAACTGGCCGATACGCTGCGGGCGATTTTGGCAGCCACCTGCAGACTGTGCGTTCGCAAACGCACCTTGTCTTCCAGACCGCCGTAGAGACTGCGCAACTCGGCAACCATGCGATTAAAGGCGGTCGCCAGCAAGCCAATCTCATCCTCCCGGCCGATGCCAAAAGGTTGAGGAAGGGAATCGACCTGATAATTCAGATTGCCTTTGGCCAATCCTTCGGCGGCCTCAGCCAGCCTGTGGATTGGCCCGGCAATTGACCGGGTCAGAAACACGCTAGGCACGATCAACAGGATACCGGTCAACAATGAACTAACCACCGTCACAATCAGGCCGGTGCGTGTCACCCGTACAATGTCTGCCGTTGAACGCGCCACCACCAGCTCAACCGGGGTGTTGCCCAGCATCCATACCTTTCGCTGTATGTAATACCCATGGTGTTTGCCCTGTACGATCGAGATCGACAGCTTGGGGTTTGCCGCCACCTGAAGCCCGGCGGCAGACAAAAACAGCTCGGCAGAAAGCCGATGCGTATTAGAAATTCGTGCCAGTTCGGTCTCGATATCGATGCCGGTGATCACGGTACCCAAACCGTCGGGCATTTCGGCCCGACTTAACAAGAGCAACCGCCCACTGATCGGCAAGACAACAGGTTTGTCGACGATCATCCGGTCGAGCAAAGAGGTTTCACGATAGAGGCTAGAGAGGACCAGGTTCACGCGCGTTTCGCCGATGGCGTTGTAAACCTGCACCAGGTGCAGGTCAAAACGGTCACGGATGACCACGGCGCGGCTGTTCAGCACCTTTAACCCGTCTTTCGAGTCAAAGCGAACACCAAACTGCACCGTCGGGTCACCGGCCATAAGCGCTGCCGCGTTTTGAATCTCTTTCACACGCCCGTTCAAAAACGCGATCACACGTTGCGTATCCGCATCGACCTGTTGCATGACAAGCTGATTGCGCGTCAGAGCGGTGGCAAACACAAAGGTGGCCGTGCTGACCAACACCGAGCCAACCATCAGCGCTACCAGCGGCCACAAGATTTTGTCTTGCAACGATTTTGGTTTCCAATATTGACGCAGGGAGGCCCATATACGCTGAATCATCTGCCCATTGTCCGCTGAAAATTTTGTCGCCCGTCCCCCCCTGAGCTGCACATCTCATCAAGACAATGCCAGTATAGTGCGGCCGGATTAACTTTTGTTTAAGTCGTTGTTAATAAACGTTTAACAGTTGTGCCTGTTCCTGGCATTCACCTTATCCCAAGCTTATACCGACGCATAAGGGATGTGTCGGTTATGTTGTCCTTAATTGAACGTTAAACGGCTGCTAATCACCACTTAACAACCCTCTGGTATAGTAAAGACGATGGAGTGACCGGTTTTGACCGGGCCAACCGCGATGTCGGGCGCAGTCTGGAGACCGGCCCAAGTCTGGAAGCTGCTAGTTAAACAAGGATGAAAACAATGACCATCGTCAACCTGGACATTTCATCTCCAACATGGCTACATCCCTCAGCCAATGCTTTTGGTGAACACCGGCAGAATTCGATCGATCATCGCCTTTCGCAAATGTACGCTCAGGCACATCCGGTTGAATTTGACGATACAAGTCGCTTTATCTTTTTGAGCGATTGCCATCGCGGGGACCGAGGCTACACCGATCTCTTTGCGGTTAATGAAGCTTTGTTTTTACACACGCTTGAGCATTATGCTGAACGTGGATTTACATATATTGAGGTCGGTGATGGCGACGAATTGTGGCAAAATCGCCACTTTGAGACGGTACGCCAAGCTTATCCCCACATCTTTGATTTGCTGCATCGGCTCGATCAGGCCGGCCGACTCTACATGCTGTTGGGCAATCACGACATTCAGCGTCACCACATTCGGCAAATGAACAAAGATGGATTGCCGGTTCGTGAAAGTGTGCGTTTGATCCACGCCCAAAATGGGCAAGAGATTGTCGTCTTTCATGGTCACCAGGCCGATCCCCCAAGTGACCGCTTTGCCACCATCAGCCGGCTAACCGTGCGCACGGTCTGGCGACAAATGCTGCGCATGCACCTGGCCCAGGGATTCACCTGGAGTCAAGACCTGCGTCGGCGGCATGCCATCGAAAAATGTATCATCAACTACATCCAAACGAGCAAAGTGCGCATCGAGCAGCGGCTGATCGGCTGGGCACACCGCCAACACACGATGATCATTTGCGGACATACCCATCATCTCACCGGCGCTCAATACGGCATGATCCCCTATTTCAACACCGGCAATTGTGTTGAACCCAACCAGATCACCGGCCTGGAAATCGAAAACGGAAACATCGCCCAGGTGCGCTGGATCATCCAAGACGGGCACGTGCGACGTGAAATGGTCGCCGCACCCCGTCAATTGCGTCGCTTTGCTTGAAATCCTTACTTGCCACCATGCCTTTCACACAAAAGGCCGGAGTAGAGGCCGAAAAACGCAGCCGACGCATCCCTATAACGTAGCCAACGCATCCCTATAATGTAGCCGACGCATCCCTATAACGCAGCCAACGCATCCCTATAACGCAGCCAACGCATCCCTATAACGCAGCCAACGCATCCCTATAACGTAGCCAACGCATCCTATAACGTAGCCAACGCATCCTATAACGTAGCCGACGCATCCCTATAATGTAGCCGACGCATCCCTATGCGTCGGCCGCTTGTACGGTTTTTCGGATAAGCTCCCAGGCTGGCTGGAAAGAAGAGTGATTTGCTATGCGCATTGCCCTTTTTGC
>Ga0209101_1000640_pt1 | contig 28457 bp, 23 predicted proteins | sample ConPoolayeCmetaG_FD_185481 | JGI IMG/M metagenome (GOLD analysis project Ga0209101, IMG submission 185481) | Hot spring microbial mat communities from California, USA to study Microbial Dark Matter (Phase II) - Cone Pool mat layer C metaG... ...
ATCCCGTGCCGGCGGCGAGACGGCCGCGATCCTCAGCAGCCTGACCAGCACCTGCCGCCGGCACGGGATCGACCCGCAGCGTTACCTCACGCAGCTCCTGGCCAACCTGCCCGACACGCCCGTCAGCCGGCTCGACGAGTGGCTGCCGGACCAGTGGCAGAAAAGGCAGCCCGCCCCGTCTGTCGACCGGTCCCGCGCCGAAAGCTGATTCCCAGCGCCCCGTTGAACCGGCTCCGACCGGGGTGCCGTTCGCTCAACGCACACCGAACAAGCGTTGGCCGGTCGGCGCCCTGTGCATATACTGCCAGAACTGTGACGTGGGACGCATTCCTCAACCAGGTGCAATCCTGGCTCGAATGCCGGCGACTGCTGACCCCGGGGGCGATCTGGGTTGTTGGTGTTTCCGGTGGGCCGGACTCGACGCTGCTGTTGCATGCGTTGAAGGCGCTGTCCGAGCGATCCGATCTGGGGTGGAAGCTGCACGTGGCTCACTTTCACCACGGGTTGCGTGGTCAGGAAGCCGAGGAGGACGCGGCCTTCGTCGCCCATCTGGCAGAGGCGCTCGGCCTGCCCTGTCATACGGAGCGGGCTGACATCCGGTCGGAGGTGGCCCACTTGGGCGGCTCCACCGAGGAAGTGGCCCGCAGCCGGCGCTACGAGTTCCTTGAACGCGTCGCGCTGAAAACGGGCAGTGAGCGGGTGGCGGTTGCCCATCATGCCGATGATAATGCCGAGACCATCCTGCAACGCATCTGCCGTGGGACCGGTTTGCGCGGCTTAGCCGGTATTCGCGATGTGCGGCCTATTCGGCCAGGCAGTAGTGTGTTGGTCGTGCGTCCGCTGTTGGGGCAGCGCCGCGCAGTCATCAACGAATTGTGCGGGCAGCTCGGGTTGCAGACCCGCTGCGACAGCAGCAACCAGACTCCTGAGTTCACGCGGGGACGGATCCGCAATGTTGTTCTGCCGTTGCTGGCCGAACATCTCAACCCGAACGTGGTCGATGCGCTGCTGCGTCTGGGGGAGCACGCCCGGCTGCTGAGCACTTATCTGGATGATGCCGTGGCGCGCACTTTCGAGTCGCTTATCATCGCCCAGCGTCCGCGACAGGTGGTGCTCAACAACCGCGCCTTGTTGAGCAAGCAGCGCATCATTCAAGCCGAGGTCGTGCGCCGGGCCGTGGCATTGGCGGCAGAGTCCGAGCAGGAAATCAGCTTTGGACACATCGAGACCGTGCTGCGGTTGGCCGAAGATCCGACCAGCGGGAAGGAGGTTCACCTGCCGGGCCCGGTTGTCGTCCGGAAGCGATACGATCGACTGGAGTTTGCTCCACTGGGTGACGAAGAACCGCCACCGGAGTTGGGAATTGTCTTCGTCGCCTGTCCTGGTCGCACGTCGCTACCGGCGCTGCGCTTGACCATCACAACCGAGATTCGCGATGTCACTCCCGAGCAGGTTGCGGCGGTCTTGTCGAATACCAACCGCTATGAGGAATGGTTGGATTTTGCCGCCCTGCGACCGCCGTTACTGGTGCGCGGGCGACGCGACGGCGACCGCTTCCACCCGTTGGGATCGCCGGGCGTCAAGACGGTGGCCGATTTTCTGGCCGAGCAGAAGATCGACCCGCAAGTCCGGTCGCGCACCGGAATACTCTGCGATCAGATCGGACCGTTGTGGGTCATGCCGTTGCGCATCGATGAACGGGCCAAGCTGACTCCGGCCACGTGCAAGGCACTGCGGGTGGTACTGGCCCCGTTTCCGAGCGCGCCGACGAGCAGCACGTGAACGCCAACCCTGCGAAGTTGACCGCCGCTTTGTTTGTATCGGCACTGGTGCTGCGCGCCGGTTGGATCGGGTATCGGTGGCTGAACTTGGGGGCGGCGACAGCGTATCCGGACGAGGAACTGCACTGGGAACTGGCCACCAACCTTGTTCACGATGGTGTGCTGATCAGCAATGATGGGCGCCTGGCGGCCCGCATGCCGTTGTATCCTCTTTTCCTGGCGACTTTTGCAGCGGCGGGCGAATACGGCGTCCTGGCTGCCAGACTCGCTCAGGCGCTGCTTTCGGCGCTGACGGTTGTCATTGGTCAGCGCCTGGCACTGGCGGTCTGGGGGCCGCGCGGCGGTTTTATCGCCGGGCTGTGCTTGTGCTGCGACCCATTCGCGATCTTCTTCTGCAATCTCCTGCTGACCGAAACTTTGTTCACGTTTCTGGCAGTCCTCGTGATCGCTTGCGCCTGGCTGCTGGCGATGAACCCCTGCCACGCTCTAGCGAACTGGGGATTGGCGGCGGCTGGCGCGGCGGCGGTACTGACGCGCCCCACCGCTGCCGGGTGGTTGCCAGGAGTGTGGGGGCTGCTGGCGATTCTGGGACCTGAGCGGCGGCGACTGCTCTTGCGGTTGGTCGTTTGCCCCTTGGTGGTATTGGCGGCGTTGCTCCCCTGGGGGGTGCGAAACAAGATCGCGCTGGATTCATTCGCCTGGTTCTCGACCAATGGCGGCGTGACGCTTTACGACGCTCAGGGACCCCAGGCCACTGGCGCTAGCGACCAGTCGTTTTTGCTGGAGCTGGGGGAGCTGCGCCGTCTGGGCGAGGTTCAGTGCGACCGGGAGCTGCGGCGGCTGGCTTGGGGGCAGATGCGGGCCGACCCGACTCGCGTGCTGCGTTTGGCCTGGATCAAGTTCCTACGCACTTGGAGCCTGAGGCCCAACGTCACGGAGTACAGCCGCGGTTCGACCGCCTGGGTGGCAGCCGGATATACGGTACTGGTGCTGGCGGGCGCGGCGACTGGCCTGGCAAGTGTACTGCGCCGCGGCGGAGGAGCGCCGGCAACGGGCGGCCGACGCCTGCATGCGATCGTCTGGCTAGCGGTAGCCTACTTTACGCTCGTGCACTGTGTTTTCATTGGCAGCGTGCGCTATCGGGTGCCGCTCATGCCGTTGTTGTGTCTGGCGGCCGGAGGTGCGGCGCTGACAAACAGGCAGCGATCTAATGTCTGCACCAAGTGCTAACCGATAGATCAAGCGCGGGGGCTGCCAGCGAAAAGGCTGGCTCGCTCGGTTAGTAACGTTGCCTGGATCACAGCAGCCCAGGTAGCGCATCCCAGGAGCACGTCGATGCCGCCCCACGATACGGTTACGAGCTCGCCGGCCGCTGCCGGTCACCCCGCCGTCCGCGAACGTCGTCGTCAGGCTCGCGCAGTCGCGCGGCGTCCCTACCGGGTGCCTTGCCGCGTACGACTGGTGGACACCGCCACCGGCGAAGTGCGCACTGTGGTGGGCGAGACGATCAACATTTCGCGCAGCGGCGTGGCACTGCAACTGGCCACGGATGTGGCGGTCGGAACGTGGATTGAGACCTTGCTGCCGCACCCCAGCGGCAACCCCATGTTCCTATGTGGAACCGTCGTGCACAGTCGCCGCACGTTAGCCGCCAACTACGAGATCGGCGTGCGCATGCAGATCACACCGGGGCTAGGGTAGGGTCTTTCCTGGGACCAGGGAGTGCCGGCCGACATCGGCCGGGGTTTCATTTGAGTGCCACGGTAACCAGAAGGGGCACCAGGACGTTCAGTTTGCGTTGTTGGCAGGTACTGAACCCGGCTTCGCGGACCCAGGCGCGCACTTCCGACCAGGCCGCGTGGTGAATGTTCTCCTCGAACAGCTTTACGCCGACATCGAATACCACCCAACCGACGACGTTGTCGCGGAAACCGTCCACGAGGATCAGCGCTCCGCCCGGACGTAGCACGCGCTGGAACTCGGCCATGACCGCTCGCTGATGGGGATAGTGGTGGAACGAGTGGCAGCAGGTGAGCACGTCAAAGGATTCGTCGGCGAACGGAAGGCGTTCCGAATCGCCTTGGACGGCGTGCAGCTTGGACGCCGCAGGTGAGGTGGCGATCTTCGCGGTAAGGTAGTCTATCATGACGGGGGAGTAATCCAGACCCACCAGTAGTTCCGCTTCCGGCTGCGAGGCCAGCACCAATAGCAGCGTGCCGGTGCCGCAGCCAACATCTAATAGCTGGAACGACTTCGCGCCGCGCAGCGTGCGCCAGCGAAACAGCTCTTCCTGGCAGACGCGCACGGTGGGAAGAAACACCAGCTCGTTGAGCCAGGAGCGGTCATAGCTGTGTGCCCACCGGTCGAATTGATCCCGCGCTGCACGGCGGATGACAGCGTGCCGGTGAGGGTCGTTCGGTGGTACGGTGGCGCGCGACCGTGATGAGGTCGGGGCTTCAGTGGGTGTGGCTTGCAGGCCGTTCGCTCTTGTCATGCTTCACCGCCGATCAGGGGCGCGGCCCGCCGATATTCAGCGTCGGCTCGAGACCAGGTGTCAACGGAGAGGGGGGGATTCGAACCCCCGGTGCAGGTTTACCCCGCACGACGGTTTAGCAAACCGTTACCTTAAGCCACTCGGTCACCTCTCCAAGAATCGCAAGCCCCTCGCGCGGACCGAGGAGTCAATTCAATGTATCGGTTATCACGCGTCGCTGTTTTGCCGTCGCTTACCCTTGTACCCTACGGACAGCGGCAAGCGGCTCTGTCCGTAGTGCCGCCGTTCAAACATGGAACGCTAGCCGATGCGGTACTCAAGGTCAAGCTGGGAGATGCTGCCCCGTGGAGGCCGCAGGACAGCCGCCGTGTCCGCCTACTCAGCCGGTTTTGCGCTTGGCTGGGCGGGAGCGTGGCTGTATTGTATATGACTGCATAAGAAACCCTTGGCCGCGGTGACGATAACGGACTTTAGCTGCTGGTGGTCGGCCGCGGCTCGGCCAGTCCAGTGAAAGAGGTTTGCGATGTTTGCACCTGTGATACGATGGCACCTGCGAGTCGGGGGGGCGATTAGTTGCCTGCTGATCGGGGTGGCAGGCTGTGCTTCTTCGGGTGACAATGGAAGTGTGGCCGCTGCCCAGCCCGCCGCCGCTCAAGCGGCCCCGGCGCCGCAACAGCCGACGCCGGCGGCGACCGAGAAGAAGCCGACGGCCGAGGATCCGCAGCAGTTGGAGCAAGCCGTACGCGTTCTGACCGAACGCCCGGCCGGCAGCGACATCAGTGAGGCTGAGCGGCAGAAACTAGTCGAGCTGATACAGGCCGCCATTCAAGCTCAGATTGAAGCCAATGCGCAGCAGTCGCCCACGCCGGAGCCATCTAAGCCGACGCCGCCGGCCCCGGCGCCCGCCCAGGAAGCCCGGGCGGCGCAGACGCCGACGTCGCAGGCGGTAGCCCAAGCGCAGAACAAGGGTTGTGGCGGCCCGACGGAGCCGGGTCCGACGCTCGACCTGACGCCGGCCCCGCTGGACGCACCGCAACCCAAGTACGTTTGCAAGGAGCCCAGCAAGACGAACAAGTCCGCGTGGGTCGGGCAGTCGGCGGAGTTCGAGTTCGAGATCGCCAACGAGGGCGCCGCACCGCTGGCTATCCGACTGAAGGGTGGCTGAGGGCGCCGCATCATCGGTCAGTCTGACCGACTGATTGCCCCCGGCGCCACCGAGAAAGTCAAGGTCGCCGTCACTGTCAATCGTCCCGGCACGTTCAATAGCAAGTTCACGGTAGAGACCAACGATCCGTTGAATCGGACGACTTTCCTGGAAACTATCGCGGAAGCCCGTGCGGCGCTGAAGATTGAACCGCAAAGCGTAGCCTTCGGCCATATCCCGCGCGACAGCCAGGAACAAAGCAAGACGGTCGTCATCACGCGTGGGGATGGCGGGCCGATCAGTCCCAAGATCGCCTCCACCAGTTGTCCTTCGCCGCTGAAGGCCGAACTCCGCGAGATCGAACCCGGCGAGCGGTATGAACTTAATGTGACGATCGGGCCGCCGTGGCCCAACGGCACACTGCGCGGTTCACTGGTGGTAGAGACCGGCGTGAGCGAAGCGCCGCAGGAAACGATCTACGTGTATGCCAGCGTGCCATCGCGACTGGCAGCCAACCCGCCGCGGCTGATGCTGCGGCCTGATCCGCAGGCCGATACCGAGGTCTCTACAACCCTGGCTTGGGAAGGCGGACCGCCCGGAAAGGTGCTGGAGGCGACCAGCAGCGACCCGCGTTTGCAAGTCAGCGTGGAACAGCGCGGCGATACGCAAGCGATCGTGCTGAAAGTCCCGGCCGGCTACAGCGGACGCCGCTCCGGTGGCGACAGCGTCACCATTACCACCGATGACCCCAGCGTCCCGACGTTCCGCATTCCGATCTATCTGGTCGGGACGGCCGTCCGGCCACAAGGCGAACGGGCAGCGGCGCCTTCTGCCACGGGGACGCAGCGCCGGGATGCTGCTCAACGACCGACGCGCGTGCCGCCTACCGCGCCGCCGGAGAAGGTTGAGCAAGTCGCCGAATAGGCACGAAACGCGAAGCGCGTTGCACGTCTGTCGGGGCTCGTGGTTTGATTGCTTCCTGAGAGGCGGCCCTGGCGGTTCGCGAGATTGCCCAGGCTGTTGGGCGGAACACGAAGGGGGAGCTGCTTGGCTGTGCAGTGCGACGGTGGGGCGCAGCGCTGGTTGACGCCGGCGAGCGCTGGCTCATACGATGCGTTATGCTGCGTGCCGCTCGTGCGGTGCACGGTGTGACGTGGGTCCGACGGGGGCCTGGCTGAAGGGACTCAGCCCGTCCGCAGTGGTGCGGCGTGGTGAGTGCCATTGAGCGGGCGGTGGGACACGGAGTGACGCCGTGAATGCCGAACGTTCGCCCACGGGTAGCCGGCCGGGTGACGTGACGGCGCTGAGTAGCGGCGCATCGGCAACGGGGGCGGTCACTTTCGACGAGCGCGGCGGATTAGCTCCCCTGGCCGGGCAGCAGGTCACGGCGCGAGCGCTGCTGAGCGGGATGCTACTTGGCGGGGTGTTGTCGGTCTGCAACATCTACGCTGGTTTGAAACTGGGGTTGGTGTTCAACATGTCGATCGTAGCAGCCCTGCTGAGCTACGGGGTGTGGCGCCCTCTGGCCGGGCTGAGCTGTGGCCGGCTGCGCACGTGGGGCATCTTGGAAAACAACATCGCTCAGACGGCAGCTTCCGCCGGCGCCTCCGTGGCTTCGGCTGGTTTGATCTCGGCCATTCCGGCACTGACGATCCTGACCGGGCGCACGCTGGCGTGGCCGTGGCTAGCCGGGTGGGTTTTTTCGGTCTGCCTGATGGGGATTGCGGTCGCGGCTGGTTTGCGCCGGTCGTTGATTCTAGGGGAAAGGTTGCCGTTTCCTTCGGGGGTCGCGACGGCGGAGACTCTGCGCGAGCTGCACGCCCGCGGTCGCCAAGCGGTCAGCAGCGTGTCGGCGTTGTTGTCCGCTGGCGCCGTGGCCGCTGCAACGGCTTGGTGCAAGCACCGCTGGGGGCTGGCGTCGTTGGCGGTGCCCGGAAGCATCCGCGCAATCGAGTTGCGCACGCTCGGCTTTGCCATCAGTCCCGTGCCGTTGCTGTACGCGATCGGCGGGCTGATCGGGACGCGGGCCTGCGTCTCTTTGTTGCTTGGGAGCATCGTCGCGTTTGTCGTGATCGCGCCGGGGTTGCTGCGCGCCGGCCTGGTGCCCGATTTGGCCTACAGCAGTCTGGTTCAATGGCTGCTGTGGCCAGGGGCGACACTGATGGTGGTCGCGGCCCTGACCGGGCTGGCCTTTTCTTGGCGATCGGCGACAGCCGCACTGCTTGAGCTGGCGACAGGCAGCAAGGAGCTGAAGTCCACGCCGACGTATTGGTCCGGTCGCCACTTTCTCGTGTTAGTCATCGCCGTGCTGGCGCTGTCGATCGCGTTGCAAGGGCTACTGTTCGGCATCGCCTGGTGGGCCGCGCTGGTCGGGGCGCTGCTGTCGCTGGTCTTGTCGGTTGTGGCGGCGCGGGCGAGCGGTGAAGCCGGCCTCAATCCCGTGGCGGCGGTCGGGAAGGTGACGCAGTTATCGCTAGCGGCGCTGGCTCCGCAGAGCCCGGCGGCTAACTTGATGGCTGCCAACGTGACCGCCGGGGCGGCCAGCCAGTGTGCTGATTTGCTGGATGACCTGAAGTGTGGACACCTGCTGGGAGCGGAGCCTGCTCGCTTGTTGGTTGCCCAAGTGTGTGGGGCACTGGCGGGCGCGCTGGTCGGCTCTCTGGCTTACTTCGTCTTGCTGCCCGACCCCGCGACTCAACTGCCGAGTTCGGAGTGGCCGGCTCCCGGTGTGGTCGGCATGCGCGCCGTGGCCGAGCTTTTCAGGGCCGGCGGAACGGTGCTGCCGCCTGGCGCGGCTCAGGCAATGTGGCTGGCGGCGCTGGCCGGGTTGATGCTGACCGTGCTGGAGCGGCTTGCTCCGCCGCGGCTCCGCAACTGGTTACCCAGTGCGGCCAGCATTGGACTGGCGTTCATCTTGTCACCGGAAATCGCGTTGACGATCTTCGTCGGCGGCATGATTGCCTTGGGGTTGCGCACGATTTGGCCGGAATGGAGTCGGCGTTTCCTGGTGACCATCTGCGCCGGGTTGGTGGCCGGCTATACGCTCGCCGACAGCGGCCTATCGCTGCACCGTATCTGGCGCTCCTGACAGGCCGCAGGCGTGACGCAAGCGCCGGTCGTCTGAGGAACCGACAGGCACCTTGCGGGCCGGGTTTCAGGGCGGCGCGGCCGGAGCCCTTGGGTGGCTGGAGGTCGGGGCGGATTCAGGAAGCGTCGCCAAGGGCGGGTCGGGCTGCACGTCGGTCGGCAGTGACCATGTCAGGCGTCGGGCCCCGCGGATTTCTATCTGCCCCCCGGATTCCACGTTGTCGCCCAGTCGCACTAGAGCCTGCTCGCTGTCCAGCACGACCTGCACGGTCAGGCTGTCGGCGTCGGCCTGCCAGCGCGCCGTGGGCGGCCGGCCGGCAGCCGCCTGATCGGTGACCAGCAGGCACAAGAAGGTCACTTCCTGGCTGCGCTCCAGCGGTTCCAGCTCGATGCGGCCCCAGTGCGGGGGCTGTCCGAACTGCGGCCCCAGTAAGCTGGGGCAACCTAGACGATACCATGCGTTGGCTGCACCGGGTCGGCCGGCGGGAATGATCAGTCGTTCGAAACTGTCCGGGTCGCCACCCAGATAGGTCCGGCCACTGTGGCGACCTTCTGCGACGACACATTTGCGCGCCGGTCCTCCGACGATGCGCAGGCTACGTGGGGTCGGAAGCGAGGGATAGAACCAAAGGGTGCCGGCACGTTCGCTCCAATGCAAGCGAGCAGCCGTGTCGTAGCGCCAGATGCCACCCGCGCTGTTCGTGCCGGCTACGCGCTGTTCGTCGCTCAGGTCAGCGTCATCCACGCGGGGGCGACCTGGGATGTTCAACACCCAGGTTGGCACCCCGCGCCCGCGCGGCAGCTTCAGTCGGTCGAGCACGATCAGGGCACGGCCGCCCACGAAAACGAACTGGCGGGTGAAGCCGGCGATAGCTCGATTCTCATAGGCGGGCGCCAGGTCCAGTGCCAGGTAGGCCATCCCTTCATGTTGGCCGTAGGCCAGTTGCCGACCGGTCTGACGGCGCTGGGCGGCCAATGATGTGACGAAATCGGTGCAGGTGTTTTCGATCAGCCGTTGCCCACCGGCCGGCAGGTAGCGCTCGTCGTACCAACGGCTCATGCGTGCCGCGTCCCACAGCACTACGACGTTGTGGGCGATGCTAGCTGTGTAATACTGCTCGAAGTCGAAGCTGCGGTCGCTGCCCAGATGTTGCGATCCGCCTTTGCTCGGCAGGGCTTCAAACAGCACATCATCGCCACCTTCAACGACCAACTCGCCCCCGCGGCGGATCAAGAAGTGCCCGGCGTCGAAGTGCTGCCGGCGCCGCAGGAACGGTTGGGCGGCGTCGATCCAGACCAGTGTAGTATCCGGGCCCTTGCCGCCTCGTAGGATCACTGCTCCACCAAGATTGCGCGCCGCCGGCAAGCGCCCTGGGTCGCAGCGTGGGGTCTTGCTGATGTCAAGCAAGAGCGGCACCCAGCGCCATAGGGCCGCGCGGGCCGGCGGCTGTGCGTCTTCGAGCTGGGTCGCCAATTGGGCGGCCAGCTCGGACGCCACCGGATCAGCAGTTCGCGCGGCGATGAGGTGCGCCGTGAGCGGTTGTAGGTCAGCCCATTGTGCTGCCGGACTCAACGGTGCGCCGCTCCCGTCATCGCGCATGAAGTTGTACTGAAGACCCGGGTCTCCAGTCTGCGCCAGCAGATAGTGCTCCAGCCAGCGGCCGACCGAAGCGCGGTACTCGGGCCACAAGTCGCGCCCGACAACCAAGCTGCCGATCTCGATCGCCAATGAGGTGTTGCACTCTTCGACCGGCGCTGCCGCAGGCGACGTGGGGGTGAGCGTGCGGGCAGCGACGAAAGCCGGCAGCGTGGTAGTCAGGTAGGCTTGGCCGGCAGCCAGCAAGTGTTTGCGCAGCTCAATCCAACTCGGGCTGGGTTCGTCGGCTTCATCAACCGCGACTGCCAAGGCCAGGGCAGCCAGTTTTTGGCGGAAAATCTGCGGCTCCAGCGGGCTGTCGGCGCTGGTGAGCGGTTGCAGGCGCGGCCGAGCGTTTAGCAAGTACTCGCGACGTACCGCCGGATCAAGCTCGCTCCAGCACCAGTCCAGCGCGATCACCGATTCCAGAGGGTCGGACGCAAGCCAACCGGCGTCAGCCAGTGCCTTCGTCACGATTTTCCGCCAGGTGGTGGCCACCGGGTCTTGCGGGTCGAGCAGTTGCAGGAAGGCGGCAGCCAGCGCCTCGCCCGGGAGCGTATCGTCGTCGATGTGGGCGCTGAAGCAGCGGCGCATGGCGTTCAGGTCGGCGCTACGCGCGCCGAAGCGTCCCCAGGCCGGGAGCGGGGTCTCGGTCAGCGGTCCGGCAACGCCAGCCTGATGGCGCAGGCGCGGCAGGTCAGCGGGGGTGAGAAGCAGTCGCGGATGGTCGGAGGCCCAAGCGGCGGACGATACCTCGAGAAGCACCGCGATCAGCAGCCGCACCGGCGACGGAGAACGGGCATGGCTGCGTCGGTCTTGTTGCGGAGCGCGGCCGGTGATGCTCAGTGCATCGCGATCGCCTGGCTGGGGCCGGATATCGGGACTTGGCACGGCTTATCTCCTGTTGGCTGTGTGCAGCGGTTATTTTTCTCAAATAGTCCTACCACGGCAAACGGGCACGCGCAGGCTGGGACTTGCCGCAGAGGCATGGTGCTGCACGCACTTCAGCATGTGTTTGCCACTGGCAGGCCGCTTCCAGGGCTGCCAGCAATCGAGCAACGCGTATTTGACGGGCGGAACGGCCCGGACCTATCCTGTGCGCGTGCCCAGCTCAGCTTCAAACTCGGAAGCCTGCCGCGGTTATCCGGTCCGCCACCGAGTCGCTGTGCCTCTAGGGGCGGCGCTAGCTCTGTGCGGCGTGATAATGTGGTTTGGTTGTGAAGCGGAGACTGCCGGGCAGTCGCGTCCGCGAGTCGATTCACAACCAACCAAGAGCACGGCGCCGGCGCGGCCGCAGCGCAGCGCATCATGTCCGCGTGTGATTCCGTGGACGATGTTGCCCACGGTACACTCACGGGAGGACGTTGAGAAGCTTATTGCTGGCATAAAGGCATGGCGACCGCTGGCCGACACGGTCTGTGTCGCGACCGGTCCTGGTCAGGCCGAGATGTTTGCGGAGTTGCGCCGTCGTGTTCCAGAGATGCAACTGATCCCTGGGCTTGTGACTTCGTCGTGGATCGCCAGGGCCCGCTTTGACTCGCCGGTGCCATGGGAAAGACTGGCGCGCGAGATAGCGTTAGTTGCGCGGGTGTGTGGTCAGAAGCGTGTGTTATTGGATAACGAAACTGCGCTTGCCCCATTCTTGAAGGGCAACGCTGAGCTTGACGAACGGCGGCTGCGGACGGCGCTGTCACTGCTGCCCAAGGATATCCAAATAATCTGGTATCCAGCCATGTATTGGGTCGTTCCGCAGCAGCGCCAAAAAAGCGAATGGTTGTGTCGGATCGTGGCGGAGGAACTTGACTGTCGTCTTGTCGATGCTAGTTTCGGCGACCGCACCTGGTCTGCGGCGGGGCCGACGGAAACACGCCAGAAACTGGAGGCGTTCAGTCGCAATCCGACACTGCCGATAGTCTGGTTTGGTCGCTGGCCCGGCAGCAATTGCCCTTACTGGGAATACGACCAAGTGGGCGAAGTCCTGGATCTGCTGGCGGGTCGAGATGAGTGCCTTGTTTATCCTGGCATGGCGCGGTTTCAGGAAGCGGCAGAGCGGCTGGGACCGTTGGTGCGCCAGCATTGCGGGCGAGAGTGATCGTCGCTATCGGTGTTGCGGCGCTGATTGGGCAGCCAGGTCGTAAAGTCGCAACAGTTCTGGCAACTGAGTCTCCCAGGAGAATCGTTGGGCGGCAAGCTCGGAGCAACGCCTCCGGTACGCGTCGCCCGCGCTCGTCAGCCGCGCTTGAAGGGTGCCTACGGCGCTGACGAATTCCTCTGGCGCAGGGGGGAAGTCCACCACTTGTCCGACGCCCTCGGCTGCTACAAGATCGCTAAAGTCGCCCACATAGCGCGACACGATGACCGGCAGCCCGCAGCCCAGATACTCGGCGAACTTGACCGGGGACGCCACCCTGTTGGTCAGGGTGTTCTCACGCAGCAGAAGCCCCACGTCTGCCGCTGCCAGGAAGGATCTCACGTGCGTGTGCGCTGCGGATACGGCTGTGTAAGCGGATTCGGGGACACTGCGTTTGGTAAGTTCCTGTGTCAGAAGATGCGCCTCTTTGGAGATGATTAGCAGGTGGACGTCGGTTCTAGCGCGGCGTACGGCGTCAAACGCTGCCGCGATCACATCGGGCCGTTGCCAGTGCGACATGGCTCCACAATAGCATAGCACGAAGCGATCGCCGAGGGCGAGAGTGGCGCGCTGACGGGCACGCTCATGGGGGTCGAAGAAGAACCGCCCCGTATCCATGCAGCAGCCGACGACGGCTGCCGGCAGGCGCTCAGGGATGATACCGCTCGTGCGAAAGTGCTCCAGCATCTTGTGCGAAACACAATTCACAGCATCTGTCGCCGTTACCGCCTCGGCAAGCGCTCGGGCGGTTTTCCAGCGTCGATAATGACTCAATAGTCCTTTTCCTGGCACCTCATCCACAGCGGCACCGCGCAAGTCCAGTATTATGCGCAGTTGAGATTGATGCCTTTTCAGGCGCGCCGCCGCCGCTGCCATGAACTCCCCTCGACAGTGGACAATCGTCGGTTCACTAGGGTCGAACCCGGCGCCGCGCAGCGACTTGTCCAGCGACCGAGCCCAAAGCCAGCACTCGCCCGGAGTCCCCAGTGGCAATCGATAGCGAAACTCAGTGTGAACCCCGGGAAGTGCCGCGGCCAGCGCGCGCGCCCGCTGAACAGCGGCAGGATTGCGCCGGTGGCGCCAACTGGTCAGGACCAGCAGTGCCCGGCGTATCTCCGGCCGGTACCTGCCGATCAGCGTCAGCGGAACGACGACCTGCGAGTCAAGTACCGGACTCATCAGGCCATCTACAACAACCGCAATCACTTGCCGCGGCGCGCTCATGTACCGTCCATTCTAGACTGTTGCTCCAGAGTACCCGTGCACAGCCACCCGTCAGTTGAGCCCCAGTTCCGTATACACTTGTCTCAGAGCTGCGATGGACTGCGATGGATTAAAGTTCTGATTGACGAAATCTGGCCCGGGCAAGTTGGGCCGAGTCTCACGTTGCAGCTCTATGAAGGCTTGCCGCGCGGTTTCGTAGCTGTCGGCGAACCGGCAGTGCGGAAAGGGGCGCGAATATATCGCGTAGCGTCCACGGGCCAGCATCTCCAGTACCATCACTGATACGCTGTCATGGGTCGGCAACCGGATCAGAACCGAGGCACGGTCGTACCACGGGTCCATATCTTCGGCCCAACCCACGAAATGCACGTTCGGCGGTGCGTTGGGAACCGCCGTGCAACGTCCTACAATATAGAATGGGACTTGCGGGAACTCCGCCGCCAGACGCAAGACAATATCGCCTTTATAGAAGTCGAATGTGTTGGTGGACCAGTAGCTTAGTGCGGCGAATTGCTCTGGCATGGGGCGTAGGGCGCCGCGCAGTGTGCGCGGTAGCAAACGCACGACGCGAGGCTCCGGCAGGCCCAGGTCGGCTACTTCGGCAGCCAGCTCAGGTGAATCGGCAAGCTGAATCCGAGCCAGACGTTTCATCTGCGTCACCCAGGCACGGCGACGGACGGTGTCCAGCTCCTTGACGTGCAACACGTCCGAACCGATCCAATGCATTATCTGAGGTATGCGGCGGCACGCAATTCCCCAGGCCAAGGTGAGGGCGCGCGAGACCCAAACGTGATGTATGACCGGACAGACCGACGGGCGCATGCGCAATGACCAAGCTATCATGCGCAAGCGCGCAGATAAGGGACCGGCCGGAGCGGCCAATTCGGCGGCAAAGTCCGAGTCTATACCGCAGGCAGCGAGCAGGTCGGCCAGGATCTTTGCCCAGTGGGGGGCGCCCACCAGGGCGACGCGTGAGCGTGAAGTGCGCCAGGTACTTGCCGGCATCGCCGATCCTACGGTCCCGTCTGCATACTCCACCCTGTCGGCACCACAGCATCGCCCGGCTGCCAGGGCCGGCTTGCCAACGGCACCACCGAGCGCGCAACGGCATGACGCGCCTGTACCGTCATGATAAGCAACGGATAGAAGAAAACCATGTATATGAAAGCCGCGTTCTTCAGTTGACCGGAAGTAAACGGCGCAGCCGCGAACATCAGCAGCAGTGCGACCACCCAACTGGCGCGACAGCCCGCAACGAACTCCCGGTCGATGTAGTTCAGACCGGCCAGGTAGGACTTGCGACTGAACCAGAGTGTTGCACCGAAAAGCACCGCGAAAGCTAGAGCGCCCAGCAAGCCCGTATCGATTAGGATACCAAAAAAGGCGCTATGGCAAGACTCGAACGTGGCGTTCTTTATGGTCCAGTTGTTCAAACCTATGCCAAAAAACGGCTCCTGCTTCCAATACGCAAGTGCTTCCATCCAAAGCGGATAGCGACTAGTGCCCTTGACCCCTTCCGTGGCCAGTTCTTTCAGTCGGTCGATGAACAACAGCGTATCGGCGGCTGTTCGGCCGAGAAGGTAATTCGCCACGACAACTGCTGTCAGGCCCAGCAGAATAATTGCGAACAGTCCGCGACCACCGAGCAGGCGAAGGGAATGGCGTGGGAGCCACCAGAGCACAATAAGCCCAAAGGCTATCATAGGACCGCGATGAGCCCCTAGCCAGAATAACAGCCCCAGAGTCACCGCCGCTATTATCCATGGCACCCCGTGCACGGGTGACCGGCGTACTGCCAGGGCGTGCCCATACCAAAGCGCCGGCCCAATGATGAACAAAGCAGGGAAAGAGAAGCTCAGAGAAGCACCGAGGTACCGCTGGTGTATACCAGTGGCATACCAGGGGACTACACCGAACACAATCCGGCGAACGTTGAAAGCGGTAACGAGCAGAATCCCGGCTACAAATCCTAACCAGACAATCTTGTAGTCGTCTAGGCTTCGCAGGCGCCGGAAGGTGCCCAGGGTTACCAGGATGGGCACCACGAAGCGCGCCAGTAGCGTCCCCAAAGCAACAGATGGAGATATTGCGACTATCGTGGAGATAATGGCGCTCGTCAGAATCAGAAGCCAGCCCAGTTTCAGCGTCGGGTGCAGTGGGCGATAGCGGGGACCCCGAGCCGCCGGCCCCAGGAAGCCACACAAGATCAGCGGCAAACCGAGCGCCATCTCGAACGTTAGAACAACGTCCCCTTGAGTAGCAGGAAAGTACTTGTCGCCGGCAGCCTGTGCCAGCGGCAAAAACCCATAGAATAGGCCAGCGACGAGTGGGAAGTACCTGCTGCTCCAGCCGAGTGCCAATATGAGTATGGACCCCAACGGCCAATACACGAGCGAAACCTGCGATGAGAAGCTCAGGGTGAACGACGGACCCCGCTTCCAGGCGTACAACACACCCAGCCCCATCACGGCCGTGACCAGTATCACGACAGCTAACTGGCGCACGTCGAAGGGCGTCTTCTGCTCAGCTGCTTGATCTGGTGTGACGCTCATGATCTATGTCCAGCCCGATCGAAGGTGCAACTCCGGGACGGTCGGCTCGCGCCGCTTAGCGTAGTCCGCTCATGAGCGGCCCTGGCGCGCTGCTGCCAGCAGCGCGGACAATGGAACCGCCAAAGCAGGCGGCCGGTTTGCTGCTACCAGGTGCAACGCCAGACAGCACCTCCTGCCTTGCCGGCCAAGCTCGCAGCCCGATCAAGCTACCCGATCGGTGGTTAGAGTACCAGCGCGGCAGATATGGTAGCCAGACCGACTGGCCGAAGCGAGCTTCTTGTTGTTATCGGTTACTGCCGATGTTTTTTTGAGCGACCGTCAGCGCGGCATCGCGCCGACGTCTATATTATCGGACTGTCAGCCTAACTCCTTGCTGTCAGCTCGTCTTGAAAGAGGCGTTTCACTTGTGCTGGCACGCCCGCCACCAGCGCATTTGCCGGCACGTCTTCTCGCACCAACGCGCAAGCGGCGACCAGCGCGTACTCGCCGACTGTCACGCCGTGAAGCACCGTAGCGTTGAGCGAAACCCAGGATCCGCGGGCCAGACGTACCGGCCCCTGGCGCCGCGCGAGCCGGACCTTTTGCGGACGGTCGCCGCAGTCCAAATGGGTCGTGATACTTACGCCGGCGGCGATGGTCACCTCGTCTTCAATGATGATCTTATCCGCCAGCTCGAATAGGCAGTTGGGACCGATGTACACGTGTTGGCCGATGGTCAAGTTCGCGCACTTTCCGTGAAGCGCGTTCTGAATATATAGGCGCGGATCGATGTTGCATCGCTCACCGACAGAGGCGCCCAGGAAACGCAACAGCCAAACGGCGCCCGTCCAACGCGCATATCTTTGAAAGCTGGTCACGATCTGCTCCGCGCCGAAGACGGCGGCCTCGACGCGGATGCGGCACTTGACAATCTGTGCTGCGGCCTTGCGGGCGACCGCACGGCAGAGAATCAGCCAGCGCGGTGGTTCACTTGCCATGGAACACCTGACTCGGATCGATTCCTTTGACAGATGACGGCTGTTTTCCAGCAGGCTCGATGCGCCCGTGATCCGCGGCATCAGCCGTCATGCCCGTCTTTGTCGCGGCCTTGCGTAGCAGCGCGCGCGACATCATTCCAATGCGGCTCAACAGAGTGTGCCAGTCCTGCCGGCCCGGCAGCAGCCGACGCAGCTCGACGCCCGCAAGCCGGCGATAAACAACCATCGAGAACACACAAGCCGCTATGTAGCAGAAGGTGCTGGCTAGTGCTGCGCCGACCAGACCGAGCAGCGGAATGAGCGCGATGTTGAGAAGCACATTGACCGCCAAGCTGGACCATGCGAAGGCCATGGCGTAATGCGGCTTGTTGCGCGTCATGAAATCGCTGCTGAGCACCGCTGCTCCGCCAAGTGCAGCGACGCCCGGCAGAAGTGTCACGAAGGGTACAATAGCCCCGCGGAATTCTGGGCCATAAAGGACGGGTATTGCCACCAGGCCCAGGAGCGCAAACGGAGTGAGGGATAAGAAGGACACCAGAACGGTCAACCGAAACACCTCGGGAACTTGCTGCTGGCGTTCGGCGAGTTCGTTTGCCAGTCGGGGATGGAAGGCGCTGGCTATCGACGTCGGTAACAGCTTCAGCCTCTCAGCCAGCAATGTGGCAACCATGAACAGGCCAACTTGATCCGTAGTGGCCATATAACCCAAAATCGCCAGATTAGCCCGGTACACGAGGTAAGTCGCGAGGTTAGCAAGGCAGGCCGGGAGACCAAATGCCAGTGATTGCCGCAGAAAAGACAACGAGATCACTCGGCGGTCGAGGCGTAGATACGGACGCAACAGGTAAAGCGCAGAGAATATTGCGCTGAACGGAGCCAGGCAGGTAACCAGCAACGCAGTCCGCAAGCCAAGCTTGAGCCACCCCAGGCACAGAATCGCCAGTAGAAAATACGTCACTGCGGCGGCGGTATTAAGAGCGGCCGCGGCAACCTGTCGCCCTACGCCGCGCACCAGGCTGAGCAATAGGGTCGCCAGGATCGTCGTAGGTGCGTAAGCAGCACTGAGCCAGACCATGCTGGCGGGCAAACTCGCAAATTGGCCGCGTTCGATCGGCAGCCAAAAGAAGAACGTACAGATCACCAGCACGCTCAGGACGCCACCGAAACCTGCGGCCGCAAGCGACTGGAGAAGAAGGGTGCTTCTTTCTTGCTTGTAGAGGCCCGCGTATGTGGCGTTGACCATATCGAAGCCAAACTGCGACAGCATCGCCACGATCATGGGTATGAAAAGGGCCAGCCCCAGCGCTCCCTGACCGGCGGGGCCGAGCGCGCGCGCCATGACGATCGATGTTCCCAGTGCCAGCACGCTATTAGTGATGTTGGATGCGAAAGTCCAGGTTATTTCACGTGCCAGCATGATAACGAATCCGTTTACGCCGTCGGGGGCTCCAGCAACCCGTTAGTCCCTGAGTCTTGGGTTGACGAGTCGCCGTCACCCGCAGAGCAAGAATGGGCGGCAGCAGTATGTAAGGTAGCACGGCAGAGCTTTAGCCATTGCCGCAAGTGATGTAACCGCACCCGACGGTCCACTGGTACGTTGAGTATATGTTTGCTCAAGTACTCGGCATTGGGGCAACTGCCGGCACAATATTGGACCCGTCGCCAATCTGTGCCCTCGGGATGGCAGGGATCACTGAGCCAAAAGCCCGCCGTCAGCGCACTGCGGCGTGTCGCTTCCAGCCAAGGAGCGCGACTCGGCACGATGAACGGGAAACGCACCCAGCTAGGCTGGACGCGCATATGATCATAATCCAAGATCCTAGCACCTAGTGCCGGCAGGTGGGCCTCAAGAAAAGCTGCCAACGCCCGGCGATGGGCGACGTCTTCTTCTATGCGCTGGAGCTGTAGCAGACCGGCGTAAGCCAATAGATCAGGCAAGCGCAGCGGGTACGGCTCGTAAAACTCGCTGGCAAGTTCGCTCGCGTAGCGTTGCGTGCCAACCGTCAGCAAACGAGTGAGCATCGGCACAGGCGCGCGCAGCGCCAGTAGAGTCAGAGGCAAGAGTCGTGCGCTCAATCGGGGATGGCTCGCGACCGCCGCGTTGTAGCACCAGCGCAATACGCAGTCGCGGGCTTCCTCTTCCGGTAGGTGCGCAGCCTCTTCCTGGACGCGTCTGACTGCGCTGGCCAACTGCCGATCGGTCGTGACGACGAAACCACCATTGCAGGTGTCCATCATCTTGGTCTCTTGTGTAGAAAAGAACGCCGCCAGACCGAAAAGACCCAGCAACCTGCCATCACAGCGCGCCCCAATGGCGTGCGCACCGTCCTCAATAATGGGCAACCCGTAGCGCCGTCCGATGGCCAGGAAGGCGTCCATGTCAGCGGCGATGCCGAAGGTGTGCTGGACGATGATGGCTTTGGTGCGCGGCGTCAACGCACGCTCCACCAAGTCCGGAACGGCGTTGCAGTCTCGTAACGAGACGTCTACGTAGACGGGGCGCACACCGAGTCTCAGGATCGCATTGGGTACGACGACGCAGTTGTATCCCGGAAGGATGACCTCGTCACCCGCGCTCAGCCCGAGCGCTTTCAGTATCGCGTAGCACGCCATACGTGCCCCGCCGAAGCAGATGGCCTCCGCCCCTTCGTAGTAGTCCGATAATGCACGCTCGAATGCTCTCAGGTACGGCCCTGCCAAGATCGACTCACCACGCCGCCAGCGTGTAAACACACGCCGCGCATCCCGGGGGGTCGTTGTGCCACCCAGGTAGCCAATGCGTTCATGGGTCAGTAGCCAGTGCAACCAGCGGTTACGGGTGGCCATGAGACCAACTCCATAGCCTGGTAGGCGTTCATTCGTTTATCCGGTCGCCGAAGGCCCCGATTCTAGGCCCACGAAGTCTTGGCTGCTACGAACAAGCAGCGACCCGGGTTCATTCGAACGATCGCTCGCGTCAACCGCGAACATTATGGGAAACTGCCCGACGATGGTACGCTCTTTCGCGGTTCGTGAACCAGCAGCTTGTTCCATTTGACTTAGCTTGGGCAGATTAACACATTTTCGTAAGGATGGGAAACTGTGCAGCCGAAACGCGTGTCACTTGGCGACAGGCCGGCGCGGTGGCTCAGACTGAGGTACTCCATGCTTGCAAGCCGGTGAAATGAAAGGGCCTGCGGTTGTGCGCGCTGCCGGGTATTCGACCTGCCACAGGGCTAGCGGGACTCACGACCCGGTGTGGATTACTTGCGGTGCGAGTATGTGGAGGAGACGGTCGGCTGCGAAATCTGGGCAGTGGCGGAGCAGGCAGCCTGGGAAGGAGTACGACCATGCGCTTGCCCCAACGTGGTTTGAATGTCGACCGAGTCCTGGGGGTACTTCTCGCGGTGGGCACGGCGTACGCGGTGTCAGGCTGTGGTCAAGACCTGCTGTCTCTACAATGGGCCGATGAGCGTTGGTCGGGGACGACGTGGGATCAGGGTAGCGTAGTCGGTGACACCTCGAGCGGGCCAACGTCACAACCGGCCGACGAGCCGGTTGGAGGTCTGCCGCTTACGCTGGTGCGGGGGGAGTTCCTGCTGCGCCATGGAGTGGACGGGCTGTATGTTAGTGTTATGGAAGTGGATTTCGGGCTGACGCAGGAAGCGCAAGTAATCGCCTTTGGTAATCTCAGCGGTCGGAGCGTAACCTGTCGCAACAAGGTGGATGTCAATTGGGCGAGTGTTGCTCCGGCGGAGTTCAGCAACGCGGGCGAACTGGACCAACTCATCGTGACCGTGGAACGAGCAGGACTGCCGGCGGGGGATTACCAAGGGGAGTTGGAGATAAGTGCAGACAGCGGTTCTGTGCTTCAAATTCCGCTGCGCATGAGCGTTGCCGCCGCCCCTTCGAGCCCGCCTGCCACTCCGACTCCCAGGTTGGAGGTCAGCGCCGCGGTGTTGGACCTCGGCGACAACGGGACCAACGGCTCGTTGTTGCTGAGAAACAGCGGTGGCGGCCAAGCATCCTTTGAGGCGATGCCTGCCGACGACTGGGTTTCTGTCCAGCCGAGCAGCGGTACTGTTGCCGACAAGCCCGTCACGATTCAGGTTGTTGTGGACCTGCGCGCATTGCCGGTCGGGCAACATGTGACGACTATCGCCGTCAAGAGCGACGGCCAGTTAGTGCGTAAGGTCGAGGTCTTGCTTACTAAGCTTCCCCTTAGTCCTCGAATAGTGCTTTGGAAACACATGTGCACTATTCACACGCACGCCGAGGTGGACGACTTGGTGGCGGCATTGCAACAATGGCACCGTGTGACGGATACGGCATGTATCATTACCGGCCCTCGGCAGAGCGATCTGTATCAAGAACTGAGAGAACGTGTGCCGGGAGTGCAAATCATCCCAGCCTTATCGACCTCATCGTGGCTCCGCTATGCCGGCTTCGACTCGTTGACGCAATGGCGAGCGATCGGTGAGGAGGCCGCCGCCGTGGCGGCTGTTTGCGGACAGGAGCGGGTGCTTTTGGAGAACGAGGCAGCCGTACAACCTTATATACAGGGACAGTACCAACTCACTGAGGAGAGGATGCGCGAGTGCTTGCGGCAATTGCCGCCTGACTTGGAGTACATCTGGTACCCGGCCATTTACTTCAACCCAGCTTACCCGGATCGTCTGGCCCGGTCAGAAGCACTGTGTCGTTGGGTAGAAGCAGAGCTTGATTGTCGCTTCGTGGATGCTTCTCTGGGAGATCCATACTGGTGGACGTCGGGGTACGTGGCGGGCCGCACTTTGCTAGAGTCTTTCGCGGAGAAGCCCACCATGCCGGCCGTATGGTTCGGATGTTCAGTGTCTTCCTGGTGTTACTGGCAATACGAGCAAGCACAAGACGCAATGGAAGCGCTCGCCGGCCGGCCGGATTTCTTACTATACCCAATACATTGGGAGGGTTCCACGCAGGAACTAGTTCCGCGGCTAGTCACGCTTTACCCTGTCGCACCTTGAGGAGGCCGGTTTTTTCGCTCAGTCGTTACTGCGCCTTGGCGAATCAAGTGCCAGGTCGAACAGCGCGACGACTTCTGCGGCGCCCCATGATAAAAAGGTGCCTGACCGTCGGGGGAGCGGGCAGGCCGCTGCGTGTCGCCAGTGCCGGCCGACCGTCAATTCTGAAAGGACTACCCCCGCGTCGACGCGACCGGACAGTACCGCGGCGCTGGTTTGCAACCAGAAGCCGGATGCGCCAGCGCGCAGCGGCGGCGACGTCGCACTCCCCGTTTAGACTCAAAACCAGCAGCGCGTCGTGGTACGAGCTGGCGGTCGATCTCACCGCGCCGTGTCGCCACGGGGTCGCATCTGCTCGACAAGTCTCAGCGTCGCGCGGACGGCGTCGGCGGGCACGAAGACTTCGGCTCGCACGGCCCGCGCCTCCAGGTAGAAGGTAAGGCCCGCCAAGCCGCCACACGCCGACCCGTTCTCCGGGCGTGGGACCGGCACACCCAAGCGACGCGCCAGGTCCAGCACGGACCGCAGCATCGCCGGTGGATCCAGCAGCACACAGCCCTGCGGGTGCGGTGACAGCCGGGCGAGCACGGCTGCCACACGGGGATCGTGAGCGAGCGGCCCAGCGCTGGCCAGCAGCTCTGCCAGCTTGCGCCGCGATTCCTCCTGCGGACCGAAACTGTAGGCCAGCCCTTCCGGGTGGGCGGCCAAATAGAACCGCGGCTCGGCTCCGTATATGGCCTGCATCACCGGTTGCAAGGCAGACATGTCTTCGCCGAGGCTGAGCGCGTAGGCGTCCACCTCGGCGTCGCCGATCTGTTCGCGCGGGCAGAGTTTCAAAGCGGCCGGCATGGTGCCCCAGGCCCCGGCCAGTTCGGGCATCGACTCGCAGATGTGGCGTAGCTCACGACGTACCGTTGGACCTTCAGCGGTCAGATACAGCCCCCAATACAGCAACCCCGCCTGGTCCTGCGAGCTGCCGAATACGAAGCTCGTGCCGGGAACGCGCCGGTTGATTTCCAGGCCGCGCTCCAGCACATCTTGCAGTCGCTCCCCGCCGAATTTTTCCTTCAGTGCCGGTGTGGCCAGCATCGCGCGGACCAGTCCTTCGTTGAAGCCGCGCGACTCGGGCGACTCCTCCCACTCGAAGGCCACTATCATGGCGCCCGGACCGGTCGGCAATCCGCGGAGCAACTCGCGCTGCGGACAGCGCACGCCACCCAGGTAGCGGGCGATCGAGCCGTCCGGCTGGAAATCCAGGCGGAACTCGGCCGAGACGCCGGTCGCTTCGATCCGCAAGCCGGCCAGGGCGGTACGCATCTGCACGATAGCCTGTCGAAGTTGGTCGAACATCCAACTCCAGATTTGCATGCCGAGTTCGGCTTCGGGCCCGGCGGCGGCCATGCCGACGTAGAAGCGCTGGGCCAGCCATGCGGTCCGCGTCTCGATCAGGTCTTTCCACCCAGGCACGTCGACGAAAAGCAAGAGATGATGCCGGCCCAGTCGTTCGCCGGCTTCCTCGCACACGCGGCGTGCCACGACCCCGCTGGCGTCCAAGGCTCGAGTCAACTCGCCCTGGTCGCGCGCGAAGATTACCGCGCGGCCGACCTTGACAGCGACGAAACGGTCGCCGCCGAAATCGTACAGGTTGACGCCGGCGCGCAGTTCGCGTGGCTGGCCGGCAGTGTCCCAAGCCTGCTTGTCGGCCAAAGTGGCCACCAGCAACGGGTCATCCCACTTGGCCGAAAGTACGACGGCCAGTGCACCGGTGGGGTCCAGACCGCCGGCGGCCGACTCGCCCAGCGCGCCCGCCAATACGCGCATGGGCGTGATGTCGGCCAGTTCTTCTGCGCCGACGGCCAGCCCGAACGCCTGTATACCCTCAGCCAACCCGCTGAGGCTGGGCACCAGCAGAACCAGGTGAGCGTCGTCAGGGATATAGCGCAGTATGGCTTGGACGGCGGCCGAGGGCTCGACCGGTCGAGTTGCCGTCGTCTGCCCCAGTACGATGGGCAAGACGACCGTCAGCAGCGCCACCGTTGGCAGTTCTTTCATGGCATGCACTCCTCGCGCGACTGTTCAGGCGTGGCGCTTGCCCGTGTCTGGCTGCCCGGTAAGCGCACGTCGCGCCGACCGGTACAACCGCGCGTTGTATCTTATCGCCCAAATTGCCACCGGCGGGATCAGGCGAAACGGATGGACAAGTTTCGACAGGAGCTGCCGCGGTATGCCCGGCAAAGGGCGGACAACCGACGGCAGCCCGCGGCTATCGGACCAAGGCGCCAAGGCGGTCATATAGGCTGTGCTGCTGGCGGCCGATGGTATCGACAGCGGAATCACGGGAAGCCCGATCATGACATCCGGTCCGACGCCACCGATCGTCAGCGACGCCGAGATTCAAGCAGCCCTGGCCGAGGCGCAAGCGAAGGCGACCGAGATCCCGAGCCTGGACGACGGTCAGGGGCAACACGTGGTCCCCGTGCCAATCGAGCCGCCGGCCCCACCGCGTCCCGCTGCCGTTCCGCGCCCCGCCGCGACTGTGGCGCCGGCGGCGCCGCGTGCTTCCGCTACGCCAGCCGCCCCGGCCGGCCCGCCGGCCACGGCGCCGCAGCCGGGCTGGTTGAGCACCCTGTTGGCTGGTTTGCTTGGCTGGTTGCGGATCGGCAAGCGAAAGGCGGCGGCCGACGCGGGTGCCCGGCGCAGCTTGTGTGAGCTGTTGTTGCGGGCTTTGGATCGCTTCCTGACCGTGGTCAATCGGCCGTTTGAGCGGTTGTCACCGGAAACGCGCAATTTGGCGGGGATGCTGGCACTGGTCACGATCGTGGTTGCACTCGGATCGCTGTATTTGCTGCCGCGGTTGTCGCCGCCGCGGGACGCATTATCGCAACTGGCGCGGCAACGGGCGGCAGTCGAGGCGGCACCGGCGACCAGGGATGCCGAAAAGAACACACGCGTCTCCCACGAGACGCCATGACAGCCCTTTGAAAAACCCTTTACCGACCGTACGACAAGGCGGGCGTCAGGGTGGATGTGAAACGGCGTTGGCAGGGCGCGCCGGCCGACACCTATCGCGAATGACTCGTCTCGACTTGCCGCGGCGTAACTGAGTCGCCGCTGTTCAAAGGGCTATTAAGTCGCGCCCGTCGGCGGGACAGCGCATGCCAGGCCAGGCGGCCGGCCAGTGCCGCTCCCACCAGGGCCAGTTGCACGCAGGCGATTTGCCTGATGGTCAGGCTCAGGAGCGATGAGCACCCGGCTAGCAGCAGGTAACGCGGCCAACGGCCGAGGAGATATGCCAGGGCGAAGCGCCCTCGCGGGTACCGGCGCAGGATCGCCAGCCAGCGAACCGCGTCTACCGGGATGGGCACGAACGCCAGCAGCGTCAGCAACTGGAATGGTGCGCGGTCGAACCAGCGCGCCACCCAGGCATAGGTGCGCGTTCGTCGCAGGCGCGGCCCCAGACCGCGCTCCAGCAAGCAGGTCAACAGATGGTATTCGTTAAGATTAGCCGCCACGGTGGCGACTGCGGCCAGGAAGGAGACCAACAGCAGGTTGACCAGCGGGCTGGTGGACAAGCCGCCGGTCGGCGAGGCGGCCAACAGTACAATCCAGGCTGTCGGCAGTGGCAGCAGGCTATTGCAAAGCGTGAGATAGAAGACCATCAAGGTCAGCAGCCAGGTGCGGAAAGCCGACTCAGCGCCAGTCTGCTCGTAGCGGCCGAGGGACAGGCAGGCCGCCCAAGTCAGTCCTCCCATCCACAGCAGAAAGAGGGTGAACCAGGCGCGCAAGCCGGGCGAAAGACGCTCCTCGACCGCCGGCGGCCATTGTGCCGGTGCCGCCAAAGCGCTCGCACGACTGGTAACGTTGCGATCAGTCAAGCAGGCACCCGTCGGACATATGCAAAACACGATCAGCCGCCACCGCCAGGTGCGCGTTGTGGGTGATCATCACAATGGTCAGCCCGCGTTCACGGTGCAAGGTGCTCAGCAGGTTCAAGACGACCGCGGCGTTGGCCGAGTCCAGATTGCCGGTGGGTTCGTCGGCCAGCAACAGATCGGGTGAGCCGATGACGGCCCGGGCGATGGCGGCGCGTTGTTGTTGCCCCATGGAAAGCTGGGCCGGTTTCTTGTCGGCACAGTCCGCCAGCCCGACCCGCTCCAGCAGCGCATCTACCTGTCCATCCACTGTGCAGCCGCGCAGCCGTAGTGGTAAGGCGATATTGTGTCGAACGCTGATGGTCGGCAGCAGATTGAAGCGCTGGAACACGAACCCGATGGTCTGACGGCGCAGGCGCGTGCGCCCGGCTTCCGGCAGCGACAGGATTTCCTGGCCAGCGATGCGCAGGCTGGCGGCGCGGGTGGGGGCCAGCATCAGTCCGAGAATGTTGAGTAGGGTCGTCTTGCCGCAACCGGATGGCCCCATGATGACCACGAACTCTCCGCGACGAACGCGCAGGTCCAGGCCGCGCAGCACTGGCTCGACCACGCCAGCATGCGTGTAGGCGTGGTGCAAGTCGCGGACGTCGATGATCCAGTCGGGGGTCATTCGTTGCTCAACGCCCAGGCGGGGTCTAGTCGGGCGGCCCGGTAGCCGGGATAGAGGGCGCTGAGGACCCCGCCGCCCACGCCGATTACCCCGGCCAGCAGCAGTCCGCCGGTGCCCAGTTCCACTGTCAGCAAGGGACGTGCGGCGGCCAGGAGCAGGCGGGCGACTTCGGCCAGTACCACCCCGATTGCCACGCCGCCGAGCGAGATCAGCAACGCCTCGGCGATGGACAGTCGCAGCAGCCCCAGGCGGCTGACGCCCAGGGACTTGAGTATGCCGATCTCGCGCGTGCGTTGGATCACGTTGGTGTACATGGTCAGCAATATGAAGAGGAAGCATGCCACCAGAGCTAGTCCGCTGGAGGCGTTCATGTAGAGATTGACGGAGGCAAAGCTCTCGTGCAGTAGCCGCCCGTAGTCGTCCTTCAGCTCGACCCGCACGTCGCCGCCGAGCCCTGCCTGGATGGCCTCTGCGGCCGCCAAGGTGTTGCGTCCGGGGGGCAACTTGACGAAGTACATGCTGGCCTGCGGTTCGCCGGCGACCGCGATGGCCCGCAAGGTCTGAAGCGGGGCGAACACGCGACCGGCCACGCCGGCTTCGACGATGCCGACGATGCGGAAGCGCCGCCCCATGATCTGCACCTGGTCGCCGATCCGATAGTTGCCGACGCGCGCCAGGCGCTCATCGATCACCAGCTCCAGCCCGTCGGCCAGAAAAGTATCCCAAGCAGCGTCATCAGGCTCATCCGGCGGGCGCTCGCCGGCGCGAATACGGGCGGCGAAGTCGGCGGCGTGTTCGAACACCCGACCGGCCAGTACGCGCCGCGGACCGAGAAAAGCGCTCATCTGTGCCGGATCCACGCCGAACAGCCGCTGCTGCTGGCCTCCCATCAGCACTTGGCCGAAAAAGACCGGGATGACATCGGCCGCCAGCGGGCCGCTCCCGTCGGCCAGTTGCCGCAGATAGCGCTCGTGACCGGCACGAAATGGAGCACCGTTGGTGAAGATGATGTTATCCTGAGCAGGCAGGACCACCAGCTCGGCGTCCACGCTGCGCATGCGCTGGGCCACCTCGGCGATCGAACCGTTGGCCAGGCCGCGCGAGATCAGCAGCAGCATTATGCCGATGCCTACGGCCAGCGCGCTGAGAAGCGACCGTAGCTTGTGGTGCGTCAGACTGGCCCAGGCCAGGGCGAACATCAATCTCCTCAATCGGGCCGGGCGCCCTATAACGTTGAGACCGGTGACCAGTCGCGCGGTTAGCCTCCGCGCCGTCACTCGCCGGCGGGCGTGCCAAAGTCGGCTACCGCCGTTGGCAGATTCCACACATAGATGGCGATCGCGCCCGCGAGAGTCAGCAGGCTGAGCATCCCCAGACCGAGGGCCGCCTGGGTGACGGCCTCGGCAGCCAGCAACACAGTCACGCCACTGAGCACGACCCAACTGACCAACAGCCAACCGGTTACCGCCGCTCCGCCGCCGCGAATCGACCGGCCGATCGGTACCGGCAGTACCTGCGCGAAGGCACCCTGGAGGCCGAACATCAACACCTGGCTTTGCACGCCGGCCGCCAGGGCTGCCCCCACCACGACCAGCCAACGTAGTGTCTCGGACCACGTTGGGGGCAAGGCAGCGCGCAGCGTATCATTCAGCAGCACTACCAATAGCGCGCCCAACCAGAGAGGCGAGTAGTAAGCGAAGCGTCCCATACAGCGACCTCGCAACTCCGCGATACGCGACAAACCCTAGATGTTATCATGTTTTCCGGCGGCGTGGTGGTCCACGCCGACGGATTCGCCTCTGCGGGAGCGAGAACGTGCGGCGGTTGGCGATAGTCGGCGCCACGGGAGCGGTCGGACAGGAGTTCCTGGCGATCCTGCGGCAGCGCGGCTTGGCTGGCGCCGAAGT
>Ga0209101_1000642_pt1 | contig 28425 bp, 16 predicted proteins | sample ConPoolayeCmetaG_FD_185481 | JGI IMG/M metagenome (GOLD analysis project Ga0209101, IMG submission 185481) | Hot spring microbial mat communities from California, USA to study Microbial Dark Matter (Phase II) - Cone Pool mat layer C metaG... ...
TCGTGCAGCCGGCGGTGCTGTCCGGGCAGATGTTCGGCATCGACACCGGCATGGATTTCGGCGCCGTGACCACCGCCACCTGCCTGTCGGCCGCACTGGCCTCGGCGATCATGGGATTGTACGGGCGATACCCCATCGCGCAGGCGCCCGGGATGGGCGAAAATTTCTTCTTCGTTCTGACCATGCTGCCCATTGCAGGCGGGATGATCGCCCAGCAAGTCGCCGCCGGTCAGATCGAGCCTGGTGCAACCAACCCGTGGCAAATCGGGCTGGGCGTGGTTTTTTTGTCGGGCGTGGCCTTCCTGGTGCTCTCGCTGGTGGGGGTGCGGGAAAGGTTGATGGAGGCCATCAGCCCCAGCATGCGCAACGGCATCGCCATCGGCATCGGGCTGTTCATTGCTTTCATCGGGCTGCAAACCGCCGGTGTGGTACAGAAAGACCCCGGCACGGCGGTGAAGCTGAACCACAACTTCGCCTCGCCCGATGTGCTGATCTTTTTCTTCGGACTGCTAGTGACCGCGGCGCTGCACGCCCGGCGCGTGCCCGGCTCGATCGTCTGCGGCATTGCCGCCGCCACGCTGGCCGCATTGGCTGTCTGGTACGTGGTCGAGCAGGTTGTCAAAGACCATCCGGCGTTTGGCAAACAGGTGGTGATTGAGAAGACCGGCTATGGATTGCGGCTGACAGTCACCGCAGATTGGAAATGCAGTCCCGCCGATTACCCCTGGAACGTATCGCTGGAAGCGATGGCCCCCTGCGAGTCCCGAGAGCTGACGATCGAGCTGTTGTGGCGCGACGACCAGCGAAGCTCGAGCGAAGAGAGCAAAGAGGTTTGCCGTGTTGAGCTGCCGGCAGTGACCGATCCGGCCGCGGCCGAAAAGGTGGAACTTCAACTGTTCTTCCCGGCGGCGGCCCAAAGCGGTCAATTCGCCCTGAACGTTTACGAGCAAGACCGCTTGCTGCCGGAACTGAGCCAGTCGTGGCGGCAGTTGCCGCGCTTGCCGCCGGCGATCGAAGATTCGATGCTGCACCAGCGTTTCAAGCCGGCCACGCAGCTCGTTTCGGCGCCGCCGTCGATCAAGCCCACGCTGCTGCGGATGGACCTGCGCGGTGCGTTGTCTTGGACCATGCTGCCGTTCGTGGTGATTTTCCTCTTCATGGTGCTGTTCGATACCATTGGCACGCTGGTTGGCGTGGCCGAACAGGCGGGCTTTATCCGCGATAATCGTCTGCCGCGGGCCAAGCAGGCGTTTGTTTCCGACGCCCTGGGCACGGTGGTCGGCGCGGCGCTGGGGACTAGCACGGTCACCAGCTTCATCGAAAGCGCTGCTGGGGTGGAACAAGGCGGGCGTACAGGGCTGACTGCGGTAACGGCAGCGGTATTGTTTCTGGTGGCCCTGCCGCTAAGCCCGCTGATTGCCATGGTCGGCGCTTACCCGCCTATTACCGCCCCGGCGCTGGTGGTCGTCGGTGCGATGATGGCTCAAAACGTCGCCAAGATCGACTGGGGCAACTACGCCGAGGCCATCCCCACGTTCTTGATCATCATCGGGATACCGCTGACCTACTCGATAGCCGATGGACTGGCCATCGGGTTCATCGTCTATCCGATCGTCAAGTTCATTGCCGGCCAGGGCCGAGAGGTCAAGTGGCTGATGTACCTGATGGCCGCCGTGCTGATCCTGTACTTCTTGCTTGTGCGCGGGCTGGCCCCGTAAGAAGCCCGGCAGCCATGGTGGTGTTGCCGTGCGGCGCGTCGGGCCGGTGGCGCCGAGGTGGAAGAGCCTCGGTCTTTTGGAGTGGAGCGAAGCGCTGCGCACCACAGTGCCGAGGCTTCACGCTTGGGCAGCAGCTTACGAACCGCCAGCAGCCACCTCTTGCGCTAATTCGGCCTGTACCCGTTCCAGGTCGGCGTCGACCATCATGCGAACTAGTTGCTCGAACGTTACGGTCGGCTCCCAGCCGAGCACAGTGCGGGCTTTGGTGGCGTCGCCGCGCAAGCGGTTGACCTCGGCAGGGCGAAACAGCGCGCGGTCGATCTCCACGTAGTCCTCCCAATGAAGCCCCACATAGCTGAACGCCAGCTGGCAGAACTCTCTGACGGTGTGCTGCCGGCCGGTGGCGACGACGTAATCGTCGGGCTTGTCCTGCTGGAGCATCAACCACATGGCACGCACAAAATCGCCCGCGAATCCCCAATCGCGCCTGGCATCCAGATTGCCGAGCTTGAGTTTTTCCTGCCGGCCGAGTTTGATGCGGGCCACGGCGTCGGTGATCTTCCGCGTGACGAACTCTTTGCCGCGCAAGGGCGACTCGTGATTGAACATTATCCCCGAACACGCAAATATCCCGTAACTTTCGCGGTAGTTAACCGTAATCCAGTGGCCGTACGCCTTGGCCACGCCGTAAGGACTGCGGGGCCAGAACGGGGTGCGCTCGTTCTGCGGTTCTTCTCTGGCGTCGCCGAACATCTCGCTGCTGCTGGCCTGGAAGAAACGGATACTCGGGTCTACCAGCCGGATCGCTTCCAGCACGCGCGTGACCCCCAGCGCCGTGAACTCGCTGGTCAACAACGGCTGAAGCCAACTGGTGGGCACGAAGCTCTGGGCGGCCAGATTGTACAGCTCGTGCGGGCGGACCTCGGAAATCAAGGTGATGATCGAAAGCTGGTCCAACAGGTCCGCCTGGTGCAACACAAGGCGGTCGCGCAAGTGTGCGATGCGTTCGAAGTTTTCCGTGCTGGCGCGGCGGACCATGCCATGCACTTCATAACCTTTGTCTAACAAGAACTGGGCCAGGTAAGCGCCATCTTGTCCGGTGATGCCAGTAATCAGCGCTCTGCGTGCCATGGTATGCCTGCAATAGTTGTCTTTCCCCGTCAGTCGGCGGCCGCTTTGCCGCCAACAAGGCTGCTGCCGCCTTTTCGCGTTGCACGGCCAGCGACCAGCTATTGACATTCGCAATACGTGGTGACACCGAAGAGTAGCAAAAACCTCGTATCAGGCGATCACGACGTTTCGCGAAGCTCAATACTCAATTGGCCGATTGTCTCAGCGAACCTTTTGCCGCTATTACTTTTCCGCCGGAGGGCTGCCGCTGGGCTGTTGTTCCGGATCATGTTGGTCTGCTGCCATCGGCCCCATTTGGTCGGCTTTTATACCGGCGGCGACAGGCCGACATCGGCTACAGTGGCGGGCATAATCCATTATCCACAGCCGCAGCGCTGCTGGCAACACGTTGGCGGTTGCTCTGGCCGACGCCAATGGCGGTTGCCCGCTGGGGTTCACGCCGCTGAGAACACGTCGCCGCCCATCGGAAAAACAACCGATTTCGGCTGATGCGCAGAAAGGAACTGGCGGCGGAACTTCACTTCGGTTCTGCGCTGGGATTTACTTGTTCTGGGAGTCGATGATCTCGATTTCCACAGGCACGGTCGGCCCGCGGTGTTCTTTGTTTTCGTCGTCGTACGTAGTGGCGTACACTTGGATGACCACGCGCCCTTTGGGGGCTTCGCCTGCCAGCGTTATTGCGCCGCCGCGCGAAATGGCAAACGGTTTGCCCGGTGGCTGCGAGACGATCACGAAGGCGTCGTCGCCTTCCGGCCGCGAGGCCCTGGGCAGCCCGCCGTCGGTAACAACCAGGCCGATCAATTGCCCCGGCTTGGGATCGAGGGCGCGGAATCGCTGTCCGGCGCGCACCACCGGGGGCACGTCCCAGCGCCAGGTGGAACCGTGCGGGCACAGGCTGTTAAGGTTCTCGAAGGCGCCGAAGAACTGATGGGGTTGGATGCGCGGGAAGCCATCGCGCCCCTTGGGGCGTTCGGAACGGTAAAGGACCATCGCGTTGGCCGCTTTGGCGCGCAGCTCCAGCGGCAGCGGCGCGTCGCGCAACAGGGCCAGCCCGGCCAACACGTTCCGCTGCCAATCGCCTTCGCCCGGCCACGTCTTGGACCACTCGGGGTCGATGTCCTGGTTGGCCTCGACGTGCCGGGCCTGGGCCTGGGACCATTTGGTGAAAAGGTTTTTGCCGTCGCCGATGTACAGGTCTTTTCCGCTGGCGGCGTTGCGCCAGTTGAAATCAGGCGAGTTGAAGGAGTTGACGCGGAAGCTGGCGAAGTATTCCAGCACTGGCAATCCTTGCTGGCCGGCGACTCCCAGATTCAACGCATCCAGTATCGCATAGATCAGGAAACTGCTCATGAAGCCCGGCACGTGCGTGCGCAGATTGGTATGCGGCACGTACCCGGCCAGCTCGCCCTGCTCGGCGGCCAACTGCTGCAAGTTGACGCCGTAGGAGTTGATCCACGCCAGGGCGTTACGGTTGTAGAACTCGCGGCGCGGATAACGGTCCGGCAACAGCGCGGCGGCAAGGCATACATCGCGCAAGCCCCAGGCGAAACCCCTCGTCTGCGGCGCGCCCAGCCGCGGCGCCCAAGCGATGCCCGTCTTGTAGTCCGGCGACAACTGACGCCAATCCATGCGATAGTCCGGCCGGTGGCGATCGTTGTGGTCGATCGTCTGCCAGGCGGCGTTCATCGCCAGTCCGTCGAAGGCCATTCGCCTGCCCGATAGCAGCGCAACCACGCTCCAATAATCTGCGTTGTGGGCGTGATCGACGGTCACGTGGTCGCGGTCGTTGGCGGTCGGGCGCTGATCTTCCGGAAAACCGCGCGCTTCGTGCCGCGGCGTGCCGGCCGGAGAGGTGTTCTGCCACGGTACCCCGGAGGTAAACTTCGGCCAGTCTTCCGGATTCAGCCAGGTACCCAGCTCGTCGTCCCAGAAGTTTTGCGGCCGCGACATGCCGACTTCCAACTGTCGGTGGGCGAGGAACTGTGCGGCCGGATCGCCGTTTTTCAGCCAAACCATGCTGGCGTAAGTGCGATAGCCGATCTCTTGACGGCCGCCGACAGCTCCTGCCGACCGCACTACGCCCCAGGCAGGATAGGGGTGATTGGCGTTAGGCAGTTCGCTGGCGATGGTGCGGGTGATGTAGCCTTCATAGGCTGCCGAAGGCAACGACCGGTCCCACGGCAGCGTGAAGCCACCGCGAACCAATAGATCGAGGTCCGGTTGAATCACCGGCCGAGCAGGCATCGGCCCGGAACTGCCCCGGCCGGCCCGACGCACCCAGGCTGTGTATTGGATGTGCGTCGCCTGCTGCTGGGTGTAAACATCGACCCCGTCGATCGACACCCGGTACGAGTACGTGGCCGGGCCGCCGCCTGGCTTCATCATCAAGTCGTTGGCCAGTCGCCAGTCGATCTCCAAGATGCCGTCTTTGGTGACGATCACATCGGCCACCAGGCGCAACGATGTTGAGCCGCCAACGCATTCTGGCGGCACTTTCTTTTCCAGCCGGAAGGAAACTGCCAGCGGGCCATCGTGCCAGCGGTCATTTGCGGCCACGGCTTCCAGCAGATCAACCGTCCACGCACTGCCCGACTGCGGCGTGATCGTCAACCTGGCCGTGCGATTGTGCAACAATTCCTTGGGGTCTAACCGCGGTGCTGCCTCGGCCGGTGGTTTCCGTTTGACCAAAACACATTCGAACTTCTCCCGCTCGGCCAAAGCCGGACATTCGACCGCCAGCAGGGCGACTTTGACGCTGCCATCGGGCCATGAGGTAATTGCATTGAATTGCGTGGGAAGAGTGGCGTTGCCATCGACCGATTGCGCTACCACCGAGTCGGTCGGCGACAACTGGCCGCGCGCAAAGCCGTGACCGAACAGCGCCACCGTGCCGGCCGGCGCACCGCTGCCGATTATCGCCAAGTGGGCGATCTGATCGGCGACAGCCGCTGGCGGCGAATCATGGTGGGCCGCACAGCAAAAAACGCCCCAGTTGACTGCCGCGATCAAAGCCAGAACCCAAGACCACAAAGCTGCGAATCGGTGCATGTTGCCCTCCTTCAAGGGACAAAAGTAGAATGCTCTTTCGTTACGGAGCAACTTTTGCGCGCGTGTTTTCAATTGATCTGGATGGCTACGGTCTGATCTGGATGGCTATGGTCCGTCGTGGCTGCCCACGCGGGACTTACTTCGATGAGCACACGTCCTTTCAGAGATTCGCCTGCCAGCTTTATTGCGACGCAGCGCCAAATTACAAACGGGTAACAGTTTAGCCGTCTGAAGTAAACAAAGCCGCAGTATGGTCGTAAATTGCGATGGAAAAATAACTTGCCGCAATATGAAAGCATTGCATTCGCTTCAGTCCTTGCAGAACCTCATAAGTGCGTTTACTGACAGGGATTGCGTGGAAAACACTTCATTCGGCGGAACTTTTACACAAACGGTTTGGCCGGCGGCGTCACGAAGGTTTACTCCCAGCGTGGCTAATCTTTGTGGCGCCCCCGGCCGGCTATAACATGGCGCTGCTGGTCAACAACCCGAATCAGTTTATCCGAAGCGGCAACTGCCGAACAGGGTCTTCCGCCGCCTTGTCGCAGCGCAAGCTTGGGGCCGCCGGATTATAATGTGCCATCTGCTGTGGCGAACGCGGACAGCTTTCGACCGCCTGAGGACCGTTTTGCTTTGGGAGAATAGGCGCTATGATCATCGGCGTTCCCAAGGAAACCAAGGCCGACGAATACCGCGTAGGCATGTTGCCGGCCGGCGTAGAAGAACTTACCCGCGCCGGCCATCGCGTGCTGGTGGAACTTGGGGCGGGTGCGGGTGCCGGCGTGGAGGACGAGCAATTCCGGGCGCACGGCGCCGAGGTCGTGGAGACGGCCGCAGAGGTGTACGCCCAAGCGGATTTGATCGTCAAAGTTAAAGAGCCGCTGCCGGCCGAAGCAGCGATGCTGCGCCGCGGGCAGATGCTTTTCTGCTACCTCCATCTGGCTGCCAACCGCCAGCTTACCGAACAACTGTTGTCCTGCGGCTGCACCGCCTTGGCCTACGAAACGCTCCGCGAGGATGACGGGCGGCTGCCATTGCTTATCCCCATGAGCGAGATTGCCGGGCGAATGAGCATCCAGCAGGGCGCAAAGTGGCTCGAGCGTCCACAGGGGGGACGTGGGGTATTGTTGGGCGGAGTGCCGGGAGTACCTGGCGCGCACGTGACAGTCATCGGCGGCGGGGTGGCCGGCTCGAACGCCGCGCGAATCGCTGCCGGTTTTCGCGCCCGGGTGTTTGTTCTGGATATCGACATGCATCGCCTGCGCTGGCTGGAGGAGGTGATGCCGGACAACGTTTTTCCGCTGTACAGCGACCGGCACACCTTGCGCCAGCAGCTTAAGCAGGCTGATCTGGTAGTGGCAGCGGTGCTTGTACCCGGGGCACGCGCCCCGCGGCTGATCCATCGGGATGACCTGCGGGCGATGAAAGCCGGCAGTGTGCTGGTCGATCTGGCCATCGACCAAGGCGGCTGCGCAGAAACCAGCCGCCCCACCACCCACACCCAGCCCACTTACATCGTCGATGAAGTGATACACTACTGCGTGGACAACATGCCCGGGGCGGTTCCCCAAACTAGTACCCCAGCCTTGTGCAACGTAACGCTGCCTTGGATCATGCGGATCGCGCAGCGCGGGGTGCTTGCCGCCGCCAGCGAATTCCCGCCCATTCGGCAGGCCATAAACTGTTACGAAGGCGAGCTTACCAACCGGGCGGTGGCCGCCACGTTCGGGATCTCATATTCCCAACGGTTCGAACGGTAAGCGCCCAGCGCTGCGCAGCCGCTTTGCGCCGCGAAGGAAAAACACGTACTGCCGCGGGGCACCGCGCCGGCGGCGCCAGCGATCGCCGGGAGGAATGATGAGCGCCCATGGTGCTTTGGCTGGCTCGAAGCAGATGGTGCTGCGCACCTTGTGCGGCGATTCCCTGCCGCGGTTTCCCGCCGGACCACTGGCAGTGCATTACTGTGCGCGCCTGGCAGGGGTGTCGCTGCGTCGCTATTCCACCGACGCCCGCACCCTGGCCGATTGCGTGGTGCGTTACTGGGAGCGCTTCCGGCCCGATGCGGTGTGGCTTTCGGCCGATACCTGGGTGAATGCCGAGGCGATGGGAGCGGCGGTCCGCTTTCCCGATGACGACCAGCCGGCCTGCGGCGCCGGCGAACCAACCGTTCGCTGTGCGGCCGATTTGGAGCGCATCGGGCCGCCCGATCCCTCGCGGCACGGCCGCTGGCCGCTGATGCTCGAAGCCCTGGGGCGGATTCGCCAGATGATCGGCGACGAGGCGCTGATCGTGGCCTGTTTCGACCAATATCCGTTTTCGCTGGCTTGCCAGATGCTGGGGCTACAGCGGACGATGCTTCTGCTATGCGACGACCGCGCTTTGGTCGAAGCCACGATGGAGCGGGCCTTGGAGTACGCAGTAGCCTATGCCGTAGCGCTGGCCCGCGCAGGCGCCGACATGCTCAGCGGCGGCGATTCGCCGGCGGTAATGCTAGGGCCGGCACTGTACCGCCAGATAGCCTTGCCGCTGGAGCAGCGCCTTGTGGCAGCATTGCACCAGGCGGTAGATGTGCCAGTATCGCTGCACATCTGCGGCAACACGGCGCCGATCCTGGCCGACATGCGCCGCTGCGGAGCCGATGTGTACGAGTTGGACTGGCAGGTCTCTCTGCCCCAGGCGTCGCAAGTGCTAGGTCCGGATGTTACGATTTGGGGCAACCTCGATCCGGTTGGTCTGCTTGCCCGCGCAGCGCCGGAACAAGTGCGTCAAGCGACCACAGAGCTGTTGCAAACTGTCGTGCGATGCGGTCGCCGCCGCTTCGTTCTCAGCTCGGGATGCACTCTGGCGGTCGATACTCCGCCGGAAAACTTGCAAGCGATGTTCGACGCCGCGCGCAACTTTAACACCTGTTGATCTTTGCCAAACGTAGCCATGGTTTTTCTTGGTCTCCGATGTTACCAGTATTGCGAATGTAAATAACGCCGCACAAAACTTTCCCACCTGATATTGGCAAGCTGCGCTGCTTTGGTGGCCATGCGAGCAAAGGAACCTACAAATGACGACGAAGTTCCCTTGTTTTCCGGCTGCGCGTAACCGCGCTGCACATTGCATGTGGATCGGCATCCTGGCGGCCGTGTTGTTGGCTGTGCAAGGGGTTTGTCTGGCAGGTGAGGGGGCTTGTCTGGCGGTTCACGGGGCTTGTCTGGCAGTTCAGGGGGCTTGTCTGGCAGTTCAGGGGGCTTGTCTGGCAGGTACAGCAACAGGTGCGGAGGCAGGTGGCCAAGCCGGTGCAGCACAGGCCGGCGCCAAGCAGGCCGCCGTTTCCCGGCTGTGGGGCAAACAAGGCGAGTTGTGGTCGCCGCGAAGCCGCTTGCCCGATTTCTCCTTTGCCGGTTACCGATGGGGTGAGCAGAAGTATCGAATTCCCCGGGAAAGCATTTCCGTGAAGGATTTTGGAGCAGCAGGCGACGGCAAAACCGACGATACTGCGGCTTTTCAGCGGGCCATGGCGGCCGGCAAAGGCAAACTGATCCTGATTCCCCAGGGGCGTTACGTTCTGAATGGTTTGCTGAAGATCGACAGTTCCGGGACCGTGCTTCGGGGCGCAGGGTCATCGCGCACCACGCTTGTTTTTCAGACGCCGGGCGACAAACTCGATCCGCGGCCAGCCAAGACCGACGGCAATCAGCCCACCACGCACTGGTCTTGGGCCGGTGGGTTGATCTCCATCGGCGGCTCCGCCCCAAGCAGCCAGGGCGCTGTCAAAGTGGGCGCTCCGGTCAGCAGAGGGGCGACCGAACTAGTGTTGGAATCGGCGCCGTTCCAGGCGGGCGAGGAAGTGCTACTGGTGCTCAATGACGACGAGTCCAAGTCGCTGCTGGAGTATTTGTATCGCGGCCAGACGGGCGATATTTCCGGTCTGAACCGGTGGCGGGTGATGCAGGTCTTCCGCGTAACACAGGTCAAAGGGAACACGATCTGCCTGAATCGTCCTTTGCGGTTCGATGTGCGGCCGCAGTGGCGTCCCACTGTCGAGCGCTTCCGCCCGGCAGTAACCGACGTCGGAATCGAGGGCATCTGCTTCGATTTTCCGGTGATGCGCTACGAAGGGCACTTCCGCGAGGTCGGTTACAACCCTGTGGAGATTACCCGCTGGGCCGCACATTGCTGGTTGCGCGACCTGCTGATTCGCAACGCCGACAGCGGGCCGTATGTATCGGGTTTCTTCTGCACGGTGGAGAACATCCGGCTGGAAGCCGACCCGCAACGGCTCTCGCCGCAGGGTTACTCCGGGCATCATGGCATTTCGCTTTACGGTAACGATTGCCTGTGCCAGGATTTCTCGATTCAAACCCGATTCATCCACGACCTGACGGTGCAATCGGCTATCGGCTGCGTTTTCTCGCGCGGCACAGCGATCGACTTGAACATGGACCACCACCGTTGGGCGCCCTACGAGAACTTATTTACGGATATCGACGCGGGAAAAGGCACGCGGCTTTTTGCTTCCAGCGGCGGCGGAATGCGGGGCAATCACAGCGCAGCAGGCACAACCTTCTGGAACATCCGCGCCCAGCGCGCAGCCGGCTGGCCCAACTGGGGCATCGATGCCATCAACATTGTGGCAGTGCCCATCGTCGCCGCCGACACGCTGACCGGCCCTCTGCCCGACCCCACCGCTTTCCAAGGCCGGTGGCTGGAGCCGATCGAGCCGGGCAGAATCCAGCCTGCCAACCTGTACGAAGCCATGAAGGCCCGACGCAGCCGCTAGTGATCGCTCGCTAGCACGAAGAGTTATGCTTAGCGCGGTGTGAAATTACACGTTTTTTCACCGAGAACGCTTCATTCCTGCCCGCGCGCACTATTGTTCTGCCCGGACCGCGTAAGAACCTGGCTCTGCCGCCCCCGGATGCCGCACCGGCGATGCGCGGCCCGGCGCAACACTTCACGGCAACACTACCCCCAGCCCGGGAAGCTGACTGGGGAACAGCGTGCCGTCTTCGATCGTTACGGCGTTTGCCGCCGGGTCGTCGAGCAGGTCGATGTGGCCGTCCAGATCGGCATAAGCTATGTTGCCATCGGAAAGGGCGAAGTGCAGTGCCGCGGCGATGCCCAACGCCGATTCGTCCATGCAGCCAACCATGACTTCCAGTCGCGCTGCCCGGGCGACGGCGTTGATCTGCACGGCCTCGGCGATTCCGCCGACCTTCATCAATTTCACGTTAAGCATATCGACCAGGTCGTTGCTTGCCAGGCGGAAGGCGTCGCGAAGGTTGACGATGCTTTCGTCGGCCATTACCGGCACCGAGCCGCGTCGGGTGACCTGTCCGATCATCTCGGCATGGCCTTTCTGCGTCGGCTGTTCGAACAGTTCCAGCCGGGCATCGAGGGTCTGATCGACGAACCACAGGGCTTCTTCCACTGTGTAGCCCCCGTTGGCATCGAAGCGCAGCACGATGTCGTCGCCCACCGCTTCGCGGACCTTGAGCACCCGGGCCACGTCGGCCTGCACGTCGATGCCCCCTTTAAGTTTGAGGATGCGGAATCCCCGGTGCACCCACTGGCGGGCCTGTTCTATGGTTTCCTGCTCGGGCATTATGCCGATGGTGACGCTGGTGAGCATCCGATCGCGATAGCCGCCAAGCAACTTCCACAGCGGCAACTCGCACTTCTTGGCCAGGATGTCGTACAGCGCCATATCGACCGCCGCACGGATCGACGGCTCCTCTTCCAGCAACGGGCGCAGGCGCTCCATCAGCAGTGAACGGCGAAGCGGGTCGGCGCCTTTGATGAGCGGCTCGACAACGCCACGGATGGTTTCCACTATCGCCTTGGTGCTCTCGCCGGTGGCTTGTTCGTCGGGGGCGGCGCAGCCATAGCCCACCAGTTTGCGGTCCGTGATGATCCGCAAGAAGACGTTGGTGGTCGCTTCCACTGTGTCGTACGAAGCAGTATAGGGCCTGGCCAGCGGCATGGTCACTTGCCAGGCTTCCACGCCCGTGATGCGCATCTTGGCCGCCTCAGAAAACCGAGCGCCGCCTCGGCCGTCGTCACCGGCGCTGCGGGGCGGTCGTTCGCCGCAGCCGCTGCCCGGCGCTGAAGCGCCGTTGCTCAGCACGGCCTTTTGAATCTGACGAAACGCTTTCTACAAGGGATAAGAACAGTATACCGCGGCCCGGCCTGTCGTCACCGCCCGTATCGTCAAGCGACAGATTCGGCGCCTACGTTGCCTGCGCCGCCGGCAAAGACCATCGCATACCTTTTGCGCATCCTAACGCATCCGCCTGGCACCCGTCAATTCGGCCTCGGATAGCGTTGATCGGTGGGGACGACTGACCCAGGCTGCTCGGTCTTGGGAGCAGTGTCGCCGGGTGCGGTCTCGGCCGGGGGCGGCGGCACTTTTTCTCCAGCAGGAATCGCCGGCTGCTGCTGGGCCGAGGCAGGCACCGTTCCCGCAGGCGTCGGCTCGCCGGTCGGTCTGGGCGCAGTCTCCGCCGGCGCCACCGCAGCACCGCCGTTGACCATCGGCAGCGCGCTGGTAATGGGCGTCCCGCAAGGATCGACTGGCACGCGGAAGCACACTACTCGGGGCACGTAGTAGCTGTAGGTTACAGGGATCCTTTTCTCGACATATCGAGGCACCCGCACCGTCTCTTGCACCGGAACCATCTTGCACACCTGCACCGGCTGCTCGATCACGCGCTCTTCGTAGATCGTCTTGTAAGTAGTGACCGGCACCTGGCGAACGTGGGTTTCGGTTACCCACTTGCACACTTGTACGGGCACCTTGTTCTCTACCCGTTCAACTACCGGTTTCATCACGGTCGTCTGCACGCGGCGCACTTCCTGTTGCGGAACCATGCGGTGCACCTGGTAAGGTATCTTCTGGCAAACGTGTTCGACCTGATATTTCTGCACCTGCACCGGTATCTGCTCGACGACCGTTTCCGGCACATAGTTCACCTGCTGCACTTGCTGCGGCACCAGGTTGGGCTGCCAGACACGCTGAACCTCGTACCGGCCGGCCGGAGTCTGGCTCCAGTACAGTCCCGGACGGCGATAGACCACCGCGCCGGTCAGCGGATCGGTGATGCAAGCGCCGGGTTGCCAGCTTAACCGGGTGCGGGGCAAGCCGGGCTTCAGCACCAGTTGGTCCACGTAACCGCCCTGATCCACGTATTGCGTCTGCCAAGTCACCATCGGCCGCATTACCGTGCGATACTGCGGCTGATAGACCGTCTCGACCACCGGACGGTACACCGTGTGCCATTGTTCTCGCTCGTGGACCTCCACCACCGGACGCAGTACGGTCACGGTTTCTTCGCGTTCGACCGTCTCGGGCATGTATTTTATCCGGTCGTAGCTGTAGTCGCGGATTTCAGTTTCGTACACCGGCTTGGCCACCGTGTAGGTCTCCTCGCGCGTGGTCGTTTCCACAATCGGCTTGGCCACGGTGTACTTGTACTGCCGATACTGGGTTTCCCAGACCGGACGGTAGGTGGTAACCTGCTGCTCTTCCCAAACCGTCTCGTACTCGATGCGATACGCTGTGACTTGCTGCTGGTCGTACACCGTCTGGAGCACGAGCCGATACGCTTGCCACGGCTGCGAAACCACGTAACTGCCCGGAACACAACACACCTGCGCCATACCGCTGGCGCCCAGCAGTCCGAAACAGAGCAACACCGATAAGAGATTTACTTTGGCGGACATGAGTAGGTCACCTCCGACTGAACCTGGCGAAGCGGCACTTGGCTGCCAGCAATGCGCTGCCTCCTTCCGGTTCACTGAAGTGTACGTCGTCCTTACAACAGGTCTCGAGCAGCCCGAGTTGTACCATGCCCTGCTGCCCTGCTGTGAATGAGCAACAAGGCGCAGTGCCTCCCTTCGAGTTTGCCAAATAATCTGGCGTGGGGCAAATGGGTTGTCGGCAGATTGAGTTGCAACTGTCGGTCGGGGCGACAGTTGCGGCCGAAAGAATTTCTAAAGCCCTATTTTGGGGCAAACCTCATGCAGATAAGACCGTAGAGCGGTCGAATCGTTAAATCATGCCCAACCGTTACGGCTTGCGCAACCGGCGCGATTTGAATCGCCGCAAGCCCACAAATGCCATCGTGCCGGCGGCAAGCAGAGCGATCGTAGATGGCTCTGGCACTGCCGCAGCGGCGGATTGGGGACCGTCCGAACTGGCCGACGCGCTGCTGATACTCGCCCCGCTGGAAATCACGGAATCGATCCACGAGTTGAAAGCCGACACGCGCACATGGCCCGAGATGTCGCCATAATCCGAGTTGGGATTTCCATCCCAGGCAGCCACGAACGAGTGAACTCCGACCAGAAAAGTACCGTCGCGCGTGGTGATGAACAACCCACCGCCGCTGTCGCCCGGCGCGATCAGCCCTTCCAGCGCAAGCGGCTTGGCCGATCCCATCGAGTTGTCACGGCGGTTCTTGGGATTGTCGAAGTCGGCCAGCAGCAGCCGCGGATTGTAAAGTTGATCGATGACGTTCTGCGTCCCCCGCTTCTTGCCGTCGAAGTTGATTGCTCCTGAGTTTCCGGTTCCTGTCATTCCGAAGCCGACGGCAGTGGCGACGTTGCCCAGCTCCTTACTGCCGGTGTAGCGCACTGCCGGTTCGACTGTGTACACGGGCTGATCGAGGCGAACCAGTCCGATGTCGTAACCGGCCAGCAAATTGCCGTCCCAGTTCGGATGTGCTATCCAACTGCTGGCAATGTATTGCGCGCCGGCGATGGAAAAGGTCAGGCTGGTGACCGAGTCGACCACGTGCCCGGCGGTCAACACCCACTGCGGGTCGATCAGCGTGCCGGAAGCGTAAAACGCGCTCTGTTCCGAAACGCCGTATATCTGCCCCACGCTGGCGTACAATGGGCTGTTACCCAGCGACAGATACAGGCTGTCTTTGGTGTCGTGCCGGATTACACCAGCCAGCCCGGTTGCATCCACCGAAGCCACCACCACCAAAACCGCCAACAGATGCCGAAGGCTTGTCATTGAACCCTCCCGTAGTGGATAGCGCCAAGACCGCAGCGCGGTATTGTGCGATCTGACGCTTCTTATACGCCTCATTCTAAGCGGGGAAGTGATTATTTCAAGCGAAAAAGCGCTGATAGTTGCGCTGGCGCTGCCCAGTGCTTTGTTGACTGTTGGATGGCAACCGGTTCTGCGAACAGCACTCCAACAGTGGCGTGCCAGCGAAGCTGGCGAGGTGAGGTGCTCGGATCGCTGGTCCGTGGGTGCTATTTTGACAATTCGGAGCTTGTGAAGTACGCTATGCTTCTTTGGGTGTGAATCGATCATCTGCCGAGCGTGGCCTGAGCCAGCTTGCACCGGTCCATGGCAGCGCATGTGCGAATTGAGCGGGTATTGGTGGCCGGCATTATTGGTCGCTGCCATGTGCGTAAACTGGCTGTAGCATCTGTATTTTCTGAAAAAGAGATGTGGCCGTTTGGCGAAGTTGTTGACTATCGACAACTTCCCGTCTTGCCGGCACAAAAAGCCGTTTTGTCATAACCTTTTATGGCAGAATGAGTTGAGAGTTTTTTCGGAATGTGCAGAAGTGGGCTACAGAAGTAGTTGTAGTTTATTAGCCGGTTTGTTTTCCATTTTCTGCTGGGTGGACAACTGGTTTTTGTTTGGTGGACAACTATGGACGTTAAACGCGTGCTGCTGACCGAGAAGGACTTGCCTACAGCCTGGTATAACTTGCAGGCCGACCTTCCCGAGCCGGTTCCCCCGCCGCTTGATCCGGCCACGAAACAGCCGGTCGGTCCTGCGGACTTGGAGCCGATCTTCGCCCGGGAACTGTTGGCGCAGGAGGTCAGCCACGAGCGGTGGATTGAAATACCGGCGGAAGTGCGCGAGGTGTACAAGATATGGCGTCCAACGCCGTTGGTTCGCGCCACGCGACTGGAGGCGGCGCTGGGCACGCCTGCGCGCATCTACTTCAAGGACGAAAGCCACAGTCCGCCCGGCAGCCACAAACCCAACACTGCTGTGGCCCAGGCCTATTACAACATGAAGCAGGGTATCAAGCGGCTTACCACCGAGACTGGTGCTGGGCAATGGGGTTCTTCGCTGGCGTTCGCCTGCTCGTTGTTCGGCATCCAGTGCAAGGTGTACATGGTCAAGGTCAGCTATCAGCAGAAACCCTACCGGCGCTCCATGATGCAACTGTGGGGCGCCGAGGTGACGCCCAGCCCATCTACCGATACCCGGGCCGGACGGCAGATTCTGGCGCAAGACCCGGAATGTCCGGGCAGTTTGGGCATTGCCATCAGCGAAGCGGTTGAAGACGCTGTAAGCCGCGACGACACTCGGTACACACTGGGCAGTGTGCTGAACCACGTGATGCTGCACCAGACGATCATCGGACTTGAAGCCGAGAAGCAATTCGAGCTGATCGGCGACTTTCCCGACTTCGTTTTCGGCTGCGTGGGCGGGGGAAGCAACTTCGCCGGCTTGGCGTTTCCCTTCTTGCGACACAAGCTGGCGGGCAAGGAAATCCGCTTTGTGGCCTGCGAACCGCATTCGTGCCCAACCATGAGCCGGGGCAAGTACCTTTACGACTTCGGCGATACCACCAAATTGACGCCGCTGATCAAGATGTTCACGCTTGGGCACAGCTTTGTACCGCCGGGCATACATGCCGGCGGTCTGCGCTATCACGGCATGGCCCCCATGGTCAGCCTGTGCGCCCATCTGAAGCTGATCGAGGCGGCGGCCTTTCACCAGATCGAGTGCTTCGAGGCGGCCCAGCTTTTCGCACGTACCGAGGGCATTGTGCCGGCACCGGAAACGTCGCATGCCATCCGCGCCGTTATCAACGAGGCGCTGCGATGCCGCGACACCGGCGAGGCGAAGTGCCTGCTGTTCAACTTCAGCGGTCACGGACTGTGCGATCTGGGGGCATACGACCGCTTCCTCAGCCGGCAGTTGGACGATTACGCTTACCCGCAAGAAAAAATCGAGGAAGCCCTGGCCGAACTGCCGCAAATATGACAGCCCGCCGCCGCAGTGTGCCGGTACAAGTGGCGACTATGGGCGATTATGACAGTCGGCGCAGTGTCGTGGGCGCACTAACCGCCTTTACCCCACACCGCCGCATCGTCCAACAATATCATGGATAAGCCAGCAATATCACCTTGCGCGGGGACGGCTGCCAGCAGTCTTGGGAAGATGATGTGCTTGCAACTGTACTCCGCGCGGGTGGAAATGGGCTGTTTTTCCTGCCGCCAATCATTGCGTTATAGGTCGGCCTCACCGACCTTAGCGGTGGAAAAGGGCTGTTTTTCCCGGCGACAACCATTAAAAACATGCTGGTGGTGCCCCGCTCGCCCGGTGGAAAGGGACTGTTTTCCCAGCGACAACCATTCCTTGTTCGACGCGCCAATCGGATGGCGTGGTGGAAAGGGACTGTTTTTCCCGGCGACAACCATTTGTTCTTGCCCGCCGGAAGTATCTCAGGTGCTTGACGTGCCAGTCACAGCAGCACGGCGGGCATCCAGCGGCGGACGGAGTTTATGGCCAGCAGCCGGGTTGCCCGGCGCAACTCTTCCACCAGCACGACACGCTCGGCTATCTGGCCGGTTTCCAGCAAATGGCGGCGGAAGACCCCGGGCAGCAGCCCGCAACGCACCGGCGGCGTAACCAACTGCCCGTCCAGTTCCACCACCAAATTGGCGATGGTGGTCTCTGTGGCTTCGCCCCGGCGGTTCCACAGTATCACGTCGTCGCAATCGCCGTCGGCCTTGGCCGACTCGTAAACCTCGCGGCGCGTGGTCTTGTGATAAAGAAAGACATTCTCTGCATCGACGGGCTTGGCGGCCAGCCGCAGGCGCAACGGGCCGCGGCAGCGGTCCGGCTCTAACGGAGCTGCTTCCAGGGTTATTTGCCCGTCCTGCGCCAGCAGCAGTCGCACCCGGTGCTGTGTTGCGCCGAAGTCGCCAATGGCCGCCCGCAGCCGAGCACAAACCGCTTCCCGGTCGAAGGCGAAACCGAAGTATTCCGCCGACTGCGCTAGCCTTTGCAAGTGCTCTTCGAGCAGGAACACTTTGCGGCCGTCGTAAAGCATGGTCTCCAGCAGTTGGAAACTGGGGCAGTCGGCCGAGAGCACTTGGGCCTTGGCCAGACATTCGTCGTATTCCCCTTCGGCCTGCGAATCCCAGACAATTCCGCTGCCTACGCCATACACGCCCGTGTTGCTGCGCTTGTCGATGGCCAGGGTGCGAATAGCCACGTTGAAGCGGGCCTGCCGTCCGGGACCAAGCCATCCGATGCAGCCGGTGTACACTCCGCGGGCGAAAGGCTCCAACTGGTGGATGATATGCGTGGTGCGGACCTTTGGTGCGCCGGTGATCGAGGCCGGCGGAAACAGGGCGCGGAAAATATCTAGCAGCGAAGCGTCCGTTTCGGCGGCCACGGTGGAGGTCATTTGCAGCACCGTGGGATATATTTCCACGTCGAAGGCCGACAGCACCTGTACGCTGCGTCGGGCGGCGATGCGTCCCAGATCGTTGCGCATCATATCGACGATCATCGCGTTTTCCGCCCGGTTCTTCCGGCAGTTGTGCAGCGCAACGCGCAGTGCGAGGTCCTCCTGTGCAGAGCGGCCGCGGCGGGAGGTGCCTTTCATGGGCCGGGCGATGATGCGGCGGCCATCGAGCTGGAAGAACAACTCCGGCGAGGCCGAGCAGATGGCAAACTCGTCGGTTTCGATGTACGCGCAGTACTCGGCCTGCTGTGCCCGGCACATCCGCAAAAAAAGCGGCCAGGCAGGCCCTTGGACCCGAGCGCGCAAGGGAAACGTGTAGTTGACTTGGTAGGTGTCGCCGGCCGCTATGTATTGTTTGATTTGCTGAATGCTGCGGTGGTAGTATTCCCGGCTGATGCCCGGCTGCCACGGGCCGATTTGCGGCGGCTGAGCGTCGTCGGCTGGCGGCTGTGAACTTGTCGTGGCGTCGTCGAAGATGCCGAACCACAACAGCGGCAGCCAGTCGGGCCGATGGGCGGCCAGCGCCTCGTCCATCGCCGGGGCTGCCTCGTAGCAGATGAAACCGGCGGCGATCCGTCCCGCGGCTGCCTCGTGCCACAGTTGTTCGAGCATGGCGGGCACGGCGCGAACGTCGCGGGTTTCGATCACCCGCCGCAGGCCGTCACACCGCGTCCACAGCGACTCGCCTCGGCGGTACTGCTGAAAGACGACTTTTGGCATGTAACGACGTGCAGCATCTAACGACGCACGAGGTCTATTGACATTGGCAATACGTGGTGACAAGCAAGACCAGGAAAAACCTCAGATCAGCCGGTCGCTACCTTTCGCGAAAATCAATACCGACGCGCCACATTAAAGCACTTGCGGCATGAAGCCGGTCCGCCAGCCCGTGGCCTCCGGCGGCTACCGCGCTTCACCAGGCACGGCCGAAGGTTGTGCGGGGCTAGCGGGCGCCTGTGGCGCCGGGGCGGGTACCGGGGGCGCTGGCTGGGGCTTCTGCTCGGTCTTGCCAGCGGCTGCCTGGACCTCCGCCTGCATCACCCGGAATATCGCTGTGTTATCCACGTAGCGACCGCTGAAACGCCATTTTTCCGCCGCAGTCTTGTCGGTGCCCACTACCTCGGTCTGAAAGCGCTGGCTTCCGGCACCTCGGGCGTACAGCGGCACCAGGCTATTGGTGTGGTTGCCCGAGTTGAACCGCATTCCCGGCAGTTTGCCCTGCCCGCGATCCTCCAACGGCTGGAAGGGCACTTTGTCGGACTGCGGGCCCCAGAGCAGTCCTGTTTCGTGATCGGCTGTAAGTATCAACAGCGTTTCTTCCCAGCTGCTGTTTTTTTCTATCCACTTGACGACGCTATCGACGGCGGCCAGAAAGTCCAGCTGCTCTTCGATCGCCCGATGTGCCTGGTTGGCATGGCAGGCCCAATCGACGGCGCCGCCCTCGACCATCAGGAACAGGCCGTCGGGATCATCGTCGAGGCAGTTCAGTGCGGCCTCGACCATCACCGCCAGCGTGGGGACGTTGTTGTTCAGCGGCACATCGTACGGCGTGTAGGGATAGGGCTTGTCGGGGTCCGCTGGCCGCACTATGCTCCGCTGTTGCTGCAACGTGCCATAGACCTGTGCGGTGCCCAGCACACGTTCCGGCGTGGGGCCGCTGCGCAGGGACTCGAACTCGGCTGGCGTTTGTACCAGTTTCCAGCCGCCGGGATGCGTGCCGAAACGCAGGTTGGCCCACGATGCCACCCCGCCCACGTAACGATAATTCGTCGGCAGCGGCAGCGGATTGCGGAGCCCCGTGGGCAGGTATTCCGGATGCCCGGCGCCGAAGATCAGGTCCAGCCAGGTCGAGTCGAGCATTTCGTTGGCGATACCGGCGTAATCGCGGCGGCTGGGGTTATGCGCTCCGCCCAGGGTGGCCGGCGTGGCGTGACTCCATTGTACCGTGGTGACCACGCCTACTTTTTTTCCGGCGGCATGGGCCAGCTCGGCGATAGTCTTGCCGGCAAGCGGCTTGTCGTCGTCGCTCCAGTTGATGGCATTGTTATAAGTCTTAATGCCGGTCGACATCGCCGTGCCGGCAGCGGCGGAATCGGTGGCCCCACGCTTCAAGTAAATGTATCCGGCGAATGTCTTGGTAGGAGTCTTCGGGCCTGGATCTTCTTCGTCATTGTCGGGATCGGGGGTGCGCGGATACTCGATCTGCTCGCTGGTGTCCCAGGCCTTAAGCGGATCGTATACCAGGCTGGCGTCCTGCACGCCGCTGCGCTTCGGCTTGGCGGAAAGATTAAGCGGATAAGTGCAAACGCCCAGGGTGACCCAATCGGGAGTGTCGTAAAACTGTTTGCCCAGTTTGCCTTGATACATGCTGGCAGCAATCCAGACGTTGAAGCCAGCGCCGTCGGCGATCATCAGGATCACGTTCTTGGCCGCCCACGCCGATGTGCCGCCGACAAGCACAACCGCGATGCATATTGCCGCGGCCATCGCGCTGAAGGTCGATCGTCGACCCACGCGGACTGAAAACTTGGTAGCCATCTTCTGATTTCCTGTATGCTCCTTGTTATACTTCCCGCGGACAACAACAAGTCATTGTCGCTGGGAAAAACATCTCATTTCAACCCGTGCTGAGTATGATTTTGCGATAAGCTGCTGGTGCACTGCTGACAGGTCACGGCGCGCAAAAAACTTATCGATTGCAAACCGATTGCAATTTGTGCTTTCCAGCCTGACGCGGCGCGCGGCCGCAAGCAACTGGAGCAGCGCGCTGCGGTCAGATCCGAATATGCCCTCCTGCTGACGGCCACGACGGAGCGAGACCCTCCAGACCGCCCTACATCGTGTGCGCCTGACCTGCGCCCGTTTTTTGTACCAGGTGTTATGAGAGTACGGTTTAAGAAACAGGAAACAGCTAAGGGTTGATTCCAGGGGTTCGGCTGCGGATGATTGCCAGGTTGCGGCCTACAGGTACTCGGCCAGCAATTCACGGCTGGGACGGGGAATCACTACTTCGGAGACAAGCAGGCCGCGGCGCCGGGCTTCTTCGGCGGCGGCGCGCACGCCGGCCTGAACGTCGGCCACGCTGCCAGTCATCAGGCACAGTCCCTTTCCGCCCAGGGCCATCGCCACGTGAATCCGTAGCAGCGTTATCCGTGCTGCTTTGGCGGCACAATCGGCGGCCGCCAGCACGCTTACGCCGCTGAAGGTTTCCACCACTCCCAGTGCGCCGGGAAGCTGGCCGTCGAGCACTACCGACTGCCCCAGCGCCGGGAAGACCGATTCGTGCACATTGGGTACGACCAGGTGATCGATGATTGCTTCGCCGGCGGTGTGCAATCCTGTGCGGATTGACGCCTCCACGTCGCTGACGCTGCCGCCGACGACGATCAAATACTTGCCCGAGCAGATCGTCCGCGCGATCAGCAAGTCGACCGTCGCCGCTTTGAGCATTTCGTCTTCGATGCGGTAGCCGATGCCGATACTGGATAGCTCGATCGCCCCGATGGATTTTGGAACGCTCATGCTGCAATTGTCTCCTGAGTTGTCTGCTGGGCTGTAAAGCGACTGGTTGCTGTTTCTGGCAGCCGGCGGCACAACGGTGCTGCCGGGCAGGAAGTGTTGCATAGCCGGCGGCCCCCTTGCCCGGCGGAGTAGTCGCCAGCCGGCCTCGTTACCCGTCGGCCTCGATCCACACCACGCCATCGGCGACAGATTTCACTACGCCTTCGATGGAAGCGTGTACCGGTGTGCCCAACGCCGGTTTGCCGTCGGTAACGGGTGGGCGGCCCACAACTTGTCCTTTCGTAACGCGCTGTCCTGGCTGCACAACGGGCTGGCAAGCAACGCCTATGTGCTGCTTGAGTTTGATGCCCACTTTACCCGCCTGAAGCAGCTCCTCGCGCAGCGGCCCCACATTGCGAAAGCCGCTTAACCCCAGTTTATGCATCAGTTTCGCCATGGGCGCTTTGCGGTTCTCCAGATGCAGGCTGGCACGCTCAGGATTGAACGGGGCATTTTCCCAGCGGCGCTTTTCGGCGGCAAGACGCCGTTTGTTCTGGGTGCAAACGTTCTTCGGGTCGAGGTCTTCCGGGCAGGAGTAAAGGCTGCACAAGTTGCACTCGCAGCAGAAGGCCGTGCCAATCACGTTCGACTCGCCCACCCGATTGAACCCCAGGCTGCGCATCGCCCGGTGAGGTTCGATCGGATGTCCCAGCAGCCAGCGCGGACAAAGCTCGGTGCAGTAACTGCACTGATCGCACGCGCTGCGGCCGATGCGGACTATCTGCTGCCAGTCTTGCAGCCGGCGGCGCACGATCACATGGTCCCGGGGCAATACCACTACTCCGCCGGTGGTCTTATCGACCAGGGCGTTATGGTCTGGTTCCAGATAACCCATCATCACGCCGCCGACCATGTATTGCGGATCGGGCGTGGTTGCCCCGCCGGCGGCCGCCACGCACTGGGCCAGCGTTACTCCCACGGGAACACGCAGCGTGACCGGCTCGGCCACAGCGCCGGCGATGGTCAGATACTTTTCGGTCACCGGCTGCTGCGAGGCCAGGGCCACGTTCACCGCCGTTTCCACGTTGATCACTACGGCGCCGACGGCCAGTGGAATTGCGCCGGGGGGAACTACACGTCCCAGACAATCGTACACCAGGATGAACTCGTCGCCGGCAGGATACGTGTCGCGCAACGGCACGATGTCCATCGTATGGGGCAGCTTAGTGCGTAACAAGTCGATTACATCGTGATACTTGTCTTTGATACCGATGTAAGCCTTCGATGCGCCGACCAGGCGCATGGCGGCCTCCATGCCCTCGATGACCAGATCGGCGCAGTGGCGCAACACTTCCTTGTCTTTGTGGAGCAGAGGCTCGCACTCGGCGGCGTTCAGCAGCAGGGAATCGGCACGGCCCGAGAGCTTAACGTGCGTGGGAAAACCCGCCCCGCCAGCTCCAACTACACCCGATTCGTAAACGTCGTCTATGGCGATATTGGCCATTGCATATCTGTCCGTTGGCTAGATTGCTGGTAACCTTGTTGGCCGCAGGCCGGAAGGCTTGGCGGTCGTGGGCGGTTCCAGGGTTCTGTGCGGCTTTGCTCCAACCGGTGCTGCCGGCTATTGTGCGCGGGCAAGAATGCAGCGCTTTCGGCGCGAAAACATATCATTTCACCTCGCGCTGAGCATAGCAAATGGCGCACCCTACGAAGCGGTGTTGCACGCCGCTTTCGATCGACTCGCCCAACACCTTTTGGCCAGCAGTCAATTTCGCCTGGTGCGGCAGCCCCGGAGACCGCGGCCAACTACGATGTCTGCGCCCGTCTATCGCAACAGCGATGGGTTTATTTAGTATACATTACGGGCAATCGTCAGTGGGCGTGCTTTACGGGCGCCGCGTAGGCGCGTTTTGTGCCCGGATGTTGTACGCCGATACTCTGAAGGCATGTTGTGCCCGGAGGTCGTAACTGGACACTCTGCCGGCCTGTTTTGCCCGCGGGTTGTACGGGTGCACTGTGCGGCAGTGTTGCAGGTGGCTGAGGTTAGCGCCTGGGGTTCGGGGACGCTATAAAAGCGCGCTGTGCCAGCGTGCTATTTTGCCGGATGAAGCTGCGCAATTTGCCTGTTAAGCGCGACGCCCTTCAAGCCGCCGAAGGCCGGGGCGAGAGGAACATCGCTTGGAAGATGCCGCCAGACTCAGCAGCAGGCGCTAAGCCGCCGCCCGGCTCTTGCTGGCCAGCACGATGGCCTCGATGTTCGGCGAGCAGGAGCGGCAGCGTGTAACGTGATCGACGGCCTCGTCGAGGTCCCAGCCGCGCTTCCATACCAGATAGGCCACAACTACGCTCGGCGATCGGCTCATCCCCAAGTTGCAATGCACATACACGGTCCGCCCCGCCGATAGCAGCGCGTTGAGCACCTCCACGCTCTGCGGCAGTTTGTGCTGGAGGTCCAGACCGTCGAAATCGCGGATGGGCACCCGACGCAACTCTACGCCCAATTGCTTGCACCGGGCTTCCAGCCGCGCGAAGTCCAAATCCAGGTAGTCGAAATCGTGATCGGTCTGAAGGTTCAAGATGGCGTTGATGCCGTAGTCGGCTTTTAGATGATCGATGTCGTCGGCGCGCATCGGGCAGGCGCCGACGAACAGGCCTGGTAGAATCTGGCTGGGGTTCATTTTCAGTTTCGCCTTCGGATCGTCTTGGGGAGCAGTCCGGAAGTCGTCTTGGCAAGCACCAAAGGTACGCGGCCATGGGCTTGCAAAGCCGCAAGATGGTAACCGCCAGTGCGTGTTGGCGTCAATGCTGTTTAACTCTCGTGACGGCAAGTAGTTGCTGCTTGGCTGCGCTGTTGATGTTTGCCGGTGCGGCAACGGCCGATTGCAGCAAGCAACCCCAAACGACATCTGCCGGGAAGCCCAGCGGCCCGATGGATTGGGTACGCGTTTCGAGCGACGGGAAGTCGTTCGTGCTGCAAGACAGCAAACAGCCCTTCGTGCCGTGGGGTTTCAACTACGATCACGACCAGCGCGGTCGCCTGCTGGAAGACTACTGGCAGGCCGAGTGGGAAAAAGTCGTGAGCGACTTCCGCCAGATGAAACAAATGGGCGCCAACGTGGTGCGCATCCATCTTCAGACTGCCAAGTTCATGCGCAGTGCCGAACAAGCCGACCAAGCCGCGCTGAGGCAACTGGCGCGCCTGGTGGCGCTGGCCGAAGAAACCCGACTCTACTTGGACCTGACCGGCCTGGGCTGCTATCACAAGAAAGATGTGCCGGCCTGGTACGACCAGATGGACGAAGCACAACGCTGGGCAGTCCAGTGCCGATTCTGGGAAGCGGTGGCAAAATGCTGCGCCCACAGCCCGGCCGTGTTCTGCTACGACCTGATGAACGAACCGGTAGTGCCGGGCGGGCGTCGCAAGCTGGGCGATTGGCTGGGGCCGGATTTCGCCGGCAAACACTTCGTGCAGTTCATTACGCTCGACCAGGCCGGGCGTCCCCGCCACCAGATCGCCCAACGATGGACCGCCACACTGGCCGCAGCCATCCGCCGCCACGACCAGCGGCACATGATCACCGTCGGGCTGGTCGACTGGAGTCTGGACCGGCCGGGACTGACCTCCGGGTTCGTGCCCGAGAAAATCGCTCCAGACTTGGATTTCCTCAGCGTCCACATCTATCCGGAACGCGGGAAGATCGACCAAGCGCTGGAAACCCTTTCGGGCTTCTGCGTGGGCAAGCCAGTGCTGATAGAAGAGACTTTTCCGCTGCGCTGTACGCAGCAGGAGTTCGAGACGTTCATCGAGCGCTCGCAGCAGAAAGCGGCCGGTTGGATCGGGTTCTATTGGGGAAAACCGCCAGAACAATTGCGCAACAGCAACAGCATAGCCGACGCAATCACGCTCCAATGGCTGGAGTTCTTCCAGCGGCGCGCCAAGAGCATGGGCAACTATTGACACTCGGGGTACGTGCTGGCACGTACAGATAGGAAAGCGTTATATCAGCCGGCGACTGCCTCTGGCAAAGATCTACAAGCGCCGCAAACAAGCCCGGCAGATTGCCTGGCCGCTTTGCCGACGTTCCGATTCTGCCTGATTCTGTATGTCTGTATGATTGTGCCAGCAATTGTGCCGCCCAGATACAGCGTTTATACTACAGTTAGCCTGCAAAATATTGCCAGCAGAGGGGGAACAGGCTGGACATGCCATTGTGCCGCCCCGGCCCATAGCAGCGCTCGGCGGTCGATGGCACCCACTTGTTAACTGTTTGGGCAGCGGCGCGACGTTGCCGGTGGGCAGCAACGGAAGGTTTTCGGAGGGAAAACGTATCGCTTCGGCCTGCGCAGAGCAAAACGGCGGCAGCAACGCTCTCTGCCGGGAGTGTTGCGTTTGGGCTATGGCAGCTTCTTGTCGCTGGTACGAATGACATATAACAACCTCCCGCCGCGCCCCAGGCCAGCCAGACCGATGGTCAAAGAGGGTCACAACGATGGCCAATCGATTCATGCGGGTTGACTTATCGGATAAGGCACGGGATTTCCGCCTGGTTGCCATCGAGCCGGGAATGCCGTTGCTTGACCGGTCAGGCGACAGGGGGAGGTTGCTTCTCCGCTGGCTGGGGGGTCTGGCGGGCGAGCCGGTTTGGGAGGGCGACTGTGTCGCTTTTTACGTCCGCGACGATCACGGCGGCAGACTGGAAAATGTGGTCTGCCTCCCTGCCTCCCGCGAGTATTTGGAAGGCGAGCTTAAAGAAGACCTGGAAAAACTTAAAGATAGGTTGGACAAAGCTCGGCCCGAAACCCCCTCCGAGCAAGCGGTGCGCGCCGCGCTGCACCGCACGTTGCGCGAGCTGCTCGACGATCCCAATCGCAGCGACCTGGACAGCTACTTTTTTCGCTACCGCGATGTCAATGGACGCTGGCGGCTGGTGTGGTGCTGGGGTTACGAGCGGGTCGACAAGGAGCCGGCCCCGGCAGTCATTTGCACAAATCTGCAGTGCAATTTGCTTTTCGTCCGCCGTGAGGGACAAAGCGCCAATTGTCCCGCGTGTGCTCATGTCCCAGAGCGAGAACCGCGGCGCGGCATACCCGTGAAAACAATTGCGGTGCTGTTGTTGCTACTGGTGCTGGCCGCCCTGGGATATTACGGTCTGAATCGCACCCGGCACTTGGCAGTCGAGCCGCAAAACTGGACTGCACGCATCGACGACGAGCTGCCACTTGAGCGCCAAGGCCCTGTCAAGGTGCTCAGCAAATGGTTGCTGGGCGTCAGGGAAGAAGTGACCGATCGAGTCCAGGCCGACCCGGCCGATCCTAAGGTGGTGCGCTGGGACGCACAGCACAGGAGGCTGACCGCAAAGACAGCCGGTAAAACCGATGTCCGGCTGCAACTGGGCGATCTCCCCCCGGCCACGCTGGCAGTGGAGGTGGCGGCGCCGACCAAGCTGGTGCTGGAAACCGAGAAGCTGACCATCGGCCAGGGCCAATCGGTCAAACCGAAGGTCTTCGGCGTTTACGACGACGGCAAGAAGGTCGACCTGACCGAGCAAGTTCGGTTGTCAACGCCGGATAGCAAGATCGCCATCGTCGATGGCCAGCAGTTGGTCGGCAAGCAGAAAGGCGACACGCCGTTTAGCGTCCAGTATGTCGTGCCGGGCAAAGATGTGCCGCTGGAGGCGACCGGGTCGATAACTGTGCTGCCCGAAAAACTGGCCGAAAAACGCCCCGCCGAGCCGAAAATCCAGACTGTACGCATCGTAAGCGACCATGGCGCGCAGGTGCGGATTCCTAAGGGAGTCGGACTGTCCGATTTTCGCGTCGAGGCCGTTTACGACGACGGTACTACGCGGATCGTTACCGAGCGGGCCACGTTGCGGCCTGAAGAGCCGCCGCACAAATCGCCCGTCGCCGTCCAAGACGGCCGGGTGTCGGCCATCCGGCCCGGACAGGCAAAGCTCCGTGCCGCAGTCGATGGCGTGGAGTCCGAGGCCCCCTTGGAAGTGGCCGTCACCGAACAGCCCGACTTCGACGAACTTCGCCTCCGTCCATCCCCGTGCTCGATGCGTCCGGGCGAAAGCATCGCACTTGAAGTCGTCGCCTGGCGCGGGGGAAAAGAACTGGGTGTGTTGGAGAATCTTTCCGGAGTGGCACTGCGATCCGACAAACCGGAGGTTGCCCGAGTCAGCGGAACAACCGTTTGGGCCAAAGCCGAAGGCGAGGCACAAATCGTTGCCGCCTGCGAAAAACCGAAGCTGGAAAGCCAGCCGGCGGTTATCAAAGTCGTGCGGCCAGCGGAACCGGTGCCCACGAAGTTGCTGGTCGAGCCGCAGCAGTTGCAGGCGCAGGTGGGCCAGAACATCCGGCTGGGCAGAGATATCCAAATCCAGCTTCAGCGGGGAGCGGACGCGCCGCTGGATGTCGCCCACTATTGCCAAGTCCAGACTAATCAGCCCAGTGTGGTGCGCTACGACGAGCAGAACCGCGTGCTGGTGGCCGCAGGGCCGGGAACGGCCAAG
>Ga0209101_1000644_pt1 | contig 28339 bp, 15 predicted proteins | sample ConPoolayeCmetaG_FD_185481 | JGI IMG/M metagenome (GOLD analysis project Ga0209101, IMG submission 185481) | Hot spring microbial mat communities from California, USA to study Microbial Dark Matter (Phase II) - Cone Pool mat layer C metaG... ...
ATACGGCACGCCACCGCGACGAACTCCCCAAGCCAAAAAGGTCACACTGTGCTACGGCGCTCGGTCGGCCGAGTTGCTGGCCTGTGTGGACGACTTCCGCTGCTCGGGCGTAGAAGTCTGCATTAGCACCGACGACGGCACCGCTGGCCGCCGCGGGTTCGTCACCGATTTGATCCAGCCGGTGGTCGAAAACTCCCAGTGGCCTTGCTATCTGGTCTGCTGCGGACCGGAAGCAATGCTTGCCGCTGCCGCAAAACTGGCCAACCGGCACGGGCTGCCGTGTTTGGTGTCGCTGGAAAGCCCGATGGCCTGCGGCATCGGCATTTGCTTTTCCTGCGCGGTCAAGCTAAAACAACAATCCGGCGGCTGGGACTATCGGCGCAGTTGCATCGAAGGGCCGGTGTTTAGGGCCGAGGACGTAGTTTTCTAAGCGCCTTGGCGCCGCTCGGTAGGCGGCACACTATAATAGGGCTTGACCTTTGCGCGCCTCCAGCATCTTTTGAAGCTTTTGAGGCCGTGGCTTGATCGCAAGTAGGCGCAACTCGCGTTTTGCACACGTTTTCAAGTGATCGCGTGTTTTCAAGCGATCTGGAGGGCCAGGCCCCCTCGTGGCCATATTCCCACTACTGATTGACGTAACGCAGCACGCCCCTGTGATAATTGATTGCGGCGGCAGCGCGTTTTACGAAGTGAACCCCGCTGGATGGCCATTTGCATCGGACAATCCCGTTGGACGGCAAGTTGGACAGAAGGAAGACCATGTCGGGAGCACCGGTAAGTCGTATGAGTCGTCGGCAAGCCTTGCAGGCGGCCGGGGAAATCGTCGGGCTGATCGGGAGCGGCCTGTGGACTTTAGCCCAAGGCGCCCAGCGCGAAGGTTTTGCTCCTGCCCAGCCCGAACTGATCAGCCGCGAAAACCAACGGCCCGGCACCCGCAAGTGGATGCTGGAAAACACACGCGTCGATCCCCAATCGAAATACCGCTGCCCTTGGATCGAAGGGTATTGTTCGCACACCAGTATCCAGGCCGGGCAGAGCCTGAAGATTCACGTCAGCACCAATCCGCCTTCGCCGTTTACCGTAGACATCTACCGGCTGGGCTACTACGGCGGCGAAGGGGGACGGCTGATGACCAGCATCGGCCCGTTGAAGGGAACCGTGCAGCCCTATCCGCCCATCGGCCCAAAACGACTCCGCGATTGCCAGTGGGAACCTGCTGCCTCCCTGACCATTCCCGATGATTGGCCCAGCGGCGTGTACCTGTGCAAACTGACTGCCGAGCGGGAAGGGCTGCAAAGCTACGCGATTTTCATAGTCTGCGACAATCGCCGCGCCGACTTCATCTTCCAGTGCTCCGATACTACCTGGCAGGCGTACAACCGCTGGCCCAGCCAATTCTCGCTTTACGACGACGGCAAGACGATCTGGTATTGGGGCAACAACGTGGCGGTCAGCTTCAACCGGCCCTACGGCAAGTACTGCCAGATACTGGATGCACCGCTATCGACCGGTTCTGGCGAGTTTCTGTTGTGGGAGTTTCCCCTGGCCTACTGGCTGGAACAGCATGGATACGATGTTACCTACATCTCCAACTTGGATACCCACAGCGATCCGGCCGGTCTGCTGCGGGCAAAGGGGTTCCTCTCTGTAGGCCACGACGAGTACTATTCCATCGAGATGTTCAACAACCTGCGACGGGCGATCGCCAGCGGGCTGAACGTGGCCTTCCTGTCTGGAAATGTCTGCTGCGGGCGGATCGAGTTCCAGAAGGATTTTGCAGGACGGATGCGGACGTTCGAACGGGTGGACTTCTACGGCCCGCGCGCCCACAAAGGCATCCGCGGCATGGAAACGCTGCCCCATACCAGTCCCAGTTCGGGCGAGTTGGTCGGCGCGAGGAATCTTTCCCCCTTCGTGGGCGGCGCCGATTGGATATGCCTCAAACCCGACCACTGGCTCTTTGAAGGAACCGGGATGAAAAAGGGCGATGGCATTCCCGGCCTGGTAGGATGGGAATGGCATGGGGACCCGGCAAACATCCCCGGACTGGAAGTGGTGGCCTCCGGGCCGACACAATCGGCTCCAGGGAAACCGAACGGCGGAATATACACTGCCACCATCTATCCCGGCCCCAAAGGGAACTTCGTGTTCAACGCCTCGACGTGTTGGTGGGCCGACGGGCTTTCCGAGCCGCCAGGTTACAAACGTCCTTCGGTGTATACCACCCCGCAAGGCCCCGACCGGCGCGTGCAGCGAATCACCGCCAATCTGCTGGAGCGAATGCGGAAATCGCCACATCCGGGCTAGCGCAGCTCAATGGCCAGCCGCTGCCCAGCTTCTATCGTCAGCGGCTCGGTCAGTTGGAGTTCGGCGCGCTGTCCGTCGGCCGCTGCCATGCGTGCTGCTACGGGCTTGCCCTCCAGTTGCAAGCCGACCGCCTGGGGCGCCGGCTTCGGCAGAGGGCCTAGCCGCAATGTTTTCAGTCTCAGCCGTCCGTAGTGCAGCTCGATGCCTGCGGCTAGCTTTCCGCCTTCGGTGCGCTGCCAGTACGTTCCCCATCCTTCAGCGGCTGTCAGTGCGGCGCGGAAGTTCTCTGGTGATATGCGCGGAAAGAACCCCAGCCGTCCCTTGGGGCCGTGGTACTCATACCCGCAAGCGGCCAGAAACACCCCGTAGCTGGCCATCGCTCGCGCGTAGTGATCCCCGCATTCGACCTCGTTCCACGGATTGCGTCGTGTGGGATGGTACCGGTCGTGGATGGTGCGGGTGACGGCCAGTCCTTCCTGAACCATTCCCTCGGCGATCATGTGGGCGGCAACCTGGTACTCGAAGCCCGTCATGCATTCGTTGAAGTAGTAGTCGAAATGCTGGCGGACGCGCGACTGCTCGCCGCGGGGCCAGGTGCACATCAGCAGGCCGCCCTCGCCCGGCATTGCATACCATCGTCCTGGTTTGTGCACAGCGCGATATGGGCCGACGTCTTTGGTGAAGTTGTATTTCCACAACGAGCGCAGCGCGCTGTGCACGTTATCCTCGCGCAGTATCCTGCCCAGCCCTACCTGGAAGGCCCAACTCTGCCCGAGAACCTGGTCGATGTGGCAGCCGTCGTAGGAACCCACCTTATTCTTGTGCTGCGGATCGGGCAAATGGCTGTAGTATTGGCCGTTGAACAGCGCTTCATCCACATAGCGGCTGCCCTTTTGGAAGATTTCGCGGCACCGACGGGCGAAGAACTCATCGCCCATTTCCATCGCCATTTCTTCACCGGCACGCAAGGCGGCCAGATACATTCCCGTCAGCCATGCAACCTGCCCGTACCAATCGGCATCGAGGGTATTGTGTTGCGGGCCTTCCAGTACCCCATCGCCGTTGCCATCGGCCACAATGAGGAACTCCAAAGCCTTTTTGGCGCGCGGCCACACGCGGCGAAGAAAACTCTCGTCGGCACTCATCTGGTGCTCGCGATAGGTGCGCAAAATGCAGCCGGCCTGACCATCCACAGCCCAATGGTTGTTGTGTTCCGCCCGAAATCTGATGCGTCCTGTGGCAGGATCGAAGGCCACGCCGAAATCGACCATTTCCCGCAAGGACCTTTCAAAAACGGGAAACAGTCTCGCCGGCGCCTGCGCATAGTGCCACACATGGGTACACGTGCCAGCGCAGCAGCCCACGCCTTCCCAGGCGTAAAACCGTCCGTTGCCAAGCCAGTAGCATGTGTTGGTGGCCAGAGTGGAGGTATTCAGGAACGTGCGATCGAGGAACCAGTAGGGCAGCGTCGAGTCGTACCAGGTGTCGTGCCACAGTCGTGTGAGATAGGACAAGCGCTCAAGGTTTTCTGCCAGGTAGTGCGCCACGGCCGCGGCGCCAGACCACCGGGTACCATACCAGCGACCGCCGTGCAGACCGAGGCCGGGAATCGCCAAATTGGGAAAGTGCCACGATAGCACGAAGCACACCGTAGCCGACTGCCCAGGCCGCAATTGCACCGACCGCACCAATCCCGCGATGTGCTTTGTCCCGAAGGGCTTTTGGGCCGTCCCACCGGCCGGCGTTGCCGGCTGGGCAAAAAGGGATGAAGGCACATCCGGTTCGGCTATGGCCGCAACGGCCTTGTCGGTCGGCTGCGGGTCAAGCAGCGCCAGGCACATCGTGCCGAAGTCGTACTGTTGCTCCAGGGGAGCTGTTACCGGGCTGGGCCGGTCGGAAAACACGATATGGTCGATCCCTATGTTTCCCCACGGGCCTTTTTCGGCATCGACGATCTGGATTCGGGCGGTCTTCCCCTCCCACTGGCGAACATCCCAGGTGTGCCACTTCATCCGGTTGTCGTTGGCCCCGGTGGCCGACAGCACAACTTTGTCCTCTACCAGTAGATTGACACAAGTTCTCTGCTTGTGAGCACCGCCGCCGACGAGGAACGAGATGTAGGCGCGGGAAATTGTAAAGGGGCTGCTAGTCAGCGTGCCGACGTGGCCATCCCCGGCCCGAACGTCCTCGCCACTGCGCACGTTGTGGCTGTTGACCAGCCGTTTGCCGATGGCGCCGGTGTCTCCCTGGTAAGCTGGCATTGTGGACTTTTCGATCGGCCCCGGCCCAAAGGCAGTGCCCGTGACTGTCCATCCCAGGTAAGTTTCCTTCTCGAAGTCCTCGAAGAGGATATCGGGACGCTGCTGTACGGCCGGCACCGGGGGAGGATGGGCAGAGCATTCCACCATCACAAGCCGATCGCTGCGCCGTATCGTGTTCGCCCGTAACCCTTGACCAGGCTGGGCGGTATGGCAGCAGACGGCGTTTTCCAGCCAGCCGCCAAGCTCTACATCTACTACATCGTTGCCCGTGTTGTGGAGGCGAAACCGCAACACGGTGGCCGGCAGCGCCGAGTCCTCGGCGTTAAGAGGAATAAATGGGGAAAAGGCCTCCAGCCCGACTTGGATGGGCGTTTCCGGATCGGTGTAAGTTACATATCCGATAGGGTACTCGCCGATGAAGATCACCTGTGCCCATCCGCAACTGTCCAAGGTACGCAGTTGAACCTCGGCACGGCTTGATATGCGCACAGCGAATCCCTGCTCCAGCGGCGAAGTGGCCGCAGGCGGATGTGCATAGTGCCTGTCGCCCGTGTGTAGGGGGTGGTTGAAAATATCCCATAGCCACAGCTTGCCATCACCGCCGAGATAAAGCTGGCCGGCACAAAGTCCGCCGATAGGCATGCCGATTTTCTCCAGTTCCTTGCCGCGGTACTGTTGACGAGTTCCGCGCTGGGTAAGCGACTTCAGCCAATCGGGGTCGAGGCCTTTGTCGGCAGGGATAAGCTTCTCGAAGTCGGCAGTGGTCGGCTGCGGTCCCGCGACCGCCAGGTGTACGCCCAGCATGAGTACCGCAATCAGAGCAACCAACAAGCGGCCCGGCGAGGAAGCCGGTTGCCCGGCAGCACAGGCGGCCGGCGCACAAGTGCAACTGGCCGATCGGGTAGTGAAACTTTCCAGAGCACAGGTGAGGATTTTCATGGGCAACGCTCGCATTCTGGATGGCAAAGGATGGGCAAGCCATTATAGGACCACTACGGGGTAAACACGGAACCACAGTGGTCAAGCGCCGGCGGTTTGCTGCGGTACAATGCTCGATCCGGCTTTAAGCTCTTGCAGGATGGCCACAACACGCAAGACACTTTGCATGGATGGGCTGCTGTCGGGAAGTTCGAAGACGCTGCCGCCGATGGCCCCTAGATGTTCCAGTGCGGGGTCTTCGGGCACAGCGGGCAACGGTTGGCTGCTCAGGCCGGCCAGAGCTTCTTGCACGCGCGGGTCAAGCTGTCCCTGGCCTGCGCGGTTGACCAACACCAACCGGTGGCCAATGCGGATCGGCAGTTCGGCGGCCAGTGCCTCGATCCGCTGGGCCGCACGGATGGCCGGCAAAGTGGGCGTAACCACCGTCGCCAGAAAGTCGAAATCGGTGGTCGTACGCCGCGAAAGGTGCTCCATGCCCGCTTCGTTGTCAACTACTACCGCCGGATAGCTCCGGGCCAGCTTGTCCAACGCATGGCGCAACAGGTGGTTGACTGCGCAGTAGCAGCGTGGGCCTTCCGGGCGGCCCATGGTTATCAGGTCGAAGCCGTCGGCCTCCACAATGGCCCGCTGCAACTGGTCGTCGATCGCTCGCAGGCGGCCGATGCCGCTGGGGGGCGAGCCTTCGGGCAGAGAGCCTTGTTCGCGGATGTCGGCCAGCGGACGGCCTGGCTCGACTCCCAAGGCAGCAGCCAGGTTCGAGTTGGGATCGGCATCCACGGCCAGCACTGGGCGCACCGCGGTACCGCACAGCGCACGCACCAGCAGCGCGCTGATGGTAGTCTTTCCCACGCCGCCTTTTCCGGCTACAGCCACCGACAGGCTCATGCAGCACCTCCGGTTGCAGCGACAGCCAGTTGCTGCTCCAGCGCTGTATGGATTTGCCGCACCGCCGCTGCGAAAGCGGGTATCGACAAGTCGGCCGGCCTGCCTCGCAGGTCGGCCTCGACAAGCTCCGTACAGTATGGAATTGCGCCCAGGATGGTCTGCCCGGCAAGTTCCTGCCGCAGCACTGCTTCATCCGCTGGGCTGCGCACCCGGTTAAGTACTACGAATGTGCGCAAAATGCCGATGTCTTTGGCCAGTTTGCGGGCGCGGGTCGCGGTCTGGACACTCCTCATGCCCGGCTCGACCACCGCGATCATTGCATCCACGCCGCGGGCCGAGGCTCGGCCCATGTGTTCCAGGCCCGCTTCCATGTCCAAGATGACATCATCGTCCACCCTTAGCAACAGATGTTGCATCAGGGCCTTCAGCACCGCCGCTTCCGGACACATGCAGCCTTTGCCGCCCAGTTCCACTGTCCCCAGTACCAGCAGCCGAACGCCGCCGGAGGCGATGGAGAATCGCTCGGGCAGGTCATCGACCTGTGGGTTGAGCGTGAAGATCAGCCCCGGGCCGTCGCCCACGCCCGTCCGCTCGTGGATCAGTTCGCGCATCTGCGCGATTGGCTGCGGCATCTGGTCGGCCGGGATTCCCAACGCGGCGCCAAGATTGCCATCGGGATCGGCGTCGACGGCGATTACGCTGCGTCCGGTTGTAGCCAGTTGCCGGGCCAGCCCGGCCGCCAAAGTGGTCTTGCCCGCGCCGCCTTTGCCCACGATTGCCAGTTTCATGGTCGAAACGCCCAGCGGCTAAATAGCTAGTATCACAAGGGACGCTATAATTATAACAGCGTATGCAGGCAAAAAACTACGCGATGGCTTGTTTAAGCGCAAATCCGGGTGCGTCGGTGCCAAACGCCACTGGCTCGGTGCGCAGCGGTGATGTACGTCAATTCGCGGCGGTTGCTGGAAAGTATATGGGCGCAATACAGGGTGTCAATTTTTTTGCGTCGCCTGTTTTGCGTCGCCGGTGGTCTTCTGTTTTGCGTTACCGATGGTCTTCTGCTTTGCGTTACCGACTGCCGACTGCTTGGCGTCGCCGACGGACCACTGTTATGCGTTGCCGAAGGGCCCCACCGTTGTCGGCGGTTGCATGGCAACTACCCCTGGCGCAACGAGGGTTTGCACGTGCCAACGGTTTGCCATCGCGTGCGAATGTGCCTGCTTTTCGCGGGCTGAAGTAAGACTTGCTTGCTCCGCAGTCGCTTCGCTGCCGAACGTTCAAAGTAAGTGTGGTTGGCGATAAGCTGTCGTTGGTGGCGTGCATCGCCGAGCGGCCAAAAAGGGCGTAGATAAGCAATCAGCAAAGAGGGCGATACGATGCGGTGTCCTGGTCAAGACTGGCAATACTGGCAGGGAGCGGTCACTTTCGAGGCACCGTGCCCAGCGTGCGGCCAGATGGTCGAGTTCTTCAAGGACGAACCGGTACGCCGCTGTATGCATTGCGGGCACCAGCTCACCAATCCGCGGTTGTGCCTGGATTGCGCCGAATGGTGCCAATACGCGGCCGAATGTTTGGGAACAGGCTTTCAAGGTGCGGCCGCGCCCAGGGCCGAGGCCCGTATAGCCGCCTGTCTGGTCCAACTGCTGGAAACCGAGCTCGCCGCCCTACCGCACCGACTTGCCCGGGCGCTGCTTATCTTCCAGCACGCCAAAGCGCTTGCAGGAGTTGCCAACTCTGACGGCAGCGTGATTCTGCCGGCGGCGTTACTGGCAGAACTGTTCCGACCGGGCGGCGGCCAGCGCGAAGGCACGGGGCAATCGTCGGAACAAGCCCAGGCGGTGGAAAAAAAAGCACGCCAGTGGCTGTCGCGGTGTGGACTGGACGAGCAGACCAGCGACCGTGTTTGCCGGTTGCTGCTTTGCGCCGCACAAAACGACTGGCAGCCGCAACATCCTCACAGCGCCGACATAGATGCCCAGCGACAGTTACTTGCCGACGCTTGCACACTGGCCGACATCTCGCTTTCACGCCGCAACGTGCCGGCCGGCTCTCTCTCGCAGCAACCGCCTGCGCCAGACCCCGGGCTGCTTTTCCGCCTGCTGACCGACGCCGGCCGACAGCGGGCGCAACGGCTGTTCAATCTTGGCGGGCAATTGTAGCAAGCGACGCCGCGGGGCTAGTCGGTACAGTGGGGGCTAGTCGGTATAGTACAAGCAGAGCTGCGTCTCAGATTTTACCGGCTAACGCGGCCTGCGGCCGCAACCAAGTGGTCTCATGGTGCAAACGATTTCATCGACCAAATGGTGTCATGGAGGAACGCACTGCGGTCGCGTCCGTTGTCCCTTCGTTGATGGCGGTACAATCACCATTGTCGAACACCGCCAAGACAGGACGTTGCCCACCCTATCGTGTGAAAACATGCAGGCAATCCCTTGCATTCGAAAAAATGCCCGAAAAACGCTTAGAAGTCACGCCGTGTGTACATCTCGATAATAGGTGGAGAATACCGTTGGCTCAGCTTCGGGAGGAGTCTCAGGGATTTTCCGGCCCAAAACGATAGCCGGGCGCCACTGCTGGACACGGCAGCGGCGGTCCCCTGCGATTTGCAATGTTACTGCGTTTTGCCCATCTCATCGTTTGCCAAATGCCTACCTACAAAACCGTCGCACACACAGTTACCCCATAAAAGGGACTAACGTCGCTATTTGTGGCATGGTGGCGCACCAAGGGCAGTGTGTGGTTGCAGACTGTGGTTTGCCAAGCAGCACTCCTGGCAGGCCAACAGCGCCAACAGGCCAACAGCCGAACCCGGCGCTGAACCGGTACGGGTGGAACAGGTACGATGGTGACGGCGGCACGTCAGGAGCACCTTGGTGATGGAGGCAAGTCGGGAAAAATGGGAAAAATGGCAAGAGAAGAATGCCCGAATGCTCCGCGAATGCACTTGCTCCAGCGACTCGGGACAGTTAATATTTCCGCCCTCTCGTCAATGGCATACGCACCGAGGCGTTGTTGCGGCAGGATGTGTGGAGCCGGCAATCTGATCCGGGACGAGGCGGCTGTTGTCTGGGGCGAAATCGTTGACGCCGAATCTGCCCGATAGCACGGAAAGTACTCGCTTGCCCCGTCAGGCAGGAATCGCCGCAGCGTGCGCGCTGCTGGTGATGCTGTCCGGCTGCGCGGGCGCTCCACCAGTAATCAAAAGCCAATTGGAGAAGCTCCAACAGCAGCAGGCGAACCTCACCGAGCAGAACCGCTTGTTGCAAGAACGGGCCGCCGCACTGGACCGCGAGAACCAAGCGCACGTCGCCAAACTGGCACAAGCGCAGCAGGAGGCCAAGCTACTGGAGTCGCAACTGGCTGCGCTGCGGGACCAGCTTCGCAGCGTCACTGCCCAGTTGGCCCAGGCTAGGGCCGAAAAAGGCACAGCCGACAAGCGCGTCGAGGCACTGAGTGCATCGTTGCGCCGGCAAAGTGGGGTAACGATCACGCCCAACAACAGCTTCCTGGAGCACATGCCGGCGCTGGACCTTCCGCCGGGCTACGTGCGCCGCGACGGCGATGTGATCCGTGTGGCGCTGCCGGCCGATCAGCTTTTCGAGCCGAACAGCTCGCGGCTGCGCAGCAGCGGACTGAACCTTATCGTTACCGCCGGCAACGAACTGTTCCGCCTTTACCCGGAGCAAATGATCGGAATCGAGGGCTACACCGATATCGATCCGCCTACCGGCGGCACATGGCGCAACAACCACGAGCTGTCGGTGGCCCGGGCTATGGCCGTCTTCGAGGTGCTCGTAGCCCGTACCCAGTTGCAGCCCACGCAATTGTTCGTGGTGGGCCACGGCCCGAACAATCCCATGGTCTCCAACGCCACGGCTGAAGGCAAACAGGTCAACCGCCGCGTGGAGCTGGTGGTCTATCCGGAAAAGCGGCAGAAGTAACCGCCTGCAAGCTGCCGCAAGCTGTTGGAACCAGCCCGAGTGTAGCAGCGGTGCGTTTGCGGAGCCGGATCGTCTCGCTCCAGCCGGCGCATAGCGTATAATGGCAAACGCGTAGAATACCTTTCGCGCGGCCTGAAGTGGCTGTCACCGGCGCCAGCGGCAGCCCCCGTTTGTTTTTCGCCGGCAATTTTGCAATGATTTGCATCGTCGATTATGGAATGGGCAATCTGCGCAGCGTGCAGAAGGCCTTCGAGCGTGTGGGACATCCGGCCGTCGTCTCGAGCGATCCGGCGCAAGTAGCAGCGGCCGACAAGGTGGTGCTGCCAGGCGTCGGTGCTTTCGAGGATGCCATTGCCGAGCTGCACCGCCGGCGGCTAGTCGAGCCGATCCTGGAGTCGATCCAAGCAGGCAAGCCACTGCTGGGCATTTGTCTGGGATTGCAACTGCTGTTCGAGGTCAGCTACGAGAACGGCCGGCATACAGGGCTAGGTGTGCTGGGCGGGAAAGTGGTCCGCTTCGATCCGCCGCCCGGCTACTCGGTGCCGCACATGGGCTGGAATCAACTGCGGATTGTGCGGCCGGCCCCGATTCTGGCCGGGCTGCAACATGGCACATACATGTACTTCGTTCATTCCTACTATGTAGTGCCCGCCGATCCAGAGGTGGTGGCGACAGAAACCGACTATCCTGCACCGTTTTGCTCGATGGTATGGCACAAAAACGTCTACGCCACACAGTTTCATCCTGAAAAAAGCCAGTCCGCCGGACTGCGGTTGTTGCAAAACTTCGCCGAACTGTAGCGTAGATCGCGCAGAGGAAATACCGTCCGCGCGTTGCTGGGCTGCCGCCGTTGAAAGGCGAACTGGCAACTCGGCCACCGACTGGAATCGGTTGCCGACAACCGTTGCTGAATCGGCTGCGCGTGCAACCACACGCAGGCATACGGCGACGCGCTGCGGTCACGTCCGCAATGTTTGCTTCGAATACTCCTTCAATCAACAATCGCCCATGCGGCTACGACGTGGCGTGGCACCCCATATTATCCGAATACATGCTCCCACGGCGCGCACAAGTTACCCCGCAACCGACTGCCTGCAAAACTGACGCACACACTGTCCCGTGTGACCATGTACTAACAATGGAGATAAGCCCATAACCGTCGGCTGCTACTTCCGCTTGACCAGGATTGCCCAGTCGGCTTTGGGGTCACTGGGCGGATCGCCCAGCGGCACTTGGCCCGGACCGGAAACCGTCGCCACCGATCCGCTTTGCATCGGCCCGCCGCTGCGCGGATTGTACCACTGGACGGTGTAAGTGCCCTCGGGCAGCCGCAATCGGGTGGCGCCGCCTTCGGGCAGATACACCACGTAAAGCTCGCCCGGGGCTGCCAAACACCAAGCATTGCTACCTTCGACCAACGAGTCGTCCGGCTGCATACGCTCCAGCGGCAGTTGCTCGAAGAACACCCGGGCATATCGGGTAATATCCCACAGGCGATCACGGCTGCGGAAGTCCTCGCAATTCAAGTCGTTGTGGGGATATTTGTAGCCGAAGTACCACTCGCAGCCCGCCCCGCCGGCCATCAGGTTGCCCCACAGTGCGTGCTTGCGGACATCGTCGTGTTGGGGATCGTCGCTGTCGGGGCGCACGCCGGTGTCGGCCGGGCCGATCTCGTCCAGACACACCACCCATTTGCGTCCGCTGGCCGCCGAGCGCTGCCGCCACTTCAGCGTTTCGGAGTGCGTCTGCTTCATGTTGCCCATCTGCAAGGAAACTCCGTGCAAATGACCGAACCCCAGCAACGGCTTGTACACTTTGTCGTACTGTCCCGGATAAGTGTGAATCACGATCGGATGCCCGTACGGATCAAGCCGGTTGATGTACTCGGCGAACTGGCGGCGCTGCTGGTCGGTGTTGGTGTTCTCCTCGCCCAGGTTCCACACCACGCCCAGATGATGTGCGAATCGGGCCACAAGCTCTCGGTAGTACAATTTGCGCTCGGGGCCAAGCTCGCCGCCGTCCAGTAGCTGATCGTTCTCGGTTTCCTGCGTTACGACGTGAAGTGCGATCCCCAGCCGGTCCATGTGCGAAAAGACGATCTCCCACTGGTCCAGTTTGCTACAGTCGTAGCGGTCGCGCACAGTGGGGCTGATCCAGGGCCATACGTCATTGCCATCGCCCTGGACGTTCATCGTCAGAAAGTACACGCTGTTGACTCCCTTGGAACCCAGGTAGTTCAGCGCGCCGATGATGCCTTTGCCTTTGCCGTCGCGCCAGGTCGGGTCGCCCGGCCGCCAGTCCTTCACATGCGGCTCGTAGCGGTGCAGGGGGGCCATGCGGGCCTCGCCGGGACGCCCCTGGCCGATCTCCTTTGCCGCACGATGCGTGCCGTCGAACTCGAAGTAGGCCAGGAAGTTCTCCGGGCTGTCGGCCCCGCCTTTGATGAAAAACCTCCCCGTGCCGGCGTACTGCAAGTAGTGCTCGCCCACGTACCGCAAGCGGCCAGTGCCGCGGTGGTCGGGCGGGCGCTTGTCGGTCGGCTGGATGATGAAACTGCCTTCGGCGCCATCGAATGCCGTGGGCTTTCCGGCTTGCTCGTCCGTGCTCAGTGCCACGTCCGGCCCAGTGCGGAACGAAGCCCGATAGCTCCATTTGCCGGGCCGGTCCGGCGTGAAATGAACCCGCCAGCGATTGCCCCGCTCGGCGCCCGTTTCGGCGGCATTACCGTCGGCTGCATAAAAGCCCGGCACAACGTAGCGCGCCCCATCGCAGGTGAACTGGACCGTGAGGCGATAATCGCGGAAGGGATTCGGGTCGGCCGTCTCGGCCGTGTCCGGGCCGACGAAAATCACACTCACCCGGTGCCACTGCTTCAGCTCGCCAGATACCACCGGCTCGGCCTGCGCCGCCATCCCCACCGCAGCGCGCAGCGCGATCGGGACTATGCAACACAGCAGTACGGCCAAAACAGGCCCACGCGCGAAACCAGACAAACGCGGCCATGTGTAACGCTCTTGGTGTGCCATATCGATGCTTCTCCTACGATTGTTTAAGAACGTCTATGTCGCCGGCAAACACCTGCTACCCGGTAAACGCAGCAGATTTAGCCCCGACGGGCCGGAAAACCAAAAAACCTAAAACAAGTAATAATAAAAATAAGGCGAGGCATTAGGTAGCACGTCCGTTTGCCAACTGGTCCACAAATTATGCCATAGTGCGAGCCACAGGGTTTTTCTCCGTCCGCCCAATAATCGTAAAGGGTAGCCAATGAATCGGCGTACTGAAACCCCTGCCCCACTTGGCTTTGTTTAAGAAAATGTTCAGTTGGCACCCGGGTTTTTGCTGGCTGTGTCCGACTTGTACCCGAGGCGGGAGTATGGCCAGACGCTGCGAATCCTCAGCGAACGGTATCGCCAAGGGCTGATCCGTGTCGGCATCCAGCCCGATGAGCCGATCCGGCCCCCGTTTGTCCGCACGGTCCAGGACACGTGGAGCGGCTTCTGCCACGGCAGGACGCATGACGATTGGCTGGATCGGGGCTTTGGGGCGGAGACCTTCAAAAGTGGATCGACGCGCGTAACCAGCAGGGCGTACCCGTCGTGTGGAATCTGATCGTCGTGGCATAGGACTATTCGGCAACCGAGCGGGGCGGCTATCCCGGTTACGACGATGCCGCCAAGAACATGTCGCTTCCCGCAGGAAGAAACCGGTTGGGAAGGCGATTGATTTTGGAAAGGAGCAAGGCGAGCGCCCTGGGGGCATTCAGCAGTGACTTGTTGATCCTCCAGGCCAACTCGGAGCACCCGGCCCACGATGGCCCAAAGGCCAGTTTTTACCAGACGCTCAAACGCGGCGAGTCCTATACGGGCTATTACTTGGCGTCGTTCCGGGAAATCGTGGCTATTTTTAGGCGACTGCGAGACGGACTGGCCCCATAGCGGGCGCGGGCCGGCCTGCCGTTCTGAATGGTACCAGGGTTCGGCCGCACGACGCAAAAAAGGAACAGCCCGCCTTGTCCAAAGGCAAAACACGCCCGGGGCCGGAACCAATCGCCAACGCGCCGCACGATGCGGCTTGAGCCCGATCTAGCCGACGACGGATAACGCCCGCCACAGCGGCGCGTCCGACTGGGCCTGCTGGAGCGGGCCGGTCACAGCCTCCCGCTTCTGATAGGAAAGGATGACATTGGCAGTCTCGTCGGCGTCCTTGCGCTTATTGCACCCCACGCGGATGACCAGCGGCAGGTTGTGCAGCTCCACGCTGTCGCACGGCTGCAAGACCCCCCACGGCCCGGCAAATGGCCGACAGTTCGCCCCGGGCGCTCTTCACGGCCAGTTCGTTGGGGTTGTCAAAATTGAGCCGCGCCCAGAGCTGCCGCCCCTTGTGCGCGCCTCCCGGGATCGTGAAGACCAGCTCCCGGTGGCTGCCTGTGCACACCATGCTCGGCTTCATCTTCGAGGCGGTGGTCATTGCCAGGTATTTCCCGGCCGGGATGGAATCAAACGTGGTGGTGGGCTGCACTTGGGAACCGTATTCAGCATGTAGGAACCTCGGCCACGCTTGTCGCCGGCGGTTCCTGGGCACACCAGCAGGGCGAGGTGGCTCGCGTGGCCACGACCCTGTTTCGCACCGAGGTCGTGCCGGAATGCGTAATCGAGTAGCCCCTCAGACGCGTTACACCGGAACCAGATGTGGAAGACCCGCGTTTTCGGGATCAGCTAAAGTGCCTTTTAGCCGATAAGCAAGCGCTGGCTCCCTGCCGCTTCGGGCAAATTGTTTTCGATCCGCTGGCCGCCTGGATCGAGAGCACGTTCGGCGTCCGTCGGGAGCCTGACAGCGAATCTGGATTCATCTGTGTCAGTAGCGATCTTCCCTGGCCGCAAGATGGCAACGAGTTGTTCAGCAGAGTGTCGGAGGATTGGCTCGACGCGGACGGCCGCTTGTTGACAAGACGTCGCAAGCATCTGCCACAAGCGGTGTGCGTCGGCGCCGATGGACGCCTCGGCGGCGAGAAGGCTCCCAGCATGGTATATCACCGCCCCATTCCGGTTCTGTTTGCGCTGCGGCGCATCCTACGAGTTCAGGCAGCGTTCGCACCTACATAAGTTCAGCACGCTTGGACCGGGCGGACGGAGCACTGCCACCACGATTACGAGCCTGTAGGCGATCGCACACCTGCGCCAGATGCCGTCGGCCGACGAAGCCAGGAAGTTGCGCAGCTTCACAGACAACCGACAGGATGCTTCACTCCAGGCCGGGCACTTAAATGACTTCCTCGAGGTCGGACGCCTTCGAACGGCCTTCTATCGGGCGGCGGGGCAGGCCGGTGCGCAAGGATTGCGCCACGACGAACTGGCAATTAAGGTCTTCCAAAATTTAAACCCGGAGTTCGAGGAATATGCCAACGAGCCGAAGGCGCGGTTCAAAGACCGTGAGTAGACCGACCGGGGCTTGCGGAGCATTTTGTACGACTTGCGCACGACTATCCGATTCGCAGAACGCGAAGGGGCGATGTCGTCCAGGACGGCGTCTGTGGAAACAGACGGCCAGACAGTCGCCACGACGTATTACGGCCACGCCGCCACGCTCTGGAGAATCAGCCTCGGATGGTGAGGGCGCAAGAACAAACAACAGTATGGCTTTGTCTTGGACGTCCAGCGCGGTTACTGGGCTTGCAGGGAAAAGGATACAGCCGATGACGAGGACACCATAAGCGCCCGGACTATGAGGCTGATCGCCTACGTGGAAGACCGCCGAAACTGTCTCATCTTCGAGCCTTCCGCGAAATTGAGCGTCCGAGCGATGGCTTCCCTTCAGGCAGATTTGAAGCCCGCCATCCAGCCCATCTACGAACTAGAGGATGGCGAGTTGGCCGCCGAGCCGTTGCCCGGCACCAACGACCGCAGGTCGATCCTTCTCTATGAATGGGCCGAAGGCGGCGCGGGGATTCTACGCCGCCTGGGTGACGATTTCAGACCGTCGGGCGAGTCGCCAACATGGCCCTGTCGATTTGCCACTTCGATCCCGATACCGGCCAAAACCGCGCCCCGCGCCGACGGCCAAGGAGCATTGCGAGGCGGCCTGCTGCGAGTGCCTGTTGAAGTACACGAATCAGCCTGACCAGGAACTCCTCGACCGGACCTCCATCGTGGATGTTCTGAGGCGCGTCGCGTCGGCAACAGTCTGTGCGTCATCTGGTCCCCTCACCAGGGCGGCCCACCTCGACCAACTCCTGCGTCGATGCGAGACGGAATTGGAACAGCATTGGCTGCGGTTTCTTAAGCAGCGCAACTGCCGGCTGCCATCTCACGCTCAGTCGCGGATCGAGGAGTGCAACACGCGGCCCGACTTTCTCTATAAGAACCTATACTGCGCAGTCTCTGTGGACCGACCTCAACACGAGTTCCCGAAACGCGCTTGCCGTGATCGACAGCAGAAATCGTGCCTCCTCGAGCGGGGATGGACCGTCTTGCGGTTGGGGCACAGCGACGACTGGCTGGCAATCATTCACAAGCATTGGGATATCTTGGGTGCTGAAGCATGACATAAGCCATCAGGTCATTGGTTAGTGTTCGCGGCAGGGAATAGATTGTCCTGCCGGAGTCCACGGAGGCGGTGTTGGTCCTTCGCCCCTTTGGCGGCACGAACGAGGACGTCGCCGCCGTCTGCACGGCCTTAAAGCCGGTCGAACTTGCCACTTTCACGCTGCCTGCCCCCATGCAGATAGGCAACTACCGTTACTGCCGGCTGCTGCAAGATGCTCCGCGCCTGGGTTTCCGCTCCAGTGCCGGACCGTTCCGCTCTTTCGGCGAAATCGCGGTCGAACCGCGCCCTTATCGGCATGTCCCGCTCCTAATGGCGCTTCAACTCGACCCAAGCCACCTTCTCATCGCCGACGACGCGGGCGTCGGCAAGACCATCGAGGTCGCCCTAATTGCGCGCGAACTTCTCGACCGAGGCGAATGCCAGCGGTTGACCGTTTTCTGTCCGCCTCACCTGGCCGAACAGTGTCACGCGAACTGATGGAAAAGCTTCATATCGACGCCCAGCTTGCCCTGCCCAGCAGCGTTCGCAGGATGAAACGAAAGTGCCGCGGCGACGAATCTATCTTCGACGTGCATCTTCTCACCGTCGTCTTTATTGCCCACATCAAGTCGGACCGAGGCCGGGACAAATTTATCCGGCCCTGTCCGAACTTGTTATCGTGGACGAAGCCCATTCGGCGGCCTAGGAGGACAACCCGCGCCGCAGTCGGCGCCAGCGATACACGCTCGTCACGGCGCTGGCCGATGACCCTCAGCGCCACATGTCGTCGTGACGGCCACGCTTCACAGCGGTAAGGAAGGCACCTTCCGCTCCTTATTGTGCTTGCTGAATCCGGACTTTGCTAACCTGCCCGACGACCTGAGCGGCCCGGAAAACCAGGGGCACCGCCGCCGGCGACGATGCGGACTTCGCCCGCGCCATCGGGGGGCAAAGTGAACAAACAGACAGCGGCGCAGATTGCGGCGCAGCCGGCGCGCAAAATGCGGCGCAGCAGCCGTCGGCAACGGTTGGCAAGATAGTGAACTTTGCTCTACAACCCCCTGCGAACCCCACACTTACGCACAACGTTGCCGAACGTAAGTCTATGTCGCATAAGGGTTTGATGGGCGATGACAGGCTCGAACTGTCCACCTCCACGTTGTAAGCGTGGCGCTCTGACCAACTGAGCTAATCGCCCCATCGGAGCTGGCAATTACAGGCTTATTGATGTTCGTGGCTAGCAATTCCGGGCTGATACAATGTTTTTGCAGTGCCCGTGTCGCCACGGGGTGCGAATGTCAACGCTTTCATTGCACGCGCCAATAGCAGCTCCGGTCGTTACTGAATGATACTATCGGCGCATTGCAGGGTCTGTCAATGCGGGCCAGATGTTCAATGCGCCATTGGGCAAGTTCTTCTGCGCGCCGCGGCAACCGCCAAAAAGTACGGTCGGTAATGCACCTTGAGGGAGTACAATGCTTCACCCGTGCGATATATTGTTGGGCGGCCTGTAGGCCTACGCTCCGTCGCGGGCGCGTCGGGCCAGCCGTTCAGTCCCTCACGACGTAACCTTCGCGCGTTTTGCGGGCATGTTTTCGGGCAATCTGGAGGGAATGTATCGATTGTCAAGTATACGTTGATTGTCAAGTCGACTTGTGAAGTAGACGTTTATTGTTAAGTAGACGTTGATTGTCAAGTAGACGCTGATTGTCAAGTGGAGGTTGATTGTCAAATGGCGGGCCACGCTCTGTCGTGGCCACATTTCGCGTCGCCGATTTGGCCAATATCATGGAAAACACAACGGACGCTTCCGCAGGGCGCCTACATAAGCTCCAATTGATTGCGGCTGAAAACCTCTGCCTGACCTTCATTTGATTGCAGATCAAAGCTGCTTTTGGGGCAGTCGCGAAGCAAGCTTCTCGGGCGTAACCGGTAGCCCGCCGGCGGCATCAAACTTTACAATGGAAAACCAGATGTCGTCGTGGAATCGACTTTGCGGAAAGCAATAGGCAACGGACATGGAGACCCTCATGCGAAACAAGCTGTTGACGACAACCGGCAGAGCCATGTTGGCGATGGTATTGGCTGGGGTATTGGGGGGTTGGGCGTCAGCGGGGCGTGCGGCAGATTTGCCCGGGGCGGACTTCGGGTGGGCGCCATGGAACGAAAAGGCCAGCACTGCCGGGGAGTCCAAGGGTAATGCCGGCAATCAGTTCGGCGCATTTGGAAGCCCGTCCGCAACTGGCGGTTTCAACATGGGCGGAGTTTCCAACCCGTCGCTGGGACGCGAAGAAAACTACGCAGATGTTCAGGCGGTTTTCACTGCCGAGGGCGATGGCAAGTCGGGCAGACTGTTCATAACCGCCACTGTCAAACCGGGGTGGTACATCTATCAGTACTCCAAGACGCGGCCGAAGACCGGCCCACGGCCAACGGAAATCATCATCGACAGTTCGGCAGATTTTGAATTGACTGGCGACTTTCGGGCCTATCCGCCGGCCAAAAGGAAGTTGGATCCCGGCTTCCAGGTGATGGTAGATTATCACGAGGGCACCGTCACGTGGCACGCTCCGCTGCGGCTGGCCGACAGAGTCGATCCGACACGCCTGATCATCACTGGCACGGTCAAGTATCAAGCGTGCGATCCGAACAACTGCGTGCTGCAAGAGGCCAAGTTCGCAGCCCGGCTGGGCCAAGCGCCCGAATTGCCCGCTGCGGCCTTGCAAGCTCCATCCTCAGAAACCGCGGGCGGCGCCGTATTCGATCCGCAGCAGCTCCGTGCCAGCGTCGATCGGCAGCTTGCCAGCAGCGCTTTGTGGATCGAGCTTGGACTGGGATTCCTCGGCGGCATCCTGTTGAATCTGATGCCATGTGTACTGCCGGTGATCGGCCTGAAGATACTTTCCTTCATCGAACAGGCCGGCAAGGACCGCGTGCAGGCCCTGATGCTCAACATCTGGTATTCGGCGGGCCTGATAAGCGTTTTCCTGCTGCTGGCCACGCTGGCTGTGTTCCTGCAATTGGGATGGGGAGAGTTATTCGCTTATGCTGGTTTCAACGTCGCCATCGCATCGGTGATCTTCGCCATGGGCCTTAGTTTTCTGGGAGTGTGGGAAATCCCTATTCCCGGCTTCATCGGCAGCGGCAAAGCGGCGGAATTGGGCCAGCGGGAAGGGCTGGCCGGCGCCTTCGCCAAAGGTGTGATCACTACCGTGCTTGCCACCCCCTGTACGGGGCCGTTCATGGGTTCAGCACTGGCCTGGGCGGTTAATCAACCGCCGTGGAAAACCTACGCCGTGTTCGCCAGCGTGGGCTTGGGAATGGCCAGCCCGTACCTGCTCATCGGGGCCTTTCCCTCGTTGATCCGCTTTCTTCCCAAGCCGGGCGAGTGGATGGAGACATTCAAACACCTGATGGGCTTTGTACTGCTGGGAACCGTAGTGTACATCCTCACCTTTATGCAACCAGCTTATGTGGTGCCCACGGTGGGATTGCTGTTCGCAATCTGGGCCGCCTGCTGGTGGATTGGTCGAATCCCTATAACGGCAGACACCGGCGCGACCTTGCGGGGCTGGGCGGAAGCAATAGCCTTCGTGGGACTGATGTGGATTTTCCTCTTTCCCGGCATCGACAAGATAATACCGGGCCGGTTCGCCTTCGGGGGCCTGTACGAGGTGATGCAGTACCGCATAGCCGAGCATAGCGGCATGGCGTCCTCGGGTCCGCACGCCGGTGAGCAATCCGAGGAGCGAGCCGCCAGCTACCTCGACTGGCAACCATTCACGACTCGCCGGGCACTGGAGGAGTTACTTAACTCCAATAAAACTGTGATGATCGACTTCACGGCCGACTGGTGCCCCACCTGCAAGGTGCTGGAAAGACTTTACCTCAATAACGCCGAGACCAAGCGGGTAATCGAGGAACTGGGAATCGTGGCCATCAAGGCCGATTGGACCCACAAGGAAAAGAGTGTGGAAGTCACCGAGATGCTCAACCTGCTAGGAGCGCGCAGCGTTCCCACACTGGCCATTTTTCCCGCCGGACGTCCCAACGAGCCTATTGTATTCCGGGGCGGCTTCACCCACCGGCAATTGCTGGATGCGCTACGCCAGGCCGCCGGTAGTACCCAGTTGTCCGGTAACCCGCAGCCGCAGTGATTCACTACCGACTATTGCCGCCTGGGAAAAGTGGAAGGAACCAGAGGAGCGATAATCGGCGACAGCACTGGTTGCTGGTGTCCGCTGCTACTGGTCGACGCGCTCGAAGGTGAACTCCCCATTGCGATAGTCCACCTTCACCTTGCTGCCTTCGGTAAACTCGCGCTTGAGGATTTCCATCGCCAGCGGATTTTGGATGCGCTGCTGTATGACGCGTTTTAGCGGCCTCGCCCCAAAGGCCGGGTCGTACCCTTCTTCAGCGATACGCTGGATTGCCTCGGGCGTAACCTCCAGTCCGATCCCCTTCTCGGCAAGTTGCTTGCGCAGCCGTTCGATCTGGAGCTGGACGATCTTTCGCAGTTGGTCGGGGCGCAGCGGGTGGAAGATCAGCACCTCGTCGATGCGGTTGAGGAACTCTGGCAGGAAGCGGGTACGGAGCGCCTCCATTACCGCCTCGCGAATCTCCGCCTCGCTTCCGCCTGAGCGCGATATCTCCTCGATCAACTGACTGCCGATGTTGGAGGTCATCACGATAATCGTGTTCTTGAAGTCCACAGTGTGCCCCTGGTTGTCCGTCAACCGCCCTTCGTCTAGCACTTGCAACAAAATGTTGAATACATCACGATGGGCCTTCTCGATTTCGTCAAGCAGCACCACAGCATAGGGACGGCGACGAATGGCCTCGGTAAGCACCCCGCCTTCCTCATATCCCACGTACCCAGGCGGCGCGCCGATCAATCGGCTGACGGTGTGCCGCTCCATGAACTCGCTCATATCCAGCCGTACCAGGGCGTTTTCGTCGTCGAACATCACCTCGGCCAGGGCCTTGCACAACTCGGTCTTCCCCACGCCGGTCGGCCCCAGGAAGATGAAGGAACCGATGGGACGATTGGGGTCTGCCAGGCCCGAGCGATTACGACGCACCGCGTTGGCCACTGCCGCGACGGCTTCATCCTGCCCTACCACGCGCTGGTGAATGCGTTCCTCAAGTACCAACAGCTTGGCGCGTTCGGTTTCCATCATTCGCGCTACAGGGATTCCCGTCCAGGCCGAAACCACCTCGGCGATTTCCTCCGGGCCGACTTCCTGACGCAACAGCCGGCGCGTCCCATTGGTCTTGGCGGCATCGAGTCGCTCTAGTTGCTCGGAAAGTCGCTTCCGCTCAAGGTCCAGTTGATAGAGACGCTGATAGTGTTCCTCGGGGACAAGTACGCCGGCGGCCTGTTTTTCCTTGATGAATGCTTCCAGTTGCGTGTACTGGTTATCTGCTTCGACCAGGCGCTGGCGGAGTTGCTGCACATCGCCGATGCCGCTTTTCTCCGCTTCCCACTGTTTGCGCAGTTCGGCCAGCTTGCCGCGCAGTTGTTCCATTTCCTGCTGGATTTCGGCCCGGCGCTGTTGGGCATGTTCTTCGGTTTCCTCGGCCAGTTGACGGTCGGCCAGCTCCAATTGCAACAAGCGGCGCTGCACCTGGTCTATTTCCGCCGGCACACTCTCCAGTTCCATCGCCAGCCGACTGGTGGCTTCGTCCATCAGGTCGATGGCCTTATCGGGCAAGAAGCGATCGGTGATATACCGGTGGGACAGCTTGGCGGCGGCAACCAATGCGGAATCTTTGATCTTCACGCCCTTGTGGTGGGCTTCGTAGCGCGGCTTCAGCCCGCGCAAGATGGCGATCGTATCCTCCACCGACGGCTCGCCTACGTAAACCGGCTGGAAGCGGCGTTCCAGTGCGGCATCCTTCTCGATGTACTTGCGATACTCGTCCAGGGTGGTTGCGCCGATGCAGCGCAGATCGCCGCGGGCCAGCGCCGGCTTGAGCAGATTGGCGGCGTCGCTGCCGCCTTCGGCACGTCCGGCCCCGACTACCGTATGCAGCTCGTCTATGAATACGATCACGTTGCCGGCATCGGTTACTTCGCGCAGCACGGCCTTGAGCCGCTCCTCGAACTCGCCGCGGTACTTGGTGCCGGCGACCAGGGCGCCCATGTCCAGTGCGATCACCCGCTTGTTCTTGAGGCTTTCGGGAACATCGGCCTGGGCGATTCGCAGCGCCAGCCCTTCGACGATCGCCGTCTTGCCCACGCCCGGCTCGCCAATTAGCACCGGATTGTTCTTCGTCCGCCGGCACAGCACTTGCATCACGCGGCGGATTTCCTGGTCGCGGCCTATTACCGGGTCCAGTTTGCCCTGCCTGGCCCGATCCACCAAATCGATTCCGTAGCGCTGAAGGGCCTGAAACTTGTCTTCCGGATTCTGGTCGGTCACGCGGCCGCTGCCGCGCACGCTACGCATCGCTTGGAGTACATCGTCGTCGGTGACGGCATTTAGTTTCAGAATCCGTTTGGCCTTGGATTCCACGCGGGTCAGCGCCAGCAGCAGGTGCTCGGTCGAGATGTACTCGTCGCGCATAGCGTCGGCTTCGCGCTGGGCGGTGTTAAGCACCTGTTCCAGTTCCCTGGCCGGCTGCGGCGGTGCACCGCCAGTGATGCGCGGAAAATGATCCATCTCGGCAGCCACTATCCGCTCCAGTTGGGCACGGTTGACCCCGATGCGGTTCAAAATGGGCCATATTATCCCGTCGCTCTCGGCCAGCAAAGCTGCCAGCAGATGCAGGGGATCGATCTGGGCATGCCCGCGCTCGGAGGCCAACGATTGGGCCTTGGCGATGGCTTCCTGGGCTTTGATCGTCAATTTGTCGAAAGGAAATACCATTGTTGATAACCCTCAACGCGGCCTTAGGCCGCAAGGAAATTAGCCTGTGCTATCTGTGGGGTCCGTTATGTTTTTGCAACGCCCATCGCCACTGCGGCGAGGGCAAAGCGTTGCCGTCCAAGCCGCCCCGCAACATGCGCGCAAAGCTACCGCGTGGTACGACGTGACACCCCGTGTCCCTTATACAAGCGCGGTAGCAATTGATACAGCAGCTACATCGGGCTCGCCCGTCGGCACACACCAAACACCTGGGCGACAGGCCGATTGTGTACCGGCCACCCGACGCCTTGGCCTTTAGCCGTACGACCGCTGGACACTATCGTAGGGCAGGCTGTTTTTCGCAGCCTAGTTCTTCACCTCGAACTCGGCGTCGATGGCGTCGTCGTCGCTGGAAGTCTTGCCGCTGCTGGTTGCCTGGCTGCTGCCGGCAGCGCCGGCAGTGGCCTGGGCTGCACGGCTGTACAGCGTCTTGCTCAGCGCGTGGGCGGCCTGCTCCAGTTCGCGTACGGCCGATTTTATCCGATCAATGTCTTCCGATTTTGCGGCTTCGCGTGTGCGCTCGATCGCCCGCTGTACCGCTTCCTTGTCGGCGCTGCTGAGTTTGGCGTCATGTTCACGGAGGAGTTTTTCCAGTTCCCAGCACATCGAATCGGCCTTGTTGCGTTGTTCGGCCAGTTCGCGCCGGCGTTTGTCCTGCTCAGCATACATTTCGGCCTCGCGGCATTTGGCTTTGATTTCTTCCTCGGACAGCCCGGCCGATTGCTCGATGCGCACCGTCTGCTCCTTGCCGGTGCCCAGGTCCTTGGCCGAAACATGCAGGATGCCGTTGGCGTCGATGTCGAACTTCACCTCGATCTGCGGCACACCGCGCGGGGCAGGAGGAATACCCTCGAGATTGAACATGCCCAGCAAGCGGTTGTCGGCCGCCATCGGCCGCTCGCCTTGATACACCTTGACCGTGACGGCGGTCTGGTTGTCCTCGGCCGTGCTGAATATCTGCTTGCGCTCCACTGGGATGGTCGTATTCCGCTCGACCAACTTGGTAAAGATACCGCCGAGGGTTTCGATGCCCAGCGACAGCGGCGTCACATCCAGCAGCAGTATGTCTTTGACATCGCCGGCCAGCACCGCCCCCTGGATCGCCGCGCCGACCGCCACCACCTCGTCCGGGTTGACGCCCTTGTGAGGTTCTTTGCCCTCGAACAGGTCTCGGACCAATTGCTGCACTTTGGGCACCCGGGTAGAACCACCGACCAACACCACTTCGTCGATGTCCTTGGGTGTAAGCCGGGCATCTTTCATCGCCTGCATGACCGGCCCGCGGCACCGCTCTACCAGATGGTCGATCAACTGCTCAAACTTCGAGCGAGTGATGGTCATTTGCAGGTGTTTCGGGCCGGAGGCGTCGGCGGTGATGAACGGCAGGTTGATGTCGGTCGACTGTGCCGAGGAGAGTTCTTTCTTGGCCTTTTCGCACGCCTCTTGCAGTCGCTGCAAGGCCATGGTGTCCTTGCGCAGATCGATGCCGTGCTGCTTCTTGAACTCGTCGGCCACGTAGTTGATAAGCGCCTGGTCGAAGTCATCGCCGCCCAGGTGCGTATCACCGTTAGTGCTGATGACGCGGAACACGTCGTCGGCCACTTCCAGCACCGAAACGTCGAAAGTGCCGCCGCCGAGATCGAACACGACGATCTTCTCGTTTTTCTTCTTGTCCAACCCATAGGCCAGCGAGGCGGCAGTCGGCTCGTTGATGATTCGCACCACTTCTAGCCCGGCGATCTGACCAGCGTCTTTGGTGGCCTGCCTCTGGGCATCGTTGAAGTATGCCGGCACGGTGATCACCGCCTTGTTGACCTTGTGTCCCAGATAGGCTTCGGCAGCCTCTTTGAGCTTGCGTAGCACGTGGGCCGAGATTTCCGGCGGGGTGTACTGCTTGTCGCCCACTTGCACTTTGACGTACTCGTCCGGTCCGCCGACGATCTTGTACGGGACCATCTTCTCTTCGACGTGCACTTCGTTGTGCCGGCGGCCCATGAAGCGCTTGATCGAGTAGATCGTTCTGAGCGGGTTGGTTACCGCTTGCCGCTTGGCCGGTTCGCCGACGAGAATTTCCCCCTTGTCGGTAAACGCGACCACGCTGGGAGTAAGCCTATTGCCTTCTGCATTGGGAATGACCTTGGCTTCTTTCCCTTCCATCACGGCCACTACCGAGTTGGTTGTCCCCAGGTCAATCCCGATGATCTTTTCGCCACGAGCCATCTTTTTTGCTCCTTTCTCCGCCGTATACGATTGCGGCCGGAAGGGCCGGACCAAATAGTTTCCCGGTGCCCCTTCGAAGGTATGCCGTATTAATTTCAACCACGATCTAAAAAACTATGCGACAATTTGAATTACGATCAGAAAAACGCCCCGACGCGCAAGATTTGTAGTCTGGGGCGGGCAAGAATAGCGCGTTTTCGCACCAGAAAACCAGTCACTTTATCTCGCGCGGAGCGTTTCTCCACCGGCCAACGACACTCGCGTTGCACAAGACGCGCTAAACTTGAATATCCAACTGCAATGGGCATTAACACCCGCAAGATTGTGGATACACCCGCCTTGCAACGCCAGCGCCATTGGCACGCGCACATATCCAAACCCACTTTCATGCAAAGTCCGTGCCGAGCGTAGCAAAAACTGAAGCATCTTCGCTCGTAAATGTCGAATAGATAATATTTTACGATGTATACCCATCCAGACAAATGGTATGGTGCAAATGCCCGATACCGGTCGTTTCCCGTAACTGCTTTCTGGCTATGCAGCCCAAAAAGACTGCCAAAAAGGCAGGCGCAGCGTGGGGCACTCGGCGGCCGGGATGGTCTATATAGATATCGACGCACACACACCTACCTATCTGAGCCGTCGCGTTTTACGTATGCCCAATTGGCTTTCCCCTTTTACTGGTGGGCGTCGATTGATAAGCTATTTTGTCAATTTCTCCTAAATGACCCAGTTTGGCTGGCAAGACTCAACCTTGCGTAAAGGAGCATCTTATGGGTTGCAGCGACAGACGGGCATTCTTGCAAGTTGCCGCCGCAGTTGCTGCCGAAGCTGCCATCTGTGCGGCGGGCAAGAAGTACGGTTCGCCGCTTGCCGCCCAACCAGACAAGGCTGAATCAGTCGAATCGGGCGACGCCCGGGAGCATAAGCTGCTGGTCGGATGCCGCGACGGCCACCTGAAGCTCACCGGCGCCGCCGATTGCTGGCAGGCAATGAAGGCTCTGGGGGCCGAATGTGTCGAGGCGGTGATCGACGAGCGGCTGTCTTTGCCGGGCCTGTTTCATCCCCAGCAGAAGTACTCTGCCGCCACAAAGGCCGACATCGACCGCCTGCGGGCCGATATGCACTCGGCGGCACTGCACATCTCGGCGCTGTGCATGTACAACCGCTTCGACGAACGCCCAGGCTTCGAGCTGGACTGGTGCGTCCAGGCAGCCAAGGCGGCGGCTGCCATCGGCGTGCCGGCGATTCGCATCGATCTGGTGCCGCGCAAAGTAGCTCGCAAGGATTATCTCGAGTTCAGCATCGACATTATGCAGAAAGTTATCCGCGCCACTGAAGACACTCGTGTGGCCTTTGGCATCGAAAACCACGGCAACACCACCAACGATCCTGAGTTTCTCGAGGCACTGTTCGACAAGGTGGCCTCGCCCCGACTGGGTCTTACGCTGGATACAGGCAATTTCTACTGGTTCGGGCATCCGCTGGCGAAAGTGTACGAGATATTCCAAAAGTTCGCGCCACGGGTAGTTCACACCCATTGCAAAAGCATCAACTATCCCGAGGCGCAGCGGCAACAGCAGCGTCCGATGGGTTGGGAGTACGGGAAATACACCTGCCCGATCGACCAGGGCGACATCGACTTCGCCCGAGTGGTCAACACCCTGCTGGAAGCCGGCTACCGCAACGATCTGTGCGTAGAGGACGAGTCGCTGGCACGCTTCCCGGCAGAGCAGCGCGCGGAAATCGTCGCCAGGGAAATCCGGTTTCTCAAGAAGCTGCGTCGGTAGATCAGGAGGCTGTACAGTGGGTACAGGCGGACACATGATTCTCCGCACATGCGGGAATCTAGCGCTGTCGGCTCCAGAACACATCAATTCGCCCTCCGCAAAACATATTTGGCCAATCCCGTCCCGATTGGTCGGGCTGTGCGACCCGCTAACAACATGCTGCCTTAGCCTGACATGGAAATAGTGTGCTCTCGGGTGCTGATGTAGATGGAAATTTTGAAGGGCCCACTGTTCGTCGCCAGACACTCGACACCACGAGACACAAAATAGCGCGTTCCTCTATTTGATTGCGGCGGCGCATTAACAGACAGCACTGCGAAACAGTTGACCGATCGTCTGATACCGACCGTCGCTCATACGAGTGCAAGCTCCGTCGTGGCATCGCATTGGCACCGCCTGTTGATCTTTGCAAAACGTAGTGACCGCTTGATATAAGGTTTTCCCTAGTGTTCCGTGTAACCACGTATTGCAAATGTCGAAAATAAGGGGCTTCCGCTTCGTCGGGTGCCCAGCCCATGGTTGCGTGCTCCAGTAAGCTGTTGATTTGTTACAAACCCCGC